>Ga0007791_10000725_pt1 | contig 11031 bp, 15 predicted proteins | sample CryBogmetaGMA05M_FD_60368 | JGI IMG/M metagenome (GOLD analysis project Ga0007791, IMG submission 60368) | Freshwater microbial communities from Crystal Bog, Wisconsin, USA - MA0.5M | ecosystem: Environmental > Aquatic > Freshwater > Lake | place: Crystal Bog, Wisconsin, USA | collected 2009-07-06 | reverse complement strand
AAAGGCGGATCCAAAAAATTTAACCAGATAGAGCAAATCATTTTCTAAAGATTAATTTTGATTTTTGGTTCCGCTTCGCTTAATACCTTTTCTAAAGATTGATTTTGGTTTTGGTTTCACTTCGCTTAATACCTTTTCTAAAGGTAGAATATATGAGTGATATTGGTGATTTCATCAAACAAAATGTCTTGTCTATTTTAATTATTGTTTTTGTTGTTTTAGGTTTGTTAGTTGTTATCAATCTAAAGGGTATCAATTTAAACGCTTCTGGACCACCAACTCATTTGATACAAGAAGTGACTGTTGAAACTTTTGCTGAAAAACGTTTAGACGACTCTGAAGAAAATATAGAGCAGCTAAAGCTACAGCCTTCAGAGAGTTTTTGTCAAAGCTATTTAGGGAATTCGGCGGAATTAGAACCAGCTTGTAATCGGCTTACGGAATCCAATTGTGCTGAAACGAGCTGCTGTGTGTTTCTAAAAAGCGGAAACAATGGCAAATGTGTCGCGGGCTCAGTAAACGGTCCCACTTACAGAACCGACTCAAATGGCAACTTAATTACGATGGATTCGTATTATTATTTGGGTGTTCGTCATTGATGATAATGATTTACCACCAAAGTATAAACAATCCGGGCGCACCGACGCCTCCGTAAGTACTAAGATTAGCATTTAATGAAGCTCCTCCAGCACCAGCACCATTACTGGTCGCACTTTGACCAGTATAATTTATATTTCCGTAAACAGCACCACCTTTACCGAGTGAGCCCGCGAGCCCACCAAAATATCCAATAGGAGATCCCGTGGTTTTAATACCGCCACCTCCACCACCACCCGAATAATACAATTCTACTCCTAGTGGAGAAGATATACCGGTATATGGGTTTATATCAAAACCATTGGTAGGATAAATTGCCGGCTGAGCTGTCGAATTGTATCCTTGTCCCCCATTAGCACCACTATATTGCTGTATGAGTGTTACTCCATCTGTTAAATAAATAGTCCCACCCTCACCACCAATAGAACCGAGGCCCCCACCACCACCACCATATCCTTGTTCGGCTTGAACATTAATTGATGAATTCGAATTAAAAAAATTACTATTACCGTATGTTTCGCCAATACTAGGTCCACCCGCATTAAGCCCCAAACCGCCGGGTCCACCTACGCCAATATTTATGGTATAATTTCCAGTTCCGACATTAGTAAAAGAAAAATAGATATACAAACCACCACCTCCACCACCTCCACATTTAGGACTTATACCTCCTCCACCACCTCCGCCGGCAGCTACCAATACACCATAAATAGTATATGAACCATTAATTTGTAAATTACAAGTGCCTTTTGGATTCGGATTACTATAATCATTATTTATAACAGAAAATGTTAATACTGTTTTATTATTTGCCGTTTGCTCAGTATAGGCAAGATTATTTTGATTTGTAACATTATATATAACCACGGGGTTATTTTGAAAAATGGTGTTTAAATCGACATTTCCATATGTAGTCGATTTATAATTAGTTAATGGAGCTAATGAACCAGATGTATATGGTTGGAACAAATTTACTATGTCCTTTTGTTGACCACTAATAACACTAGTAAAACCAGTATTATTGCCGGGTATAGTTCCCGGTTGTATAGGAAGAAAAATCTCACTGATATCTTGTCCAGTTGAAATTTTATAGCCTATTGTCGTATATTGCGCCCAAGTTAGACCCCCATTTGTTGATGTATAAATACCGCCATTAGAAATACATGCTGCTAATTTTTGTCCAGTTGAATCTGAAATAATAGAATACCAATTCGCAGTTGGAGCATTAGTTAATGTCCATGTTGAACCCGAATCGATTGATGTATAAATACCGCCATTCCTTTTAACAGTAGCTAAATATTGACCACTTGAATCCGATGTAATACCATAAACTGACGGAGAATTTTGAGAAAGTGTCCATGTTGTTCCAAAATCAGTAGATATATATATTCCAGTATTACTTCCAGATGCTAAAATATTACCCCCACTATTTGATGTAATACATGACCAACTAATATGTGGAGCATTAGTTATAGTCCATGTTGAACCAGAATCGGTTGATATATAAATTCCACCATTAGAAATACACGCTGCTAGGTTGTTTCCAGTTGAATTCGAAGCAATAGATATCCAATTCGCATTTGGAGCATTAGTTTGTATCCAATTTTGTCCGCCATTTGTTGTTCTATAAATTGTATTACCAAAAATACATGCTACTACTTTTTGACCAGTTAAATCCGATGAAATTGAATCCCAAACCGCATTTGGAGCACTAGTTTGTGTCCAACTATTTCCTCCATTTGTTGTTCTATAAATACCACCATTAGAAATACATGCTGCTAAATATTGCCCGGTTGAATCTGAAGTAATTGACCACCAATTCGCATTTGGAGCGCTAGTTTTAGTCCAATTATTTCCTCCATTTGTGGATGTATAAATACCTCCATTAAAAATACATGCCGCTAAATATTGCCCAGTTGAATCTGATGTTATAGAATACCAATTCGCAATTGGAGCTCCAATAGAAGATGAAACACTCATTACTGATTACTACTATATAATTTCTAAATAATAATCGATTCATTTTTAAATTTTAAAAAAATTGAATATGACTTAAAACAAATATAGAAATATATCTCCATACTATATTAGACAATGATTATTCCTATTAAATGCTTTACTTGCGGTACCGTTTTGGCCGATAAATATCGTTATTATTGTGAAGAGGTAAGAAAGCGTAAGATGAGTCGCGATTTACATGTCGACAAAGTGATTTATCTGACTGCGCAATACAGTGAGAAAACACCGGAGGGAGAGGTTTTAGACGAATTAAATTTGAAAAAAATGTGTTGCCGTCGTCATATGTTGACGCATGTGGATGTTGAATAAATTGTTTAGTGCGTTCATTTGCTATTCATCATATTATTTATCATATTATTTGTCACATTTTTTTACGTGTGAAATAATATTTATATAATATATAATGCCTAAAATGTCAAGAAAACATAAATCCAGAAAACAAAAATTGATAAATATGAAGGGATGCTCCAAGAAACATAGAAGAAGTCATAAACATAAATCTCGCAAGTATTATTTAAAAACTTTGTGTCCTAAATGCGGCATATTCCATCATAGAAGTTTGAAAGGCGGAGAAGGTTGCGGGCCATCTGGTTGTCCTATCCCACCTCTCTCTTGGTCAGAAATGAACAAATTTAAGGGCGGTTTTCCTTTTTATTCGGTTCCTAACCAAACGGTTCCTTTGAATTATGGGCCTATTTTAGGGCCGAGACAAAAGGGTGGATGTAATGATCAATGTGGGTTAAATGGTGGTCAATTGATGAAAGGTGGTTCCTTTTATAAACCATCCGCTCCAGTTCCCGGACCATTTGTCGGTTCACCTTGGGGCTCATCGATAAATAAATGGCCCGCTATAGATGGTATCAGTGGAGACCGTAATTATTTAAAACCGTATAATGTTGGCGACGACCCAGCATTACAGATGTCGCTCAATGATGCCGGTTACACTACACGTAACAGTAAGGTCGGTGGAAGAAAATCCAAGAGAAGAGGCGGTGGCCTAGTACCCCAAGATTTGGTTAATTTAGGAAGAGATGTAGGCTTTAACTTTAAGAGCGCATATAATGCGTTGAACGGGTACACTGCTCCCGTAAATCCCCTTCCCTATAAAGACCAACTAACAAATTCAAGCCGAATGTAATACAATTATTTTTTATTTTTTCTACACATAATTTATAAAATGGCTTTCCCCACCAAAATGAGTCAATTGTGTACTCCCTCCTATGTATACTTCATTATCTCGGTTTTAGTTTTAGCTATCGCTGTTGTCCAAAATCTTGGCAACAACAAGCAATACAATTTAGGAATGTTCTCTTGTGATGTCCCTAGTTGTATCGCGGTTTTCGTCATGAAGGTCGTTTACATCCTCTTCTGGACTTGGATCTTGAACTTGATCTGTAGAGACGGACACGTTGGAATCGCTTGGTTCCTCGTGCTTCTTCCCTTCATCCTCTTGTTCGTTATCCTTGGTCTCACAATGATGTACCAAAAGAAGAGCAACAAAAAGCAGATGCAATACATGAAGAAGATGATGATGATGAATTAAGTACCCATTATCCGATAATTTATGTGACGCATTTTATGCGATTATAATATTCCCCATAATATTTTATATAAACTATATATAAAATATGACGCATATTCAAGCCATAGTATGTCTTTTTGTTTTGTTAGTTGTCGCATTATCTATGAATCTGATGTTTGTAAAAGAGGGATTCATTAATGGAACTGGTTTAGGCTTTGTTGGTAAAAAGTTGGATTATCATGTGGTGCCACCCAAAAACCCATTAAATGGTAATATGGGATATGTGGGTTTACAGTATTTAGGTTTAGGTAGAACCCCAAAATATGTTGTTAGTGCGGATGACCAGCCATTGTCTTATGGTTTCCCTTCTAGCCAAACAAAGTGTATTTAGCTCCATACATTCCAAATAATATGAGGAACATACCTACGTAGTCGTCGATGGTAGTGGGAAGGTTCAACCAAAACGCATTGGACCACAGTTGTGCTAAAAAGTCGAATACATAGGAGGACAGCGAAATCTGTGCCGGGGTTAAAAAGGTATTCGCAATGCGATTTGCGGGGATTAAAAACATCCATTCGATAGATGCCCAAAACTCTGAAAACACTATTTTTTTAAATATAGTAGCATCTTTCATTTCGGGCACCGTTTGAGTAAAAAGCGCAAAGTCCATTGTTAGTCCTACCATTATATTTAGAAACAACCATAGTAAAAATGTATAGGCAAAGTTCATTATATATTATATTATACTTTTCTAAAAAGTATATTGGTTTTGTTTTGTTATGTTTTGTTATGTTTTGTTATGTTTTGTTTTGCTATACTTTTCTAAAAAGTATAAGAAAAGTATAAGTATATATTAAATGGAATACGCTAAATTACCGTATTATGTATTATTTTTAGTATTGTTTATTGTTGCGCAAAGTTTTTCGATGTGGGGTCAATTCGTTACGTTACCATATAAGAACTTGACCATGTGGGAGGCTTATAAAATGGCAATACCTTTCGCATGGTTAGATTGGATTGTCATGACCTTTACAATAATGGTTGGCGACAAATATGACCTTGTTACACCAACTCAAGACACATTTTTACTTATTATAATACAATTTTGCTTAATATTAATTATCAATCAATTCTATTTAAAACAAAAAGTGACTAGAAGCGATATTGTGGCATTTTTCATTATATTAATCGGATTTTTTGTTAGTTTCTTTCACATTGTTTCGAAACTTTTAGGATGGACAGTAACTCACGAAACTCATGATAAACCTTTAAAGGTATTTGATATTCATAATCACAATAGTCTCGAATTTGATGAATTGGAAGAATCAAATGAGATTGATACACGCTAATTATTATTATGATTATAATTGTTAACATATAAAATAATATCGAATTATTATATATGTCAAATACAATAAGAGTAAAAAATGGTATACGATACGATTTAAATGGATGGACATACATTTCTATTCGTGGTGGGCCTTTGGAGCGCGGTTACGCATATGGTAAGCTTATTGCGAAAGATATGGAAAATGTAATGAAAACCATTCGTTTCATCATTTACAACGACTACGGTGTGGAATGGGATTTTTTTGTTGAATCGTGTAGTAAATATTATAGCCCTAAAATAAAAGAGAATTTCCAAGAATTTTACGATGAAATGGTCGGTTTCGCAAAGGGCGCAAACATGCGTGTCGATGAGGTGGTCGCGTGGAACAATTATTTCACCTTGACCGAGAATTTTTGGGCCGAATTACCGGAGGAGCTTGCGATAGCTATAAAAGGCACTGCTCGATCTTCGGTTGGTTCCAAAGAAGGCGGTGGACAACAAGAACGGTGTAGTGCGTTCATTGCTACCGGAAGCTGGACCGCCGACGGAAAAGTGGTGGTTGCGCACAACAATTTCTCCAATTTTGCTGACGGTCAATTCGCTAGATATGTAGTCGATTTAAGACCGACAAAGGGCAATCGTATTCTCATGATGGGTTTCCCCGGCTGGATATGGTCCGGTACCGATTTTTTCGTCACAAGTGCCGGAATTATCGGCACGGAAACCACGATTGGTGGATTCTTCGCATATGAAAACAATATGCCCATTTCTTGCCGTATCAGAAAGGCGATGCAGTATGGCAACAACTTGGACGATTATGAGCAAATGTTGCTCGACGGCAACTCGGGCGACTATGCGAACTCATGGCTTTTCGCCGACACCAATACCAACGAAATTATGCGCATCGAATTGGGGTTACGGTTTCATAACACTGAGCGCACAAAGGACGGCTATTTTATCGGATTTAACGCACCATATGACCCTCGAATCCGCAATCTTGAGTGCGTCAATACCGGATTCGATGATATCCGTCGACACCAAGGAGCAAGACGGGTTCGTCTCAGCGACCTCATGGACCAATATAAGGGTAAGCTGAATATTGAAGTAGCGAAACAGATTATCGGAGACCATTATGATGTCTATTTGAATAAGGAGAATCCGTGCTCTAGAACGTGCTGTAGCCACTATGAATTGGACGCGCGCGAATACATGTCAGACCCTTCTAGACCCAAGCCGTTTCAACCACGCGGTGCACTAGACGGCAATGTATGCGATTCCACTATGGCAAAGAATATGTCGTTTTTGCTGCGCTGGGGTAACTCATGCGGAATCCCATTTATCAAAAACAAGTTTTGCGATGAGAATCGGGAATGGGCTTATTTAAGGAACTATTTGGAGGACAGACCACAACAACCTTGGACTACCTTCTCTATTTACAATGATAAACTAACAAAATACTCACAAAAAACTAGAAATACGAAGCGCAAAATACGTAAAGGGAAGACGATGCGCAGATTTTAACGAATAACTTATAGTCATTTCAATTTTGTAAATATAATATAAAATTGAAATAAAGATAACGTGATAATATGATGTATCTATCTAACCATGAAACGAATAATACTTGATAAAGCGAATTGTGTTGCCGGTATGATTGTAGGTTGGTCGGTTCTGGGATTTTACCGCGGCGTAAAGGAATCCGATTATTACGATCTTATGTCAAACCAACTAACAAGAAAACCGTATTTATATTCAGATGTATTAACTAATGGTGCTAGAAAACTAAGCTGTGGTATATACGGGTCAATGATGTACCTAAATCCATTCTTCTTGGTTCATACTATTCCAAGAGAAATATATAGATTGGAAGTGAATATCAGAGGCTTGGAATTTGAAAAGAAAACGGATAAGTACTATCGAGTTATATAGACTAGAACATTTATTTATTTATCCAATCATATCATCTAATTTCTTTGTAGGCATATTCATAGCATAACCAACACACGTACATCCACTACCATTAGCAATGTTTAATTTATTCCATGTTCCGTCATTTCTGTCGTAATCTTGCTCAAAACAAGATTTGTAATTGATTCGGCCTTCAGCAAATTCATTAAAATCGACCTCTGTCACCAAAATATTAATTTCCAATTTGTCCAAAATAAGCAACAGTTTTTTTACATTGAGAATATTAATATCAATATTCGCATAATTCTTTGTAATAAACTGCGGCAATACAATATAGTTTGATAAATTGTTCGATAGCAATAGATTTTGATTTTGTACAAAATCTCCATAAAAAATTAAATTATATATGTCAAATGACAAGTTATATTTGGAATTTTGTAAAAGAGTATGAATTGTTTCATCGTCACTATCATTACCAGCATATTTGGAAACAATGCTAACGTTTACAGAACTGATATACTTATGGCGTTTGAAAGCAAAATCCGATAAATTAATTTTTAAAATGTCAAAACCATATATATCCTTTGTTAGAAAACGGGTCGCCGGACCATTAATTTCATAATAACTTTCCTTGTCAATATTTTGTTGAAGAAATTCCTTTGTTAAAGGCACATTTTTATATTTTTCGTCCTTTTTGTCTTGTTCCGCCTTTTCTTCTTGCCATTTTTTACGAGATGCGGCTATTTCATCTAAAACGGGGTCTAAAGGATTAAGAATACAAGCGGACAAAGGGGGTGCACTGGTTATCAGTTCTGTATTGATTGGCGCTGCTGTATTGGTTTGTGTTTTATTAGTATTACCCATAGTTTATAATACTAATAAATAAGTGGTTTTTAATATGTTTTTATTAAAATATATTTTATAATTTAGATAGTAGAAATGTTTGGTCCTTCACTCTTGGTAGATAAGTTACATTCGTCCCCCTTATCATCTCATTTTCCCATAATTTGATTAATTCGTCTTTGTTATCTGTATCGTACGTAATTAATTGTAAAAAAGATTTCATACTATGAGGTGTGAAATTGTAAAATGAAAATTTTTGAATGGGTTTATTTACTCTTTTCCACTCAATATAACCTTCCAATGTTCTATAATCATAATTAAACTCGTCTAATGTTAAATGATTCTCATCATAATCGATACTGTTAAAATCATAATTTAATAACACTTTTCTTTTGGTAATTAATCTTAAAAATATATCAGCTACCGAAGTATCATTCCAGCACAAATATTCCTCAGTTGACATTAAATATAGATAAATATATATATTTAATATATTTAATAGCTTTATTATATAATATTTATACAATATTTTTCTTTTCGGTCGGTGTAATTGTCCAACGTCCATTAATAATGGACAACTTATCAGACTCAATTCTTTCTTCAACTTTGACGATTTTTGTAATATCATCCCAATTTCTATGACATTCATTTATAAATGTTTCAATACGGGCTTTGTATTTTGTCTCACAAAGCACTTTATTAAAATTTTTATTACTATATATAAGAATCTGTCTTGGATTATGCACAGCAAGCTGTCTTTTTCTACTCTCAGCAACGTCGTCTTCATACGTTGTAGAATCTTCGTCTTCATAGCAATAAAATCTTGTTGCTAGACTTTTGTCTATTATCAATTGTAAATATTCGACATCATTATAATAAATATTCAAGACTGATAAAATAAAATAACTGTCTGCCATAATGATATTATACTTGCGTTTTATTTATATTGTTATCATATATTTTATAGAAATTCTAAAAATTCTTCCATATCGTAACCGTCGTCTATATATCTTTGTAACTTTTTTGGACTCATCGCCTTCTGTATAAGTTCTTCTTTATAAATATTACACCGTTCTTCCAAATATTCATAACTATAATCAAATATTTCTGAATTAAAAGAGAAGGAATCCCAGTCAATCTTATCTTGATTTTTTTCTAATATGCGAATAGCCGCGGGATTACAAGACAACCGGGACCAATCAACTTTATCCAAATTTCTTTCCAAAATATGAATTGCGTTTGCTATTGGTGACAAGCGACGGAAATCCGCCGCTTTGTCTGCGTATTTTTCAATAAAGGCTATTACTTTTTTTTGAATTGGACTGTTATAGGCTGGCATATGGTCATATACGAATCTCCAACAAACTTCGTTATAATTACGAAATCTTGATTCCTCTACACGGTCCGCCAAATGAATTGTATGTGGATATACAAGTAAATATAGGGGACTATGACTATGTTTATCCATATATTGTTCAATTAAGTGAAGAGCATTTGGGTTTTTTACTAAGTTATACCAATCTAAATATAATTTGTCAATATTTTTTTCCATAATAGGAAGAGCTGATGTATTATATTGTAAACAATACCAGCCATGTACATCAAATTTATCCAAATTTTGTTCTATTATGCTAATTGCCTCTGGATGAGTATTATCACTTAAAAAATTTTGGAAAGCACGTTTGTTATCAAGTATTTTATCCAAATTTTGTTTTATAATAGGTATCGCATTTGGATTTTTTGCTAAATATTCCCAATCTATTTTTTCGGGAGCTTGTTCCAAAATTTTTTCTATAATAGGGATTACATCTGGATTTGGATTTACACATAAATAACGAATACTTACATCATCTAAAAGTAACATATCTACATGTTTTTCCAAAATAGGAATAGCACTTGGATTGTCTGCTAAACGACGCCAACAAATTTTATCTACATTTTCTGCTAACAAAGCAATCGCTTCTGGACTTCTATTTTGGCATAAGCACGGCCAATGAATTTTATCTGGGTAATTTTTTAATACGGGAACAATATCTTCACGCTCATATATACCAGACTGCTGCCATGGTTCTGGAACAATTAATTGTTCAAACATTCTATCAATATATTTTTGACTCATCTGAAAAGCCTTTTTCTGGCGTAATACATTGTTCCAGTTAATCTTATCTTCATCTATCCAACCACGTAATTGGTACATATCTTGATAATATAATCTGTTTTGTCTTTAAACCATTTATAAAAAGATGAACTTAAAGGTTTTTACTATAAAATAATATGGACGCATTTCTAGTTCAATTACCCGATAAAATAGTTGCCGATGATATCATAAATTATTTAACTAAAAAAACCGATAAACATCTCTTTTCTGATATTTATAGAGGCAGAACGGCTTTAAGACCCAATGACTTTATCGAATATGGGTATAAAGATATAATTCATTTGTACGAAGGCGGTCTCGGAATGGGCAATTATATTCGGATTTCTTACTCTGTTAAAGAAAACAAATATATTTACTATACCATGATTTCTAATGAAGAGCCACGAGAAGCATTTACAAGTGACAACTGGTCTGAGTTTTATTCACATGTTAGAATAGCATTACTGGATTTATTTGTTTGGTTCAATACACAGAATTCGTAATAATAATATATTAGTTTTCGAACTTAAAGGGCTTTAAATTGTTTTAAAAATGATTTAATTCACAACTTAAAAAGTATCTATGCTTGGATAAAAGTACCCATTACACCTATCCAAAGTAAATTAATGGGGGATTTATTTATAGTATCAGCATATAACGACAACTGTTTATAT
>Ga0007791_10000724_pt1 | contig 11038 bp, 8 predicted proteins | sample CryBogmetaGMA05M_FD_60368 | JGI IMG/M metagenome (GOLD analysis project Ga0007791, IMG submission 60368) | Freshwater microbial communities from Crystal Bog, Wisconsin, USA - MA0.5M | ecosystem: Environmental > Aquatic > Freshwater > Lake | place: Crystal Bog, Wisconsin, USA | collected 2009-07-06 | reverse complement strand
CTCGAGAATCTTGTGCGCGTGAAACCCGCGCTTGACTCAATCGGGCGTCGAATAGAGCAAGTGCAAACGCCTTGGGGTGAATTGCAGTTCAGAAAAGTGAATGACCCCGAGATTCCCAGCGATTGTCGGGTGCTGCTCCAAGTCAGTGTCCCCCACTCCACGGCTCGTATTGTTTAATTCTAGCTCCCCCATCTTGTTGTCATCGAAGGCTATTCGTTAGGTGATGGCTAGATCCCGCAATTGTTCGACTGTGGGGGGCTCAATTGAACCCACATCGGAGTCGCTTAGCTTCATTGCGGCCACTTTCGTGTGTGATATGAGGGGGTGAAGTGGCCGATCAACCTGCTCACATGACCCAACTAGTACCTCGTCAAGCTTTTCACCTTGGCGTAGGCCAGTGAAAAGAATCTTGATGTCGCGACCTGAGCGCTGGATCATGTGACGTGCAATCTCGACGATCCTGACCGGGCTTCCCATGTCCAAGACTAGCGTTTCGCTGTGATTGCCGAGCACGGTCGCTTGTAACACCAAGTGGACAGCCTCAGCCACCGTCATGAAGTACCTGGTTACCCTTTCATCAGTCACGGTTACGGGGCCACCCTTGGCGATTTGGTAACGAAATGTCTCGATCACTGACCCACGTGAGCCGAGGACGTTTCCGAAGCGGACGGACAAGTACTTGCCGCCATTGCTTGGGGTCATGCCTGCTGTTAGTCGCTCGGTGAGGACCTTGCTGTAGCCGAGCACGCTCGTTGGATCAGCCGCCTTATCGGTAGATATGTTAACAAAGACGCTGCAGTGGGAGCTTTCGGCCGCTGCAAGAACATTTCGCGTGCCAAGCACGTTCGTCTTCCAAGCTTCAGACGGGTAACGCTCCAGAAGGGGAAGGTGCTTGAGCGCAGCGGCGTGAAAAACAACTTCTGGACGGACTTCCCTAAGTACCTCGGCCATTCGGGCACTGTCACGAATGTCGGCCAAAACAAGGTTCTCTGAGGTCAGGCTTCCGCTTCCGTCTAGGGAGAGTTGGACTGCGTGGAGTGCGGACTCATCGCGGTCAAGGAGGGTAAGACGGCTGGGAAGATAGCGAGTGACCTGACGGGCAAGTTCGGACCCAATCGAACCACCGGCACCAGTTATAAGTATCCGTTTGCCTCGGATGAAATTAGTGATCTGACCTTCGTCCGTTTGAATCTGGCGCCGTCCCATGAGGTCCTCCTCCGTGACGTCGGAAATATCCCCAAGACGCACCGCCCCGGCCACAATTTCTGTGGCAGTGGGGATCACTTGAACACGAACGCCAAGAGGAGTGCACCTCCGATCGAGGTCGAGCAGGCGAGGGGCGGTGACGCCAGCGATCGCGACTAGGAGTACGTCAATGGAATGCCGCTGAACAAGGTCCTCCACTGAGGTAAGTGTGCCGAGTACGCGGATGCCGGATCTCCGAAGATGCTGCTTGGCAGGATCATCGTCAATAAAGCCAACAGGCTGGAAATATCCACTTCGGTCTGACAGCATTAAGTTTACAATCTGGGATCCCGCATCCCCGGCACCATATATCAAGGTGCGAACACCATCCCGGCGAAGGGCAGATTTCTGGATTGCGCCTCTCCAAAGAAATCTTGCACCCAACATGCTTGCCGCAGTGAGACCTGTGGCGATGATGAAAGTTGATCGAGGAAAGGCGCTTTCTGGCAGGGCGAGTTTTACGAGGCTTCCAATGCCCCCGACCACAAGGGTTATCACGACCACGCCGAAGACCTCGTCGAAGGATCCGACGATGTATCTACCTCGATAGATATGAAACGCAGATCCAAGGGCCGCTTGAAGGACACCTGCCAGAATCCCTGCTATTAAGGCCCAATTAAAGGTAGATTCAGGAATGTTAAAGTCGTACCGTAGTGCGAGCGCAAGGGGAACTGCGACGACCCAGGACATGACGTCCCACGCTGCTCGAATATTGCGGCGCCGCTGCTTAACAGCCATACCGCGCATCAGTTCCCCTCGCTTTGGTCACGCGCCTCTACTCAGAGATACGTCTCGCCCTGAAAGCGCTCACGCACTTTGCGTGCCGGTGAGCCGTACGCGACCACCCCTGCAGGAACGTCAGTATGAACATAGCTTGAGGCGCCTATCACCGAGTCAGACCCAATGCTAACCCCATGTTTCACCGTGGCTCCAATGGACACTGCGGAACGTGCTCCGATCCGGACACGTCCCCCCGTGAGAGCTCCGGGAGCCAGTGATGAGAAGTCCTCCATCACGCACTCGTGTTCGAGGATCGAACCGGTGTTCAGGATGCACCCGATGCCGATCTGCGCCCCGCTGCCCACGATTGCTCCCTGCAGGACGACTGTGCCAGAGCCCAGCAGAGCAAGTGGAGAAACGATCGCGCTGGGATGAGTGATCGAAGGAAGCTGGACTTCTGGTACCCACCGCGAGAGCTCTATCCACACGCGTTCTCGGACGGCGTTGTCCCCGATTGCCACGACCACTGCGCCACCTGACGCCACGTGACTGGAAGGAACCTGAGCTAGGACTGGCAAACCAAGCAGAGTGGAGTTGGGCGAATTCCCGGTGAAAGCGACAACCGAGTACCCGGCGGAACGAAGAGTTTCGCACATGCTGACTGCATGACCTCCAGCGCCGACCACAACAATGTCTGGCATCAGGTCTCTTCCATTCGTTTCACTGTGAGGGCTCGAGCCAAAGTCTCAAGGTATCCGACGAGATGGCCGCGCACCGTCACCTGATCGAAGGATGTTTCTGCACGAGCGCGCGCCAGTGGAGCTATTCGAAAGCATTCGTCGGGGTCGGTGGCCAATCTGATGATGGCGTCATGTAGCGCCAGTGCATCGCGCGACGGGACGATCAAGCCGGTAGACCCGTTCACGATCGAGTCGATGCTTCCCGTTGCATCAGTCGTAATGACAGGAATTCCGCAAGCCTGTGCCTCGAGTGGAGAAATGGGAAACCCTTAACGATAACTCGGTAGGCAGAAAACATCAAAGGCCCAGTATGCGTTTCTGGGATCTGTTGTTGCACCGGGTGACACAGCCCATTCGGCGTTGTTGACTAAGCGAAGCTCGGGCTCGAGTCCACGCGCATCGTCTACTGGACCGACTAGCGCCAGAAAGATCCGTGAATCGGTGGCATGGGCTGACTCGACAGCCTGCACTAGTTCGCGGATTCCTTTGTCTATTGCGAGCCAGCCTAGGAAACCGATGACAAAGGCGTCTGGGGGCACTCTGAGTGCCCGGCGTGCGTCAGTCCGTTGGGTAAGAGTGGGTGGTCGAAACCTCCCTGTGTCAACGCCGCACGAGGAACCATCCCATAGGACAATTCCTTCGTGCTCACCCGAGAGGCTGGCAGCCCGCAAGACTGCAGCCAGGCTTGAGCTGTCTAGCAGGACTTCTGTCGCACACGAGATCGTAATTCGCTCGGAAGCTCTACTGACTGCTGCCAAGGCCCCCCGTTAGGCCCTCAGCTCTTATGCCACGGATGTGAAAAACCGAGTTGAGATTCGTGTAATTTTAGCTGCCAAGGTACCGAGCATGGCTGCCTTCGGAGTGGACGCTACGACGATGTCTGGGCGAACTTTCCTGGGTAGGCGAAGCTACTCGAGCAGACTTTTGAGGTCACGCGTTGGTTGAGGGGGGCGAGCCATGCGTAGCTCGTGGAGCGTGACACCAGGTAGGGCTTGCAGTTGGACGAAGGAGTCGGTTCCATCGTTGTCAGAGCAGACGAGGTGCACGTCCCAGCCAGCAGCCGAAAGCGCCGACAACTGGTCCCGCAGGAAGGCCTGCGCCGTCATGGCCACCGTTACGCCAAAGAGCACCCGAGGCAGAGACTGAGCGTAGCCCGCACCGGGGGACCTTGAGTCAATAGGCTCTGGTGTGTGGCCAACGTCAATGCGCGCGTCTACCTTTCCGCGCCGCAGGTGACTGAAGAAGACATTGCTGCGGTTGTGCGAGCAATGCGCTCAGGATGGCTCGCGCCTGCGGGTCCAGACCTTGATGCATTCGAAGCCGCGGTGGGTGAAAATCTGGGAATTCCGTACGCGGTAGGGCTCTCCTCAGCAACAGCGGCTCTTCATCTCTCCCTAAAGTACCTTGGCGTTCGCCCAGGTGATGCCGTCATAGTGCCGACTGTCACTTTCGGTGCGACTGCCTTTCCCACGACGTACCTCGGGGCCGAACCGGTGTTCGTTGATGTGGACGAGTCATGGAACCTCGACGTCGAACTCTTGGACGCTGCTATCCAAGGAATGCGCTCCGACGGTCGCCACATTGCGGCTGTAGTACCGGTCGATCTTTATGGAACGCCAGCGAACTACGGAGAAATTGAACCGCTATTGGCCGACACCGGAATTCCCCTGCTCGAGGATGCCGCTGAGAGCCTCGGGGCCCGTAGTGGTGATGTCAAGACCGGGACGCACGGGCGCGCTGCTGTTCTGTCTTTTAACGGGAACAAGATCATCACCTCATCGGGCGGTGGCATGGTTGTAACTGATGACGGCGAGCTTGCAGACAAGGTTCGCTATTGGTCGACACAGGCGCGCGAGCCCTACCCCTGGTATGAGCATGTCGAGATTGGGTACAACTATCGATTGAGCAACATTCTTGCTGCCCTTGGGTGCTCGCAGTTGAGTCGTATCGACGAGGAAGTGGCGAGGCGACGACAGGTTCGAGACTGGTATCGGGCGCGGCTGGAAGGGATCGACGGCGTCACGATTCAGGATGATCCTCCGTGGGGTCGATCAAACGCATGGCTCAGCGTCGTGCGCTTCAGACGCAGTAGGCACGTAGGTGCCTCGACGCGCATTCGAGAGTTATTGGACGCCAACAACATTGAGTCGCGGCCGGTTTGGAAGCCGATGCATCAGCAGCCCGTCTATGCCAGAAGCCGGTCCTACTTATCGGGCGCCGCTGACCGATTGTTTGAAGAGGGTCTTTGTCTTCCCTCGGGCGCGGTGATGGACGAAGATCAGATCGACCGGGTAAGTCAGATCGTCGCCGACGGTCTTCGGATGTGATCGTGAGCGCTTATACGCGAGGGGGAAAGAGAACTCTCGACCTGGTCGTGAGCGCGCTGGCCCTGCTCATCTTGTCGCCTCTGCTAGCAGTGACTGCGGTCGTCGTTCGGCGAAACCTTGGTTCACCAGTTATCTTCCGCCAGCAACGTCCCGGCCTTGACGGTATGCCTTTTACGTTGCTGAAGTTTCGAACTATGCGTGATGCTGTGAACGACGAAGGAGTTGCACTGCCGGATGCCGAGCGTCTGACCACCTTTGGGCAGCGCCTTCGATCTGCCAGCCTTGATGAACTGCCGGAGTTCATCAACATTGTGCGAGGCGACATGAGCCTCGTGGGTCCGAGGCCGCTTCTCATGGAGTATCTTCCCCGCTTTTCACCTCGCCAAGCAGCGCGTCACCGTGTGCGGCCTGGGCTGACTGGGTGGGCCCAAGTGAACGGACGAAATGCGGTCAACTGGCCCGAGCGACTGGAGATGGATGCTTGGTATACCAACCATGTGTCTTTTAGGCTCGACTTGCGCATCCTCTGGATGACAGTGGCTGCTGTGTTTCATCGGCGAGGCATTTCAGCTGATGGCGACGCGACGATGCCTCCCTTTATGGGTAGTGATTAACCCACTGTTAAGTCCGACTCCTTGCTATTGCACTGGCTCGTCTCCGGCTCTGGAAGTCATCGCCAAGCTCACCGTTCTAAATCTTGGTTCGCGTAGAAAGTCGCCGGCCTCGCGACCGGTGACCTCTGTTTGACTGCTACCGAGTAAATAGGTAGCTAGGTACCGGGTACGGTCGCCTCATGCCGGATTTTCCGCCGCTGACTCCTCGTGAGCGAATAGCCGGGTTTAAGCGCCGCCTTGGCTTTGAGCGCGCACAGCGCGCGTGGATACGAAGGCGATTGGCAGACCTGGCGAGCATCCCAACCAGCTCAACTACACCCTTCCCGCGCGTGCCCCATGTGGTGGTGGTACCTCAGGAGGGACGTTCATTTGAGTCTTTCCGGCCCGGCACTCGCAACTTCTACTTCGAGGCGTGGCGCAGCCTGGCCGAGGTCATCGGTGAGGACCGAGTAACCGTTTTCGACGTCGAGCCCGGCGAGGATACTGATTCGTGGCACCAACGACTGCTGGAGACCGTGCGTCAGGTGGGGGCGACGCACATCATCGCCCACATTGAGGCTGATCCGGGATCGGAAGGCGCCACGTGGACTTGGGACTCGGCATGGGCACTTTTATCACGCAATTGGGATGGCGTTCTCCTGGGCGTGATGTTCGATTCCGCATTTGAGTGGATTGCCGCGAAGTCACGTTTGTTGGCGGCAATCTCTCCGCGATACCTGGTGGTTGACATTTGCATGCCCATGGACGGTTCGATGAAGCGGGGTCGTCTGGAAGTCGGGCCAGTCAATATGCCGGTGTCACGTGAGTCACTGGCCCTAATAGACGCGCGGCTAATGAACGTGTCGCCGACCTGTGACGTGTCTTTCATCGGATTGATGTACCCGTATCGCATGAACTTAGTTGATCGGCTACGGGCAAACGGAGTGACGGTTGCCATCAATCCACATCGCGCCCATGAGGCAGCCCATGATGCGGGTTCACGCGTTAACCAGCCGAGTTGGTTGGACTACATGGCCGGGCTTGCTTCGTCGCGCATGACTCTTAACTTCTCTCAGTCGTCCGCGGGGCGATTCGAGCAACTGAAGACTCGAGTGCTTGAGGCGACCTTGGCGGGGACCCTCCTACTCACCGACGACCTTGATCGCACACGACGGTTCTGGGTACCAGGCGAGGAGTATGTGTACTTCCGCGATGTTGCGAGTCTGCCAAGGGTCATCAGCGATCTCCTTGCTGATCCGGACCGTGTGAGGCGCATAGCGGCGGCTGGTGAACGAAAGGCTCGTGCGCTCGCCCACACGAATTTCTGGGGCGGTGTCGACGATGGACTGCGTCGCAGGGGGCTTCCGCTCACAGGTTTTAGCGAGAGCGTTGCTAAGGGTTAACTGAGCCTCGGACCCGCCACTCCTCCACTGGTAGCGCTGAGCCGCGGATAAGACGAGCAAGATGCTGGGCTGCCGGTGTCGTCAACGTTCGCATGAAGTCAGGCAGAGAACCCGGGTGTTGAGCAATGTAACGAGCCAACCACGCCACGAGGTGGACATCCTCGCGATGAGCCGCGTTGCCATATGCGGCGCGATCGGAATTCGACCGGCCGTAAATGATGCTCACAGGCTCAGCTAACTCTTCGACGAACTTTGTGTCCCCAGCGGCTGCAATTGCCATCTCTATACGCATAGGGCCAGATTTGCGAGGGCGCTTGTCGCGTAGGTCAAGAAAGTTCCGAAATGGCGTGATCGATCCGCTCATCTGGATGTAAGTGGGCTGTGCGACCTGGTCGCGAATCCATGTCATTACCGGAAGTCGCCTGGGTCCTTCGACGGGGAAACTCGTCCAACTTTCCAAGACTGCGGCAGGATCGCCAGACCACAGAGTTTCTGCACTCTCGTGTCGCATAGCCCAGGGCCCGAAATATGCGGTGTCCTCACGCAACGGCCACGAGCCGGTCTCGTTTAAAAGGTTGTGAATTCCTGTGCCGCGAACCTCGTCGTCATAGGCAAGCCAGTAGATCCAGTCGGTTGGGAGTGCGCCTGTGCGCTGCAGGTAGTCGACCCAGAAGGCCTGGTGCTGCATGGTCGGCAGCTCCTGGCCAGTGCAGATGACCTCGACTGAGGGGAAGCGGTCGCGAAAGGCTCGCGCAGCCATTATGTCGGGCGAATCTTCGGCGGATGTCACACTCAAGATCACGCGAGCGAAGGCGTGCAGATTCGTGGCGATAGAAGTTAGACAGCGTTCAAACCGCGCCCCGCCACGCCACGTCATGCACACGAGAATTGGTTGCACCTTCGTCGACACGGCCGTCATCGCAGGACACTTTCGTAAAGGTCTAGATATTGACTGACAACGTGATGTGGCGACCATGTCACCAAAGCCCGCTCACGAGCCGCGACTCCCCAAGCACTCATGCCGAGACTGTCGTTGATGGCCTGCGTGAGCCCTGCGGCAAGTGACTCGACATTGCCCTCCGGCGCGAGGTAGCCGGTTTCGTGGTGGCTCACGATGTCTGGTAGGCCGCCGATGTCAAAGGCGACGACCGCCCGGCCGCATGTTTGGGCCTCCATGGCTGTCAACGGCATGTTGTCTTCGCGACTGGGTGCCGCTGTGACGTTGCATGCGGTGTAAAGATCACGAAGTGCCTCGTCACCTGAGACGGACCCGTACCAATGGATGGGTACACCGGTTGGCGACTCATATCCGGTGGTAATCGGGCCGACGACAACCACTTCGACGTTGGGATGGCTCTCTCTCACGGCTGGCAGTGCGGCCTCAAGAAGGTCAAATCCCTTGCGCTTGTCGTCGATCCCAGCCGAGGCAAGAAAGAGGATCAGAGGAGCAGCCTCTGGCAGGCCAAGCCGCATTCGTGTGTCACGCATGTCTTGCGGTGCGAACGCTGCCGTGTCGATCACGTGGGGAATCTTGGTGATGGGCCAGTCGTGCATGAGGGCACTTTGACCCGTAGCAGTTGTAAGCCACGTACTTGCAGGTACCACGTGCATGGGCGACCACGATTTGCACTTTCGCTGCCATGCCAGACGATCGATATCGATTCCGGTTTCGCCGGCGAGTCGGTTCGACCGCAGGTACCCCTGCCTCCACCGAGCATCAGGTGCGTCAACCCCGTAGTGCTCGGTACCGCAGAAGGTCCACATGTCGTACAAGCTCCAAACGACGGGCTTCGTGATCCTGCCGATTGACTCGATCGAAAGGAAACCATTGGTGACCCAGTGGAGGTTCACGATGTCTGCGTCGCTGCGGTTGATGGTCTCGGCGGTAAGGGAGCCAAAGCGCGCCGGCGAACGCCAGGTGACGACGGGTGAACGCTGAAGACGCCACAGCTGCCGGTCAAGTTCTCGTGCTAACCGGAAACGACCCCCTTGAGCGGTGGTGAGTGTCGACTGCACGCCCTCGGCCTCCATGGCGCGATGGAGGGCTGCTGCCGCTCGGGCTGCACCACCACCCGCACCGTAGGTGCTTAAATGGAGGACCTTGGGCGACACAGTCCCACGGTACTCGGCACCCGCCGAAGCCTGGAGAACGAACAGAGGTACCCACCATCGTCGACGTGGTATTCCTGACCGCCTACGTGGGCTTGCCCATCGTGATTTGGCTTCGCAGCCGATCCATCGCCTGGACTGTCATCGCACTCACGGCGTCTATCTCCATCTTCGGCGCTTTCGTGAGTTTCGCGATCGACCACGGCCACGCGTGGACGAGGGTCCAGCTCCAGGCTGTGCTCCTTGCGGCGATGGTTGTTGTAGCCGTTCTGACGTTCCTGAGACGCCGCAGTAGCGACGCAGGCATGCGTCGCCAATTCACCGTGATCCTCCTGCCCGCGCTGCTGGTCGGTGGGCTGGTGGCCTTCATAACCATTCGTCTCACCACACAAATCGCGTTCTTCACGCCCGTGGGCTACCTGATGGGGCATTTCCAGGCCGAAGACAACGCCAAGTGGCTCGACTTCACGTCACAGCTGGCGACGGGTCAACCCATTGTGCAAGGCGTACCCATGGGCGGCCCACTCGAGCTTGTCCTCACCGGATTCGCCACGGCAATGGGCGTGGTTTCGCAAATTCTTCTTCATGGATACAACCAGGTGGCTGTGGCGGCGAACACGGTTGTCCTCGGTGAATACGCCATGGCGATCTTGGCTCCGCTCGCGCTTGCTCCACTGGTCGAGGCTCGACTGAAGCGGCCCGCGGCGGCGGTGGCTCCGGGCTGGGTGCGGGTCCCTTTGCCGCTTGTGTGGCTTGGCGCGGGAATCTTGGTCACAGGTGTTGCGCTTGTCACCGAGTACGGACATCTGACATGGCAATTCACGGCACTCATCTGCACGCTGTGGGTGACGACGTTCCTCGCAGGGTCGAATGTGCCGCGGGCACGACTGCTTACGTCGCTGGTGATTGCCGCGGGCATGACGGTATGGCTCCCACTCAATGTTCTTGCCGTTGTCATCATCGCGGTCGCTGTCGTGGCATTGGTGGCGGGCGGCGTGCGAGACGGCTGGCGACGACTGGACTGGCTCGGACTCGCGCTGACTCTCGTGGTTGCTGTGTGCATCTGGCAGCCGGTGCGCTCCTCCCTGTCGTTCCTGAATTCTGGAGCTTCTTCGGCACTCGACGCGTGGCACGGTTCAGGCGGTGGCGTGCACGGCGTGATGGCATCTGTGCTTAGCGGCATCGACGAGACGCTCTTCGCAGCAGGTGGCGGCACGGAGGCCGCCACGCCGATCCTCGCGACGCTCGCGGCTATAGCTGCGGTTGGTGCTTGCGTCGTCGTTTCACGGCAGGGACGCACGTCGACCGACGTGGTGCGGATGCTCCCGGTGATTGCGCTCGTGGTGTACGCAATCAGCGTTGCACTAGCTGACCAATGGTTTACCGGATCTGGGCCGCACTACGGCTCGCTGAAATTCATGTTCTTGACCGTCATCGTGCTGCTAGCCGGCTGCCTGCCAGTGGGCCTTATGGTGCTCGATCCGCTTGCGTCACGTATGACCTTGCCGCGTTGGGGCGCGTTGCTAGTCATCGTCATGCTGTTGGTGATAGACACAATCGTTCCCCGCACGGTCGCGACCTTCCGACCCCAACAGTGGAACCCGCCCCCACGATTCGATAACAACCCGCTCAGCAGTTGGTGGCCGGCGGAGGTCAAACTCCAGCCAGATCAGCCCATCGCCAACGAACCCATCGCATGTGTGTTCCTCCCCGCCGGCGCCACAGCGCCGTCTGCGATTACCGATCTGCCTGATCCGCAGCATGCATATTCGTGCACGCGAATCCTTGCTGGGCTGTCTGGTCAGGATCAGGCGGCGCAACCAGTGGTCGACTGGCTTCGTCGCGAGTGGCTCACTAATACGCCGGCTTGGTCGACCGTTCACGGCTACCTAGACGCGATG
>Ga0007791_10000723_pt1 | contig 11040 bp, 15 predicted proteins | sample CryBogmetaGMA05M_FD_60368 | JGI IMG/M metagenome (GOLD analysis project Ga0007791, IMG submission 60368) | Freshwater microbial communities from Crystal Bog, Wisconsin, USA - MA0.5M | ecosystem: Environmental > Aquatic > Freshwater > Lake | place: Crystal Bog, Wisconsin, USA | collected 2009-07-06 | reverse complement strand
GAATGGGTCCTGGGGGGCGTGACCCGCACCCTGCTGCAATTGCCGGAACGGTTTGTCTTCCTAAGCCACTGATCGCAACCGCACTTGTGCAGGGAGACCTGCGGACGTATCGCTGAAGCATGCCGCCCAGCTTTCTGTTTGCGCCTGTCTCAACCGATCGCACCCTGACCCGCCGCATACTGGCTATCGTGGTCACCCTCGGGATGGCTGTGCTTTCCCTTGGACTTCATGCCGTCCTGCGCCCCTTGATGTCTGGCCACCTGGGTCTGATCATCCTGATCCCGGGCCTCCTGATTACGGCAGCCATGGCGGACGGGGGGGCTGTGCTCCTCGCTGCGGCAGTCTGTCTTTCAGGCGTTATTGTCATCAACGGGACCAGCGCCATTGGGCAACCAGCAAGTCTTGTCGAGGTCCTGTTCTATATGATCATCGGGTCCTGCATTGCCTTTGCAGGGTGGAAGTTCAAGGACACGAATTCCGCAGCAGGCGCTGCCATACGGCAGGCCGAAGAACGCGGGGCACACCTGCAGTCCATTCTGGACACCATTCCGGATGCCATGATCGTCATTGACGAACGTGGTATCATGTTCTCGTTTTCCGCAGCTGCTGAGCGATTGTTCGGCTGGCGGGCCGAGGATGCCATAGGGCGGAACATCAGTGACATGATGCCTGAACCCTATCGGTCCGCCCATCACAGCTACATCCAGCGTTACCTAGCGACAGGAGAGGCGCGCATCATCGGCAAGGGACGGATCGTTGTCGGAGAGCGCAAGGACGGGTCGACCTTTCCGATGGAACTGTCGGTCGGCGAGATGCGTTCCGGGGACCACCGGTATTTTACCGGTTTTGTCATGGACCTGACGGAAAGCCAGGCTGTGGAACGCCGGATGCAGGACATGCAGGCCGAATTGATCCACGTTTCCCGTCTTACATCCATGGGGGAAATGGCCTCTGCCCTGGCCCATGAACTGAACCAGCCGCTCTCGGCCATCGCCAACTACATGAACGGGTCCGTACGGCTGCTTGAAGTTTCAAACCCGGATCTGGTCAAGATCAGGCGTGCGCTCGGAGAGGCGGGTGATCAGGCGCTCCGCGCAGGGGCGATCATCCGCAAGCTCCGGGACTTCATCACCCGCGGCGAAGCCGAAACCCGGGTTGAGCACCTTCCGAAACTGATCGAGGAGGCTGGGGCCCTCGCCATGGTCGGTGCAAAGGAAATGGGGATCCGGTTGAAATTCGACCTGGCACCTGATGCCGACCTTGTGGTGGCCGACAAGGTTCAGATCCAGCAGGTCGTGCTGAACCTGATGCGGAACGGCCTCGACTGCATGGCGCTGTCGCCGGTCCGCAATCTGACCGTGGCGACTGAACGGGATGGTGATGACATGGTGGAGGTGTCTGTGAGCGACTCCGGTCCGGGGATTGACCCTGAAATTGCAGGCCGGCTGTTCCAGCCCTTTGTGACCACCAAGGCAGAGGGCATGGGCGTCGGGCTCTCCATTTGCCGCACGATCGTGGAAGCGCACGGTGGCAAGATCTGGTTTGAAACGGCACCTGCCGGTGGAACAAGTTTCCGCTTCACCCTGCGGCGCGCCAAGGCAGACCAGGAGGTTTGAGATGCCGCAGGTGCACCTGATCGACGATGACGAGGCCATGCGGACCTCGCTGTCTTTCCTGCTCGACAGCGCCGGATTCACCAATGCTGTCTATGATACGGCGGAAGCCTTCCTGGCAGCGGTGGGTGATGATGCACGGGGATGTGTGATCACCGATGTCCGCATGCCGGGCATGGGTGGCATGGAACTTGTGGCAACCCTGAAGTCCAGGGGCGCGCAGGTGCCGGTCGTGGTCATCACGGGCCACGGCGATGTGCCTCTGGCGGTCGAGGCCATGAAGAATGGTGTGGTGGACTTTCTGGAGAAGCCCTTCGCAGACGATGTCCTGCTGGACGCCATCCGACGCGCACTGGCAGGAACAGGTCCGGCGCAAGAGCCTCCGGGTGACAACACTTTTTCTTCGGTTCTGGAAACCCTCTCCCCCCGGGAAACAGAAGTCCTGAGGGGCGTTGTCGCCGGCAAGGCAAATAAGGTCATTGCCTATGAACTGGGGATCAGTCCCCGAACCGTCGAGGTCTATCGGGCAAATGTGATGGCCAAGACCGGTGCCAAAGGCCTGCCTGATCTGGTCCGAATGGCCATGTCAGCAGGGTTCTAGATCCTGGCGAGATGGGGGAATCCATTAAACCGATCCAGCCCAGACACACTTCGGATTACGCAAGGTGCGAAATGATCAGCCCCGATTGCGCTGTATCAAGTTCTGTCGGCTGCAAATCTTTTACGGATCAGTTTCCATCCGACCGCAGCGACACATGCTTCAGACCACTTCCAAACCACCTTCTGTCTATCTGGTCGATGATGATCAGGCGCTGCGCGTTGCGTTGAAGTTCTCACTCGAACTGGAAGGCTTCAGCGTCGCGACCTTCGAGAGTGGTGAGGACCTGTTGCGGGCACAACTGCCGCATAGGGGAGGATGTCTGGTTCTCGATCAGAATCTCCCGGGCCTGAGTGGGCTTGAGACCCTTTCGGTCCTGCGCAGCCGCGCGGTCAAACTGCCCGCGCTCCTGATTACAAGTCATCTTGCCATCGGCCTTCGAGACACAGCCCGAATTGAAGGCGCAACGGTGGTCGAAAAGCCACTCCTGGGAGATGTGCTTGTCAGGTGCATTAGACTTGCCCTGAATCAGGCCAGGGCGGATTAAGCCTCAAGAACCGGGGCGGTCCGCCACCCCTCGGAACATGCCCTAGGCAGTCGCCGATCTTACTGTATCGTGATGGCAAACAGCCTGGGAGGCAGGAAAATGGATCTCAAAGACCACGCGCGTCTGACGCCCGACAAACCCGCCATGATTTCGGCTGAGACAGGCCAGGCGGTGACCTTCGCAGAGCTTGAAGAAAACTCGACCCGCCTGGTCCGGTTCCTGCAGGGACAGGGCCTGACCCGGGGCGACCATGTGGCCATCTTGATGGAAAACCATCTGTCCTTCATGGATCTGGTCTGGGCAGCCTATCGCGCCGGACTCTACGTCACCTCGATCAACCGATACCTGCCCCCCGATGAGGTGGCCTATATCGTCCAGGATTGCGGAGCAAAGGCTCTGGTCACATCCTACGCCAAGCGCGACACGGCTGAACCCCTTTCCCACATGATCCCTGACTGTCCCATCCGGTTGATGGTCGACGGCACGATACCGGGCTGGCGGCCTTATGAAGACGCCCTGGCGAAAAGTTCGTCTACCCCTCTGGAAGAAGAGTGGATGGGCGAATCCATGCTCTACAGTTCAGGGACGACGGGCCGTCCCAAAGGTATTCTGCGCCCCCTGCCCAACCTTTCGACCTCCGAAGGCATGGCCATGCGGCAAGCGGTCAACCGGTACGGTCTCAGCGCGGAGTCGGTCTATCTGTCGCCGGCACCCCTCTATCATGCGGCACCCCTTTCCTATGTCCTCACCGTCCAGTCGTTTGGCGGCACAGTGGTGATGATGGAAAAATTCGACGCCGTGCAGGCGCTGGAAATGATCCAACAGCACCGGGTCACCCACAGCCAGTGGGTGCCGACCATGTTCGTACGCATGTTGAAGCTGCCCAGGGATGTCCGTACCGCGTTTGACCTGTCCAGCCACAGGGTCGCGGTCCACGCGGCGGCACCCTGCCCGGTCGAGGTCAAACGTGAGATGATCGGTTGGTGGGGGCCCATCCTCTACGAATACTATGCCGGGACCGAGGCCTCCGGCTCGACCTTCATCACCAGCGAGGAATGGCTGGAACACCCGGGTTCAGTGGGCAAGGCGGCCCTCGGCATACTCCATATCTGCGACGAAGATGGTGCCGAGCTGCCGGTGGGCGAGACGGGTCTGGTCTATTTCGAACGCGACGTTCCGACCTTCCAGTATCACAATGACCCGGAGAAGACCCGGTCGGCCCGGCACCCGCAACACGACAACTGGAACGCGCTGGGAGATGTCGGATATCTGGACGAAGAGGGGTATCTCTACCTCACCGACCGCAAGGCCTTCATGATCATTTCTGGCGGGGTGAACATCTACCCTCAGGCCATCGAGGATGCCCTGGTCACCCATCCCAAGGTGGGCGATGTGGCGGTCTTCGGTGTTCCGGATCCGGAAATGGGTGAAGCGGTGAAGGCGGTCATCGAGCCGGCCCCCGGCATAGAGCCCAGTGACGATCTCGCGCGCGAACTGCTGGCCTTCGCCCGCAGCAAGCTGGCGCACTATATGGCCCCACGTTCTGTCGACTTCATCGTCGAAATGCCTCGCCTGCCGACGGGAAAGCTCTACAAGCGGCTGCTGAGGGATACCTACTGGCAGAACCAGGACAGCAAGATCTGAGACGCTTCCCTCCGCGCCCTGGCTACTGCCCCAAGATCAACGGTCAGGGATCTCAGGGTCCGGTACTGTCGCAGATCTGGAGTTTCAGCGCCCCGTCCCGTCAGGCTGTCAGGCCTGAAGGTCAGGGGCTCAAGCCGCATCAGGACTTTCGCCCCATGTCTCGCCCAGCCCTCATCCTCGCCCTGGTCCTCATCGGAGGCGCAGGAAGCACGGCTGCAGCACGCCTGGATCATCCATCGCCCATGCCCAAGGTGGCCGTGCTGATGAAGTCCGTCGTCGACAGGGCCTCGACCGATATTTTCAATATTGCAGGCGAGGCCGACCCGGCGAACGGCGCAGACCAGAAATTGCCTGACGTCAAAGGCTGGGCGGCAGTCCAGGCCGATGCTGCGCGTCTAAGGTCTATCGCCCTGGCCATGCAGAGCCCGTCCACGGGCAAGGTCGGTGAAATCAACTGGATGGTTCAATCTCGCGCCATGGCGTCGGCGTCGGCCGCTATCGAACAGGCTGCCGCTCTGCGCGCACCAGGGGCTCTTGCAAACGCCGCCAACGACCTGTCGGACACATGCAGTGCCTGTCACGCGGTTTACAAGAAGCAGAAATAGAAAGGACAACCGTTCGGGCACCCGGTGCAATGCGCGGGTTCCCGGTTTCAGGATGTGGTCAGAGCAATACGACCCGCTCTTTGTTGGCTTCGGCCAGGGTCAGGCTGATCGCCTCAAATAACGCCTCCATCTTGAACGGCTTGTTCAGTACGGCGTCGCCCCCTGCAGCCTGGAACTGTTCAGCAATCTTGCTCCCGGTTTCACTTGTCACGACAAGGACCGGGATCCGGCCCTTGGCCCCGCCCTTGGCTCGGATTTCCCGCAGAGCGGTCATGCCGTCCATGTCAGGCAGGCGTAGCTCCATCAGGACAAGGTCATAGTCTCGGGTATCAATCATAGTCTGGCCCATTTTGGCCTCCCTGGTCTCGTCGACCGTAAATCCTGCACCCTCGAGCATCCTGCCAAGCGCCTTTCGGTCAAGGTCATGACCATCAATACACAGGACGCGCATGCGCAGATCTCTGAACCCGTTTGATCAATGACGGCATTCAGAAACCGCTGACAGACCTAACCATGCCGAAGTGAATCCGCTTTTAAGAATGCTCGGGAAATTCGGAATTCTTTCCGGGAGGTAGCGTTGCGGTTTCGGGTGTGATGTCTAAGCTCTCTTGAGCTGCAGTTTCGGGCCTGCCATTTGACCCCGCGACATCGGCACGGCCACAGGACGTGAATGATCATGCAATACAGGAAAACATTGTCCATCCTGTTGGGCCTGGGGCTGATGACTGCGTCAGTCACGGTGGCCGCGGCCCAGGAGGTCGCGCAGATGCGGGCCGCACGTCTGGGTGCCTCGGACCCGGTGAAACTGGCGGCTTTCTATGAAACCGCCTTTGGCTTCACCCTGTTGCGGCGGATAGATGGCCCGACCTATGTGGAAATGGTCCTGCGGGCCAGGGATGCACCCACCGGTGCCGCCAGCCTGATCCTCATGACACGACCCGGGGACCTGCCGGTCGGAGGGTTTCCCTATGTGATCCTCGGGGTTTCCGATGTAGACCGGGCCGTCGCCGCAGCCATCGCAAACGGCGGGACAAGGGTGTCGGAGCCCCGGGATGGAGCCGGCGTCCGGTATGCCATGATCAAGGATCCCGAAGGCAACCAGGTCGAAGTCCTCAAGCCGCAATAGACTGCCCGCAACCCTTGACAGACCGCAGGATGGACCGTGCCCAAAGATAGCTACGAAAAGGAACTGGCTGACCTGCAACTGGCCCTGGTCAGGTTCCAGCAATCTGCCATGACCTCAGGCGAAAAGGCGGTCATTGTCTTTGAAGGTCGCGACGCGGCCGGCAAGGATGGGGCGATCAAGCGGATCACCGAGCATCTGTCCATTCGCAACACCCGGGTCGCTGCCCTGCCCAAGCCGTCCGACCGCGAGCGGACCCAGTGGTTCTTTCAGCGTTATGTGTCCCACCTGCCGGCAGCCGGCGAACTGGTGATCTTCAACCGGTCCTGGTACAACCGCGGCGGGGTCGAGCCGGTCATGGGCTTCTGCACACCGGAGGAACACAGGCAGTTCCTGGCCGATGTCCCGGTCTTTGAGGCCATGCTGGCCCAGAGCGGGACCCGGCTGGTGAAGGTCTGGATCGACATCTCCAAGAAGGAACAGTCCAAGCGGCTGGATGACCGCCGCACCGATCCTCTGAAGGTGCTGAAGATCAGCCCCCTGGATGCCGAAGCCCAGAAACGGTGGAGCGATTACAGCGCCGCCCGGGACGAAATGTTTACGGCCAGCCACACCGCCGCCAGCCCCTGGACCTGCGTACGGGGCGACGACAAGGAGGCGGCGCGCATCAATATCATGCGGCTGCTGGTGCACAGGCTGGCCCCCAAGGCGATCGCAAAGGATGTGGCTGCACCAGACAAGGGTGTGGTCTTTCCCTTTGAGGTCACTGCCCTGAGCGACGGCCGGCTGGCGCGCTGATCGGTGGTCGAGGTCCTCCCGGCCCTGACCGCCCGGCGGATGGCCCTGGGTGCCCAGGGCTTTGCCCGGACCAGACCCAGGAAAGCAGGCCGCAGGCATGTGATGGCGACCATTTCCCGTCTGGGGATCCTGCAGATCGACTCGGTCAATGTGGTGTCGCGGACCCACTACCTGCCGCTCTTCTCCCGCCTGGGCCACTATCCCCGCGACCTGCTGGAAGACCTGGCCTGGGGAAAAAAGCCCGAGCTGTTCGAATACTGGATGCATGAGGCCTCCCTGGCCCCCTGGTCGACCCAGGCCCTCATGCGCTGGCGGATGGAGGACGCCGCCAGGGGTGTCGGCACCTGGAAGGGCGTGGCCCACTTCCTGCGCCATCGCCGGGACTTCGTGGACAGGGTCCGCGACGAGATCGACGCCCGTGGCCCCATGCCGGCTTCAGAACTGGAGATGGGTGCCAAGGGCCTGGGCGGCTGGTGGGGCTGGAGCGAGGGCAAGCGGGCCCTGGAATGCCTGTTCTGGGCCGGGGAGATCACCGCCGCCACCCGGCGCAGCACCTTCGAGCGGGTCTATGGCCTGCCCCACAAGGTCCATCCACCCGACGTCAGGGACCAGGACACCCCGCCCCGGGACGTGGCCCAGCGCGACCTGCTGCGCATCGCGTCCCGCGCCATGGGCGTGGCCACTGAGCGGGACCTGCGGGACTATTTCCGGATGGGTGTGGCCGACACCAAGGCCCGGATCGCCGAGCTGCAGGACCTGGGCGACCTGATCCCCGTGGAGGTCACCGGCTGGGACCAGCCCGCCTGGATGGCCCCCGACGCCCAGCGGCCGCGCAAGGTCGCCGCCAACGCCCTGCTCTCGCCCTTCGACAACCTGATCTGGTTCCGCGAGCGGACCGAGCGGGTTTTCGGGGTCAAGGTCCGTCTGGAGATCTACACCCCCGCCCACAAGCGGGTGCACGGCTATTACGTCCTGCCCTTCCTGCAGGGCGAGGCCATTACCGCGCGGGTGGACCTGAAGGCCGAGCGCAAGGCCGGCTATCTGGCCGTCCAGAGCGCCCACGCCGAACCCTGGGCCGATGACTGCACGACGGACCTGCTGGCGGCGGAACTCCACCTGATGGCGCGGTGGCTGGGCCTGGACGGGGTCAAGGTCCGGCCCAGGGGCGACCTGGCCGGGGATCTGGCGCGGGCGGTGGGGTAGGCTCCAATTTGCATTGAGTGCGTCATTGACGTATAGTTATTTCGATGCAGACACGGCCGATCACCGTTGCGGAGACGCACGCCTTCGCGCGGATGGCGGAAAAGATCTGGAATGAGGATGAAAGGGCGGAACTGATTGATCACATTGCCCGGAATCCCGAGGCGGGCGTCGTCATCCCCGGCGGAAGTGGCGTGCGCAAGCTGCGATGGGGCCGGTCGGGTAGCGGCAAACGCGGTGGCGCCCGAGTGATCTATTTCTACTATCGGCCGGACTGTCCGCTCTACCTGCTGCTGGCCTATGCGAAGGCGGTAGCAAGCGACCTGGCGGCGGACGAAAAGAAGGCGGTGGCCGCCTTTGCCACCATGATCAAGTCCACGGTGGATTGACGACAAGGAACATGACCATGAGCAGCTTTGGACAGGATCTGATCGCGGCGATGGAAGAAGCCGCCGCCCATGCCCAGGGCAAGAGCAAGGTCGCGCGCATTCATACCATTGACGCGCCCGATGTCCGGGCGCTGCGGGAGGAACTGGGCCTGTCGCAACAGGCCTTCGCCAGCGCCTACCATATTCCGCTAGCGACCCTGAAGGGCTGGGAACAAGGCCGACGCCAACCAGACGCCACCGCCAGCGCCTACCTCGCTGTTATTGCACGCCTGCCCCAACAAGCCCGTGATGTCCTCCTCCCCGCCTGACGGGGCGGTGGACTATCCCTGCATCCATCCGGCCCTTTCGCGCGTAAGCTCCTCACAGACAAAGGACACCCCATGCGCAACCCCCTGATCCTCGCCCTGGCCCTGGCGGCCCTGTCTGGTGCCGCCTTCGCCAAGGCACCTGAGCCTGCGAAGAAGATCGACCCCAAGGTCTTCTACAATGGCCGCTGGATCGAGATCGGGCGGCGGCCCATGTTCATCACCAATGGCTGTGTGGCCGGCACCACCGACTATCGCCGCACAGGCGACCTCACCGTCGCCGTGACGGACGGCTGCCGCCGGGACACACCCACCGGCAAGCCGGTCATCCTGCAGGGCCAGGGCACCATCATGGACCCCGGCACCAATGCCAAGCTTAGGGTCCGCTATAACGCCCTGATCACCTGGGACTATTGGGTGCTGGACCGGGCCGACGACTACAGCTGGTTCATCTCGTCTGACCCGACCCTGAAGAACCTATGGATCTATACCCGCAAGACCCCGACGCCGGAGGCGCTGAAGGTGTTGATCGGACGGGCGAAGGCCTTGGGCTATGACACCGACAAGCTGGAGTTCCCGACGCCGCCGGTGGAGTGACGTCCTTCAGCTCAAGAGTGGAACCTGCACTGCGCGATTTCCAGCTGCTGCTGGGGCGCGCTGCCTGAGACGCGATAGACCAGCCGGTCCTCAAGGGTGATCCGCCGGGACCACCAGCCCTTGAGATCGCCCTTCAGGGGCTCGGGCTTGCCCATGCCCTTGAACGGCGTGCGCTGACACTCGCGGATAAGGTCATTTACCCGCTGCAGGGTGTTCTGGTCGCTCGCCTGCCAATGCAGATAATCCTCCCAGGCCTGGTCCGCGAAGACCAGCCTCATGGCTCGATCAGATCGCGCGCCTCGCCTGCGCCGCTGTCCAGCTGCCGGACGGCGTCCAGCAGACGGGTCTGGTTGGCCTCTGTCGAAAGCAAGTGCAGGGTCTCTTCCATGGCGTTCCAGTCGGACAGTGAAACCATCACCACCGACTCCGCCTTCTGCCGCGTCACCACCACCGGCGCATGATCGGCAACCACGCGGTCCATCACCTCCCGGAGGCGCGCGCGGGTATCAGAATAGCTGATCACATCCATATCGGGTCTCCCGATGAATTTATGTACTGATATTCGTACAATAGCAAGGTCGGCGGGCCATTTACGCGCGAGTCCTACCTCTTGGGCATTCTCGCCGCCGCCGGTGGAGTGATGGCGGCGGCGGTAAGGAGGGTCCGCTAGATGCAGACTGTATCTGGCCCCGGAATTCCCTACGGTACTGGCTTAGCGCCAAAGGCCGCCCAGACCATGCCCCTGCAGAACCGCGTCGATCCCTTCGGCGACATCTTCGCTACGCCACACAAGGGCGGCTTCATGGGCAATCGGGGTGGTCGGCTGCACGACGCGCACAAACACATCGTCAAGCGCTGGACAAACAGGACCTGGATCATCTGTGTCCTGGCCTTCAAGGGGCGGCGGCGGACCATCATGGGTCCGAACACCTATACCGAACTGTTCTTCGTGGACGAGGCCACCGCCCTGGCCGCCGGGCACAGGCCCTGCGCGGAGTGTCGGCGGTCTGACTATAATGCTTTCAAGACTGCATTCATCGAGAGCCAGGCAAGGCAGGGTGTCACGATCACCACGGCGACCGACATGGACCGGGTTCTACACCAGCAGAGGACTGAAAGCCCTCGCCCACGGTCCCTCGCCAGCGACCTGCCTGACGGCGCCATGGCGGCCTTCGGCGGCAAGCCCTGGCTGAAGCTGGGAGACCGCCTTCACCTCTGGACGCCCGGCGGCTATGCCGACCGCATGGCCCTGCCTGCACAGGACATCGAAATCCTGACCCCGGCTGCGACCCTGGCCGTCCTGCGGGCGGGTTACCGGCCACACTGGGACGCTTCTGCTCGATCGCAGTGATACTATGCTCGGGGCGCCTTAGCCGCGTCCGCGCGCCCCTGTATTCAGCCTGTTTGAAAGAAGGTCGGACATGCAAGTTTCTGAAGTTCACAATCAGCGCATCGCGAAGCTGACCATTTCAGCGGTCTATCCTGCTTATCTGAAGAAGGTGGAGCGGAAGGGCAGGACCGAGGCCGAACTTCAGCAAGTCATTCAGTGGCTTACGGGGTTTGATGAGTCCCGGCTGCAGGCGCTGATAGAGGCCATGGTGTCCTTCGTCGATTTCTTTGC
>Ga0007791_10000722_pt1 | contig 11040 bp, 11 predicted proteins | sample CryBogmetaGMA05M_FD_60368 | JGI IMG/M metagenome (GOLD analysis project Ga0007791, IMG submission 60368) | Freshwater microbial communities from Crystal Bog, Wisconsin, USA - MA0.5M | ecosystem: Environmental > Aquatic > Freshwater > Lake | place: Crystal Bog, Wisconsin, USA | collected 2009-07-06 | reverse complement strand
CCCTTCCAATGGCCCAGCCTGTCTTGCACGAAGGTTGGGGTGAACTGATCCTGTCGCGGCCAGAGCGCAAGAACGCCCTGATCGGCCCCATGGTCGCCGATCTCCAGTCTGGCCTTGCAACCCTGCTGGCGGGGGGCGCCAAGGCGGTGGTTCTGCGCGGAGCCGACGGGGTCTTTTGCTCAGGCCTGGATGTGGACGCCTTTGCTGAAACCCCCGCCCCGGCCTGGCGGGCGACCTGGCCACAGGACTGGGCAGACTGGCACAGGACCCTCTATCGCTGCCCGGCGGTGATCATTTGTGCGCTCGAGAAATACGCGATCAACGCCGGGGCCTCCATGGCGCTTGCGGCGGACCTGATGGTGGCCGGTGAAACCGCGACCCTCTTGGTGGGGGAGGCGGCCCTAGGCATGCTGGCGCCTATGAACATTGCCTGGCTCCGATTACGGACGTCCGAAGCTGTGGCGGCACAGCTCACCCTCGGCGCGCGTCGCACCAGCGCGGCCGACCTGCTCCGAATGGGCCTGGCCTATGAGGTGGTTCCAGACGATCAGACCGCTGCCCGCGCCTGCGAGCTGGCGGCAACCTTGGGCGGTTATCGCGGTCAGGCCCTGGCCGGGATCAAGGCCGCCCTGCGGGCTGGTCGCTCTGACGGTGGCGAGGCGGTGTTCGATGCCGTCCAGTCTACGGGGTTTGTGTCGGCAGCACCGGGGCGGGTCGCCAAAACCTAGCGCCTTACGACCTCGACAATGGCGTGATCGGCAGCCTTGCGGACCACCAGATCGGCCGTGTCCCGGGCGAGAATGATGTTTTCCCTCAGGTTCTTCAGATTGACCCCGGTCCAGACCATGCGGGCCAGGTCTTCGGTTTGATCGCGGCTCATGGAGCGGAACCGGGCGTAGAAGGAGGTCGGATCGTGCTCGGCTGCCTCCCACAGTTCCAGGAACCGGGCCACATACCAGGACTCAAGATCGGCTTCGTCCGCGTCCAAATAGATCAGGAGGTCTAGGGGATCGGCAGCCTCAGGCGCAACGGCCCGGTGCTGCAGGTTCAGCCCCTCAACGATCAGAATGTCCGGCGAAGACAGGGTCCGGGCCAGGGCCGGATCAATATCATAGGCGGTATGGGAATAGGTCGGGAAGATTGCTGGGCCAGTCCGGATGTCCGTCAGGGCGGCGCGGAACCGATCATTGTCATAGGTGGGCGGGAACCCCTTTTGCTCCAGGAGGCCAAGCTCCGTCAGCTCCGCATTGGGCCGCAGGAAGCCGTCTGTCGCGATAATCTCGACCTTGGCCTGATCGGCCAAGATGGTTTTCAGCTCCCCAGCCAGGGTGGATTTGCCTGCGGCCACGGCCCCGGTGAGGCCAACGATCAGCGGGCCAGTTGATGGACGTCGGGCCGCAAGGTCTGCCGCCAAGGCGTGTACGGGGCTCATCCGATTTTCCAGAATTGAAAGGCGTGGAGTCCTTGAACTACGGTCATTTGCGAAAGGCCGAGCAACTCGGTCAACTGGAACGCCGCCGAAAAGAAAGCATCAGAGACCGCCGGGATGAAGAAGATCGCTGCCAGCAATAGCAGGGGTGCTAGGGGCTCAAACCGCCGAATGGCGGCCCGGATGCCCGTCGGCAGAAAGGGTCGGATCACGCCATATCCATCGAAACCCGGCAGGGGGATCAGGTTCAGAACCAGGGCCGTTGCCTGAAGAAAGGTGAGAAAACCCACCGCATGGGTCAAGGCTGCCTGCGAGGCTGGCGGCGGAAAAATCCGCAAGGCGCCGCCGAGGATCAGCATAACCAACAAGGTCCCAGCCGGCCCGGCCAGGGACGACGCAGATCGCCAGAGCCGACTGCGCATCAGATTTTCCTGCAGATAGACCGCGCCGCCGGGAAACCCGATCCCACCCAGGGCCAGGGCGATCAAGGGGAAGATCAAGGTGGTCTGCAGATCGGCATATTTGCGAGGGTCCATGGACAAATACCCCTTGCTCCGCACTGTCCAATCCCCGCCAAGATAGGCGACCAGGGCGTGACCGAACTCATGAACGCCGACCGCCAGGACCCAGCCCGACATGACAAAGGCAAAGGTCAGGACCCCTGTCCACTGCGGCGCAAGGGTCAGGGCCGCAGCGCTGCCCAGCCAGATTGTGAGCACCAGGAATATAGGATTCCCAGCGGGAGATAGCGCCGGGGGCGTCTGCGACGGTGAAACCAAGGGTGGGCATCCTGCGCGGCGCAGGTTCGCCACCCCGGCAATATGGCCAGGGCCGCTGGGAACTCAAGCTGCCTGAGAAGGCCCCACTCGAAACCTTGTGAAAACAACCGTGTTTGGCGTCTGGCCCCTGACCGTGGCAATGAACCGCCGCCCTCCGTTAGAGTTTGATTCCCTATGGCTATTCCCTTCATCGACCTTCAGGCCCAGCGCCTTCGCCTCGGCCAGCCCTTGGAGGATGCCATTCTCAAGGTGGTGCGGTCAGGTGCCTATATTATGGGCCCGGAGATCGCGGCCTTTGAAAAGGCCCTCGGCGCGTTTGGCGAGGCGCCCTTTGTCCTGTCCTGTGGGTCGGGAACGGAGGCCCTGCAACTGCCGCTGATGGCCTGGGGCATCGGCCCCGGCGATGCGGTGTTCTGTCCGTCCTTCACCTTTGCGGCGACGGCAGAGGTCATGCCCTTGGTTGGGGCCTCGCCGGTGTTTGTGGACATCCTGCCCGACACCTTCAATCTGGATCCGGTCAGGCTGGACGCGGCCATTGAGGCTGTGAAGGCTGAGGGCAAGCTGACACCTAAGGCGGTGATCGCCGTCGATCTGTTTGGCCAGCCGGCCGACTATCCGGCTATCGCCGCCGTGGCCGCCAAGCATGGGCTGAAGCTGATCGCAGACTCCGCCCAAGGCTTTGGCTGCACCTTGAACGGCCACCACCCCCTGCACTGGGCCGATGTGGCCACCACTAGCTTTTTCCCGGCCAAGCCCCTGGGCTGTTATGGCGACGGCGGCGCGGTGCTGAGCAAGGACAGCGCCTTCCATGACCTGCTTGTCAGCCTGCGGGTTCACGGCCAGGCGGTGAAGGGCGACATTGAGGGCAAGACCTTCGACCACGATCCAAAATACTTGAACATGCGGGTGGGCATGAACAGTCGGATGGACACTATCCAGGCCGCTGTCCTGTTGCAGAAGCTCAGCATTTTCGCCGACGAGATCGAGGCCCGGAACCGGGTCGCTGACCGTTATGCGGCGGGTCTGTCAGACGTGGTGAAGACGCCAAAGGTCATAGACGGCGGGGTCAGTGTCTGGGCCCAGTACACCATCGAGACCAGTGATCGCGAGGGCATGATTGCCCACCTGAAGGAGGCCGGTGTCCCGACCGCCGTCTATTATCCGATCCCGATCCACAAGCAGGGGGTCTATAGCGGCTATCCCGCCCCCGGCGGCCTGCCGGTGACGGAGGCGAAGTCTTCCACTGTGATGAGCCTGCCCATGCACCCCTATCTGACCGCCGATGATCAGGATCAGGTGATCAGCGCCATTCGCAGCTATGCGGGGCGCAATCTTTAACGCGATCTAGCCGCCGTACTTATCCATGTCGGCGTCGGAGATTTCGTAATTGCCATAGACGTTCTGGACGTCGTCATCGTCTTCCAGGGAGTCGATCATCTTCATCAGGGTGGCGACGGTGTCGCCCTCCACCGGCACCAGGGACTTGGGCCGCCAGATGATGTGGGTGGACTTGGCCACGCCCAGGGTGGGTTCCAGGGCCTGTGAGACTTCCGAAAGGGCGTCGAAGGCCGTGTAGACGGTGTGACCCTCTTCATCAGACTCAACGTCTTCAGCCCCGGCCTCGATAGCGGCTTCCATGACGGCGTCTTCGCTGCCCGCTGACGCTGGATAGGTGATCTGGCCTAGGCGATCGAACATGAAGGACACCGAACCGGTTTCCCCCAGATTGCCGCCGTTCTTGGCGAAGATGGAGCGGACATTGGCCGCCGCACGGTTACGGTTATCGGTCAGGACTTCGACGATTACGCCGGTGCCGCCGGGGCCAAAGCCCTCATAGCGGATTTCGTCATAGGTCTCGCCATCGCCGCCGGTGGCCTTCTTGATGGCCCGGTCGATATTGTCCTTGGGCATGGACTCGGCCTTGGCGTTGGCGACGGCCAGACGCAGGCGGGCGTTCATATTGGGGTCAGGCATGCCCGACTTGGCGGCCACGGTGATTTCCCGCGACAGCTTGGAGAACAGCTTAGACCGCACCGCGTCGGCGCGACCCTTGCGGTGCATGATGTTCTTGAATTTCGAATGGCCGGCCATGGAATCTCGATCAGGCGTTTGTGGTGGACAGGGCTTTTAGCCTTCGGAGGCGCGGAAGACCAGACTTTGGCGAGGGTTAGGTGTTCCAGATCAAGGATGCGCGCCCTGATCCGTGATCTGATCACCCATCAAGCCGGGAGACCCGTATGCCCAAGACCGATATCGATGTCCTGAAAGATCCGCCCGACGAGCCCGTCGTGCACTGGCAGGAACGCCCACCTGCGCCGGTCGCCCTCGGTGGTGCCGTCGCCGCCGCCTTCGTCCTGGGGGTCGGTCTGACCCTGGGGGTGTTGGCAGTCTTGCGGATGACGGAGGCCCCCCATCGCTGAGGGGCCGAGATTTTGGTCTATTTCTTGCGACGGACCACGGGGTGGGAGCTGGAGAGGCCGCCATCCACCACAATCGCCTGACCGTTCACATAGGAGCTGTCATCCGAAGCCAGCCAAAGGCCCGCATGGGCGATTTCTGAGGGCACGCCATAGCGGGCCATGGGGTTCAGCTGGCCGATCCGGTCCTCATTGCCTCGGGCCCGGGCTCCGTCAAAGATCGGCTTGGTCATGCCGGTCTCGATCAGGCCGGGGCAGATGCAATTGACCCGCACGCCGGTGCCGTAGAATTCATTGGCCGAGGTCTGGGCCAGGTTGATCACCCCAGCCTTTGAAGCCGAATAGGGCGAGCCGCCTGCGCCCGAGCGGATGCCTGCGACCGAGGCCGTGCAGATGATTGAGCCCTTGCCGTTGGGAACCATGATCTTAGTGGCGTGCTTGATGGCCAGAAAGGGGCCGATCAAATTGACCCGCAGAACCTCGGCCCAGAAGGCGGCGTCTTGCTCTTCGAAGGGGGTCCAGCCGCCGGAAATCCCCGCATTGGCCCAGACGGCGTCGAGGCTGCCATAGTCCGCCACAGCCGCGGCCAAAAGGCTTTCCACAAAGGCTTCATCCCCGGCGTCACCGACCATGGACTTAGCTGTTCCGCCCGCGTCGCGAACCATTTGCGCGGTTTCATCCACGGTCTCGAACTTGTCGGCGATCATCAGGCTGGCCCCCTCGCTGGCGAACAGCAGGGAACTGGCCCGGCCAATGCCCGAGCCTGCGCCGGTGATCACAACGGTCTTGCCGGAGAGACGTCCCATATCCGATTTCCTTCTTGTCGCTAGATCAGTGTGTCTTGGTCGCTGCCGCCAGAATGGCGTCTAGGAAGATATCATAGAGGGCCGGCGGCATGTCATGACCCATGCCAGGAATAACCCTCAGTTCAGAGCCTAGAATCGCCTTGGCCGTGGCCTCGCCCCCGGCCAACTGGACCAGAGGGTCATCTGCGCCATGCAGGATAATGGCCGGGATATTCAGCTTGCCTAGCCGCTCAGTACGATCGCCGTCCCCGCGAATAGCGCCCATCTGACGGGCCGCACCTGTGGGGTTGTAGGCCCGGGCATGTTCTGCTGCGGCTCGGGCGCGGAGGGCACCTTCCGGCCAGGGATAGCTGGGGCTGCCAATGGTCGTGGCGCTGGCGACCCCGTGGTCCAGATAGGCCTCATAATGGGTCGCTGGGTCTGGCGGTACGGCGGTCAAGGTCGCCCCGGCGTCGGGCCTTGGGTCCAGGGTTCCGGCCGCCCCGGTGGCCGACATGATGGAGGTGAGGGACAGGACCCGGTCAGGGTGCTCGATGGCCGTCAACTGGGCGATCATGCCGCCCATGGAGACGCCGACCACATGGGCCGCCTTGACCCCGATGGCGTCCAGCACCGCCATACCGTCCGCCGCCATGTCTGACAGGCTGTAGGTTTCTCCTGGCTTGAACCAGGTGGACTTGCCGGTATCGCGATTGTCGAACCGCACCGCCCGATAGCCCTTGGCCGTCAATAGGGCGCAGAAGGCCTCGGGCCAGCGGGTCATCTGGGAGCCTAGGCCATTGATCAGCAAGACGGTCGGCGCGCCCGCCTCTCCGAAGGTCTCGTAATTGATCTCGACGGCACCGTTTTTAGCTATGGGCATGAAGTCCTCCTCCGGTTCCTAAGGAACCATGACCACCCGGCCCACGGCCGCGCGGCTTTCGATATAGGCGTGGGCGGCGGCGGCGTCAGACAGGGCGAATACCTTGTCGATGACCACTTCCAACTCGCCCTTGGCGGCGTCTTCGATCAGTTGCTGGATATTGTCGTGCACCCGATCCGTGCCGATTTCAGCGCCGAGGAACACTCCCGACAGAGTGCGGTTGCCGCCCATCATTGAGCCCACATCTACCACCATGGGCTCGCGCCCGGCCGCACCGACCATGGAGACCCGGCCGCGATAGGCCAGGCTGTTGATCGAGCCCTGCAGGGTGGGGCCGCCGACGGAGTCGACGATCACATTGGCGCCCTTGTTATCGGTCAAGCGCATGACCTCTTTGACCACGTCCTTTTCCGCATAGTTGATGCCGTGATCCAGCCCCAGGGGCTTGAGGCGCTCAAGGCGAGCGTCCGAGGATGCGGTGGCCAGGATCAGGCCAGCGCCGGCCCGCTTGGCCAGCTGAATGGCCGCAACGCCAACGCCGCTGGCGCCAGCCTGAATCAGGACGGTCTCGCCCTTCTGCAGGCGTCCGAATTCGAACAGGCAGTCATGGGCCGTGCCGAAGGTCACCGGAATGGCTGCAGCCTTTTTCAGGTCATAGCCATCTGGAACCACCCAGCAGTTACGGGCCGGTACGGCGCGCAAGGACGCATGGCTACCGATGGAATTGAGGGTGGCGACCTTCTGGCCCACATGCAGGTGGTGAACCTCGGCCCCCACCTCGATGATTTCGCCAGCCGCCTGATAGCCGACAATATGGGGCCGAGTGGCCAACTGGCCCCGCCAGCGGCTGAGGGTATCGCCACCTTCAATGGCGATAGCTTCGACCTTGATAATGACCCCCTTGGGGTGAAGCTGAGGGTCTGGAACCTCTTCGTATTTCAGAACTTCGGGGCCACCGTTCTCGTAATAGACCGCTGCCTTCATCGCGCCCTCCCAGGATCACATATTGGCTTAAACATTTGTTTGGATCACGACTTGTCATGGCCTTGGTTCGGGGGCAAGTGCGCGTCTGACATCCCGATGGCTCAGGAAGGGTCGAAGTTATGAAACTCGCCAAGCCAAGGGTCGATATCGGCCTTGCCACCAATGACATCGACCCCATGCTGACCTTCTGGCAGGGCCAGGCAGGAATTCCCTTTGACCACCTGCTGAAGGTTCGTCGGGGACATAATCAGTACCGTCATGATGCCCTGGGTTCGGTGCTGAAGATCAACCATCAGGAAACCCCCATTGTCGATGCCCCGCCCGGTGGCTACCGGGAGCTGATCATTGCCCGAGACGGACTGACAGCCCCCAGGGCCCTGCAGGACCCTGAAGGCAACCGTGTAACCCTGGTTCCGCCCGGCCACGAGGGCGTCACCCAGATCGGCATCCGCATGGCCGTCCGCAGCCTTGCGGCCCACCGGAGTTTTTACACCGAGGCCTTGGGTCTGATCGAAGAACCCTGCCCGAGGGGCGCGGCCTTTCGTGCCGGTGAAACCCTGCTCTTGCTGGACGAGAGCTCCGATGCGCCATCAGACGCGGGTATGACCGGTCGGGGCTGGCGCTATATTACCTTTCAAGTGTTCAAGGTGGACGAGGACCATGCCAGGGTCCTGGCCGCTGGCGGTCGGGAGGCCATGGCCCCAACCACCCTAGGCACAACCGCACGGATATCCATGGTCCGCGATCCGGACGGCAACTGGATCGAACTTTCCCAGCGCGCCTCCCTAGTCGGCGCGATCTAACCGAATTTTTTCAGTCTTTGACGTATTTCCAGTGAGGTAGCTATGAGCGCGCCCGAGGCCGCCCTGAGCGATTTTGACTCAAGCCTGATCCTGTCTCCTGCCGGGTCCCGGCAATGGTCCAGCCAGATCGACAAGCGCTATTGGAACGCCATCGGCCCCTGGGGCGGCTGGACGGTGGCCCTGCTGTTGAAGGCGGTGCTGGCAGAGTCCGATCATGCCGGAACCCCTGTCGCCATGACCATCAACCTTATGGGCGGCCTCAGTGAGTCGCCCCTGACCCTGACCACCCGCGCAGCGCGCCAGGGCCGGTCCATGGAATTCTGGACCTCCGAACTTATCCAGGAAGGTGCTTCTGCGGCCATGGCCATGGTGACTCTGGGCCAGAGGCGGGAGACCTTGGCCACCCACGAAATCTCCGCGCCGGAAGCACCGCCGCCAGAGAGCCTGCCTGAGCCCCCACCTCGGGCTGGGTTGTCCTTCGGGGCCATGTTTGAGAGCCGATATGTGACGACCCAGGTGCCTCTCCAGCCGGACGTATCTACCGAGACCCTGTCTTGGATCCGTGACGCCCAGGCCCGTCCCCTAGACTATCCACTGTTGGCGGCCTTGGCCGATGTCTTCGTGCCGCGGATCTTCTACCGGATCACCGAGCGCCGTCCGGTCTCCACTGTGTCTATGACCATCTACTTCCACGCCACCCCGGAAGAACTGGCGGAAATCGGTGGCGATTTCATCCTGGCCCAGGCCTCGGCCCGCCGCTTCGAGAGCGGCTTCTTCGATCAGGCCGCCACCCTGTGGAGTCGGGACGGTAAACTGCTGGCGACAACCGAACAGCTCTGCTGGTTCAAATAGACTGAGACGACCCAGCGGTTACCGCCGGGTCTGATCCTTGGCCATGCGCCTTAAGTTCGGGTGGCGAATTCGGCATCGCCAGTGACGGCGACCACCTGATCGTCAAAGGAGGCATGGGCCGAGGTGTAGAGGTGGGAATAGAGCCCGCCGGTCCTCATCAGGACATCGTGGCTGCCCTGTTCCAGAATGCGGCCCTGCTGCAGGACGACGATCCGGTCGGCGTCGCGGATGGTGGCCAGTCGGTGGGCGATGACCATGCAGGTGCGTCCGGCGAACAGCACCTTAAGCGCCTTCTGAATCGCCATTTCTGTAAAGCTGTCGATATTTGCCGTGGCCTCGTCGAGGATCAGGATCTGAGGATCAGCCACTAGGGCGCGGGCGAAGGAAATCAATTGCCTCTGGCCCATAGAGATGTTGCGGCCGCGCTGGCCGAGCGGCGTGTCATAACCTTCTGGCAGACGCATAATGAAATCATGGGCGCTCACCGCCTTGGCCGCTTCAATGATCCGCTCGCGACTGGCGTCGGTGTTGTAGCGGATGTTCTGCTCGATGGTGCCGGTGAACAGGAAGGGCTCCTGCAGGACCATGCCGATGGTCCTGCCCAGGCTGTCGAGGCTGATGTCGCGCACATCATGGCCGCCCACCAGGATTTGGCCCTGGTCCACCTCGTAGAACCGGTGGGTGAGGGCGATGATCGAGGTCTTGCCCGATCCCGTGGGCCCCACCAGGGCGACAACCTCTTTGGGCCGGACGATCAGGTTGATGTCGTGGAGAATGGGCCGGGCGGGGTCATAGCCAAAGGTCACATTGCGAAATTCTACTGTGGCAGGGGCGTCCTTTAGGTCGATGGCGTCTGGCTTGTCGGCAATGGTTACCGGCACGTCGATCACCTCGAAAATCCGATGCCCTGCGGCCATGGCCCTCTGCATGATGGTGTATTGCATGCTCAGCAGGCGGACCGGCTCAAAGAACCTTTGTACATAGAGAATGAAGGTCACCATGACCCCCACATCCATGCGACCGCCGAGGACTTCCTGCCCGCCGACCACTACGACCACGGCTATGGCCAGACCTGTGAGAATGTCCACGGTGGGGACCATGACCTGGGTCATCCAGGAGGCCGCATTCTGGGCGCGGAAATTTTCCTGAGCCTTGACCTGATAGAGGTCGAAATTCATCGCCTCCCGACGGGTTTCCTGAACAGTACGGATACCGTTGATGTTCTCAGCCAGGGCAGAATTAGTGGAGGACGAGGCGTCCCGTGCGTGACGGAAACTTCGCTTAGAATAGGGCAGCCAGACGGCCCGTACAGCCACAAGAGCCGGTAGGACCGTCAGGGTCAGAAGGCCAAGCTTGAGGTCTGTGGACAGCAGAACCAGGGTGATGCCCAGCAAGGTCACCATATCGCCCACGGCACCATTCATGGTGTCGAGGAATTCCTGCATGGCGTTCACATCCCCCTGAAGCCGCGCCATGATCCGCCCTACATGGGTCTTGTCCATGAAGCTCAAAGAGACATCCTGGAAGTGCGAGAACATGGCCCGCCGGATGTCGAAAATAACCTGCTGGGCAAGGCGCGAAGATAGAAACTCGCCGATGAAAAAGAATAGGGCATAGGCACCCGCCGTCAGGCCAAACCCAACCAGGATCTGGTCGAGGGTGCCCACCTGGCCGCTCACCGCATGCTTGACCGCCTCGCCCGTCAGCTTGGGGATCAGGATCCCGCAACCTGCAGAAATCAGCACGGCTGCCTGGGCTGCAAGGAGGGTTTTCCCATGGGGTTTCAGATAGCCCAGGAACCTCTGGGCGATGGCCACATCGAAGGTCCCAAAGATGTCATCGCCTTCAGAACTGCCCAGGGAGGCGCGGGGTGTGGAACGTTTCTGAGCTTGCGTCATACGAGAACTCCCACCGGCGTGTCATCGTCCAGGGTAGCTGTGGCGTCAGACCGTGACTGAAGCTCATAGAGGTCAGCATAGATGCCGCCATTGGCCAGCAGGGTCGCATGATCCCCCCGCTCGATTATGCGGCCTTCGTCTAGGACGATGATCTCATCAGCGTGCATCAGAGACGACAGGCGGTGGGCGATGATCAGGGTGGCCTTGGTC
>Ga0007791_10000720_pt1 | contig 11060 bp, 8 predicted proteins | sample CryBogmetaGMA05M_FD_60368 | JGI IMG/M metagenome (GOLD analysis project Ga0007791, IMG submission 60368) | Freshwater microbial communities from Crystal Bog, Wisconsin, USA - MA0.5M | ecosystem: Environmental > Aquatic > Freshwater > Lake | place: Crystal Bog, Wisconsin, USA | collected 2009-07-06 | reverse complement strand
ACGGTGCTGATCAATCCCCGGATCACGCCAATCGGGGCGGAGCGCCGGCCGGGGGAGGAGGGCTGCCTGAGCGTTCCCGACCGCCGGGCCGCGGTGGAACGCTGGCAGCGGATCCGCTGCGATTACCTCGACCCGCAGGGCCGGCCGCGGAGCCTGGAGGCCGAGGGTTTCCACGCCCGGGTGATCCAGCACGAATGCGACCACCTCGACGGCATTCTCTTTCCCGACCGGCTGACGGCCCCAGGCGGGCCCGCTTCCGGCCTCCCCGATGGCGTGGGAGGGTGAGACCCCTGAGCCTGGCCCCCGTGCGCCTGTCGCGCCCCTCCACCTACCTCTGCGCCTTCCTCACCCTGTTGAACGACCGGATGGGGGAAACGCTGGTGTTTCCGCTGCTGCCGTTCCTGCTGGCCAGCTACACCACGGACGGCCGCACCCTGGGGTTGCTCACCGGCAGCTATGCCGTGGCCCAGTTCGCGTGCACGCCCCTGATCGGCGCCCTCAGCGACCGCTTCGGCCGCCGGCCGGTGATGACGGTCTGCGTGGCCGGCACGGTGCTCGGCCTGGGCCTGTTCGCCCTCACCCTGAGCCTGCCCTGGCAGCAGCGCTGGCCGGCGGCGGCCGCCAGCGGCCTGCCGCTGGCCCTGCTCTTTCTCGCCCGGCTAATCGATGGTGCCAGCGGCGGCACCGCCGCCACCGCCGGTGCCGTGCTGGCGGACATCTCGCCGCCGGAGCAGCGGGCGAAGGCCTTCGGACTGATCGGCGTGGCCTTCGGACTGGGCTTCATCCTCGGGCCGGCGCTGGGGGGACTACTGGCCGGCATTGCCATCACCCTGCCCCTGGCGCTGGCGGTGTCCTTCGCGGTGATCAACCTGGTGCTGGTGATCACGCTGCTGCCGGAAACCCACGGGCCCCAGGCGCGACTGCCGCTGCCCCGCCGCCGGGAACTGCAGCCCTTCACCCAGTTGATGCGGATATTCAGCAACCCCCAGATCCGCCGGCTCTGCGCCGCCTTCTTTCTGTTCTTCCTTGCCTTCAACGGCTTCACCGGAGTGCTGGTGCTCTATTTCAAGGAAGCCTTCGCCTGGGGACCGGGCCTGGCCGCCGGGGCCTTCCTGGTGGTGGGCATCGTGGCCACGGTGGTGCAGGGCGGCCTGATCGGCCCGCTGGTGAAGCGCCTGGGCGAATGGCGGCTCACCCTGGCGGGCCTGGGCTTCGTGATCTGCGGCTGCCTGCTGATCACCCTGGCCCGCACCGGCAACAGCGTGCCGGTGGTGTTCACCGCCGTGGCGATCCTGGCCCTCGGCACCGGCCTGGTCACCCCCTGCCTGCGCAGCCTCGTCTCCCGCCGCCTCGACGACAGCGGCCAGGGGGCCGCCCTTGGCAGCCTGCAGGGCCTGCAAAGCCTCGGCAGCTTCCTGGGACCGCCCCTGGCGGGGCTGGCCTACGAAACCCTCGGGCGCCAGAGCCCCTTCTGGCTGGGCATGACCCTGTTGGCCGGGGTGATGGCGCTGGTGGCGGGGGGCCTGCGGCGGGGCCAGGCCGAAGCGTTCAGATCTGGCCCCTGACCAGCGAGCTCTGGCCGGAACCCAGGCCAAGATCATCCCTCAGGCAGGTCTTGAGAAAGTGCCCAGCCCGATCGGCATCGGATTGGGTGTCATCGGTTGCCTGCTGCGCACATCCAGGCCCGCGAGGATCTGTCGGGCAAGGTGATCATCAACGCCGATTCCACCGACCTGAACAGTGACGACCAGATCGCCGACTTGGATATCCCAGTCAACGGCCGCTTCGGCTACCAAGCCAAGACCGGCATCGCCTTCAGGATCAGCCGCCAGGCCGATCCCGATCTCGAAGGGGCCTACCAGGGGGCTCCTCCTTCAGGATTGCCGGCGAGGACTCGTGCGCCCTGAACAGCTGCGGCGGCCGCCTGGGCCTGCGCTGGCGTTTCGCCGCCCCCCCCCCGAAGCCATGGGGGTGGCACCCGAACCGGCACCAGCCCCCGCACCGATCGGCGGCCCCTGGTGATCTGGATCACCAGCCCCCAGACGACTGGATCACAGAGCTGGGCCCGTTGGGATGGCTACGCTCCCCACTAGAATCGACGCGGATCATCTCTTACTAGCGCGATCGATACCAGAGTCATGAGTCTGCCCAGTGATGCATCGGCGGCGGCTCCGGCCGTAGCTCCCGACCTGTATATCAATCGCGAACTGAGCTGGATTGAGTTCAATCGCAGGGTATTATTTCAGGCGCTGAGTGAGCACACACCCCTGCTTGAGCAGGCTAAATTCAGCGCTATTTTCAGCAATAACCTCGACGAATTTTTCATGGTTCGGGTGGCTTCACTGAAGTCGCAACAAGAAGCAGGTATAACCACCCTCAGTGATGATGGCCTCACCCCCCTTCAGCAACTCGAAGCCATCCAGGCCCAGCTACGCCCCCTACTGGATTTACAGCAACAACACTATCGCTATACCCTCAAAAACCAGCTGGCCGAATACGGCGTTCAGATCCTTGATTACGAAAAACTCAACGACGACCAGCGCCACTGGATCGACGACTACTTCCGCAGGGCGATCTTCCCGGTCCTAACGCCCCTGGCGGTAGATCCGGCCCACCCCTTCCCGTTCATGAGCAATCTCAGCCTGAACGTGGCTGCCCTGATCCGCGACCCCGACTCGGGCCAGCAGCAGTTCGCGCGGGTGAAGGTGCCCCAGAAGATCCTGCCGCGCTTTGTGCCCATCCCCCCCACCCTCTGCCGGCACCAGCCCACCCCTTGCTTCACGGCGGTGCCCCTGGAGCAGGTGGTGGCCTTCAACCTGGGAATGCTGTTCCCCGGCATGACGATTGAGGGGCACTACTTCTTCCGCGTCACCCGCGACGCCGACCTGGAACTGCGCGACCTGGAGGCCGACGACCTGATGGAGGCCCTGCAGGAGGGCCTGCGCAAGCGGCGGATGGGCGGCGAGGTGGTGCGCCTGGAGGTGGCGGACGAAATGCCCGATGAGGTGGTGCAGCTGCTGATGCAGGGCGCCGACGTCGAACCCGAAGACCTCTACCGGATCAATGGTCCCCTCGGCCTCGACGACCTGATGAGCCTGCTGGCGATCCCGTTGCCCCAGCTCAAGGACAGGCCCCACAACGGCCGCACCGCCCCGGCCCTGGGCCGCACCCAGAAGAGCGAGCTGGAAGATGGCTCGATCAAGCAAGAGGAATTTCAGAGCATCTTCTCGGTGCTGCGCCGCGGTGATGTGCTGCTGCACCACCCCTTCGACCTGTTCGCCACCTCGGTGGAGGAATTCCTCAGCCAGGCCGCCGACGACCCCTCGGTGCTGGCGATCAAAATGACCCTCTACCGCACCTCCAAGGATTCCCCTGTGGTGGCGGCGCTGATCCGGGCCGCCGAGAACGGCAAGCAGGTGATGGCCCTGGTCGAACTCAAGGCCCGTTTCGACGAGGACAACAACATCCAGTGGGCACGGCAGCTTGAGCGCTCCGGCGTGCATGTGGTGTACGGGGTGCTCGGCCTGAAGACCCACACCAAGGTGCTGCTGGTCGTGCGTCGGGAGAAGCAGGCCCTGCGCAGCTATGCCCACATCGGCACCGGCAACTACAACTCCCGCACCTCCAGTCTCTACACCGACATCGGCCTGCTCACCGCCCGCGAAGACTTCGGCCAGGACCTGGTGGAGCTGTTCAACTACCTCACCGGCTTCTCCAAGCAGCAGAGCTTCCGCAAGCTGCTGGTGGCCCCGGTCACCCTGCGCAAGGGCATGGAGGAACTGATCCGCCGCGAGATCCGCCATGCCCAGCAGGGGGGCTTCGGCCATATCCGCGCCAAGATGAATGCCCTCGTCGATCCGGCGATCATCGGTCTGCTCTACGAGGCCTCAAAGGCGGGCGTCACGATCGAGTTGGTGATCCGCGGCATGTGTTCGCTGCGCCCGGGCCTGAGCGGCGTCAGCGAAAACATCACCGTGGTCAGTGTGATCGGCCGCTTTCTCGAACACTCCCGGTTGTTCTGGTTTGCCAATGGTGGCCAGCATGAGCTCTATTTCGGCAGCGCCGACTGGATGCCCCGCAACCTTGACAGGCGCGTGGAAGCGGTGGCCCCGGTCGACGATGCCCACCACCGCCAACAGCTGGAGGAATTGCTGGAGCTCTACCTCAACGACACCAGCGCCTGGCTGATGCAGAGCGATGGAACGTTCAGCCAGCGCCAGCCCGAAGGCGAACAGCGGCTTGCACAGGCAAACCTGATGGAACGCTGGCGTGGCGGCCTGATCCCGCCGGCAGAGGCGAAAATCTGAGCACCATCTGCGGCGACAGCACAGCAAACAGGGGGCGAAATGTAGCCCTCGTCACCAGTAACGGAGTGCGGCTACACCGCCACCGCGGTTGAGCGCAGCGCCGGGGAGACGTTGCTGCGAAGGTCAGCAAAATCGATCAAAACAATGTCGCCGCGATCGCTTACAGGAAGTCTTCCGTTTCAGAACAGTGCAAACGGAGGGGCAGTGCTACATTCCGGCCAAATTCAAACGGAGGCCTGGGGTGATGGGGACACCTCTGCATTCCGCTCTTGCCATGCTGAAAAGCAAGGCTGGGAGCGTTTCGCCGAGATCGGGCAGCAGTCCAACGCCGGAGGAGCCGGCCGAACGTGGTTCGCCCCGTTCGCCGACCCGTGGCGCCCAGCGCAACACGGGCCGCATCAGCGCTGACACGATCGGCTGGTACCTGAGCAACATCGGCCGGGTTCCCCTGCTGACGCCGGCTGAGGAAATCGAGCTGGCCCACCACGTGCAGGCAGCCAAGCGACTCCAGCCGATTCCGGAACCTGAGCGCACGCCCCAGCAGAAGCGCCAGCTGCGGATGGGCCAGCGGGCCCGCGACCGGATGATGGCGGCCAACCTGCGTTTGGTGGTCAGCGTCGCCAAGAAGTACCAGAACCAGGGGCTCGAGCTGCTGGACCTGGTCCAGGAGGGGGCAATCGGTCTGGAGCGAGCGGTCGACAAGTTCGATCCGGCCATGGGCTACAAGTTTTCCACCTATGCCTACTGGTGGATCCGGCAGGGGATGACCCGGGCGATCGACAACAGCGCCCGCACGATCCGGCTGCCGATCCACGTGAGCGAGAAGCTCTCGAAGATGCGGCGCATCAGCCGGGAGCTCTCGCACCGGCTGGGCCGCCAGCCCAACCGGCTGGAGCTCGCCCATGCGATGGCGATGGCCCCCGAGGAACTCGAGGAGCTGATGGCCCAGAGCGCCCCCTGCGCCTCCCTCGATGCCCATGCCCGCGGCGAGGAGGACCGCAGCACCCTCGGAGAGCTGATCGCCGATCCGGCCAGCAACGAGCACCTCGACTCGATGGATCGCCATCTGCAGAAGGAGCACCTCGGCACCTGGCTGTCCCAGCTCAACGAACGGGAGCAGAAGATCCTTCGCCTGCGCTTCGGCCTGGAGGGGGCCGAACCCCTCACCCTTGCCGAGATCGGACGCCAGATCAACGTGTCCCGCGAACGGGTACGCCAACTGGAGGCCAAGGCCATCATGAAGCTGCGCCTGATGAGCGACATGCAGCAGGCGGCCTGAGCCCGCCCCTTGCCTCCGGAGCCTTTCGATGATCCCCAGCTGGTGGTTGCGCCAACTGTGCGGCGGGGCCGCAGTGGCCGCCTGGCTGGTGCTGCTGGGGGTGTTGGTGGTACTGGTCGGCAGGCGCTGGCCCGATCAGGGCGAATGGAGCCGCAAACTGGCCCACATCGGCGCCGGCCCGCTGGTGCTGATCGCCTGGGGGCTGGGAATCGACCGGCTGGTGGCCGTGCCGGCAGCCCTGGTGATGACACTGGCGGCTGCGATCAACCACCGGCGCCGCCTGCTGCCCGGCATTGAGGACGTCGACCGCCACAGTTACGGCACGATCGCCTACGGCGCCTCCTTCAGCCTGCTGTTGCTGCTGTGGTGGCCGGCCCACCGGGCGGCGGTGGCGGCGGCCATTCTGGTGATGGCCCTCGGCGACGGCCTGGCCGGCCTGCTCGGCCGGCTGCTGCCCTCGCCCAGCTGGCAGGTGTTCCGGCAGCGCCGTTCGGTGGTGGGCACGATCACCATGGGCGTGAGCAGCCTGCTCGTGCTGCTGGCCATGGCGGCGCTGGCCCAGGCGAGCGGCCAGGAGGCGGTGCCGGCCATGGGTGCCCTGGTGGGCATCGCCCTGGCGGCGGTGCTGGTGGAACAGCTGGCCTTCGCCGGACTGGACAACCTGACGGTGCCCCTGAGTGTGGGCTGGCTGTGGATCTGGGCTGCGAATGGCGGTTGAGCGCTAAACCTGCAGCAACCGCTCACAGCGATGCTCCCAATCCCGCTGGGTGCCGATGCCGGCCACCAGCAGCCGGTCGGCGGGCTCCTCGCGCAGCCGCAACTGCCACTGACGGATCACATCAGCTCGCTCCATCCACACGTCTACGACGGTGCGCTGAATCGCCTCCCCGTCCCATTGGCGACCGCTGCCGATGGCCAGGGCCCAGTCCAGCAGGTGATCGAGCTGGAAGGGCCGAAACCCGCCGAACACCGGCCCGGGGGCAGCATCAGCGGCCCCAATACTGTTTCCCTGCTCGAGATAGAAGAGCTGGAGGGGATCGGATAGCCCACAAAACTGGAGGAGGTAGATCATTCAGCGATCCCCCAACAAATCATTGGAGTCAAACGCTAATCAGACCCCAACGGAGATCCGTCCAGGATGAACACTATGTTGCGGCGATGACAATCTGGCGGTCTCGATTGGCGAGTGCCAGCTATGCCTGGGCGAGCCGTTGCGCCCTCAGACCGAGGCCAGCTGCCGGCGGGGTGCCATGCGCACCGCCGCAGCCAGGTGCTCCAGCAACGCAAGGGTGGTGGGCAGATCGATGCAGGCATCGGTGATGCTCTGGCCGTAGGTGAGCTGGCCGAGGTCGGCGGGGAGCTTCTGGTTGCCGGCCACCAGGTGGCTTTCCAGCATCACCCCCATCACGTGGACGGAACCAGCGGCCACCTGCTCGGCGACGCTGCGCAGCACCTCCGCCTGGCGGCGGTAGTCCTTGTTGGAATTGCCGTGGCTGCAATCGACCATCAGGCGGGCCGGCAGGCCATCGCGGGCCAGCTGGGTGGCGGCGGCCTCCACCGCCTCAGCGTGGAAGTTGGGCCCTCCCTTGCCACCCCGCAGCACCAGGTGGCCGTCGGGATTGCCGGTGGTGGTCACGATCGCGGCCTGGCCATCGGCATTGATGCCCAGGAAATGGTGCGGCCGCGCCGCCGCCTCCATGGCATTGATGGCGGTGCTGACGCTGCCATCGGTGCCGTTCTTGAACCCGATCGGCATCGACAGGCCCGAGGCCATTTCCCGATGGGTCTGGCTTTCGGTGGTGCGGGCTCCGATCGCCGTCCAGCTCACCAGATCGGCGATGTACTGGGGCACGATCGGATCAAGCAGCTCGGTGGCCGCCGGCAGGCCCAGGTCGGCCAGATGCAGCAGCAGGGCCCTGGCCCGCCGCAGGCCGGTGTTGATGTCGTAGCTGCCGTCGAGGTGGGGATCATTGATCATCCCCTTCCAGCCCACGGTGGTGCGCGGCTTCTCGAAGTACACCCGCATCACCACCTCGAGCTCATCGCGATGGCGGCGCTGCGCCTCGACGATGGCGTCGGCATAGGCCCGGGCCGCGTCGATGTCATGCACCGAACAGGGGCCCACGATCACCAGCTGCCGCTGATCGCCGGCATGGAGGATGGCCTTGATGCGTTCGCGAGCCTGCTGCACGGTGCGGGCCCCCTGCTCCGGCAGGGGCAGTTCCCGGTGCAGCAGCGCCGGCGCCACCAGCGGCCGGGTTTCCACCACGTGGAGATCGGAGGTGGGAATCATGCTGCAGACCTGGGGATCGGGCCAGACCCATCAGCCTATTCGGCCACTCACGCTGCTGCTGCCCTGGCCCCGCACGGCGGTGATTCTGCAGCGCTTGCCACCAAGGGGGGGCCGACGGCACAGAACAATGGGGGGATCACCGCCGCCCGGACATCTGGTCCGGAGCCCGTGCCCATGCCCGCTAATCCCCTCTCTCCCGCCGAGCTGCTGCCCGGCTACCGCGCCGCCGCCGCTGAGCGCGAGGCCCTGGGGATTCCGGCCCTGCCGCTCACGGCCACCCAGACCCAGGCCCTGACCGAACTGCTGGAGGCCCCCCCCGCCGGCGAGGAGGCCTTCCTGCTGCATCTGCTCTCCGAGCGGATCCCCCCCGGAGTGGACGAGGCGGCCTACGTGAAAGCCGGCTGGCTGGCCGGCGTAGCCCGGGGCAGCACCAGCAGCCCGCTGGTGAGTCCGGTGGAGGCCGTGACCCTGCTGGCCACGATGATCGGCGGCTACAACGTCGGCGCCCTGATCGAGCTGCTCTCCCACGCCGATCAGGCCATTGCCATCGAAGCGGCCCGGGGCCTGAGCCGCACCCTGCTCGTCTACGACGCCTACAACGACGTGCTGGAGCTGGCGGCCAGCAATCCCCTGGCGAAACAGGTGGTGGACAGCTGGGCCGCTGCCGAGTGGTTCACCGCCAAACCGGAACTGCCGGCCGAGATCACCGTCACGGTGTTCAAGGTGGAGGGGGAAACCAACACCGACGACCTCTCCCCTGCCACCCACGCCACCACCCGCCCCGACATCCCCCTGCACGCCACGGCGATGCTGGAAACCCGCATGCCCGGCGGGCTGGCCCTGATCAGTGAGCTCAAGGGGAAAGGCCATCCCGTTGCCTACGTGGGCGATGTGGTGGGTACCGGTAGCTCCCGCAAATCGGCGATCAACTCCGTGCTGTGGCACACCGGCACCGATATCCCCCACGTGCCCAACAAGCGCAGCGGCGGTGTGGTGCTGGGCGGCAAGATCGCGCCGATCTTCTTCAACACCGCCGAGGATTCCGGTGCCCTGCCGATCGAGTGCGACGTCACGGCGCTGCAGTCCGGGGATGTGATCACGATCCGCCCCTATGCGGGCACGATCGAGCGCGCCGCCGGTGAGCCGGGCGCCGGGGAGATCGTGGCCCGCTTCGAGCTCAAGCCGAGCACGATCACCGATGAGGTGCGCGCCGGTGGGCGCATTCCGCTGCTGATCGGCCGCTCCCTCACCGACAAGGTGCGTGCCCAGCTGGGGCTGCCCGCCAGCGACGTGTTCATCCGCCCGGCCGCGCCGGCGGACAGCGGCAAGGGCTTCACCCTGGCCCAGAAAATGGTGGGCAAGGCCTGCGGCCTGGCGGGCGTACGACCCGGCACCAGCTGCGAACCACTGATGACCACCGTCGGCTCCCAGGACACCACCGGGCCGATGACCCGCGACGAGATGAAGGAACTGGCCTGCCTGGGCTTCAGTGCCGAGCTGGTGATGCAGAGCTTCTGCCACACCGCCGCCTATCCCAAGCCGGTAGACCTCAGGACCCATGCCGAACTGCCCGATTTCATCAGCTCCCGCGGCGGCGTGGCCCTGCGGCCCGGGGATGGCATCATCCACAGCTGGCTCAACCGCCTGCTCCTGCCTGACACCGTCGGCACCGGCGGCGACAGCCACACCCGCTTCCCGCTGGGCATCTCCTTCCCGGCGGGCTCCGGCCTGGTGGCCTTCGCCGCCGCCATCGGCGCCATGCCCCTCGACATGCCGGAATCGGTGCTGGTGAAATTCACCGGCTCGCTGCAGCCGGGGGTCACCCTGAGGGATGTGGTGAACGCCATCCCCTACGTGGCGATCCAGCAGGGATTGCTCACGGTGGAGAAAGCGGGCAAGAAGAACATCTTCTCCGGCAGGATCATGGAGATCGAGGGTCTGCCCGATCTGAAGCTGGAGCAGGCGTTTGAGCTCACCGACGCCACCGCCGAACGGTCCTGCGCCGGCAGCACCATCAAGCTGTCGGTGGAAACGGTGAGCGAATACCTGCGCAGCAACGTGGCGCTGATGAAGAACATGATCGCCCGCGGTTACCAGGACGCCCGCACCCTGGCGCGCCGCATCAAGGCGATGGAGGCCTGGCTGGCCGATCCGGTGCTGCTGGAGGCCGACGCCGACGCCGAGTATGCGGCCGTGATCGAGATCGACCTGGATCAGATCAGCGAACCGATCCTGGCCTGCCCGAATGACCCCGACAACGTGAAGACCCTCAGCGAGGTGGCCGGCGCCCCGATCGATGAGGTCTTCATCGGCTCCTGCATGACCAACATCGGCCACTACCGCGCCGCCGCCACGGTGCTGCGGGGCCAGGGGCAGAACGCCGCCCGCCTCTGGGTGTGTCCGCCCACCCGCATGGATGAGGAGAAGCTGAAGGAGGAGGGCTATTACGCGATCTTCGAACAGGCGGGCTCCCGGATGGAAATGCCCGGCTGCTCGCTGTGCATGGGCAACCAGGCCCGGGTGGAGGACAACACCACCGTGTTCTCCACCAGCACCCGCAACTTCAACAACCGCCTGGGCAACGGCGCCCAGGTCTACCTGGGCAGCGCCGAGCTGGCGGCGGTGTGCGCCCAGCTGGGCCGGATCCCCAGCCGGGAGGAGTATCTGGCGATCGCCGCCGAGCGACTCGATGCCCATGGCGCCGAGCTCTACCGCTACCTCAACTTCGACCAGATCGAGGGATTTGAGGACCAGGGTCGGGTGGTGAGCACCGAGGCGGAGGCGAAGGTGCTGGCCGAGGTGTGAGGAAGCCTTGGTAACAAGGCTTACAAGAATCCGAAGAAACAGGGCTTCCCAGCTGGGCTCCCTAAGTTTCGATCGCCGAGTCAGCTTTTTTCATGCGTTTCAATCGTCTCGTGCCGGTGGCGATGGCCTTTGCCATGGCCGGCACCGTCAGCCTCACCGGCTGCAGCCAGACCAAGGAAGCCGCCACCGGCGTGGGTGACGCCGCCAAGAGCGTTGCTGGCGCCACCGGCGATGCGGCCAAGTCCGTCGCCGGAGCCACCGGTGACGCCGCTAAGACCGTCGCCGGCGCCACCGGTGATGCGGCCAAGGAAGCCGCCTCCGGTGTGGGTGAAGCCGCCAAGACCGCGGCAACGGCCACCGGCCAGGCCGCCCTGGC
>Ga0007791_10000718_pt1 | contig 11068 bp, 12 predicted proteins | sample CryBogmetaGMA05M_FD_60368 | JGI IMG/M metagenome (GOLD analysis project Ga0007791, IMG submission 60368) | Freshwater microbial communities from Crystal Bog, Wisconsin, USA - MA0.5M | ecosystem: Environmental > Aquatic > Freshwater > Lake | place: Crystal Bog, Wisconsin, USA | collected 2009-07-06 | reverse complement strand
TTGAGAATGAGCCAGCAATACCAATTGCAAAAACCGGGGCAGCGCCGTCCAGCTGCGAGAAGTCGAGTGCAACTTAAACTGCCATCAAGTCTGTCCTGACTCCGGGGTCCACTTCAGGTGACGTATTTTGGTTAACGCAATGGCAGGATATCGGGCAAAATAGCACGATCGTTCTTTTTTGTTTTCCACCCATGTCCCGGTCGCCGGCCCACACTGTTCACCAACTGCACCCTGCCCGCGTTCTTCATAAGGGGCAACAGACCAAGCAGACCATTATCGAAGCGGCTATGGGCCTTTCCTCGCAGATCGGTCTTGAAGGCTTGAGTATTGGCGTGCTCGCCGAGGTCACCCACATGAGCAAGTCGGGTGTTTTTGCGCATTTTGGTTCACGCGAGGAGTTGCAGATTTCGGTGATCCGTGAGTATTTCATTCGCTTTGAGCAAGAGATCTTTGTCACCGCGATGCAGGAGCCGCGTGGTTTACCCCGTGTCCGCGCCCTGTTTTCAAACTGGATGAAGCGGGTCGCTGTTGAGTTGCAGTCCGGTTGTATTTTTATCAGCGGCGCCGTGGAGTTCGACGACCGTGAGGGGCCCGTTCGTGATGCCCTGGCCGAATCAGTGCAGAGCTGGCTCAGCGCGCTAAACCGTGCGATTGTGTTGGCGCGGGAATGCGGTCATCTCCATGCCGATGTGGACGAACGCCAGATGGCCTTCGAAATTCATGGCTTGATTCTGGCACTGCATTACGAAGCCCGCTTTTTGCGCAACCCCGGTTCCATTGAGCGTGCCAACCGGGGGTTTACCAACATTCTGGCGCGCTATGGCGCCCAGTCCTGATTTCAGCCGTTTCTCATTTTTCAACCCACTTTTCCAAGGACACCACCCATGCCCTCCTACACCCCTCCGATGCGTGATATGCAATTTGTGATGTACGAGTTGCTCAACGTCGTCGACGACCTCCAGCAGATTCCCCGCCATGCAGACGTGGATGCGGACACCATCAACGCCGTGCTGGAAGAAGGTGGAAAGTTTGCCTCTGAGGTGTTGTTTCCGCTCAATATCAGTGGCGACACCGAAGGCTGCACCATTGACCAGGCCACCCACCAAGTGACCACGCCCAAGGGTTTTAAGGAGGCTTATGCCCAGTACATCGAAGGTGGCTGGGCTGCACTGGGGTGCGACACTGCCTATGGGGGGCAGGGTTTGCCGCTGGTGGTCAACCAGATGTTTTACGAGATGCTCAACAGTGCCAACCAGGCTTGGACCATGTACCCCGGCCTGACCCACGGTGCCTACGCATCCCTTCATGCCCATGGCACTGAAGTGCAAAAAAAGACTTATCTGGAAAAAATGACCAGTGGCGTCTGGACGGGTACCATGTGCCTGACAGAACCGCATTGCGGCACCGATCTGGGCTTGATGCGGACCCGGGCCGAGCCGCAAGCGGATGGCACCTACAAGCTCACTGGTAACAAGATTTTTATCAGCGCCGGCGAGCACGACATGTCGGAAAACATTGTTCATCTGGTACTGGCACGGCTGACCGATGCGCCCCCCGGAATCAAGGGGGTCAGCCTTTTTGTCGTACCCAAGTTCCATGTGAACGCAGATGGCTCCCTGGGCGAGCGCAATGGTATCTACTGCGGTGGCCTGGAACACAAGATGGGCATCCATGGCAACGCTACTGCGCAAATGGTGCTCGATGGTGCCGTGGGCACCATGGTCGGGCAGCCCAACAAGGGGATGCAGGGAATGTTTGTGATGATGAACGCTGCGCGTCTGGGCGTAGGAAACCAGTCACTGGGTTTGACCGAGGTGGCCTACCAGAACGCCCTGGCCTACGCCAAGGACCGGATTCAAATGCGTTCTTTGTCAGGCGCCAAGGCCAAGGACAAGCCGGCGGACCCCATCATCGTGCACCCTGATGTGCGCAAGATGCTGCTCACGGCGAAGGCATATGCCGAAGGCGGACGGGCCCTCACCACCTACGGCTCCATGCTGCTTGAAAAAGAACTCAGCCACCCGGACGAAAACGTCCGCAAGGAGGCGGGTGAAATGCTCGCCATGCTCACGCCCATCGTGAAGGCTTTTATTACCGACAACGGCTGGACGGCCACATCCGCATGCCTGCAGGTATTCGGTGGCCATGGGTTCATCAAGGAGTGGGGTATGGAGCAGTTCGTCCGTGACGCCCGTATCAACATGATCTATGAGGGCACCAACACGATCCAGTCCCTGGATCTGCTGGGCCGCAAGATTTTGGGTAACAACGGCGCCACATTGCGTAAATTTGGCAAGCTGATTGCCGCGCTCGTTCACGAGGAAGGCGCCAACAGCCAGATGGCGGAGTTCATTGTGCCCATCGCAACGCTGGGTGAGGAGATGACCAAGTTCACCACCGACATCGGGTTCAAGGGTTTCCAGGACCCGGACGAAGTCGGTGCCGCCGCCGTGGACTACCTGCGCGTCGCGGGCCACCTGGTGTTTGGGTATTTCTGGGCGCGTATGGCGCAAGTTGCATTGAAAAAAATCGCAGCGGCGCAGTCCCAGGGCCAATCGGTCGACCCCTTCTACCTGGGCAAGGTGCAGACTGCCCGCTTCTATTTTGCAAAACTGTTTCCCGAAACCGCTACATTGATGCGCACTGCTCAGACCGGTGCCAAGGTGCTGATGGACACCGACGCGGTTTTTGCATAAGTTCTGCATCAAAATTGGTATCTCGATTCCACCCAAAAAAGGAGACACGTATGAAACAGGCAATTTCCACCGTTCTTTTGAGCATCCTGGGCGTCTGCGCCCACGCACAGATGACCCCCTTGGGTGCATGGCACAGCATCGACGATGAAACGAACAAACCCAAAGCAGTCATACGCATCACTGCGGCGGCCAACGGCGGGTTGTCTGGCGTCGTGGAAAAAGCCCTGGATCCAGACCCCAATGCGGATCCCTTGTGCAACAAGTGCACCGATGACCGCAAAGGCAAGCCAAAAATTGGCATGGAGATCATCCGCGGCGGCAAGAAGTCGGACGGCAAGGATGTCTGGGAGGATGGCAAGATCACGGACCCTGAAAGCGGAACGAACTACAGTTTGCGGCTCACGCCCATCGACGGCGGGAAAAAGCTTCAAGTCCGCGCCTACATCGGCTCGCCCTTTTTGGGGCGCTCCCAAACCTGGATACGGGTGGAGTAGTTATTTCCTTGTCGCAGCGCGCGATGGCACTGCATCCGTTTGACGAGGCCATTCGCCTGCTGGCGCGGGCGGATGGCAGCTTTGACGGGCATACCAGTGTGGCGTACGCCAATATGGTGGGCCCCTTTGGAGGAATCACCACGGCACAGGCACTGCAGGCGGTGCTGCAACATCCGGACCGACTGGGTGAGCCGATTGCACTGACGGTCAATTTCTGCGCCCCCGTGGCCGATGGTCCTTTCCAGGTAATGGCGCAGCCAGTGCGCACCAACCGGTCGACCCAGCACTGGGTGATTGACCTGCGTCAGCAGGGGCAGACGGTGATGTCCGGTACGGCAGTTACGGCGCTGCGTCGGGAAACCTGGGGCGTGGATGAAGAGCCCATGCCGGTCTGCCCGCCGCCACAGCAAGTCGCAGTTCCCGAAACGCAGGCTCCCATGGAGTTTGTGAAACGTTATGAGCAGCGTTTTGTCACAGGCAATTTACCGCTGGTTTGGGACGGACAGGAATCGAGCAGTCTGACACAGCTGTGGGTGCGCGACATGCCGCCACGGCCACTGGACTTTGCCTCGCTCAGCGCGATCGCTGACATTTTTCTTCCGCGCGTTTTTGTCCGTCGCTCCACCCATGTGCCGGTGGGGACGGTTTCCATGACGGTCTATTTCCACGCCAGCAGTGCGCAACTGGTGGAAACCGGTACTGGCTACCTGCTCGGCCAGGCCAAGGCACAGGCTTTTCGCAACGGCTTCTTTGACCAGACCAGCCAGCTTTGGAACGAGGCGGGCGCCCTGCTGGTCACGACCCACCAGATCGTCTATTTCCGGCAATGAAATGATTTACCAACCAGCGGGCTCACCCATGCAAGAAGTACTGATAGACACCTCGGATCGCGTCATGACCATCACGCTCAACCGCGTGGAAAAAAAGAATTCCTTCACCCAGGCCATGTATGGCGCCTGCGCCGATGCGCTCGAGCAGGCCCGGACAGATGCCAATGTGCGCGCTGTGGTTATTCAGGGCCACAGCACGATCTTCAGCGCCGGCAATGACATCGGCGACTTTCTGAGCCGGCCCGGAACGACGCAGGAGTCGCAGGTGTTTCGGTTTTTGCGCGGCATTGCCGCCTTCCCCAAGCCCGTCGTCGCTGCCGTCTGTGGCCCGGCAGTGGGCATAGGCACCACGCTGCTGTTCCATTGCGACCTGGTGTACGCCGGGGACAATGCGGCTTTCTCCATGCCCTTTGTCAATCTGGGCTTGTGCCCCGAGGCTGGTTCGAGCTTGCTGGTCCCTCAGATGATGGGTTACCACCGGGCTGCCGAAGCACTGCTGCTCGGCGAACCCTTCCTGGCCGAAACTGCGCTGGAAGTGGGGTTGGTCAACCGTGTTGTCCCGCCTTCTGAGGCCAACGCTCTGGCCCAGATGCAGGCGCGCAAGCTGGCGACCAAGCCCTTGGGTTCCCTTTTGGAGACCAAACAGCTGATGAAAGGTGCGCAGACGGTTGCAGTCCTGGAGCGCATCGGGCAGGAGGCCGTCAGTTTCGGCCGTTTGATGGCGGAACCGGCAGCGCGAGAGGCCTTCACGGCCTTCATGGAAAAGCGCCGGCCCGATTTCAGCAAATTGTGAGCGTCGCGGGGAGTCAGCCGATTGCGGCCGGCCTCAGGGGTCCAGGCTGACCCTGGTGCGCGTGGCCTTGGTGCCGGAGCGCAAACTTTTACTGTCCAGACGGCGCTGCTTGGATGCCCGCGTGGGCTTGGTTGCCCGTCGCACCTGCGGCGCCCGGGCGACGCTGTTGACCACCTCGTGCAAGCGCGCAAAGGCGTCGAGCCGGTTCAAATCCTGCGTCCGGAACTGCTGCGCCTTGATGATCAGCACACCCGCCTGGGTGATGCGGCCATCGCGCAGGGACAGCAGCCGCGCTTTGACCTCGGGCTCCAACCGGGAGGCCACAATATCGAATCGCAGGTGAATGGCGCTGGAGACCTTGTTAACGTTTTGACCACCCGCTCCTTGGGCGCGCACGGCGGTAATCACCACGTTCTGCTCATCGATGGCAATAGGTTCTGTCCAGTTTGCGCGCATCGTAGCCGTATTAAACTGCAAGCCCGATCCATTCACCACCGCGGAGCACACCATGGCCAAAGGTCAGCAAAAAACCAACAAGGAAGCCAAGAAACCCAAGAAGGACACGTCCCCGCCCAAGCCTGCCTCCGGTCTGGGCGAGCCCGCCCGTGCGACCGTGACCACTGCCGTGATTCCGCGGGGAAAGTTGAAGAACAAATGAGCCCTTATTTATACCAAGCAAGCGCTTGATATAAATACTGTTGTTTGTTATCGTCAGCGCCATGATGGCTGCTGACGTACAAGCATCCGCCGATGCAGGCAGGCGTCCGCGCGGTCGCCCGCGCAAGACCGCAGGGGAGCGTGATGACGGCAACCGAAGGCACGCCTTGCTGTCCCACGCTGCCCACCTTTTCCGGCGCCAAGGTTTTGCCGCCACCACCACCCGTGACATTGCCGCCGCCGCCGGCATGCAAAGCGGGTCCCCGTTCTACCATTTCAAGAGCAAGAATGCGCTTTTGTTCGCGGTGATGGAGGAGGGTATGCATACCGCGCTGGCACACCAGCGTGCAGCGTTGCCACCAGAGACGCTTGCAGACTTGAGCCCGATGGGACAGCTGCACAAAAGAATCCAGGCCCACTTCGAAGTTCTTCTGGGGCCTGGCAATGACTTTGTTCCGGTCATGCTCTACGAGCAGCGCTCTCTGAGCCTGCGCCAGCACAAGCAGCTGGGGCGGCTGGTGACGGAATATGAGGCGCTGTGGTCGCCGATCCTGGCAGCCCTGCATGCGAACGGCCAGTTGCGGGCGCCGGTCGGGCTGGCCCGCCTGCTCATCTTGGGCGCCCTCAACTGGTCGGTACAGTGGTTCGATGCGAAAAAAGATGCGTCCTTGCAGGACCTGACAGAGGCCGCTGTAGGACTGTTCATAAAGGAAAGTTGATGCCCTACCAATCTGTTTTTGCGCCCCGGCTGTTTGCCGGTCAGGTCGTAGTAGTCACCGGTGGAGGGTCAGGCATAGGCCGCTGCGTCGCGCATGAGCTGGCCAGCCTGGGCGCCACGGTTGCGCTGGTCGGTCGCAAGAGCGAGAAATTGCAGGCGGTCGCGCTGGAAATTGCCCAAGATGGTGGCCAGGCAAGCCAGCATGTTTGCGATATCCGGCAGGAAGATGCGGTCACAGCGACGGTCACCGCCATCCTGGCGCTGCACGGCCGGATTCACGGCTTGGTGAACAATGCCGGCGGGCAGTACATGGCGCCGCTGGAAACCATCAGTGCCAAAGGCTGGGACGCGGTGATCAGCACCAACCTGACCGGTGGCTTCCTCATGGCTCGCGAATGCTACGGGCAAAGCATGCGCAAGGCCGGCGGCGCCATCGTCAACATCGTGGCTGATATGTGGGGCTCCATGCCGGGCATGGGCCACAGCGGTGCAGCACGCGCTGGCATGGTCAGCCTGACCGAGACGGCTGCCGCGGAATGGGCGGGTCAGGGGGTGCGCGTGAATGCGGTGGCCCCGGGCTATATCGCCTCCAGTGGCATGGATCATTATCCGGAGGCGATGGGTCCGATGCTGCGCGAGATGGCCAAAACCGTTCCCCTGGGACGGTTCGGTACTGAAGCCGAGACCGCTGCCGGCATTGTTTTCCTGCTCAGCCCTGCTGCCGCGTTTATCAGCGGCACGACGCTGCGCATTGATGGTGCCCGGCCGCAGGTGCGCATGGGCTGGCCGTCTCGCATCGCTGATGCCCAGGTGCAGCAGCGCGAGGCCATACGTCCTTTCAACGGCTTTCACCGGGCCAGCACGCCCAAGGTATTTTCCGGAGTCTGAGCATGCAATTCACCCACGAACACCTCGAAATCCAGAGGACACTCAAGCGCTTTATTGATGCCGAGATCAACCCCCATGTCGATGCCTGGGAGGAGGCCGGGATTTTTCCGGCGCACGAGGTGTTCAAGAAACTTGGCAAGCTGGGGCTGCTGGGCCTGACCAAGCCGCAAGCCTATGGCGGCGCGGGGCTGGACTATTCTTATGGCCTGGCACTGGCCGAAGCGCTGGGGCATATTGATTGTGGCGCCATTCCGATGGCCATCGGGGTGCAGACCGACATGTGCACGCCGGCCCTGGCACGCTTTGGCAGCGAGGCGCTCAAACGTGAGTTTCTCGCCCCGGCGATCAGTGGCGATGCCGTCGGCTGTATCGGTGTCAGCGAGCCTGGTGCCGGCAGTGATGTTGCTGGCGTGAAGAGCATCGCCCGCAAGGACGGGGGTGACTATGTGATCACCGGCCAGAAAATGTGGATTACCAACAGCCTGCAGGCAGACTGGATGTGCATGTTGGTCAATACCGGGGAAGGTCCGGCGCACAAGAACAAGAGCCTGGTCCTGGTGCCGCTGCGCGAAAACGGCAAGCTGCGTGCCGGGATTGAAATAGCCCTCAAGATCCGCAAGATCGGCATGCATGCCAGCGATACCGGACTTATTTATTTTGATGGGGTACGGGTACCCCAGCGGCACCGCATCGGCGAGGAGGGGGCCGGATTCGTTTACCAGATGCAGCAGTTCCAGGAGGAGCGCCTCTGGTGTGCAGCCAGTTGCCTGCAGTCCCTCACCAATTGCATTGACTGGACCGTCGCGTGGGCGCAGAGCCGCCAGATGTTCAGCGCCACCCTGGCAGACCAGCAATGGGTGCAGTTCCGCCTGGCAGAAATGAAAACAGAGCTGGAGAGTTTGCGCGCGCTCACTTACCGGGCCTGCGAACTCTACGTTGGGGGGCAGGATGTGCTGGAACTGGCATCCATGGCAAAGCTCAAGGCCGGAAGGCTCAACCGCCTCATTCCCGATGGTTGTCTGCAGTTCTGGGGTGGCATGGGGTTCACCTGGGAGAACAAGGTGTCCCGCATGTTCCGTGATGGCCGCCTGGGCTCCATTGGCGGTGGCGCCGATGAAGTCATGATGGGCATCATTGCCAAAACCATGGGCGTGGCCAAGCGCAGACCGGCATGAGCACTTTGGGCCCCATTGATGCCGGCGACGAGGCCAGCGACATCGCGGCCGTCGCGCAAGTTGCGCGCCGGTTCGTGCTGGCGGAGGTTGCGCCGAACCTGGCAGCCTGGGAGCAGGCAGGGGAGTTCCCCCGGGGACTGTACGAACGCGTCGCGGCCCTGGGCTGGCTTGGTATGGGCTACCCCGAGCCCTTGGGCGGCACGCCGGCCTCCTGGCGCCTGCGCAACGCCATGACCATTGCCCTCGCACGCCAGGGGGGGAGTGGCGGGCTCATGGCCGGCCTGTTCAGCCACAACATTGCCTTGCCGCCCCTTTTGCGCCAAGGCTCCATCGCCTTGCAGCGGCAGGTGATTCCGGATGTGCTCGCAGGCAAGAAAATCGCCGCGCTGGCCATTACGGAGCCGGGTGGCGGAACCGATGTAGCCGCCCTGCGGACGACAGCACGCATTGAAGGCGATGTCTATGTGGTTGACGGGGAAAAGACCTTCATCACCTCCGGCATGCGCGCCGACTGGCTTACGGTTGCCGTGCGCACCGATCCCGCCAACAAGGGACCGACGGGTATTTCCATGCTGATGGTGCCGACCCAGGTACCGGGGCTCAGCCGTACGCCGCTGCAGAAGATGGGCTGGTTGTGTTCGGACACTGCCCACTTGCGATTTGACGGAGTTCGCGTGCCTGCCAGCTACCGGGTGGGTGAAGAGGGCGCGGGCTTCAAGATCATCCTGACCAACTTCAACGGTGAGCGGCTTTCCATGGCGGCCATGGCGCTGGGGTTTTCTCAATGTTGCTTCGATGAAGCGCTCGCGTGGGCACAGCAGCGTAAAACCTTCGGCGTCCCCTTGGTGGACCACCAGGTGATACGGCACAAGCTGATGGACATGAAAATGCGCATGGAATCTACCCGTGCCTGGCTGGACGCTGTCGCTTCCCAGGCGGATGCCGCAGACCGGGGCGACACCGGCGCCACCGGCGCGGAATGGGTGGCGCAAGTGTGCCTGCTGAAAAACCATGCGACGCAAACCATGCAGTTTTGTGCCGACCAGGGCGTCCAGATCCTGGGCGCAATGGGCTGTATGCGGGGCACTGCCTGTGAGCGTATCTACCGCGAGGTCAAGGTGATGATGATCGGTGGCGGAGCCGAAGAGATCATGAAAGAGTTGGCTTCGCGTCAGTTGGGCCTGTGACAATCACCCATGCCTAAATCCATCCCTGATGCGCCCCACCACGCCATTGCCGAGGCGTTCGAGCCCGAATTCATTGCCGGTCTGACGCGCATTTTTGAGGAAGGTATTGTGTTCAACCAGATGCTGGGGCTCAAAATCACGGGCATCACGCCCACCCTGGTGACCGCACGTATCCCGATGCGCCATGCGCTGGTCGGGCATTACACCTACAACCGCGTCCACGGCGGCGTCATCAGTGCCGGGCTCGATGCCATGGGCGGATTGGCCGTGATGGCGGCCATTGGCGCGCGCCATATGGACGAGTCCCCCGCAGAGCGCCTGCACCGTTTTGGCAAGCTCGGCACCATAGACCTGCGCATCGACTACCTGCGCCCTGGCATCAGTGAATATTTTGACCTGCGTGCCGAGGTACTGCGTCTGGGTAGCAGGGTGGCCTCCACGCGCATGGAGTTTATGGGCGCAGACGGTAAACTGCTGTCCACCGGGTCCGCAGCCTACATCGTGTCGTGAACCCTGCCACCGGAAGGTGACAGGGTGCGCGAGCGATCAATGCCTACTTCTTGGCGACAGCAGGGTCTCCGGCGTATTCTGAAACTACCTTCCACTTGCCATCGGTGATCTGCGAGATCCGCGATGCGCTGCTGCCCAGGCGCTTGGTGGCGCTGAATGACTGCGGCGCGCTGCCGAAAATGTCGGAGGGTACCGTCAGCGTATCCATCACTTTAATGAAGCTCTCCGTATTCAGGCCCTTGCCCGCTTTACCGGCCACGGTGGCAAACGTGTCAATGATGCTGTAGCCGTACACCGAAAACACCGTCGGGTCTTCGTTGAATTTGGTCTTGTACTTGTTGGCCCAGAACTGGATCGGCCCCGACTGACCCTCAGTGTAGGGATTTTGCACAGTCATGGTCGCATAGAAGCCATCCATGGGTTTGCCGCCGAGTTTGTGGATAAGGTCCGTATAGGACGCGCTGGAGCCGACGAATGTGGGGTTGTAGCCCAGTTTGCGCGCCGTGGCGATCGCTCCGATGGTTTCGCGGATGATGGTCCCAAGCACGATGAAATCGCAACCGCTGGCCTGCATTTTGGAGACTTGCGACGAGAAGTCCGTGGCTCCGCGCTTGTAGGAGGTTTTCTCGGCAAACTCCATGCCAATGGTCTTCAGTCCATCTTCGCCACCCTTGAGTACCTCCAGACCGAAGTCATCATCCTGGTACATGGTGCATACCTTCTTGGCCCCCTTTTCACTCACAAGTTTGGGCACGGACAGGCGCATCTGGTCATAGTAGGGCGCAGCGTACGAGTACTTGAGTTTGTGGAACGGCTCGTACATTTCACGCGCCGCAGTGATGGGGAAGAAGTTGATCACATTCTTTTCAAACTGCACTGGCATCGCAGCCATGTTTTGTGCCGTTCCGATGTGGCCGACCATCATGAAAATCTTGTCCTGGTTGACCAGTTTCTGGGCAGCCAGCACAGCTTTTTTCTGATCGTAGGCGGAGTCTTCGACCAGCAGTTTGATCTTGCGTCCGTTGATGCCTCCGCGCTCATTGATTTCATCGACCGCGAGCATCATGCCCAGCCGGGCCTGCTTGCCAAAGCCGGCGATGGGACCCGACAGGTCCTGGAT
>Ga0007791_10000714_pt1 | contig 11081 bp, 10 predicted proteins | sample CryBogmetaGMA05M_FD_60368 | JGI IMG/M metagenome (GOLD analysis project Ga0007791, IMG submission 60368) | Freshwater microbial communities from Crystal Bog, Wisconsin, USA - MA0.5M | ecosystem: Environmental > Aquatic > Freshwater > Lake | place: Crystal Bog, Wisconsin, USA | collected 2009-07-06 | reverse complement strand
CCCTGTCCGACCGGCCAGGCGATCAGCGGGATCAACGCGTAATAGGTGAAAAACACCGCCTGGGACTCCTCCGGGGTCCACAGATGCACCGCTGCGTTGAGAATGGCCGCATCAACGCTCACTGCGAATCCGATCGGCGCGATCGCGATGACGCACAGGACCAGTGTCACCGTCGCTCCTGCGCCGAGTTGGCTGACCCAGGCCAGCGCGAGCACCCCGACACCCATGACCGCGAAACTCGCGCGCTGGATTGGTCCCCACCCGATACGCCCCCTAAGGAGGCGCAGCGCACTACCGGTGAGAAGTCCCCCCATCACCGCGGCCACCTGCAGGACGGCCAATATCGCGGGACTGGTGCCGATCGACCGGGCTATGGCCGGCAGCGTCACCGCATAGCCACCGATCAAACCACCCAGTCCGGTGAACGCACACGCTGCATAGAGATCTCGTCGCCGATGGGAACCGAAGAGAAGTCCGAACACGCTGCGAAACCGTTGCCGGGGAAGATCCGACGACGGGCCACTGGCCAAAAGGGGGATCACGGCAAGCGCGGGCAGGACATAGGAAATTGCGTTGAAGATGTAGATCCAGAGGGGACCCGCGGCCGCGAAGACCGCGCCGCTGATCAGAATCCCGACGATCGAGGTGAGCGCGAAATTGCGCGTGACTGTGGCGTTGAAACGGGTCAACGTTGCTCGCGGGGCAAGCATCTTCTTGACGATCATCATCGCCGGTGAGAACAACCCCGCGGTCGTACTCATTAACAGACACCAGATCAGCAAAGGCCCGGTCGCGAGATGTCCGGTGACCTCCAGCACCACCGGGATCACCGACAGCAGAGCTGACGCGAGATAGCGCGCGACGAAAGTTCTCGGCGCTCCGAATCGGTTGACCAGAGACGTCGCTACGCCGGGCAGCACAAGTGGCGGCAGACTCCAGCAGGCGGCGATCAGTGCGGTGACGGCGACCGAACCGCTGAGGTCGAAGACGATATAGGCATTGGCCAGGGTCACCATGGCAGATCCGAGGTCGCTGGCTGAAATAGCCCAGAGCCACAACTTCCGTGCCGTGGCGAACCGATCGGTTGGAGAGTCCGAATTCGACTCAGAGGTCGCCACCATCTTCGGTCAGCCGTCCACTAGGCGAAGGATTCGACAGGCGGGCACGAGCAGACAAGGTGACGGTCGCCGTAGGCACCGTCGATCCGGCGCACCGGGGGCCACACCTTCGGACGGAAGGCCTTGCCCAACGGATAGGCGGCCTGCTCCCGGGTGTAGGGGTGGTTCCACTCGTCGACGAGCAGGCACCCGGCGGTGTGCGGAGCGTTGCGCAACGGGTTGTCCTCGGCGGGCCAGTGACCCGAGCCCACTCGGTCGATCTCAGCTCGGATCGCGATCATCGCCTCGCAGAATGCATCAACCTCGGCCAGACTTTCGCTCTCGGTCGGCTCGACCATGAGTGTTCCGGCTACCGGGAAACTCATGGTCGGCGCATGAAACCCATAGTCCGCCAAGCGTTTCGCCACATCGTCGACGGTAACACCGGTGGCTTTGGTGATGGGCCGCAAATCGAGGATGCATTCGTGGGCCACCATGCCGTTCTCTCCGGTGTAGAGCACCGGGTAGTACTCGTCGAGACGGCGGGCGACGTAGTTGGCCGAGGTGATCGCGGCGAGGCTGGCCTTACGGAGTCCGGTCGCGCCCATCATCCGGATGTAGGCCCAGGTGATCGGCAGTATCGACGCCGAACCGTAAGGCGCCGAGGACACCGGGTGCCCGCTGGGGAGTTCGGGGGCCAGCGGATGGCCCGGCAGGTACGGGGCCAGGTGCGCACGTACGGCGACCGGCCCGACTCCGGGTCCACCCCCGCCGTGCGGAATGCAGAACGTTTTGTGCAGGTTCAGGTGGCTGACATCGCCGCCGAACTTACCCGGCCGGGCCACGCCCACCAGAGCATTGAGATTGGCTCCGTCGACGTAAACCTGGCCTCCGGCGTCGTGGACGGCCGCGCAAATATCGGCGATATCGTCCTCGAACACGCCGTGGGTGGACGGGTAGGTGATCATCAGCGCCGCCAGAGTGCCGGCATGCTCGGACACCTTCGCATGCAGATCGTCGAGGTCGACGTCACCATTGTCGCGGCAACCGATCACCACCACCCGCATTCCCGCCAGGGCCGCCGAGGCGGCGTTGGTGCCGTGCGCACTGGAAGGGATCAGGCACACGTCGCGCTGTGTCTCGCCGCGGTCGGCGTAGTAGCCGCGAATGGCAAGCAGTCCGGCGTACTCCCCCTGCGATCCCGCGTTGGGTTGTAACGAGATCTCGTCGTACCCGGTTATCCCGGTGAGCCAGTCCTGCAGGTCGGCTATCAGCCGTCGCAGACCGGGCGCGTCGCCGACCGGGGCGAAGGGGTGCAGGCGGCCGAACTCCGGCCAGGTGATCGACTCCATCTCGGCGGCCGCATTGAGTTTCATAGTGCACGAGCCCAACGGAATCATGCTGCGGTCTAACGCGATGTCCTTATCGGACAGTGCACGAAGATAGCGCATCATCGAGGTTTCAGTGCGGTACTTGGTGAACGCCGAATGCTGTAGGAAATCCGTTGTGCGGTTGGCGATCTCGGGCCCGCTGTACGCACCGGCGATATTGGTCCCGAAGGCCGCGAGCACACCGGCGACATGTTCATCGGTGGTGGCTTCATCGCAGGCTACCGAGATGTAATCGTCATCGGTGCGCCAGATATTGATACCGCGCGACTTAGCGGCAGCCTGGATCGCGGCGGCCTTTCCCGGCACGTGCGCGAGCACCGTGTCAAAGAAACTCTCGTGCACAACCTCGATACCGGCGGCGCCCAGTGCGGCAGCAACGGTGCGGGCGTGGCCGTGCACCCGGCGAGCGATGCCGGTGAGTCCGTCGGCGCCGTGATAGCTGGCATACATGGCAGCCATCACCGCCAGCAGGACCTGGGCGGTGCAAATGTTGGAGGTCGCTTTGTCCCGGCGGATGTGCTGTTCGCGGGTCTGCAGCGACAGCCGGTAGGCCGGTGCCCCGTCGGCGTCCAGCGACACTCCGACCAGACGTCCGGGCAACTGACGGGCGTGACTGGTGTGCACTGCGAGATACCCGGCATGCGGACCGCCGAATCCCATCGGCACGCCGAAACGCTGGGTGGTACCGAATGCGACGTCGGCCCCGATGTCACCGGGAGGGGCGATGAGCGTGAGCGCCAGCAGGTCGGCGCCGAGGGCCACCAGGGCGCCCCGCTCGTGGGCCTGGTTGACGATTGTGGTCCAGTCGGTGACGCGCCCGCTGGCGCCGGGCACCTGGGCGATCACCCCGAAGAACTCGCCGTCGGGCAATCCGTTGCGCAGGTCGGCGGTGACGATCTCGATGCCCAGCGGCTCGGCGCGGGTGGCCAGCACGGCGGCGGTCTGGGTGAACAGGTCCGCATCGACGACCAACCGGTTCGCCGAACCGCGCACCGCCCGGTGCATCAGCGTCATCGCTTCGGCGGCCGCGGTGCCCTCGTCCAGCATTGAGGCACCTGCCAGGTCGAGACCGGTCAGGTCGGCGATCATGGTCTGGAAGTTGATCAGCGCTTCCAGCCGGCCCTGGCTGATCTCCGGCTGATACGGCGTGTAGGCGGTGTACCAGGCCGGGTTCTCCAGGATGTTGCGCAGCAGCACCGGTGGGGTCAGCGTGTCGTAGTAGCCCTGACCGATCATCGACACGTCGACGGTGTTGGAGTCGGCCAGCGCCCGCAACTCGGCCAGGGTCTGATGTTCGGTGGCCGGCGCGGGCAGGGTCTGCAGGCCCGGGGCCACCCCATCGGCGGTCAGAGTGTCGAGAATGCCTGCCGGCAGCGCCTTGGCCGCCAATTCATCGAGGGATCCGACCCCGATGACGTTCAGCATTTCCGATAGCGCGGTCGAATCAAGGCCGATATGACGGTCGGAGAAGTTTTCGGCAGAAGACACAGGTACTCCAGTGACTCGGGGCGGACGCGGCCGTCAGCGTGGCGTCCCCTCCCTCTGTCATGGGTGCCTGAGAGATTCAGTTCAGCTCCGGCTATTCGCCGACGGTGAACCTTTCCCCATGGGCGGGCGACCGCGTGCGGTCACCGCTTTCCAGAGGCATCGGGTCTCGTCGCGGTCCGGGTGCCTGAGAGATTGACGGAGAGGTGCTGCTCCTTCGGCGCCCGTGACTGGCTGCCACGGAACTCTCCCGCACGAGGTCGATGCGCCCTTCAGCCTAGCCGCGAGCAGACGCAAAGTCGCACAGGCGGGGCCGCAAACGTGCGAGTTTGTGTCTGCTCGGCAAGAAGGGTCGGCGAGAAGGGTCGGCGAGAAGGGTGAGCGGTCAGCCGATCTTGCGGTCGCGGCTATTGCGTCGCGAGGCCAGTTCATCCTCGGGTGCGGCAATCGACTCGCCGCCGTCAGCCCGCTCACCCGGGAAGTCGGCGATAGCGCCGGTGAGTTCGCGCATGGCGCCACTGACAGCGATACCGAACACGCCCTGTCCACCTTGCAGAAGGTCGACGACCTCCTCGGCCGAGGTGCACTCGTAGACGGTGGCGCCATCCGAGAACAGGGTGATGTTGGCCAGGTCCTGAACACCGCGCTTGCGCAGGTGGTCGACGGCTACCCGGATGTTGTGCAGCGAAATACCGGTGTCGAGCAGTCGCTTGACGATTTTGAGCACCAGGATGTCTTTGAACGAGTAGAGGCGTTGGCTGCCAGACCCGGCCGCGCCGCGGATCGACGGGACGACCAGCGAGGTGCGGGCCCAATAGTCGAGTTGGCGGTAGCTGATCCCGGCGATCTGGCAGGCGCTGGGCCCGCGGTAGCCGATCAACTCGTCGGGCACCGAGTCATCGGGGAAAAGGCCGGCCTGCACGGGCTCGCGCGATTCGTCGACAGTGGCTGAGACAGCAAGGTCGAGTTCTTCCTGACGTGGCTCGTCGCCCACGGTGCTTCCTCTCGCCGTTCCAACCAGTGGCCCGCTGACCGTCCCACTGACGACGCCCAGAGTGCTCTGAGCATACGCCTTGCCGACTCTCGATCATGGGAGTCGCCCAACCAAAGTATGGCTGCCGCAGGTCCCGCGTGGCGGCATCCGGTTGGCGTGTCGAGCCCACCCTGTCCCAGATGAGACTCATCCGTGATCTGCGCGGACTGCGCGCTCAGGTGGCCTTGAAATCGTCCGGTGAGACGCTGTCGAGGAATTCCTTGAATTTTTCGACCTCATCCTCGCGGAGCACACCGGAGGATTCCTCATCGGAGTCTTCCGGCATCAGCAGACCGGCTTCGTCGAGAACCGCGTCCTCGACGTGGATCGGCACCCCCATCCGCACCGCCAGCGCGATCGAGTCCGACGGCCGTGCCGACACCCGCACGTCGTTCTCGAATACCAGGTCGGCGTAGAAGGTGCCCTCGCGCAGATCCACTATCCGGATCTCTTTCAGTGAATGCCCAAGGGCGCCAATGACATCCCGAAAAAGGTCGTGGGTCATCGGACGAGGGGGCTCGACGCCTTGCTGTTCAAGGATGATCGCCTGCGCCTCGACATTGCCGATCCAGATCGGCAGGATGCGGTCGCCGACTGTCTCCCGCAGCATCAGAACGGGCTGATTGGCGGGCTGCTGGAACTGGACGCCGATCAGGAGAACCTCAGCCATCTGTGTTCGACCTCCGCCCGCAAGTGTCTGTAACCGATCAGTGTGCTCACACAGTCTGGCTGAGTCTAGTCCTCAGCGATCCAGAACGTCGCGTACAGCGGACTTGATCAGCGAGGTGTGCAGGGTGATCGCCAGCGCCGCCACTTCCCGGGCCAGGTCGTCGGCGCGGTCGCGGGCGCCGGTGGTGCCTGCCTTTCCGACCGGTCCGGCGATCTGCGCGATCAGGTCGGATTGCCGGTCGGCGGCCGAGCGGAACGCCCGCAGATGGCGCGGTTCTACGCCGTACTCGGCTAACGCGGCGGCGCATTGGGCGATCACGACCGCGTGCTCATCGAAAAATCCGCCCGGACCCGTGGTGATGATCCCGGCCTTGCGCAACGCGGTAATCAGCTCCTGATCGACTCCGGAGCGCTCCAGCAGGTCCTCCCGGCTTAGTCGCACCACAGCTGGTCCACCGACGGCGTCGCGGACCGGTTGGTGCCCCTCGCCGACCTGAACCAGCCGGGGCGCCGGATACGGCGAGTCCTGGCGCGGCAACTCACCGTCGGGCTGAGCGTCAAGCTGGGCCTTGATGACCTTCAGCGGCAGGTACTGGTCCCGCTGGGCGGTCAGGATGAATCGGAGCCGGGCGCTGTCATAGGCGGTGAACCGCCGGTATCCCGACGGGCTGCGCTGCGGGTTGACCAGACCCTCCGACTCGAGGAACCGGATCTTGGAGATCGTGACATCCGGAAAATCCGGGCGAAGCAGGTCCAGGACTGCGCCGATCGACATCCCGGCCGGCTCTGGGCTAGTGGGGGCGCTCACTAACTCCCCGTAGCACCGTCATCACCGGGCTTGGGGCCGGTCAGGAAAACCAACCGGAATTTACCGATCTGCACCTCGTCGCCATTGGCAAGAGTCGCCGAGTCCACCGGTTCGCGGTTGACGTAGGTGCCGTTAAGGCTGCCGACGTCGACCACCTGAAATTCCTCGCCGTCCAGCCGGAACTCCGCGTGCCGACGGCTGACCGTCACATCGTCGAGGAAGATATCGGAATCGGGATGCCGGCCCGCCGACGTCGTCGGCTGGTCGAGCAGGAAGCGGGAGCCGGCGTTGGGGCCGCGCTTGACGACCAGCAGCGCTGCGCCCACCGGCAGACCCTCCACCCCGGAGACCGACGTCTCACCGGCGGGACTGGCCGGGGCGTCCAGATCGCTCAGGAAGTCCGCACGGAAAACCGAAGTCGTCTCCACGGTGACCTCGTCAGAGGTGTCATCCGCCCCCGATTGCCGGTCCATATCCGTCACCCGCTACTCCTCGCCATCGTTGGGACTGACCGTACCGCCCATGGATCGCTGCACCCTAACAACGACTGTTTTAGGTGAGTGTGCCCCGATAGGCGTCTGAGTCAAGCAGTGCCGCCAGCCCTTCGTCGAGGGTATCGCCGCTTGCCCGAAGCTCCAAGAGCCACCCCTGACCGTAGGGATCGGAGTTGACCAATTGCGGATTGCCCTCGAGTTCGGTGTTGACCGCGACCACCGTCGCGGACAGCGGCGCGTACAGGTCAGACACCGACTTGGTGGATTCGACCTCCCCGAACGACTCGCATGCCGAGACCGCGGTGCCGACCTCGGGCAACTGCACGAAGACCACGTCGCCGAGGGCTTCCTGCGCGAAATCGGTAATGCCGACTCGCACGGTGTCCGCGCCCGTGCGGTGCACCCACTCGTGCTCGGCGGTGTAGCGCAATTCAGCGGGGATGTCGCTCACGGGACTCCTTGTTCACTTGATCGGTCAGTAGAACTCATTTTGCGGGTTGAGCGTATTGGCGAGGTTTCGGTTGCCGCAAGGTGGTGATCGCCACGGAAGCAGATTGCGTGATGCTGGCCGAGGCGCCGACACGCTCAATACTGTCGACAGCACCACCCGGAATGTTCATCGCCGCGGCCAAGGTGAGTGGATCACCAATGGCCACAATGGAATACGGCGGTTTGAAGGTCAGTGAGTCGATAATCAGATCCCCGGGACTACCCGTCACCCAGGTGTCGACGCCCACCCGGACCGCCTGCTGACCGGAGCCGATCTCCAGCGTCTCCGCACCCGCGGCACGTAATTCGTTGATGACGTCGAGCATGGTTTCCGGAGCCACGCCGGGCCCCGGGTCCGCAATGGTGATGGTGACACCGGGACCGGTGGCCGCGACCGCGCCGATCAGGATCGACAGGTCCGCCAGCCGGGACTGTGCGTTGGCGATCGCGGCCTGATCGCTGCTGCCTGCGCTCTGCATGGTGGCGAGATTGCGCTGCAGGTCGTTGACTTCGGTGTTCAGCGCCGCCTCGCGCTGTTGGAGCGACTCCAGTAGCACCAGCAGGTCGGCCGGACGCGCGTTCTCCAGGGAGTCACCGGAACGGGTTTGACGGACCTGGGTGGCGATGGCGACGCCGAGTAGCAGGCACAGTACGGCGGCCAGCACGCGGAAGATCCGCTGCGATCCGGGCATCTCGTGGCGGCCGTGATCGGGCCGCGCTTTCGCAGGCCCCGCTGTCTCAGATCCGGCCATCTCAGGCCCCGAAGAGTCTGCGCCGCAGTGCCGCGGCATTGCCGAAGATCCGGATGCCGAGCACCACGATGATCGCGGTCGACAACTGGGTTCCCACGCCCAACTGGTCACCGACGTAGACGATCAGCGCGGCGACCAGAACATTGAAGACGAACGAGATCACGAACACCTTGGCATCGAAGATGTTCTCCAGATAGGCCCGCAGCCCACCGAAGACGGCATCGAGTGCGGCCACCACGGCGATCGGCAGATAGGGCTGGATCACATCCGGCACGCTGGGGTGCAACACCAATCCCAGCACGATGCCGACCACCAGTGCGACGATGCCGATCAACTGTGTCCGCTCACAATCCGCGTCCCCTCACAATCCGCGTCCCCTCACGGTCCTGCCTGCTTGGCAAACCTAACCTCCCGCGTGCTGCCGGCGGGTAGCGACAGCGAATCCTCAACACTGACCGTCACGCCGGCGCGGTAGGCGGTCTCGAGCAGTCGCAGCCGCCCCAACCCGCTGCTGCTGCCGAAGCCTTCCGGCATCGTCGCCGGAGGGCCGATCGCCAGCACGGTGTAGGGGCCGGCGATCGGTTGGTTGTCCACCAGGATCGCGCCGCCGGCCTGCCTGATCGTCACGCCGGGCCCGATCCGAACACCGCCGACCGAGACGGCCTCGGCGCCGGCCGCCCACAGCGCGTTGACCACCAGTTGCAGATCGCGGTCCAGAATCACCTGCCGGCGGCCCGGTACCCGCTGCTTTGACACATCGGTGAGGTCCGGTCCGGTTCCGGGATCGGTGATGGTGACCTTCAGTCCCGGACCGGTGACCGCCGTGGTGGCGGCACTGAGGCTTACCGAGTCCAGCCTCGCCAGCAGAGCCCGGCCGGTCGCGTCAGCGGTGAGTTCGCGGCGAGCGACCTGATCGGACTCCGCGGCCAGTGCGTTGCGCGATGCACTCAGTTGGTCGACGCGGTCCTGTGCGGTGTGCACGTTGGCGGCAAGGGATGCTCTCGCTGCGGTGACGCCGGACGCGGTGGAGCGCGCCTGGGCGACAGCGCCCACGAACACCGCGGCGATGAGCAGAGCTCCGATGGCATGCCAAACCGGGCGACTGCGCCGGCCGGTGCTCGCGCGTTCGGCCGCCGCGGCTGCGTATCCGGGGTCGAGATGATTCGACAGCAACGATGCCAGCAGCGACGGCATCGTCTCAGTGCGAGGCGATGTCACCATGAACTATCGGCAGGCGGCTCACCACGAGGCGGACCTGCAGCAGATAGAGCACCGCCGACCACAGGTACATGTAGGTGCCCCAGATCAGGAAGGCCCAGCCGCATGCGCCGACTACCCGGCTCCAGCCAAAGTCGCACTGTCCCAACAGGATCAGTGGGAAACCGGACATCAATGCGAATGTGGCGGCCTTGCCGACATAGGTCACTGGAAGTGCGGTGATACCGCGGCTACGCACCAGGGGCAGGGTGGCGGCGAGTACCGCATCCCGACCGATCAGAACCGCCACCACCCACCACGGCACCACACCGGCCAGCGCCAAAATCACCGGCACGGCCAGCATGTAGATGCGGTCGACGAGCGGATCGAGCAACTCCCCCAGCCGCGAGGATTGATTGGCCACCAGTCGGGCGATCTTGCCGTCGGCCCAGTCCGAGGCGCCGCTGAACATCAGGATCGCGACCGCCGGACCGTAGTCGTGCCGAACCAGAAGCAGATAACCGAACACCGGCAACAGCAGCAACCGGATCACGCTGAGGACGTTCGGGATCGTCAGCACCCGGTGCTGCATCTAGCGAAACACCCCGGGCAGGCTCAGTGCCGACAGCGTGTCGTCGCGGAGCGGATTGTCGTGAACCATGTAGGTCCACGTGGAGGTCGGCCGGGCGAGCTTGGACAGATCCAGCCCGGGCTCGTCGACAAGCACGTTGGCGGTCTCGAAGGTCTGCTGGGAGGCCTCGATGGCGTCCGCGGCAAGGCCCGCGAACGCATCGACGGCCAGCCGGTGGAACTCATCGAGTGGGTTCTGCCGCCCCAGTGCGCGCAGATGAATGCTCTCCCGGATGTCGGAGAGGTAGGCAAGGTGATCCGCCCAGCCCCGGTCGAGGTGAAACAGCATGATCTTGCGGCAGATCCGTTCCAGATCCTCGTCGGCGTCCACGGCACCATTGGCGGCGAGGGCCTGGGCGAGTTCGTCGTAGCGGTCCGGGGCGAGTTCCTTCAGTTCCTCGCGAGCCGTGGCCGTGCTCAACAGGGTGTTGCGCCGTTCGACGATGATCGTGCGTTGCTGGGCGATCAGCTGGTTGTACCGCCAGGTGTTGGCGTGCACATCAAGCAGGCGGCCCTCGGCCACCCGCTGGGCATGATCCAACAGGGCTGCAGCCTTGGAACTGGTCGCCCGCCCGGTCTCATCGCAGTCGTTCGGTAGCTTGCCCGGCTCTAGGTGGGCGACCACGACGTCGTCCTCCCAGCTGGCGAAGAACACCGACGAACCAGGATCACCCTGGCGGCCGGCGCGGCCGCGCAGCTGATTATCCAACCGCTCGGTGCGATGGCGTCCGGTGCCGATCAGATGCAGCCCGCCAAGTTCGGCGACCGCATCGTGGTCGGCCTCATCGGATCCGCCCAGCCGGATATCGGTGCCGCGGCCGGCCATCTGGGTGGAGACCGTCACCGCGGCGAGCTTGCCGGCCTCGGCGATGACCCGGGCCTCCTCCTCGTCGTTCTTGGCATTGAGGACCACCGCCGGAACCCCGCGGCGCAGCAGCCGGGAGTGCAGATCCTCGGACTCCGCGACATCCTGGGTGCCGACCAGGATCGGCTGGCCGCTGGCATGGGTGGCAATGATGTGGTCGACGATGGCCTC
>Ga0007791_10000709_pt1 | contig 11130 bp, 5 predicted proteins | sample CryBogmetaGMA05M_FD_60368 | JGI IMG/M metagenome (GOLD analysis project Ga0007791, IMG submission 60368) | Freshwater microbial communities from Crystal Bog, Wisconsin, USA - MA0.5M | ecosystem: Environmental > Aquatic > Freshwater > Lake | place: Crystal Bog, Wisconsin, USA | collected 2009-07-06 | reverse complement strand
GGGGTCGCCCGTGCTCCGAGAGCCGGCCTCGCCGGTCAGCGCAGCCCGGAGGGCGAAAGCGCAAGCGGCGCGGAGAGAGCGGAGGGCAAGGATGCCCTCCGCGAACGTCCGGCGACGGGGCATGGGCGACCCCGAAGCAACGTTTGAGCCCTTCGCGGAGAAGCCCCCAGGCACCCGAACCTGTGGGTGATCCGTCGGCGGGGCCGGCAAAAGTTTCGTCGTTCCTCGGAGGAGCCTCGTCACTCCTCAAGCGTTCGCCGATCCCCGCCTCGCCTCTCCGTTGCACCAACGGGTGCTCGCTCGCGACCCCGAAGCGACGCTCGAGCCAGAACTCAGCGTTGATACGCGGGAAGGTAATGCATGTAGACCTCGAGCGTGATCGCCCCCATCGCGGTGGAGTAGTTCTTCGCCGGGCCGTTGATCCGCTCCTCCCCCCAGCCGGGCCAGCTGCCGTCGGCATTTTGGCTCTCGAGGAGGAGCGTCCGCACGCGCGGGCTCCACAGGGCCCACTGCTCCTCGCCGGCCTGGAAGTGGGCCTGCATGGCGTAGTAATTCATGTAGTGGAAGTATTCGTCCATCTGCGGCCGGTAGTCGCGCTTCTGGAGCGATTCGAGCGCCTTGGCGACGTCGGGATCGTCGTAGAGACCGAGGAGCTGAAGCGACAGGGCTCCGGCTGCCGACTGGGCGTTCTTCACCCCCTGCCCCGGCTGGTAGGCAAAGCCCCCCTCCGGCTTCGCGCAGCGCTTGATGTATTCCGCCGCCGCGTCGAGTGTCTTTTGCGGAACATCGTAGCGAGCGCTCTGCGCGGCCCGCAGCGTCACCACCTGCATCACCGTCACGCTCAAGTCGGCATCGGCGGGGCGCGGCTGGTAGCGCCAGCCCCCCTCGTTGTTTTGTGCTCCGACGATGACCGCCACCGCGCGGCGGCAGGTGTCGCGCATGGCGTCATCGGTGCGCCAGCCGGAGGCCTCGATGAGGGCGAGCGTCGCCAGGGCATGCTCGTACATCGGCCCGTGCGAATTGCCACCGGCGCGGACGACCAGCCCGTCGGGCTGCTGCGAGGCGATCATCGCGTCGAGCGCCCGCCCCACCGTCTCCTTGTAGGGGCCGCGACCGGGGACATGCCCGCGCCCCATGAAGGCGAGGAGACACAGCGCGTTGATGCCGGTGTTTGGCTGCTGCGACATCCCATGCTGCCAGGCGCCGTTGGCATCCTGCTTCGTGGAGAGGTATTCAAGCCCCCGGTCGACCGCCGCCTCGACGCGGAGCAGGTCTCGGGCCTCAGACTCGAGCCCCCCCCGGCCGGCATCGGGGGCCTGAGCCGGGGCCGTCGCCGGGAGGCCGACGAGGACGGCGGCGAGGATCGCCGGCAAGAGGACACGGAGCGGGGGAAAGGCGAGCATCGACGGATTCCGTGGGAGAGAGGTCAACTCAGTCCGGAGAGGCGGCGGATGGCAATGTCGGCGCAGTACAGGCCAACGAGGAGCGCGAGGACCGGCCAGGTGTCCCAGATGTCGTCGTCGACCTGGCGGCGGGTCTCGATCGATCCGGTCGCCAGCCGGCCGGGGATCGTCGCCACGTCCCCCGCCTCGACAACGGCCCCTGCCGTGAGGTCGGCAAGCGTCCGCAGCACCTCGCGATCGACCCCGGGATGGGCCCGCTCGCGCGTCGGCTCGGCGACGAGCAGGTCGGTGGTCAGCGCCCCGGCCGCGCCCCGGTCGAGGGTCACGCCATGGAGCCCCGCCACCGTCGGTACGAATGACCCCTGAAAGAGCCCAGGTCGGCTCGCCGCGCGGAGAATGATCGTGCCGCTGGCGCCATCAGGGCTTTCGATCGAGAGCGTCTGACCGGCGGCTACGACCGGCTTGCGATCGCCATCGACGAGATTCAATTCGACGAACACCGGGCTCCCCGGTTCGCAGCGGTTGGGGGTGACGACGAGCCAGGTGGCATCCCAGGGGCGGTCGTTGCGGCGGGCGACGCTCCGCAGCGCCTGCCCCCAGAATCGCCAAAAGAGCGAGTCGCCCACGTTGCGACGCCAACGGAACGACTCCTCGGTGCCGATCCAAGCGACGCGGCCGCGGCCGGCGGGCATCTCGACCACGAGCGGCACTGGCCCGTCGCCGCCGGCCATCCCCCCCGGCCTCTCGACATCCGCAAGGACCGTCGCCGCCGGCTTGGCCCCGCGCGCCGCCGCCACACGGAAGAACGGCGGCATGCCGCTCCAGGTTGCCCGGTTGCGGCCGGCATCTCCAGACACCGCAAACGCGGGGTGCATCGCCCCGCGCGCTGTGACGCGCATCCGCAAGGGACGGAAGTCGGCCGCCTCGATCGCCGCGTCGCTCCCGCCGGCAGCGCGATCGATTTCGACCGGAAAAAGCTCCTCGAGCGGCTCCCCGGCATACTCCTTGGGAAGATGCTCTCCGCCGGGCTGGAAGACGAGCCCCACGCCGCGGTCGAGGACCGCCTCGACGAGCGCCTCCTGCCGCGGCCGGGGAAGATCGGCAAGCGCCACGTCGCCGAGGAAGACGATGTCGTAGCGGGCCCAGCCCTCGACGTCGTCGGGCATCCCGGAAAATCCCTCGGGCGCGACGCTCCCCCCGGCGGCCGAGGCCTGGACGGCGCCGGCGACGACGATCGTGGGCTCAAAGCCGGTATCGCGGCGGATGCTCGCATCGAGGAAGCGGAGATCCCAGCGCGGGGCGGCATCGACAACGAGGATCTTTGCCTTCCGCGACGTGACTTCGACGGGGAACTCCAGCGCGTTGTTCTCTGCGGTGCCCTCCTCCGGCTCCGGGGCGACGCGGATCGTGAGCAGGCTCGTGCCCTCCTTCGTCGCATGCCAGGGGAAGACCGCCTGCTGGCGGCCATCGCGGAGCACGAGGTCGACGGTGGCAGTCACGGCGTCGTTGTCGACGAGCTCCACCTTCACGCTGCGGCGGGCCAGGCCACTCGACTGGACCGTGGCGACGATCGAGACGGTGTCGTCGAGGGCCACTTCCGGCGCCGCGAGGACGTCGGTAACGGCGATGTCGGCTGGGGGCTCCGGCGAGCCGATCGGGATCGAGATCACCGGCGCCCGCGACTGCCCGCCGGAGGCCTCGGCCGCGCGGCGGACCGCATCGAGCGGATCGATGCCGACCGTCGAGCGGCCGTCGGTGACGAGGATGATCCCACCGAGAACCCGATCGGAGGCGTCGTCGAGGGCCATCGCGATCCCCTCCCCGAGCGCCGTGTCGGCGCTCCCGCCCATGCCGTCATTGGCGGGCGGCTCGCTGCTGCCCGGTTTGGAAGTGTCTGGAGGCGAGGCGTCGCGCCGGATGGCGCGGCGGGCCACGGCGTAGCGGCGGAGTTCGAACGAACGGCCGATCTCACCGAGAACACCCTTGGCTTGCGTGGCGAGCAGTTGCTCGGTGAACTCGCGGCGCGAGAGGCGGCCGATCGATTCCACGAGGGCTGTGGCAGCCTCCTCCCCATCGGCCTGGCCACCGAGGCCGACGGCGCTGGCGACCGCACCGATTCCCCCGGTCGGCAGTCGCCCCATCGGCAGATCCATGCTGTCGGATTCATCGACGACCACCGCCACAACCGGCTTCTGTACGATCCGCTCGTCGAGCCGGAGGAACGGCCCGGCGAGCACGAAGACGAGCAGCCCGAGGACCCCGATCCGACAGACGTCGAGCGCCCGCCGCAAGTGCGGCGCGAGCCAGGGGAGACGCTGCTCGTGGCGGCGGGAGATCCACCACCCCAGCGGGATGAGGAGGGCGAGCCCTCCCCACCACACCCAGGGGCGGGCCCAGTGCCATTCGACGGCATCGATGCGGGAGGCCAGTTCGTGGCCGACGCCGGCGGCCCGCGCCAGGCGGGCGAGGAGGTCGTTCATTGGGGGATGTCCCGACCGAGGTGACGGAAGTAGGTGTCGATCACCTCTTGGTAGGCCGCCGGGCCACGCTCGCGCATCCCCTCGAGGAGCGGATCACGAACCCGCGGCGGCAGTTTCTGGATCGCGGCCCGCCGGGCGGCATCGAGGCCGCGGAGGTCGGCCCCCTTGATCTCCGCCTTGCCGAACTGGGCGCCGCCGTCGGTGAGCGTTTGCGTCGGCTCGCCGGTGGGCGTCGCCCCCGGCTGCCCCTCCCCTTCCCCCTGCTTGTCGGAGGCGGCTTGTTGCTGGGCGCCTCCCTGCTTCGAGCGCGCCATCTGCTCGGCCGCCCTGCGGCTCGCCTGGGTCTTGAGTCGCTCGGCGCGCTCGGCCATCTGGAGCGTCTCGCGGACCTCGCGGCTGTCGAGGAACTTCTGGAGTTGCTCGGCGGTCGGTGGCGACGCCTTTCCTGGCTGCCCCTTCCCTTCCCCCTGGCCAGACTGTTGCCCCTGACCGGCCTGGTCTCCCTGCCCGGGTTGCTGCCCGGGTTGCTGCCCGGGTTGCTCCCCCGGCTGCTGGCTAGGCTGTTGCCCCTGACCAGGCTGCTGGCCGGCTTGCTGGCCAGGCTGGGCGCCTTCCGGCGGCACGATCGGCGCCTTGCCGGCGAGTTGCTCGGCGATCCGCGCCGCGGTGTCGGCCGCCTCACGCGCCGCCTCACGGCCACTGTCGAGGAGCGACTCGAGCGGGTCTGCCGCGGGCGGGGGAGTCGGCGGCTGCTTGTCGGGGCCGACGATCTGATTGACCTGCCGAACTTCGTTCCGCGCCTGCCGGTCGAGGGCCGCTTGGGCAGCAGCGTCGGCCTCGCGGGCCGGATCGCGGCGCGCTTGAGCTTGCTTGGCGAGAAGGTCGAGCGACTCGGCCCGCTCGGCGAGGTTCGCGGCCAGCGATTCGAGCCGCTGCGACTTCTCCGTCGCCTCCATCGCCCGGGCCACGTCGCGGGCTTGAGCCGCGATCTGCTCGAGGCGGTCGGCGATCTCCGAGGGCTTGGGGGCATCGGCGAGGCGATCGACCTTCGCGGCGTCGGCCTGGAACTGCGGGCTCGTCTGGAGTTGGTCACCGAGGGCCTTCGCCATCTCGGCAGCCGCGGCCAACTGCGCGGCTTGAGAAGGCGTCACATCGGTCACTCCCTTGGCCTGCTCTGCGGCCGCGGCAAGCTTCTCGGCCACCTGTTCGATGTCCTGGCGGCGCTGGTCGAGGTATTGATCGAGCGTCTCGAGATCTTGCTTCGTCGGCTCCGGGAGCGCGGCGGCCGCGGCATCGGTCTGGGCCTGGGCCTGGGCGGTCTGGTCGATGGCGGCTTGATCGGCGACCTGCTTTGCCTCCGCGGCAGCCGCCTGCTCGGCAGGCGGGGTGATGGCATCGGCGGCCTTGGCAGCGGCCTGGGCGGCCTTCTCTTTGGCCGTCTCGGTAGCGGTCTCGGCCCGATCGAGCGCCGCGAGCGGCTCCTGACCGATCGCGGCGAGCGTCTCGGCGCGCTTCTTGTCGAGCACGTCCTCGTCGCGCTCGGCCAGGCGGAGCGCCTGCGTCGCCTCGCGGAGGGCCTCATCGAGCGACGGCAGCTTTGGCGGCGGCGCCGGCGCGTCGTCCGACACAAGCACGGTGATCCTAAACGGCCGCGACTCGGTCCACTGCCCCTTCGTATCGCGGACGGCGAGCTTGAACACCCCATTCGATCCGGAAGAGAGCCCGAGGCGATCGGGGGAGATGGTCGTCTCGACGACAAGCTGCGTGTCGGGAGGGCGAACCACGAGCGGCAGCTCGTCGAGCACCTGCGGGGGGCCGAGCGACGCCTCGTCACTCCCGACCCGGAAGGCAATCTGGTCGATCCCCCAGTCGTCGAAGAGATGGGCCGCGACGGCAAACTCGTCGAGCGCCGTCAGCTGAATGAGCTCCGACTGCGGCTCCTCGACGACCAGCGATGGCGGGCGATCGACCGTGGCGACGATCTCCACCGGCGGCTGCGGCCGGCTGCGATGCCCCTGGAGATTGGCAAACTCGAGCGTCGCCCACTGCGGCTGCGGCCGCCCGGCCGGCATCCCCTTCTTCGGCGGCTCCACCACCGGCGGCTCGACCACGGGCACCGCCGCCAGCCAGCGAGAGCTATTTCCGACGCCTTCCGGTCCGTCAATCTTCATGGCAGCGATCTTCGTCGCGGCGATCTCATCGATTGGCGTGTCGATGGCCCGCTGCTCAGGCCGCATCGAGCGCACGACCAAACCGGGGCGATCGAGGAACATCCGTCCCCGGTCGATGGTGAAGATCACCCCGCTGATCGATCGGCCGACGAGGAGCGGAAGGGTCGCAAGCGGAGCACTCGCCCGCGCCCAATCCCCCGGCTCGGGGAGCGGCCCGGCGACAATCCGCGGCACGCGGAGATCGGCCGCCGGCCCCACGGAATCATCCCCCCACACCACCTCGATCGCGCCGCCATCATGGATCAACTGCATCGAGAGGCGCCGCGGCGGGTCGCTCGAGTCGCCGCGCACCTGCACCTGGAGCGAGCGTTCCTCGAGCCCTTCCTTGGGAATCACCAACGGCTGGAGGCGCGTCTTCATCTCGAGCGGCCGGCCGTCAGAAGCAAACGTGAACGACCGCAGCCCTCCGGCGGCATGGGCCGTGCTCCACTTCCACGGGGAGGCCGCCACCGCATCGCGCGGCAGATCATCTTCAAACCACGGTAGCTCGTCGAACTGCTCGACGAGCGTCGTCTCGAGATGGCGATCGAGGAGGCGAACGACCCCGGAAGAGGTTTCCCCGGTCACGTCCGCCTCGAACTCGACCGTCGCCCCCACCGGGGCCTCGATCCGCGGGCTGTCGGGCAACACCCGCAACGGCTCGTCGATCCGCATGTAGTCGGGGAGGCGAACACGACCAGCAACGGCACCGATCGCGGGGCGGCGGAGGAGCCGGATGGCGTGGGTGCGCGTCCAGGTGTTCCCCCCTTCAAACCGATAGGTGGCGTCATGGTCGAGGCCGTCGAGGAGCGTGAAAAAGTTTCCCTGGCCGAGCGACCGCATCGGCTCGCGGCGCTCCTGGCCGTCGGCTGAGGAGATCACGAGGTCGACCTGCTCGACGCTCCCCCGAGACACGGTCGTGGCGATCTCCAGCGGATCCCCTTCGAGAACCTCGATCTCCCCCGGCGTCGTGAGCTGCAGCCAGGTGGCGGGGGGAATGTCGGCCGTCGGATTAAGGAGCCGGGAGAGGGTCGTGGAGAAGCGTTCCCCGAGGCCCATTTGCATTCCGAGGAGCACCGTCGCCGCCGCCGCCGCCAGCGCCAGGCCTCTGGTGAGGGGCCGCCATTTGACGACGCTCGAGAGGGAGAAGCCGCGGAGCCTGGCTTCAGTCTGCTCGACGAGCCGTTCGGCCATCCCCTGCCGGGCCGGATCGTCCTTCCAGCCACGCGTGGCCGCGCCGCCACGGTGGAGATCGAGGACGGTGAGGAGCCGGTTTTGAATGCCGCCGAGGGCCCGTTCGATCCGCAGCGCCACGACATCGAGGATCGGCCGGCGGACGGCGGGGAGAATGACAAACAGGCCCAGTGCCCCGAGCACCGCCCCCCACCAGCCGGCGAGCACCACAGCCCGCAGCGCCACCGGCAGCGGCACGACGAGATCGAGGAGCACGCCCCCGACGACCCACGAAAGCGCCAGGCAGAGCGCCAGGAGCAGCCCGGCGGCGAGGGCCACGCTGATGAGGCGCAAGCGCGCCCCCGACACGAGCTCTGTGAGCCGTGCCGCCCGGGTTTCGAGTCGGTTCACGTCAGCGCTTGCCATCGATCTGCCTCCCGTCGCTCTGATCCTCTTCCCGAGCTTCGCAGCCAACCCGCCGCTCACTGCCGCGGGCCCCTAGCTGCCCGTGGAAAAAGTCATCCATGACCTTTTTCCACTTGGAAAACCTCCAGTTTTCTCGAGTGCTCCGCACTCGCGACCGCCTCGTGCGGTCGGGCCAGCACTTTATCCACAGCCTGCTAGGGGCCCCCCGGCTCCGCCCCGTCGGCTTCCTGCATGCCGACGGCGCCAGCCAGCCAATCGTTGATCCGCTCTCCCCACCCGCGGGGCGCATCTCCGCCGCGGCGCGGCTCCGGGGCTTTGAGCGTGGAGAGGAGAAACTCGAGGCCGAACAGGCAGAACACCGCCGTGATCAGCCAGCGCCAGATCTCCCGTCGGCTCGTGAACTGCGTGTGGAGCGTCGGGTCTTCGGCCGTGCCGGCGAGAACCGTCGTCGGATGGGGAGCGAAGGTCGCCGACAGCTCCGCGGCGTCGATCCGTTCGATCGTTGCCCCCTCGACCTCCCGATTGACCGCCATCCCGAGCCGGATCGGCTCGCCAGTGACGCCGACCGGCGGCTGGACATCGAACTCGTAGTACCCGATCCGGCGCGTCTCCTCGAGCGCGCCGGTGACGCGCCCGTCGCCGGCCACCGTCTCGATCGCCGTCTTCGTCCCGGCCGGATCGATCGCCTGGACGACCGCGCGCTTCCAGCGTTCCTCGAGACGGATCGGCGCCGGCTCGTAGGGATGGACGCTCTCGGCGGCGACGGCCGGCGGATCGGGGCGCACCGTCTGCACCGCCCGGAGCAAGAGCGGAACAAACGCCGGATGAACGGGAAGATTCGACCAATCGGGGGTGACGGCCAGGCCGCTGACGAGAACCCGGCCGCGGCCGATCCGCGTCTCGGCGATCACCGGCGTGTCGTCGTCGAGCCGGGCGACCACCGTGACTGGCGCGGCCACGGTCACCGGCGCGCCAGCGGGAGCCTTGTCGGCCTCAGGCCCTGCCGTCGAGAGGGGCACATGGCGGAAGAAGCGGAGCGTGTCGAAGGCCTCGATCCGGCCGCCGGCGGTGCCGTCGCCGGGGCGCTCGGAGGCCGTTCGAAAGGGGGCGAAAAGGGGATGAGTGAGATCGACCGGCCCGAAGCCGCGCCCGCCACTCTCGTCGTCGATGTCGCCGACCGGCTCCTTCCAGCGAAGGAGCGCCGGCTCGCGGCCACCGAAACCGCCGAGCCCGGCGATCTCCTCGGCAGGCCCCTGCTTCGGGCCGGCAAACACGACCAGCCCGGCTCCCTCCTCGACCCGCCGCCGCAGCCACTGACTGCGGTGACCATCGAGTCGGGCGTCGGCGACGACGATCACGTCGGCCTCCTGGATGCGCCGCTCGTCGAGGAGATCGGCCCGCACCACCTGGACGTCGAGGCTGCGGGCGATCCGCTCCTCCCCTTCGACCTGCGGGCTGTCCTCGCCAAGGGTAGCCGTGAGGCTCTCGCGCGGCGACTCGAGCGCGGCGGCGAGGAACAAAGCCGGATCGGCGAGCCCCTCGACGCCGGGGGAGGTGACGACGACGACTCCGACGCGGCGCTCGACATTGAGGACGAAGAACAGCGAATCATCGAACGGGAAGGCATCGGCGGGGAGGTCGAGCCGGGCCTTGATGACCCCGGCCCGGGCCGGCACCACCGACAGCGGAACGCTCACCACCTGCCCGGGCGGAATCGTCACCGATGTCTGTGTGACGAGCTCGTCGTCGACCGTCACACTCAAGGGGACCTCGATCGCCGCGTCATTCCCGGCCGAGCCGTTGCCGGCGGCCTCGATCCGCGCCGTCAGTTCCACCGGCAATCCGACCACGGGGCGCTGCGGCCGGGGCGGATCACCGAGCAGCGCCACGTTGGCCGGCGACTGCACGGCGCCGATGTCGACGAGGACAAGCTGGACGTCGTCGGGCACTTGTTTTGCGACGGGGCTGTCGCGGAGCCGATCCCAGCTGCGGCGTTGGCCGTCGGAGACGATCCACAGGCTGCGCGGGCCGCGGGCCGGCGACGCCAGTGCCTCGCCGACGGCGGCAGCCAAGTCGGCGGCGCCGGGATCGGGCTCGAGGCTGTCGAGTTCGGCAAGCAGCCGCTTTCCGTCGCCGAGCACGGCGCGGTGGAGAACTCGCGGCTCCATCCCGGCCCGGACGACCGTGACGAAATCGGAACCGCCGAGCCGGCCGACGGCGGCCCGGACCGCCTCGCGGGCCCGATGGAGGGCGGAGCTCCCCTCGCTCACCAGCCCCGTGCTCATCCCGGCATCGACCACAAACACGACATCCTTCAACCCGCTTCCGAAGAGCGTCGAGAAGCGCTGCACGACCGGCCGCGACAGCGCCCCGACGACGAGGAGCACGACGGCGGTGCGCAACAGGAGGAGGAGCCATTCGATGAGCTTGATCCGGCTCCGTTCCTGGACATACCCCTCCATGAGGAAGCGGAACGTCGGCAGCTCCACCTCCCGCAACCGGTTGAGGTTGAGAAGATGGAGGATCACCGGCAGGAGCGCCAGCGGCAGGAACCAGAGGAGGAGAGGGTTGAGCATGGTCGGTCGGCCCCGCCACGAGGGCGAGGAGGTGGCTTCTCGGTCGGCGGATCAGCCGGTCTGGCGGGCGCGGCGGGCGAGGTAGCCCGAGAGCATCTCGGCGTAAGGATGGTCGGTGAGGGCCAGTTCGTAGCCGATCGAGCGCTCGAGGCAGGCCGATCGCACCCCGCCGAGAAACTTCTCGAAGCGCTCGAGGTAGGCGGCGCGGACGGTGCGCGGATTGGTGACGACGCGTCCCTGCCCTTCGATGTCCTTGAAACGGGTGATCTTCGTCCAGGGGAAATCGCGCTCCGCCGGATCGACGACATGAAACACGACGAGGTCGTGCCGGCGCGACTTGAGGAGCGAAAGCCCGGTGGCGAGGCCGGCGGGATCGTCGAGGAGGTCGCTGATCAGGATCACGATCCCGCGCCTGGGGATCCGCCCGGCGAGGGCCTGGAGTACGGGGCCGATCCGCGTGTCTTCCCCCGGCGTCGCCTGGGCGAGCGCCGTGAGGATGTGGCGGAAGTGGTTGGCCATCGAACGGGGGGGAATGTAGCTCCGCACCTCGCCGTCAAACGTCGCCAGCCCCGCGGCGTCGTTTTGGCGGAGGGCGAGGTGGCCGAGGGCCGCGGCGAGAAACCGGCCGTATTCGAGCTTCGTGATCCCGCCGCCACCGGAAAACTCCATCGACCGGCTCGTGTCGAGGAGGATCGTGACCCGGGTGTTCGTCTGCTCCTCGAAGAGCTTGACGTAATACTTGTCGGTCTTGGCGACGAGCTTCCAGTCGATCGAGCGGATCTCGTCGGAGGGGGTGTAGGGGCGGTGGTCGGCGTATTCGACGCTCGATCCGAAGAACGGGCTGGGGTGGAGGCCGGAGAGG
>Ga0007791_10000708_pt1 | contig 11136 bp, 9 predicted proteins | sample CryBogmetaGMA05M_FD_60368 | JGI IMG/M metagenome (GOLD analysis project Ga0007791, IMG submission 60368) | Freshwater microbial communities from Crystal Bog, Wisconsin, USA - MA0.5M | ecosystem: Environmental > Aquatic > Freshwater > Lake | place: Crystal Bog, Wisconsin, USA | collected 2009-07-06 | reverse complement strand
TTCCTGGTATCGCTCGCGGCGTTCATGCAGTGGCTACCTGTCTTCATTTTCGGTCTTTACTCAGGTGCCATCGCAGACCGGGTTGATCGCCACAAACTGATCCTGTCGATGAACTGGATCCGCGCTCTAACCCTCGCGATCCTGACGACCACCCTGTTCCTTCATGTGGTCACCGTGCCCATCGTTCTCATCGCACTGTTCGCAATCGGAACGGCCGATACGTTCTCCAACAATGCATACAGCGCGATCGTCCCGTTGCTCGTCGAGAAGAGTGAACTTGGGCTGGCAAACTCGCGGATCAACTTCGGCTGGAATGGCCTGAGCCAGCTCGCAGGACCACCCATCGGTGCAGCCCTGTTCGCGATTGGAATGGCATGGCCATTCGCCGCAGAAACGATCTGCGCGGTGGGGGCAGTCATCATGTTTACCCGCGTCGTCGTACCACCAACACCGAGCCAAGAGCGCGAACCTCAACACATCTGGCACGACATTCGTGATGGGTTGGTGTGGACGAGGCATAGCCCAGCGATGTTGGCGCTGGTGATTCAGATTTTGACCTTCAACATCACGTACGGAGCCTCGTGGGCAGTACTCGTTCTTTTCTCCCAAGAACGTCTGGGCATGGGCAACATCGGGTTTGGTCTTCTGAGCGCTGCCGCGGCCGTGGGAGCACTGCTTGGAAACGCCACCTACCCATGGGTTGAGCGCCACGTGAGCTTGGCAAACATCATGCGCTACGGCCTCGTCCTCGAAACCGTGACGCATCTTGTTTTCGCACTCACCACGAGCCCGATCATCGCGATGATCATCATGTTCTTCTTCGGTATTCACGAGGCCAACTGGGCAACCACCGCGATGAGTGTTCGCCAACGAGCGGTTCCTAATGAACTCCTCGGCCGAGTCAGCGGCGTCTATCAGGTCGCGATGATGGGTGGCCTGGTCATCGGCAGCTTGATTGGCGGAGTGCTCGCAACCCACTTCGGCCTACTGGCCCCCTACTGGTTTGGCTTCTTCGGCTGCGCCATCATGCTCGTCGCTATCTGGGGGCGCCTTGGAGACATCGCCCATGAAGATGCCGCACACTTGGCTGAATCGGCCGAACCGGATCAGTAGGTCGATATCAGCATCGACCTTACGATGCCGCACTCGCCTCGTTTAGTGCCTCAACGAAAGTCTGCGTTTCCTGAGCGCCGGAGATTCCGTACTTACCGTCGATGACGAAGAACGGCACTCCGCTGATTCCATACGCACGCGCCTGAGCCATATCAGCCTTGACGTCAGGCAGGTACTGGCTCGACGTCAGCGCCGCCTCTACCTCAACGGGATCCAGCCCCACGTCGGACGCAAGCTCAACCAGATCCGGGATCCGGCCCACATGCTTGCCCTCGATGAAGTACGCGCGAAGTAGGCGCTCCTTCATCGGCTCTTGCAGCCCGTGCTTTTTCGCAAGATGCAGCAGCTCATGCGCCTTCACCGTATTGGTCTGCTGAGTTGAATCTAAGTGGTAGTCGAGCCCGACGGACGCAGCAATGCTGGCTACACGCTCCTGCATTTCAGCAACCTGCGGAGCCGACATTCCGTACTTATTCATGAGGTACTCAGCCGTTGAACCGGCGTAATCGACGGGCGTATCTGGCGCAAGCTCAAATGAGTGGTACTCCACCTCTACCTCGCCGTCAAAAAGTTCAACTGCGCGCTCGAATTTACGTTTACCGATGTAGCACCAGGGGCATTGCACATCAGACCAGATATCAACTTTGACCACATCACCATGGTCCCACCCGGCCGGCTCAACCCGGCGGCCGGTGCCGAAAAACTTCTCAGACACCTCGATTCCCCCGCCGTGGCCAAACCGTTACCAAGAGTTCTCAGAGTTCTAGGCGAAATGTCAAAGGTTTCTCAGGATTCCCACATATCCGGGGGTTCTTATCAATAGCAGGTACCACTCGCACCATCAGGAAAGAAGGCATTCAGTGAGTCACACTCAGCCAAGTCCCCCGGCCGGCCCGCCCGCATATGACCCGTGGAATTCCCCACTATGGGCCAACCCCGACACCGTCGCCGGTACGTGGGCACCCCAGGCAGCGTCGCAGCCGACCTTCGAAGCCTTCTACGACGAGTCACCCGTCGCAAAGAAGTCACGAGTGTTGCCGATCGTGGCAGGCGTTATGGCCGCTGCGCTCATCGGTGTCGGCGCTATGCAGGCGTTCTCACGCACCGACGACACCTCCGTTGCCTCACCCAGTATCGGGACGAGTTCCCCAACCCCCGTGTCGCCCAACGTGACTCCGACGATTCCGAACCCGAACGCACAGGATCCGAACGCTCAGGATCCGAACGCTCAGGACCCAAATACGCAGGACCCAAACGCACAGGATCCGAACGCTCAAGATCCGAATCAGTTTGATCCCAACCAAATACCGGGAATTGGTGGGCTTCCGGGAGCCGGGAATCTTCCTGGCAACGGCAACGCGAATGGTTCAGGTTCCGGCGCGGCTGATGATCCCGCCGCAGCCGCTCAAACCACCGCAGTCGACAAGGGCCTAGTGAACATCCAGAGCACCATCGGATATGACGGCAGTGCCGCGGCCGGAACCGGTGTCGTCCTCACTTCCGATGGCATTGTTCTGACAAACCATCACGTGATCGCCGGTTCAACATCCCTCTCGGTCGCGGTGGCTGGCACAACAACGAACTACTCGGCCGACGTCATCGGCTATGACGCCTCGCACGACATCGGCGTGATCAAACTTCGCAACGCCTCCGGACTTGCTACTGCTCCCCTCGGCGATTCCAACACCGTGAAGATCGGTGACGCGGTCGTAGGCACAGGTAACGCAGGTGGCGGCAACGGCGCTCCCATCCATGCCGCGGGCAAGGTGACGGGTCTCGGTAAGTCGATCACAGCAATGGACTCGGCAAATGGTGCGTCGGAGGAACTCACGAATCTCATCGAAACGGATGCCAACATCCAGCCAGGTGATTCCGGTGGAGCGTTGGCTAGTTCAGACAAGGTGATCGGAATCAATACGGCTGGTTCAACGTCGAACAACGGGCAGGGAAGCGGCGCGACAGACGGTTTCGCAATCCCGATCAACGATGCGCTCGCAATCGCAAACGACATCCGCGCCGGACGGGCATCAAGCACCATCCACATTGGCGCAAGTGCGTTCCTTGGAATCTCGGTTAGAGCTTCATCTTTCAGCGGAAGTGCTGGCCCTGATGGAGTGTCTGTTGCCCGAGTTCTACCGAACTCCGCCGCTAGCAAAGCCGGACTCGTCGCTGGCGATGTCATCACCGGAATCGGTGGCGCAACCGTCACAGACAACACCGCACTACGTGACCTGATCGCACCTCACCACCCGGGCGACACGGTGTCACTGACCTGGACAGACGTCCGTGGCGCGTCACATAGCCACGACGTGACCTTCGGTTCCGGGCCAGTTGGCTAAGAACAGCCCATCTCCCTAATCGCTTACCTTCCAAGGAGTTTTGACCATGACCTACCCATCAACACCCGAAGCACCGATTCCAGCTCCGCTTAGTGCCCCGCAAAATCCTTACCCCGGAACACAGACGGTAGATGTGCACGCAGACGCGGCTCGACTTCTTCAGGACGCCCTATACCAGGTCAAAAAGGTCGTTGTCGGCCAAGACCGCCTCGTCGAGCGCGTGCTCGTCTGTCTGCTTGCAAACGGGCACTGCTTGATCGAGGGCTACCCGGGCCTTGCCAAGACGCTCACCGCATCCACCACAGCGAAGGCGCTTGGCGGCTCGATGACGCGCATCCAGTTCACCCCTGACCTGGTACCCGCAGACCTCGTTGGCACGCGTATTTGGCGTCCAACCCGCGAGGACTTCGACATCGAGTGGGGTCCGATCTTCGCGAATCTCGTTCTTGCAGACGAGATCAACCGCGCACCAGCAAAGGTGCAGTCAGCTTTGCTCGAGGCAATGTCCGAACGACAGGTCAGCATCGGTGGACACACCCGTCCACTACCGGATCCGTTCATCGTTCTGGCAACGCAGAATCCCATCGAGTCTGAGGGTGTTTATGCACTTCCTGAAGCTCAGCGCGACCGTTTCCTGATGCACGTGTTGGTACCGCAGCCCTCCTACCAAGAGGAGACAGCAATCGCCACGCGCATGGGTGCCTCGCGTCCCGAAGCCGAGACTGTTCTGACTACCGAGCAGTTGCGTGAGCTTCAGAAGATGGTGGATGACGTCTTTGTTCACCACGCAGTTCAGGATTATGCGGTTCGCTTGATCATGTCCACTCGTGATGCGTCACGTTGGGGATTCGAAAACCTCGCGCCATATATCTCCCTTGGCGCGAGCCCTCGTGGAACACTTGGCCTCATCTCCGCAGCCCGCGCCATGGCCGTGCTACGCGGACGTCGGTTCGTGGTTCCACAGGACATCTTCGACGTGGCTCCTGAAGTTCTCCGTCACCGCATCACGTTGACGTATGACGCACTCGCAGACGGCATTACCGCCGACCATGTATTGAACGAGATTCTGTCGCGAGTTCAGGCCCCGCAGATCTCTCCAGCGACGAACGTGGCGTCGCAAGCATCAGCGATGAATCAAACGGTTGTTGAGCCGTTCGGATACCGGAGCGCCGGATGACGACGTTGCGCACGGTTGATTCCGTGCCAGTCTCCGACGTTGCAAGCCGAGCCGACGTGCTGCGTCGACTTGACTTACGCATCCGTCGAAAGATCGATGGACTAAGCAGCGGCGACAACGCATCTCACCGCATTGGACCCGGTAGTGAACGTGCCAACGCACGTCAATACGCACCCGGTGACGATGCGCGGCTCATCGATTGGAATCTGACGGCACGCTCGTCCGAAACCTATGTTCGGCAGACCGAAGCTGAGCATGAGCTCGAAACGTGGATTGTTGCTGACCGTTCCGCAAGCCTCGACTTCGGCACAACCACATGCGAAAAGCGGGATGTGGTTCTCGGGGCTGCCGCAGCGGCCGGCATGCTCCAACTGAGCGGTGGCAACCGCATTGGTGTCGTTATGACAGGTGGCAGCACACTCGAACATCGACCAGCCCGCCAGGGACGCACCGCATTTACCGCGAGCCTGGCATCCATCTTCGATACACCTCGGTACCAACAGACACCAGCCACGGGGGCAGATCTTGCCGCAGGTTTGTCGTGGACGGCAGCTGCCGCGCGTCGGCACGGTCGTGTTGTGGTGATCTCCGATTTCCTCGATTCAGGAAATTGGGCGACGGTCATTCGTCGACTCACGCAACGTCATGAAGTGTTGTGTGTTCACGTCACGGATCCACGCGAATTTGAATTACCCAATGTTGGGATCCTCGGCGTGATCGACACCGAGACCGGACAGCAGCGATACGTCAACACGTCATCGCGAAAGTTTCGTGAGCAATTTCGAACCGCAGCGGCCGAACGCAGCCGCAACGTTGAGCAATCCATTCGTAGCGCGGGCGCGACATATCTCGAACTCTCCACAGAGCGCGATTGGTTGGGCGACATGGTCAATTTCGTCGCCGGCCAGCGATCGCCTGCCACTCGAGCCCGTAACCCCCAACCTTCACTACTGTCAGGACAGGTTCCCCGATGACATTTTTAGCCGGTTGGCGACTCATCCTTCTGATCGCGCCGATCCTTCTCGCCGTTGCCTACGTCCTGATTCAGAAGCGCCGTCACAATGATGTGGCTCGCTTCACTAACGTGTCGATGCTCGACTCCGTCGCGCCGACCCGGTCTGGGTGGCAACGTCACATACCCGCAGCCGGGCTGCTCAGCTCACTGGTCATCTTGACGCTGGCATTCGCGCAGCCCGCCATGGCGATCCCGGTCGCCAAGGATAGAGCGACCATCCTTCTCGCCCTTGATACGTCAGGATCGATGACGGCCACGGACGTGGCACCAAGTCGTCTGGAAGCAGCCGAAAGCCAGGCCCGGACGTTCATCGCCGGATTGCCCGAAGGCGTTCAAGTTGGGCTCGTCACCTTCGATAGTTCTGCGCGACTCATCGTTGCACCCACTGCTGATCGCGCGGCTGTTACCTCCGCACTGAGTTCACTCGGAGTCGGCGGCGGGACCGCAACGGCAGAAGGTATCCGCACCTCTTTGGCTGCGATCGCAGGAATTCCCAAGGGTGATTCCGGTAAGCCAGCACAGGCCGCGATTGTGCTCATGAGCGACGGAACACCCACCGTTGCCGACGGACTTGAATCACCCGTTCAGGCAGCGGCTAACGCAGCTGCCGAAGCCAAGGCAGCCGGTGTTCCGATTGACACGATCGCATTCGGCACGCAGTCCGGCACGGTCAATATTCAAGGTGAAGACATTCCCGTGCCCACTGACGTAGCTGCGATGCAGAGCATCGCTCAGCAAAGTGGTGGACGATCGTTCACCGCCGAAACGGCTGATCAGCTCGGTGCGTCCTACAACAAGATCAGTCACGACTTCGCGTTCGAAATCAAGACTCAGGAGGTCACCGCCCTCTTCGCCGGGCTCGCTCTCCTATTAGCCGTGGCAGCCGCCGTGGCCGCACTCTTCTGGACACAGCGTCTGATCTAGACACCAGTGGCCTAGCCGAGGGGCTGTACCGATCGCCGAAAGGCGAAGGTACGGCCCCTCGTCACGTTGCCGAACCGTTACAGATTGTTCGACCGCATCCATTGACAGGCCACCCCCGCGGGTTTACGTTCCGGATAACCGATTTTTGAAACGGCGTTCATATATGTGAATGAGGTCACTATGGCTGTATCCACTCGTCGTAACCGCGCACTTGCTGCGGTACTCGGCGCATCTGTTCTCGTAACCGGCCTTGCGGCCTGTTCATCGTCGTCCACTCCTTCGGGTGCTGGCGCAGGCGCAGGCGGCTCGAGTGCCGCTACTGCACCCGTATCACTCAGCATGGGTATTGAGCCGTGGATTGGCTACGCCCCGTGGTACATCGCTCAGGAAAAGGGCTTCTTCGCCGCGCATAACCTGAATGTCAACATCGTTAACTTCACGACCGATGCCGACCGAAATGCCGCAATCATCGCCGGTAAGACGGACGTAGCAAACATTGACGCGGGTCGTCTGGTGCAGTGGGCCGAGCAGAAGCAGCCGGTTGAGCCAGTGATGATCGAAGACGCGTCAGTCGGCGCTGACGCAATCCTGTCCTCCCCTGACATCACCACAGCCCAGCAGGTTGTCGGTAAGGATGTTGCCTACGAGTACGGAACGACGAGCGAGTTGCTGTTCCGCTACTTCCTCAATGCCAACAACATCACCATCGATCAGGTGAAGACCACGAACGTCCCGGCTGCAGATGCAGGCACCCTACTGATCGCCGGTAAGACTCCTGTCGTCGGAACCTACGAGCCCTACATCTCGGCAGCAACTGGCGGAGCCAACGCTGGCAAGGCTCAGGTGCTCTTCGGAAGTGACAAGGCGCCAGGCCTCATCTCGGACTTCTTGACCGTGAACAAGACGTGGCTCGCAGCAAACCCCGATGCGGTCAAGAACCTGATTTTGGCCTGGGACGATGCAATGAAGTACTACGCCAGCAACCACGATGATGCTGTGGCAATCATGGCCAAGGGCGTTGGCGCTAAGCCCGAGGATCTCACCGCAACCCTCGCTGGCGTAAAGCTCTACACCGTACAGGACAACAAGGACATGATGGCTTCCGGTGAGATGGCCAAGAACTTCGCAGGTATCTCAACGACCCTGCAACTCATGGGCAACGTGAAGTCGCCCGTCACTCTTGATCAAGCTGGCGCGTTCAACTACTTCCCGTAAATCGATGGGTGAATCTGCACCATGACTCAAGAGTCAGCGGTGGCTGATCTGACCGGTGGGGGCCTGCGGCGACGTCGCAGGCCCTACCACCTGTTCGAATCGATCCCCACTCGCCAATACGTTCTCATTGCAGTTCTGTCTTTCGCAGTTCTGTTTGGCCTGTGGGCTATCGCCAGCTACGGCAAGTGGGTAGACAACCTCTTCCTGCCTACGCCAACTCAAGTGTGGAATTCGGCCGTCTCCTACGCCTCCGACGGCACGATGTTCCAAGACATCAAGGTCAGTGTTACTCGCATTCTCTTGGGATTCCTGCTTAGCACGGCCGTGGCTATTCCCGTCGGCGTCATGATGGGCGTTAACAAGAGATTCGAAGCGGCCGTCGAACCCCCGGTCGACTTCATTCGCTACATGCCGGCCGTGGCCTTCATTCCGCTGACGTTGATCTGGTTCGGCACCACCGAAACTCAGAAGATCGTCATCCTCTTCATCGGCGTCTTCTTCCAAGAAGTGCTGCTGATCATGGACAACGTGAAGAACGTGCCTCGACCTTTGGTGGAAATGGCATACACCCTTGGACTAAGCCAGTGGCGCACCATCTGGAAGGTCGTCGTTCCGGCGTCACTACCCGGAATCGTCGATACGCTCCGAATCTGTATGGGCTGGGCCTGGACCTACCTCGTCGTCGTTGAACTCGTAGGTGCCAACGACGGCCTCGGGTTTAGGATTCAATCCGCTCAGCGATACCTCGATACAGCACAGATCCTGATTGGCATCGTGATCATTGGAATTCTGGGATTGGGATTCGACTTCGCTTTCAAGGCCCTGTACCGGTGGGCGTTTCCCTACCTGAATGCACGAGGGAAGTAGCCATGGCAGACCTTCTCAAAATCGATCACGTCTCCAAGAGCTTTCGCGTTCGAAAGAGTGAACCACTTCTTGCTCTCAACGACATCAACCTGACCCTCGCTGACGGCGAGTTCATGGCCCTTCTGGGGGCTTCTGGATGTGGCAAGTCGACACTCCTCAGGATCGTTGCCGGCCTCGAAGAGCCAAGTCAGGGAGGTATCAGGCTAGACGGTCACGAACTCATCGGCCCCGGTCGAGATCGCGGCATGGTGTTCCAGCAGTACACGCTCTTCCCGTGGCTCACCACGTTGAAGAACGTTGAATTCGCTCTGTCTGATAAGCCGGCAAAGGAGCGCACCGAAACGGCGCGCGAATACCTCAGCGTCGTAGGGCTGTCCGACTTTGCGGACCACTATCCGTCCCAGCTATCGGGTGGTATGCAGCAGCGAGTCGCGATTGCGAGAGCTTTGGCTCTGCGGCCGCGAATCCTTCTGATGGATGAGCCCTTTGGTGCATTGGACGCCCAAACTCGCGGGGTCATGCAAGAGTTGCTGCTCTCCATCTGGGAGCGCGATCGGCTGTCCGTCCTCTTCGTCACCCACGATGTCGAAGAGTCACTCATCCTGTCTGATCGAGTGTGTGTTCTTGGGGCTCGACCAGGGCGGGTGCGCGAGATCATCACGGTTGACCTTCCCCGACCTCGGCAGCTCGACATGCAGGACAGTAAACAGTTTCGGGACTACAAGCACCACATTCACTCGCTCATTCATGAAGAGGCCGTGCGCGCTACCGGGCTCCAAGATCTCCTGCGGACGGAGGCCTCATGACGGAGGTAAGCAACCGATCCGTCGGTCGAGCCTTAGAGATCGTCAAGCTACTCTCAGTCCAGAGCGCACCCATGGGTCTCAAGGACATCTCCACCGCGCTGGATTTGCCTCGGAGCAGCACCCTGACACTCCTGCGCGCCCTGCGCGATTTCGACTTCGTTGCCGTGGACGATGAGGGCCGCTATTCAATCGGTCTGGGATGTTTCGAAGCTGGCTCGGCCTACGCGCGGTCGATGACGCCGGCGAAGGCTGCCGAGGGTGAGCTTCGTCAGCTCACCGCCACCTACAACATCACCTCCCACTTCGCCGTCCTCGAAGGAACCGACGTGGTGTACGTCGCTAAGCAGGATCCACCGAATCTTGGTGTTCGGTTGGCGAGCTCCATCGGTGCACGGTTGTCTGCGGTTGGCACGGCCGTCGGCAAGGCGCAGTTGGCATTCGACCGTGTTCCGGCCTCCCTCGAACCGCTGTCAGATGAACTCTCGGCTGAACTGGGTCTAACGCGCTCTCGGGGTTACGCCCTGGACGAAGGTGAAACGGCATCTGGGATTCGCTGCATTGCTGCGCCGGTTTTTTCTGACCGTGGATGTATCGGCGCAGTTGGTGTGAGTTACCTCCAGCACTCAGATCTGGACCTAACAGAAATCGCCGAATCCGTTGTGGCCGTTGCCAATGCAGTAACCACTCGGCTCGGCGGTCGTCCTGCCGAACGAGGTGCAGCATGACCAAAACCGATGCACTCTTTCTCGCTCAGGACCTAACCATGTCCTTGGGCACCCGCGAGGTCGGCGACCCGGGTCCTGGTCAAGCGCTCGTTCGCATCGAGTTCGCGGGGGTTTGCGGTTCCGACCTTCATGTTCTTAAGACCGGTGATTGGGTCACTTCGTGGCCCGCGATTCTCGGCCATGAGGTTGTTGGTGTCGTCCAGGAATGTCCCGGTGGCGAGCTACCGGCCGGCACGCGCGTCGTGGTCGATTCACGCGTGCCTTGTGGTGAATGTCGTGGCTGTTCAACCGCGGCAAACCTCTGCGAAAACCTCGCATGGGTTGGCGAAATCATCCCGGGCGGCTACGAAAGGCACGCCATCTTCGACATCGCATCACTTCACGCATGTCCATCGGATCTTGAACCGGGTATCGGAGTGCTTGCTGAACCACTCGCAGTCGCTATGCACGGAGTAGATCGACTGCATGCAGAACCTAGCGACGTACTGATCGTGGGTTACGGACCGATCGGCGCGTTGGTTCACGCTGAAGTTCAACGCCGTTGGCCGAGCTGCGCCATCTACGTGCGAGAGCCACATGAGCAACGGCGGCTTCTCGCCGAAGCATTCGGCGCGCGAATCGATTCGGATCGTGAACGTTGGCCATTGGTCGTCGATGCAGCCGGCTATCCGACGAGCATGGCCGATGTTGTAGATCTCACTCAGCACGGCGGAAGTATTTTGGCGATCGCCATCCCGCACGGCCCCGTCACGATCGATGCACAAGGACTCGTCGAGAGGTCGATTTCACTCATCGGAAGTGTCGGTTTCGATGATGAACTCACCCATGCCATCGAAGCTCTCGCCCAAAACCCTGAGCGCTACCGGGCGTTGGTAACCGAGGCAGTGCTCCTTGACGAGGCAATCGAACGCCTCCAGACCCTGCATTCACAGCCGGCGGCAGGAAAGGTCGTGAT
>Ga0007791_10000707_pt1 | contig 11141 bp, 24 predicted proteins | sample CryBogmetaGMA05M_FD_60368 | JGI IMG/M metagenome (GOLD analysis project Ga0007791, IMG submission 60368) | Freshwater microbial communities from Crystal Bog, Wisconsin, USA - MA0.5M | ecosystem: Environmental > Aquatic > Freshwater > Lake | place: Crystal Bog, Wisconsin, USA | collected 2009-07-06 | reverse complement strand
TGTCTACATCGTAAATCAATGATAAAATAAGTACTAAATTAAATTTAGTAAATTCTTTCTCTTTGATGCGTTTAATTTCATCATATGAAACTCGAAACGATATTAGCTCTTCTATAAAAGAATACCAAACGGCTTCTTTGGTAGAAAATATTTTCCAAGTTTTTTTATCGTAATTTGGAGCTCTGTTGCTTTTTAAATAAAATTTTTCTTTATAATCTACAATTTTTAAAATATTTATATATTCAGCAATTTTTTTTCGAGAAAGGTTAATATCACTTGAATAAAATACACCATAATCTAAATTATTGATGTAGGTAGATAGCTGTTCTTCAGGAATTTGGCTAATAAGCTCTTGAATTTTGTCCATTGTGTTTCGTTTTTGTTACACCAAAGATATTATATATTATTTTACAAAACAATATAAATAATTGTTAAAGTAGTGTTAAAACCAAAAAAAGTTAATTTTCACAATAATATCATAATTTTACGTTATGAACAGACAAACTAAAATATTTGGAGCGGTTGCTCTATTAGCTATTAGCGGATATATTTGGTACAAGTCAAAACAAGGAAACAAATCTAAGCCCTCTGGAACTAAAACTGGAGCTAAAATTGGAACTGGAACTGCATCTGGTTCAGGAAATTCAGGAAGTGGTTCAGCGTTACTCCCAATAACTCCTGCTCCTAAATCTGTTCCAAAATTAGTAACTCAAACAAGACCAATTCCTGCATCTATGGGAAAAGCTGGTGCTTTGAATCAAAAAGATAATGGTCAAGGATTAACAACTCCTGCTCAAAATCCAAAAAACAATACGAATAATCCTGCTCAAAATACTAATAGTGGATATAATCCGAATACTGGATATAATCCACAAACTTATGGAGGTGGGTATAGTCCAACTATTTTTGGTAATCAATACGGAAATAATCCGAGCTACGGATATGATAACGGATGGGCAGGCGGCGGTACATCATATGGAGGATTTCACTATGGTAATGGCGGATTAATAAGTGGATAATATGAACACTTTTGATATAGGCGCAGAACCTGATAAAAAATTTGTTTACAAAATCGGTTCTGTAACGACAAATGTAGCGTGGAAGAGGCCAAATAGGGAAAATATAGAAAATCTGATATTTGATATAAAAAATATCAAAAATTTTCATAAATATGAGTTATTTTTGGTAGGTGGAGTAGTGAATGGTGGCATTGGAAAAACAAACGATATTGATATAATTGTTAATGGCGATTTTTCATATGATTTAGAAAACTTTTTTCACGAATTGTATGATTTAGCTCTTAACAAACATAGATTACTGATAGATGCAAAATGGCTCGATAAAAAACCTTCTAAAAATCACGAAGTAAAATTTTATCAGGCTGTGCAATTTGGAAAAGCTGTAAAGCAAGTAGATGAAATTGTATCTGAAATTAATCTGTTTGAAAAAAATATAAAACTTACGGAAAATTTAGTTTTAAGAACGCTGAAATTTCCAAACAATAAAACACAAACAAACATAAACTACATTCAGATATGAGACCTCTACAAGATGATGTACAAGACAATTTAATTAATGATGTTTATAGTCCTGCAACTCAAGCTGATGCAGTTATGAATACAGATGCAGTTATGAATACTCAAGTATCAGGTATATATGATGGTTCATATAATGCTTTCCCAGTATCTCCTATGCAAGATGTATTTGCTCCATCTTATGAGCAAGTGCCAATAGATTTTATAAATGATGTGCCAATAAATAAACCTCAACCACCTCAACCACCTGAACCAATTTATACACCTCAACCTATACCTCCTGCTTCTCAACCTACACCTCCTCCACCATCCGAATGGTCTGGAAAATGTGTACGAGTAATTTTTTCAGCTAATAGAGGTTATAGTGCACACGCATATTGGACAGATTGTAGCGGCGTTCAAAGAGGTCAATTTGTAAGTGTTAATGAAACTTTAGAAGTGGATGCGTTAGATGGTACGGCATCTGGATTACCATATATGAGTTATCCTATTGGAAATCCAAAACACGGATATGAGCCACCAGCTTATATTCCTGAACCAACGAATCCATATCCAGTTAATCCGCAACCATCTTATCCAAGTGAACCGCCAGTATATACTCCACCAGTAATTATACCACCAGTATACACTGCTCCAGTTGAGCCACCTCCTTTGCCTCCAGCTCCAATAGACCCAATTTTTTTGATGCCACAACCTGCAAAATGTTATAATTTTTCATTAACTAATATTTCTAATCAGGTATATAATGTAGGTTTTACTGATTGTTGCACTGGAGAAGCAGTTAATTTAGCCCTTTCTGCTGGAGAAACGGTTAACAATTTACAATACGAGACTACAAATTTTAACACAAGCGATTTAGTGGCATCAAATATTATTGAAGGGTGCATTCCTAAAGTTGTTGCACCTACACCACAATCGCCTACACCTGCACCTACACCTACACCACAATCGCCTACACCTGCACCTACACCTGCACCTACACCTGCTGCACCTACACCAGTAGATGCTATAAAGAGTGGAGTTATGCCTGCTGATAATGTTGGCACAACAGTTGTTGCTGCACCTGCTCCATCTGTTTCTCCAGTTGTACAAACTGTAACACCAGAAACACCTTTACCTACTAAAGCTGTTAGTAAAGATTTGAAACCATATATTATTGCAGGTATTGCAGTTGTAGCTATTTTAATAACATCAAGATTACTTTCTAAAAAATAAAAAAAATGACACCAGAAAATAAAAAATTATGGTTATACGGTGGTGGTGCTGCGGCACTTACTTTTTTAGTTTATTTTATATTCTTTAAAAGACCTGCTGTAAATAAAACTCCAATTATTAATCCTCCAGTACCAGATAATCAAGACACAATATACTATCCAGATTATCCAGATGTCTTATCAAATACAGATGTCATACCCGCAGTCAAACATTCGATGATTGTTGAGGCAAAATCTGGTACAAGATTGCGTAAAGAGCCAAATACTGATTCTACAATAGTAAAAACATATAAAGGTGGAGAACAATTTTTTGTAAACGAAAAGAAAACAATGATTGATGGCGACTGGTATCATTTAACTAATGGAAGTGGCTGGGTTCGTTCTGATGTTGTTAATATTATAAACGCTGGCTTCTTTGGTGGTTTATAAATTTAAAAATTATGGAAAAAAAATTAGCACTTATACTTATTATTGGCATTGGCGGATTAGCTGCTTATGAACTATTGAAAAAACCAGCAGCTCCAAAAGTAAACGCTTCAGGAATAACAACTGATGATTTGAGTCAGCAAATAGATATGAAAGCAACTCAAAAACCAGTACAACAAACTTTACCAAAATTCGGAGTTCCAGTAGATGTGATGCAAGCGAAAAAAGCAGGCATATTTGCAAAATCAAATTACACAAGCTTTGCAAGTGCAAATGGAATGAAAAACTATGTTGATGTAAAAAACAACGCATTTTTTAAACCTGAACTCGGAGTATTTCACAAATAAACAAATGAAAAATTCAACTAAAGTATTTTTAATTATTTCCATCTTAGGAATAGGTGGATATTTATATTATAGAAGTAAACATCCAAAAAATGTATAATGGAAAGAAGCACTAAAATATATTTAGGCGTTGGAGCGGCAGCTCTTATTGCCTTTTTTGTATTAAGAAACAAAGCGGCAGCACAGAAACCTACCACAACTGGTGGAACTGGAACTACTGGTGGTGGAGCTGTTGTAGACCATCCTGCTGGAACTGGTTCAAAACAACCTGAACCTCCTTGCCCTGCTGGTTCATCAAGAGTCCAGCCTCAGTGTATCAAAGCACCTTGCCCTTCTATCTGTATGCCAGATAAATCAATACCAGTTGTAGGCGTAGACCATCCAGCACCTCCTGCTGGTTGTAATTATGATGCTAATTGGAATTTAGTTTGTGTAGACCCTCCAGCACCTCCAGTTTTTGTTGATGATATTATGCCAGCACCAACGCCTGCACCAGCACCAACATATCCTACATATCCAAAGTTCCCAATTTACGGTGGAACAAACTATAATGATGTAACAATATATGATGATGGTAATATGGTTAGAGACCTACAACAATTAATGTAATGAAACAATTAGTGATATTAGGATTAAGCGCAGGTGCAATATATTTATTGTACAATGCTTGGAAAAAGCAACAAGACGCAGAGAAAAAAATAGAGACAAAACCTTTTGTAGAAGAAAAACCAGTAGAAGTAGAAGTTCCAATAGTTTGCCCTGATGGACAACTTATTTGTGAGTCAAATGCAAAAAAATGTTTTGACCCTAAAATTAGATATATTGTAAACCCTTGTAAAGCATAAATTATGAAAAATATGACTTTGGTACACATAGCAATCTTTGCCGCAGGATTTGGCATAGGATATTATGTATGTAAAAAAATGTAAAAATGATATACAAAAGAAAAGAACTTAATTACGGATTGAGCGATATTGAGCCTTTCATAGACTATAAAACTATGAATGAACATTATAATGTGCACTATAAAAAGTACACTGATAATCTTAATGAGGCTTTATTAGAAGGAGAAATTCTTACAGATGGCTCTATTGATAGTTTAGTAGATATTCTTATTGCATATCAGAAAAATAAAAAAATTAGAAATAATGGCGGTGGATATTTAAACCATATGCTTTATTTTGACAACATATCTCCATACAATCGTGATTATACTATACACGCAAGTTATGAACTTCAAATGTTTATTGACGGAACTTATGGAGACTACAATACTTTTATGGAGCAGTTTATTAAAGCTGGTTCTGGAGTATTTGGTTCAGGATGGGTTTGGTTGGTTATAAAAGAGAAAAAACCATTTATTTTGACTACAAGTAATCAAGATAATCCACTTATGTCAACTGAATGTAGAATTTTATTAGGTATGGATGTGTGGGAACACGCTTACTACTTAAAGCATATGGCAGATAGAGGAGGATATATGAAAGACTTTTTTAGAACAATCGACTGGAAGGTTGTTAGTGATAGATTATAGAGAAATAAATATTTAATAGTGAAATGAACTTTATTGAAAATCGCAATGAAGGGGATATTATATATACGACTTGTTCAGACCATCAACTATGTCATCATCTCGGTATAGTTTATAATGATGGTAAAAAAAGGTTAGTGTATCATAACGACCCTGCAAATAGAAATAAGTATGGTGGAACAGTTTGTGCTGAAACCTACGAAAGGTTTATAAAAGGTAGAGTAGTACAAAAAGTTATAAGAACAAATGCAAAAAATGCTGATATTGTTATAGCTGCCAGAAAATGTAGAAAAGAGAAGTGGGATAGCTTATTTTTTAATTGTGAAGATTTTGTGCTTGAGATAGTAGAAGGACACAGAAGGTCAAATCTTAGAGATGTCTGGAAATTAGTAGCACTTGGATTAACAACATTAATGTTATTATGATAAAAGACGAACATAAATTAATTGCAGGTATAATTATTGGAATTGCGCTATTGAATTTTTTTGCACAATATCGTAACTCTAAGAAATTAGATGATTTAAAAGACGCTTTAAAAGAAAAAAAATGACAAAATCTGAAATAGACCAAGCCATATACGATACGGCTATTGAACAAGGGTTCAATCCTACGGCAGCTAAATTGATTGTAGCTCAAGCAAGATTTGAGAGCGCTGATTACACTTCTAATGTTTTCAAGACAGATAACAATACAAGTGGTATTAAATACATAGGCTCAAGACAAATAAATGCAAGTAGAGGTCTTTTATCTCCAGAAGGAGATTATTATGCTCATTTTGATACTATTCAAGATTGTATTAATGATAAAATTGTAAGATTATACAATATAAAAATGGGTGGCGTAACTCCTCAACAATTAAAAGATTCTACTGATGCAACTCAATTTGCTAATTTATTAAAGCAAAGAGGTTACTATGGTTCTTCGGCTTCTGAATATGCTTCTGGTATGAAAAATAAATTATTTAAAATAAACATACTTGAATTTTATACAAAAAATAAAACTGCTGTAAATTTCGCAGTAGTTGGATTAGTTTTGATTGGACTTACTGGATATTTTTATTATCTTAAAAAGAAGAAAGTAGTATTATAATGAATCTTGAAGATATTATATCATTAGTTAAATCTCAAGGTTATGAAATAGACACGAGACCCTACAAGTTAAACGTAGTAGGCGTTAGAGACACAGCAATTACCGAACCGATTTTATTTCAGGATGAGATTGCTTACTTTTACTATGATGAATATGGTAATTTAGTAGGCGGCGTTGGAAGGGCAACAACCAGTCCATCTGTACATTACTTAGAAAATCCTATGAACTCAAGAGGTGCAGGCATTTTAAGACACGGACAATATAAAGACGCATATGCTCTTGGATTACATAAAAATATTTATGAAGCACTTGTTCAAGTAAAGCCAGTAACGGTTATGAGAGATTCTGATAGGAACTCATATTTAGACTTTTTTGCACCAACACAAAATGGATTATTCGGAATTAATATACATCACGGCTCAAATGCAGGAGATGTTATAGATAAAGATTCAGCAGGATGTCAAGTATTTATGTATATGGATGACTTTAATGCTATGTTGGATATGGCAAAAAAAAGTCGTGATAAATATGGTAATACATTTACATATACGTTAATTGATAAAAAGGAAATAATCAAAAAAAGATTAAACCTTGCATCAGTAGGAGCAATTATTATAGCCCTTACTGGATATTTTTACTACTTGAAAAAGAAAAAAGTAGTATAACTATATTTTATTGTACTTTTCTTGATAGTATTCTTCGCTTGTTATTTCAATTTTATCTAAAGCATTATGAAGACCTACATTGTAGGAATTTTTAATCTGCTCTTTTTCTTTTACAAGATATTTGTTAAATCCTTTATCAAAGATTTCATTAGCCATATAAGGATAATTAGCTTTTAATTCATCAAACCATTCTTGCATTGCTGTTTTAGACATAACGTAAATTTTTTTTATTTGTGTGATTTATTGACTTCTCATTTTCATTTCCCGTAAAAAGCAATGAATTATCAATTAGATTAAATACTTGCCAATTAAATTGTTTTGGTAGCTTAACAATAATCAAATCATTAGCAATAAAATTTGTCATAGGTTATTTCATTTTATTTTCAATTTCTTGTATACTTATATTAAACTGATAAGCTATGTGTTTTAAGTATTTCAAAAACTCTTGTTTACCCAAATTACTATTTGAGTCATTTTCAGATATATAAAAATTTGTTCCTCTTCTGAGATTTTTTAGTTCACTATTGAGTTTTATACATTCCTGCTGGTAATCGTTTCTCTGTTCTCTGACCTTTTTTAATTCGGCTTCCAGCTTAATTATTCTCTCCTTCTGTGTCATTAGTTAATATTTTGTATGTTATCCATAATCCTAATAGGATAAATAATAATCCAATTAATTCTGAACTCGTCATATGATTGCTCATAATTTTTTACTTAAATTTAAAATTTCTAATATTGAATTGCGATAAGAAATTTCTATTTTATTTAATCTTCTTATGCAACTAATATTTTTATAAAATTCTTTATTTCTTAATTTTATATCTTTAGATACAACTTTACCATCAACTATTTGAATCTTAAACTCATTGTGAGCAATAAGTGCTATTTTAAGAACACGAAGTTGACTCATTTTAAATTTTCTAAATTTTCTTTTTATCATATTTTACTCCATTTTAAAAGAACATCAGTTCCAAATTCTTCATTGTATAATTCAATCCCACAATTACTATCAAGACTGGATGTTTTTGTCGAAGTTTTACAACCGCACCATATACAATGCTCATCTTGTCTGTCTGTCTTATACAACTGACGCTGTCTATTATCAATTACAAATCCCTTTACAGCATTTTTACTCATATATGGGCAGGTAGCACAAATCATTCTTCTGCCAATAATAATTTCTTGCTTATCATTAGATAGCATACCAAACTCCATCTTTGTCTGGTTTGATACGGCTTCTAAAATCTGTGGTATATTTTTAATCCCTCTGGGTATTAGAGCCAAATATTCACTTAGCTTGCTCATATTCAAAATATTTACAAGGATTAACATTAAGCCATTTACTAATTTTTGATAGCGTAACTACATCAGGTATTTGCTCTCTCTCAATCCTCGAAAGAGTTGCTTTTGATATTCCAATTTGTTTTGAAGCTACATCCATATTCATATCGTTCTGAATAAGTCTCTTGTTTTTCACATCGTCTCTAAGCATTCTTAAATTTATCATTCTTTTTTTGTTTTAATTCTTTTACATAATTTTTTAGTTGCAATTTGCACTGCTTATCGCACCAGTCATTTACCCAATTCTTTTTTGTTTTTGTGTGCATATGCGCTTTGATATGACGAAATTCGTAGAATGGATACTGACCATCATACTTGCACTTTCTTTTGAGCTTATTAATAAGGCTTGCCAGCATCTTCTCTAAATCACTACCATTTTCATTTGACTTAGCGTGTATACAATCTCTATTTATAATAAGTTTTGTAAATTTTACATCATACTTATCATATGCTAATAAGATAGTTACTGCGTTAATAATGGCTTTAAGTTCAGCTTCTTGTGGGTTCTTGCACCTATCTCTAAATATACCACTACCTCTGAGGAATAATCTTCCACCTTTAATCCAATAGGCATAGCTACCAAACTTCTCTCTTGGGTAAAATCCTGCATCTGTGTTGATTGTAACTATCGACATAAAAACCTAAATAACTTTTTGAATTGATTGTATATTGTAATAACTACAATGATTGGCGACATTATTATATAGAAAATAAAAAATAATTCAAATCCTTTATTTTCAAAACATCCTGCATATAAGATACCACTTACATCATAATCAATATCAATTTTAAATAAAGCAATACCCCATACTATATAAAGCAGTGCAATTAATAATTCTATCATATTTTTTAATTTAATTTTTTTTGTTCTTTAATATAACTATCATCTCTAAAATTCTTAATCATATCAAATGGTAAAAACTTTTGTAGCTCAAAACCTTGTTGCTTAAAGTTTAAAAACTTACCATAGGTATCTAATATTGTCTTAGGGATGACATACTTTTCATTATGGTCTACGATTAAGTGTATTGACCTAATACCTAAGTCAGCATCATTAATAATATTCCAGTTGAAACCATAAGACTTTGACTTGTAGTGGTAGTGTTTTCCGCTATCACGAATGATATGTAAACTTCTATCATCTACAACTAAATTCCCTAAATTCCTTCTTTTGCTTTCGCTTTTAAGTTTTAAGAAAATTGTACCGCCAATATCTACTTTGTTTTCATCAGACCATACTCGTAAGTATAAAGTATTACCAGCATTATCTTCTTTTGCCATAACTCTTGAACCTACTATCATAAAATTTTATTTAACTATTGAATTTTTATTTTTCCATTCTTTTTTGATAACATACTTATTTACCTTACCACAAACTGTGCAAGTTGTTGATAATTCAGTATTTTTTTTTGTGTAATTTATAGTGGAGGTTTGATGACAACCACTACAAACTACAAACTTTTCAAAAACTATCATTTATTCCCAATTATCAAATGAAATAACCATCGGCTGACTTAAAGCACTATCTCTGTGTATCTCAGCTACTTCTTTGTTACCAAACATAATTGTTTCAAGTAATTCTTCAATATTGCTTTTAGCATCGCAAACATCTCCGTCATAGTCTGTACCTAAGATTACTGCGTTACCTACAATAGGGTATTTCCAATCAGGTAACATAAAGCAACCTTGTAACTCAGGCTGAAGCAATGCTTCATCATCTGCAAATAGAGTATCTTGATTATCGAACTCGACTGGTGCACAAAATGTGTGGCAACCATTTCCGATAATAGAATAAATCTCTTTTGTGTGTTCTAACTCGATTTCTGTGATGGTTTTGTTAACTACATCAATTTTTAAAGCTTTCATTTGTGTTTCGTTTTTAAAATTATCTAATACTATTTTGAAATTTGTTATTGTGTGTATGGATAGCGTATATCCAATTATTAAAATCTTGTAAATTGTTTAATCTCTCTTCTTTTAACTTAGGGTTAATAGTGTAGGTTAAATTAATTTTCTCTCCTTTTTTTGGTTCTCCAAATATTAGCTTTTGGATTAAGCTTTTGATTTTGTTCATTGTGTTTCGTTTTTGTTACAGTAAAGATACAATGTTATTTCAGGAAACAATCAATAGTAATGTTAAATAATTGTTAAGATGATATTAACACTTTTTTGATTATTGTCGCATAATGTGTCGTAAAAGGCACTTTAAGTAGCATATTTGCGCCTTTTATTACCTAAAATTGTGAAAAAATCACAAAAGCGACATTTTTATGGTTTTCACGACACTTTTTACGATATTTGACCTGATTAATGGTTTTATAACCTTTATTGCATAAAAGTTACGCCCTGCATTCTCTATGTGGGGCTTTTTTCATATATTTTGTAAAATAGTGCTATATTTGACATAAGTAGTAGTAGTATGTCATTAGCCTTTGTAGGTATAACCTTAAATATTAGGAATAATACGACTTATCCTATACGAATCAATGTATTAGGAAGTCCATTTAATCCACTGGACACGGTCAACGCAAAGACTGAGTACAGATGGGATATTACTGCATTTAATCCATCGGATAACGATGTACTTACTTTGGAATATAAACCAGTAGGTGCGGCTGTTTTTTCTACATTTACTTATCAGATATATAATACAAACATACAAGGCTTGATTTCAGCTTTGGATGCACTTGGTATTGGTTACTTCCAATCATATACAGAGCTTGGTCAACTATATTTGAGTACTTATAACGATAATAACGTATTTGGTCTTTTGACTATTACTAATAATGGAACTCCAGCAACTTCTACTACGACTACGACAACCACTGGTGCGCCAACTACAAGTACAACTACTACGACTACGACTGGTTTACCAACCACGAGTACGACTACAACTACGACAACTTTAGCGCCTACAACTACAACGAGCACAACCACTACAACTACGGCTGCTCCGACTACCAGTACGACAACCACAACGACTACGGCTGCACCAA
>Ga0007791_10000706_pt1 | contig 11141 bp, 10 predicted proteins | sample CryBogmetaGMA05M_FD_60368 | JGI IMG/M metagenome (GOLD analysis project Ga0007791, IMG submission 60368) | Freshwater microbial communities from Crystal Bog, Wisconsin, USA - MA0.5M | ecosystem: Environmental > Aquatic > Freshwater > Lake | place: Crystal Bog, Wisconsin, USA | collected 2009-07-06 | reverse complement strand
GTTCCAGTCACCTTACTTGCCATCGTTTTTTTTGGCTTCAACCTATGGGGACTTGGCATAGCTTTTGGCGCATTCTTCACCGTGCTTATTGTTTTTGCTTGGAGCATCGGCCTTCTTGTTTCAGGAGCCCTGTTGCGTCTTGGCGCAGGCGCTGAAAACTTAATCTGGTCATTGATGTTTCTTGTTCAGCCTCTGGGCGCGGTTTACTATCCTGTCAACGCCCTACCGACATGGCTGCAGCCCGTTTCTTGGATGCTGCCGCCAGCTTATGTTTTTGAGGGCTTACGCGGCGTATTAATTCATCATCACGTCAGGTGGGATCTGCTAGCGCAAGGAGGCGCGATTGATCTTGTCATGTTTGCTTTGGCGGCGACAGCTTTTAGCTTACTCTTAAAAAGCGCCCGTCGAGCAGGCGTTCTTTTGCAATCAGGCGAGTAATGACAAGATCTCTCCGCGCAGACGCAACTCTGCATCGGCTCGGATATTTCGAAAGTCGCGCTAAAGCACGAGAGGCAATTGAGGCTGGTCTGGTTTGCGTTGATGGTCAGGTTATTTTAAAACCTGCGGCAATCATCAAAGAAGATGCAGAAATTATTGCACACCCCCCCTATCCCTGGGTCTCTCGCGGAGGCGTCAAACTCGCGCATGCACTAACACAATTTTCTGTTGATCCATTAAATCAATTTTGCCTTGATGTCGGCGCTTCAACAGGAGGTTTCACGGATGTGCTTTTGTCCAGAGGCGCAAGACATGTTATTTCCGTTGATGTCGGGCGCGATCAGTTACATGCAACATTACGAAACAACGCCCGCGTCACATCGCTTGAATCTCAAGACATCCGCACATTGTCCCCTGACCAGCTTAGTGAAGCGCCAACACTGATTGTGATGGACGCAAGCTTCATCTCTCTTACAGCTCTACTGCCGCAAACGACGCGCCTGAGCGCTGAAAACTGTGATCTGATTGCGCTCATTAAACCTCAATTTGAAGCTGGACCTGACGCAAGTAAAAAGGGCATTATTCGAGACATGAAAATGCATAAGAATATTTGCGAGAAAATAATCACAACGATTGAGCATCTTGGCTGGCGACGCCCCTCAATTATTGACTCGCCGATAACAGGAAAGGATGGCAATCGCGAGTTTCTGATCCACGCGGTCAAACCATGAAAACATTGACGATAGAGCGCATCGGTCATCGCGGCGAAGGCGTCTCGCACGACAATGGCGTGCGTGTTTTTGTCCCATACGCCCTGACTGGGGAGATTGTAACAGCGACAATTCGAGGCAATTACGCGGAAATCATCGATATTTTAACGCCAGCGCCGCACCGCGTCGCTCCGGTATGCGACTATTATAGTCAGTGTGGCGGCTGCGCCGTTCAAACCCTCCAACATGACGCGTATCTAGACTGGAAACGCGGCCTTGTTGAAAAAGCAGGCATCAACGCCGGTGTTGTGTTTAACGTTGCGCCGGTCATCGACGCTCACAATATCGGTCGAAGACGGGTAACTTTTCATGCACGCATGATTTCAGGTCGCGCACGCGTTGGGTTTATGGCGGCGCGCTCGCATCAACTCATTGAAATTGATGCATGCCCGTTGTTATCGCCAGATCTTTCTGGCGCCATGATTGCGGCGCGCGATATTGCCCAAATTCTTGCGTCACGTGGCAAGCCTCTTGATATCGCCATTACGACGACCCCAGAGGGCTTGGATATTGACCTGCGCGGCGCTGGCCCCTTAGACAAACATGAAACTGCAGCTTTGATGAAGACTGCGCGTATGCACCAACTGGCGCGTCTTACAAACCATGGCCAGCTCTTAACGCTAAACCAGACGCCCACTGTGACGATTGATACGCTTCGCGCGCCACTACCCTCCGGAGCTTTTCTTCAGGCGACTCATGCTGGAGAAGAAGAAATTGCCCGCCTTGTAATCTTATCATTGAGCCGCGCCAAATCAGTCGCCGATCTTTTCTGCGGCATTGGCGCTTTTGCATTGCGACTCGCGCGCCGCTCATCTGTCGCTGCTTATGACAATAGCGCGCCCTCAATAGAGGCCTTACAGGCAACCGTCCGCGACGCAGCGTTTCTAAAGCCCGTATCAGCGCAGACCCGCGATCTTTTCACACGACCGCTTACCGCACAAGAACTTGAGGCTTTTGATGGCGTTGTTTTTGACCCGCCACGCGCAGGCGCCTTGGCGCAAGCCAAAGAACTCGCGCAGTCAACCGTGAAAACCATTGTCGCAGTTTCTTGCAATGCGCAAAGCTTCTCCCGCGACGCCGCAATTTTAATCGCTGGAGGATATTCTGTGGGCGCTGTGACGCCTATCGATCAGTTTAGATATTCCCCACATGTGGAAATAGTGGCAACTTTTTCCCATCGTGACAGCCATAAGCGCGCCAAACGCCGCCTGCTTGGCTGAGTTTCAACGCCTTTAGCGCCAATCAACAACGCTTTTGGAGGAAATGCACGGTCCTTTTCGTTACTCCTGTATAAGAAAACCAATGCCTTAGGCGCTCTAAACGACATTTGGTTGCCGAATGAAAAAAACCGGCATAGGATTTGAATAGAGTCCGGGGTAGCTGGGAACATATCGAGTTTCCATAACTGGAAGGAGATGGTCATGATGAATGCGCTTATCGTCGCAACATTATGTAGTGTCGTCCTCATGAGTGCGCCTGTCGCCATGCGCTCTTATGTCTACGCCCACAAGAAAGGTCCCCGTAAGCGCCCATCGCGCTGAGGATTAGGTAGAGGACGCCATCTCTGGATTTAGTTTCTGATTTGTCGCGGCCATCTCCCATTATTGATCGTCTTGTGACGATTGTTGGCGCTTCCGCTGTTAAAATAGATCCGGCGGAGCAGGTCGTATATACGTCCGAGCCACGCGGCCATTTTACTGGCCGCGCGCTCTGTATCGTTTCGCCAAAAAACGCTGCGCAAGTCTGCCAAGTCCTGGCCTGCTGTCATGAACTTGGCGTCGCCATTGTACCGCAAGGCGGCAATACTGGGCTCGTTGGCGGCCAAACGCCAGACATGAGCGGTAAACAAATCGTCCTATCGCTACTGCGGCTTTCCGAGATCCGTGATATTGACCCTGTCTCGAATACGATGACACTCGAAGCCGGCGTCACATTGGCCCAAGCTCAGCAAACAGCTCAATCCGTTGATCGATATTTTCCTCTTTCCCTTGCCTCAGAGGGAAGCTGCACGATTGGCGGCAATCTGGCCACCAATGCAGGCGGAGTGCATGTGCTGTCCTACGGTGTTGCCCGCGATCTTGTGTTGGGCCTTGAAGTCGCGCTTGCGGACGGACAACTCTTGTCAACGATTGGTAAACTACGCAAGGATAATTCCGGCTATGATCTAACGCGCCTCTTTGTTGGATCTGAGGGAACGCTCGGCGTCATCACAGCGGCGACGCTAAAATTATTTCCACGTCCTCAAGCGCAAACTGTTGCTTTTGTTGGACTGGATAGCCCAGCACAAGCACTAAAACTATTGATTTTTTTGAGAGATGCGCTTGGATTTGGCTTGCATGCGTTTGAACTTATTCCACGCTTTGGGCTGGAACTTGTTATGCGCCACATACCAAACATGCGCGATCCGCTCACGTCGATATATGCCTGGTATGCCCTCATTGAGATCTCTTCTGATAGAAAAGAAGAAATAAGCGCCCATGTTGCACAACTACTTTCTCAAGCAGCCGCTGATCATTACATCCAAGACGCAACCCTTGCCGCCTCAACGACGCAAGCGCGGGCGCTTTGGTCGCTCCGTGAGAATCTCTCAGAGGCTCAAAAACGTGAAGGAGGCTCTGTTAAACACGATATTAGCGTTGCGGTTGAGGATATGCCCGCATTCATTGATGAGATGAACGCTTTAATAAAAGAAAAATTTCCCTACGCCAGACCTGTCCCATTTGGTCACATGGGCGATGGCAATTTGCATTATAATATCTCGCAACCAATTGACGCTGATCGGGCGTCCTTTCTTACTCACGCACAAGACATCAATGAAATTGTGCACGCTCTCGTGCATAAATATAAGGGCTCAATTTCAGCAGAACATGGCATCGGCCGACTCAAGCGAGATCTCCTCAAACGCGTTAAAGATCCTGTGGCGCTGGATCTTATGCAAAAATTAAAAGCAACGCTTGATCCAAAAGGCATCCTTAATCCTGGCGCGCTACTTTAGAAATAATATCTAACACTAATTAAGCCTTAGGCTTAACGCTCTTTCATATGCGATAACAGAGCCTGGAGCCTGAGCTTTGTTTCTGTTGTTAATAATGCTTTGGCAAATAATTCTGCTTCCAAATCAATGCGTGCAAGCAATGCTGCGGGATCTCCACGCATTAATCGACGCGACTCGAGCAAGGCCTGCCTTGGTTTTGCGGCAAGCGCACATGCTGATTTATATGCGCGCGCATTAAGCGTTTCGTACGGGGCAAGGTCATTGACCAGCCCCATAGCAACAGCCTCTGTCGCCGTAAAAGCCTCTCCCAATAGTAATGCCTGCGCAGCGCGCGCCATTCCCATGCGCATGGGCGCTAGCAAACTGGCGCCAGCTTCTGGCACGAGCCCAAGATCAATAAAAGGCATTTTAAAAACTGCGTCTGGAGAGGCATAAACAAGGTCACAATGAAATAACATTGTTACCCCAACGCCAATCACATCGCCGCAGACAGCGCTAATCATTGGTTTTGGAAATGCTGCCAGCGCACGCACAAATGACAGGGCTGGAAAAGTTTCGTGACTTTGTAAAAAGTCTCTGAAATCCGCTAGATCATTTCCCGCAGTGAAATCGGCTCCCGAACTAGTAAAAACAACGACGCCAGTTTCTTGATCTTCTTGCGCAGCCGTAAGCGCGGCTATCAGGGCGCGATACATGCTCCCGTTTAGGGCGTTCTTTTTATCAGGCCGATCAAAAGTCACGCACAACACGCCGTCAGCGCGCGCCGTATGAATATATGTTGACATAGACACACCCTGCAGCCTGAGCGGAAACGAAAGAACGGGCCTGATCATGACGCAGACGGATCAATTAAACAAAAAGAAAACGCCCGGAAAACCGGGCGTTTGAAGTTTGACCTATACACAAGTTTGGACGCTGGGATAACGCGTCGATCCGGGAATGGTTCCATTGAAAGGTGAAGTTTTTAAAAAAACTTCACCGAGGCCTGCCGCCAAGAAGCTCATGAGCCGTCTAATAAGCGGCAAAATCATATTATCTTCTTGTAATCAATAGGTTATCTAAAAAATATCGATAGGTTTTTGGTTTTTCCCTGCCTGTTTTGGGCAACCATAAACTGCCTGGGCAATGAAAATGTCTTGACGCCTCAGTCCTTAGGCGCGCCGGGAGGCGCGCCTAGAAGTGGACGCTTACTTCACATCAAGCAACTCGACATCGAAGATTAAGGTTGAATTGGGCGGAATCGATGCGCCGGCGCCAGCTGCGCCATAGCCCAATTGCGGCGGAATGATCAGCGTGCGCTTGCCGCCAACCTTCATCGACTCAATTCCTTCGTCCCAGCCAGGAATCACTTTTCCCTGACCGATTGCGAATTCAAAGGGCTCTCCGCGATCGCGCGAACTATCAAACTTTTTTCCCTTAGCGCCGTTTACATAAAGCCATCCAGTATAATGCATAACGCAGGTCTGGCCTATTTTTGGCGATGCGCCTGTGCCCACTTTATTGTCAATAATCTTAAGGCCAGATGCGGTTAATGTTGTCTCTGCGGCAGCCAGAGCAATTTTTACTGTTGAGACAAAGCCAATCGAGACGGTCGCGGCGACCACCATTGCTGTGACGAGTTTTGAACCAATGCGCATTAATTTTCTCCGAATTTAGGCGCGAGCGCCTTACGTTAAAATATTGTTGTCGCGGGCAAGCTGCAGCAAGTCTTTTTGCGGGCGGGCGCCAACATGAGAAATTATTTCGGCGGCGGCAAGCGCACCTAAAGCCGCGCTGCGCTCATGCGGCAGGTTCTGTGTGTAGCCTGCCAAAAAACCTGCGGCAAAAAGATCGCCAGCGCCTGTTGTATCGACAACCTCATCAACCGGATAGGCAGGGACAGCAATGAAGTCTCTTGCGGAGGCCACAACGCATCCCTTGTCAGACCGCGTTACAATGCCGAGTAGATGTTTTTCATCCCTCAACGCGCTCATTGCTGTCTCAAAATCAGCTGTCTGATAGAGCGCATGCAATTCACTTTCATTAGCAAAGAGCAAATCAATAACGCCTTCTCGAATCATCGCAAGGAACTCATCGCGATATCGATCGACGCAAAATGCATCAGAAAGCGACAGCGCTACTTTGCGTCCATTTTCACGAGAAATTTTTGCGGCTTTTAAAAAAGCCTGCTTTGCCCCCGGCGGATCCCAAAGGTAGCCTTCCATATAAAGAACTTTTGCTTTCGACACGCAGCCATCATCAATATCATCCGCCTTCAAACCTTGGCATGCGCCCAGGAATGTATTCATGGTACGCTGACCATCGGGAGTAACAAAAATCAAGCACCGGGCCGTTGCGGGCCCATCCGTCGCTGAGGCTGTGTCAAAAGCAACGCCAGCCTTACGAATGTCATGCGTAAATTCTGCTCCAGCAGCGTCATTCTTTACTTTTCCGACGAAACAGGCGCGACGTCCAAGACTTGCCAGACCGGCCATGGTGTTTGCCGCCGAGCCTCCTGAAATGATGGTTGTTGGACCCATATTTTCGTAAAGCGCCGCCGCGCGCGATTCATCAACAAGCGCCATCGCGCCTTTACTCAAACCCGCCGATAAAAGAAAATTTTCTTCAGCGCGCGCAATTGTATCAACAATCGCATTACCAATACCAAGAACGTCTAAAGCAGTCATATGAACCCTATTCATCTGAAGCAGCGCAATATTTCCATATGCGTCGCAAGTCTTGCTGAAAAGATCTAATACAAGCCCCGCCCAAAATGCAGCCTCGCGTTAGAACAATAATTGTAAAACAAAAACAAACCGGCCCCATAAGGGGCCGGATAACATCATCAGCGATCGGCAATATTACAATTAGCGCGAAATCGTGGACAAAATGACCTGGATCACAAGCACATAGAGTGCCCCAGTAACAAACGCAGGAATAGGGCGCAGTGAGACATGACGGAACAAAAACGCATACATAAACGCCGTCCACATGATGATTGGAAAAAGTAAGAAGCGCGCCAGACGTTCAGTTGGCAATGGCGGCGGCAAGGCGACGCCAACAATCAAATGCAAAATGATATAGGCCAAAGCGGCTAAGGCGCCCATGCCAGCCAGTGCGATCATTGTGCGAACAAACTTATGCTCTTCCTTCATGTAACGCAGCAGAAGCACCGTAGCGCCATAAAGGATCGCAGCTCCGCCAAAAGCATAAATCAGGCTGCCAATGATTGAGTGATTGAAATATTGCGCGCCAAACTGGAAAACTACGTAGGCGACAAGGGTGAACTTCATCAGATCTGGAGACTCAGGCAGAGACAACTGCGAAGCCTCAAGATTGAGCATTTTTATGAAAGTTTTTGGGGTCTGATGATTTAATAAGGGAATATTAAGCGCCATCAATAAGGTCCTTTGATAGGCGTCTCCATCCTGGAGCACGCTCGAATTTAAGCATTAGGCTCCATCGACATATGGGGCCCTGAAACTGGCTGGCAATCGTCTTTCCTGTAACATGGTTTGATATTGGGCGAAAATAAGCCTTCCCAAGTCGCCCTGGCGACATTGACCCGCCCTAGGGCAAGCGACGCACCCAATCCTCATCTTGGATGAGCCCAATGATGCGCCGCGCTGATTGCGCCCATGTGACATTAAGCACGGCGCCAGGCTCTGTTGTTAGGGCGCCTGCAAGGAAATTTTTAATTGTAGCAGCCAGCGCCATCGGGTCATTGACACGGAAATAAAGCGCTCCATTACCACCGACCTCCCGAAAGACGGGAATATCGCTACATATAGTCGACAAGCCTAAACGCGCCGCCTCGACAATTGGCAAGCCAAAACCCTCGGCATAGGAGGGTAAAATTAACGCGCCCGCCCGCCTATAGAGAAACTCGAGATCAGCATCCGTGGCGTCATCAAACCAAAACAGATCCCGGCCATAAGCCTCATGTGTGGTTATTGCCGATATGACGGCCTCTTCAAACCACCCACGACGCCCTACCATGATGAGCCGCGCAGTAGTCTCTTGCGACCAAAGCTGATCAAACGCCTCTAACGCAATGCGATGGCCTTTGCGGGGCTCAATTGTGCCAACTAGCAAAAAAATCGGAGGCGCATCAGTTGTTGCAGCCACAATTTTCTTGGATGGCATGCCTATAGCTGGAGCCACAATGTCTGCGCCACAGTGAAACCAGCCTATTTTTAGACCAGCGCGATGGGGCAACTGTTGAGATAAAACATAATCTGCAAGCTCATGCGCAACTGTTTTTGAAATCGCAATAAAGGCGTCGCTTTCGATCAATGCGCGCCGCAGCCATGCGCGATAACGCGGCACTGTCACCTCATGACAAGCTTGGGGATAGAGCTCTGGGATCAGATCGAAGACACAAGTGATAATTTCACCCCCGTTTACGCGAATCTGTTCAAAAGCTGGCGCCAGCAAATCAAAAGCGTTCCAACTATCTGACAGCATCAAAAAACGATCGCCTGGTTCCACGAAAAGTTCACGCTCTGGACCGGAGTCACGCCCGCCCAGCGAGGCCGTAAAATTTTTCGCAGTGAAAAGACGCCCATTTTCACAACGAACTGCAAGAACTGGCGTTGTCATGTTTTGATCAAGACAAAAAGCGCGCATGACCTCCTTCACGACGCGCTGAATGCCCGTTCCTGCGTCGCGCTTCAACGTACCTGTAACGTCAACCAATAACCGATTAAGCGTCAATGATCGCACAGTTGCGCTATTGTCGCGTCTAGGAGGGTCGACAATAAAATCTTTTTCTTCTGATAAATTTTTTTCTAGCCTTAACCAAGAAGCAACACGTGCTTCGATCGGTCGCAGAAATCGATAAATATGACCAGAAACAGAATAGGTCATTTTGTAACGCTCATGAGTGAGGTGCAACAACTCGGCTCGAAAATAATCAAGCTGAAACTCAAGCAGCCTTAGACGCTCTCTCTCATTTCTTTGATTTAAAGACACATCTTCCTTCATTATCGCACGCCTTGCGCGATTAAGCGTCGATTTTCATCAAGCAAGGCCTCAACGAGATCGCCAATCCGATATTGCGGACGCCATCCTGTTGCATCTCGAAGTTTTGTCGCGTCACAGACGATGCTTGGAATATCAATAGATACCGGCCGCAACCGTTGCGGTTCAACTTCAATATTGAAGTGGATCTTCGCACGAAGATGAAACTCATCAACAACAGATCTCAGGCTTTGTCCTGCGCTTGAGGCAATATTAAATATTGCAACGCGCTCAGATAGCTCATGCGCTGAAGATATGAGGCGCATGTATGCGTCAACAACATCGCGCACATCCAGAAAATCACGCACCCGTGAAAGATCCCCGACCTTAAGCGTGGGTTCTTCAAGACCTGCCTCCATCCGCGCAACCTGCACGGCAAAAGAGGCAAGAACAAAATCGCTGCTACGCTGACCCGGTCCTGAATGATTAACGGGGCGTGCGATTATTAAGCGCGCCTCAGGACCAAGTATATCGCTAAGGGCATTCTCAGCCGCTAGCTTTGATCGACCATAGGACTCAAGAGGTTGCGGCGTTTTGTCTTCGCTGAGCATGCCGTCACGGAAACTCAGACCATAAACAGTTGCAGAGGAGGCAAAGAGCATAACGGCGCCAGGCGCATGTCGCGCCAGTGCGGCGCCAAGACTAAAGGCGCCATGAAAATTAACACGCCATGTCTGCTCTGCTGCCTTTGAGGCCTGGCCAATCGATGCCTGTCCAGCAAGATGAACAACGAGATCAGGCCTAGTGTCGGCGATGAACCGCTCAATCGTCGCCTCATCAAGCAAATCGCCAACAAGAGCGTCAAATTTATCAGGCGCGCCTATTTCGCCTGGCCGCATTAAACAGAAACGTAATGCTTTGGGATAGGCCGTCACAAGCGCGGCGCAAAGGTGAGAGCCGACAAACCCGGCGCCGCCCGTCACCAATATGCGCTCATAAGGCGCCATCGTCGCCTGTCCTTATCCCTGCGACTGAAATCTATAGCGCCGCTTCGCGTCGCAGTCGTTCCATATCCGCATCCACCATTTCACGTATCATCGCGTCGAGATCGATTTTTGGCTCCCACCCTAATGCAGCACGCGCCTTGGATGAATCTCCAAGCAGCACATCTACTTCAGCTGGACGGAAGAAGGCTGGATCAATAATGAGATATTTATCCATGTCGAGACCGGCGTGGGCAAAAGCGATTTTGCACATATCACGAACCGTTGTCGTTACGCCTGTCGCCACAACATAATCATCTGGGCGTTCTTGCTGCAGCATCAACCACATCGCCTGCACATAATCTTTTGCATGCCCCCAATCACGCTTGGCGTCGATGTTGCCAAGACGCAACTCTTTCACTAACCCAAGTTTAATTCCTGCTACTGTATGCGTCACTTTGCGCGTGACAAATTCAATGCCGCGCAATGGGCTTTCGTGATTAAACAGAATGCCAGAAGATGCGTGTAAACCAAAGCTTTCACGATAATTCACTGTGATCCAATGACCGTATAACTTCGCCACGGCATATGGGCTACGTGGATAAAATGGCGTCTTCTCGCTTTGCATCGGCTCTTGGATCAGACCGTACATTTCCGAAGAAGAGGCTTGATAAAAACGTGCGCCTGGAGCCCCAAGACGCATTGCTTCTAACATATTGGTTACGCCAACTGCCGTGACATTTGCCGTGAGCACGGGCTGGCGCCAGGAAGAAGCGACATAAGACTGAGCGGCAAGATTATATATCTCGCTCGGCTGCACATCCTGCACTGTTCTCAGCAAGCTCGAAAGATCAGCAAGATCGGCGTCATGCAAATGCACTTTACCGCTCACGCCCAACCAGCGCAGACGATGATCCTCAACGCCTCGATGCGAGGATCGACGAATGACGCCATGAACTTCATATCCCTTGCTCAAAAGCAGCTGCGAGAGATATGCGCCGTCCTGTCCAGTGA
>Ga0007791_10000704_pt1 | contig 11165 bp, 12 predicted proteins | sample CryBogmetaGMA05M_FD_60368 | JGI IMG/M metagenome (GOLD analysis project Ga0007791, IMG submission 60368) | Freshwater microbial communities from Crystal Bog, Wisconsin, USA - MA0.5M | ecosystem: Environmental > Aquatic > Freshwater > Lake | place: Crystal Bog, Wisconsin, USA | collected 2009-07-06 | reverse complement strand
AGGTCGGTGATGATGTCGCCGAACATGTTGGTGGTCACGATCACGTCGTAGGCGTCGGGGTTCTTCACCATCCACATGCAGCACGCGTCGACGTGGTTGTAGTCGGTCTTCACGTCGGGATAGTCCTTGGCGACCTCCTGGAACGTCCGCCACCAGAGGTCGTGGCCGAACGTGAGCACGTTCGTCTTGGCGACGAGGGTGAGCGTCTTCTTGGGGCTGTTCCGCTTCCGCGTGTAGTCGAAGGCCCAGCGGATGCACCGCTCGCAACCCTTCCGCGTGTAGATCGCCTGCTGGACCGCGACCTCGTCCGGCGTGCCCTTCTTGAGGTAGCCGCCGACGCCGCAGTAGAGGTCCTCGGTGTTCTCGCGAACGACGACGAAGTCGATGTCCTTCGGCCCGCGGCCTGCCAGCGGCGTCTCGACGCCGGGAAGGAGTTTCACCGGCCGCAGGTTGATGTACTGGTCGAGCTTGAACCGCAGGTCGAGCAGCAATCCCTTTTCGAGGATCCCCGGGGCCACCTGCGGGTGGCCGATCGCGCCGAGAAAGATCGCGTCTTTCGTCCGCAGGAGGTCGAGGCCGCCCTCGGGAATGATCTCGCCGGTCTTGAGGTACCGCTCGCCACCCCAGTCGAGCGTCTCCACCTCGTAGGTGAACCCGTCGATCGCGGCGACCGCCGCCAGGACCTTCATCGCCTCGGCGGTGACTTCGGGGCCGGTGCCGTCACCGGGGATCGCGGCGATCGTGAGGGTCTTGGCGGCCATCGGGGCGAGTGCTCCAGGGGTGGGATGAACGGGAGGTGCGACCGTCAGATTACGGTGAGCGGTCGCCCGACGGAATCCGCCCACGGTCGGGACCGCATCCGCGGCGGCAGGATGCCACGGATGACCGGGAGCGAACGCGGGGGGCAGGCCGCCCCACCATCCGTGTCCGCGGCCGCGGGATGCCGCCGCTGGGCGAGCGCCCTTGCGGGCAGGAGGCCGCGTGTGCGGAGGTTCAGTTGTTGCTGAAGTCGAGCGTCTTGCCCGACTTCATGCCGAGCGGGTTCTTGAGGAACCGCTGCCGGCACGCATCGCAGAGGTCGAACCGCAGCGACCGCGTCGACTCCTCCAGGTCGGCGAGATCCTCCTCGTCGAGCCGCTCGAGAAGGTTCTGCATGTCCTCGAGATGTCCCGACGAGTCATCGGCGTCGCCGTCGTCACATCCGCACGCCTGATCCTCGACGGCAGGAAACACCTCGATCTTCACCACGTGCCGGATGTCGGTGGCGGTGTTGATCGGCCGCTTGCAGGCGTCACACGAGTAATGGAGCATCGCACTCTCCGAGTCTGGTTGGAAGTTCGCGGGCCCGCCGAATCCGGAAGAGCCAGCCTCCGGATCGCGACGCGATCACAGCTCCTGAGTCTGCCTGCCTCCTGCGTCGAAGGCAAGCCGCGGTGACCGTGACGGAACCCTCATTTGCCAGGACTTCCGCGGCGTCGGTAGACTCGGGATCACGCCCGGAGTGCCAGACCGCGTGATGTCCACGACCGCCTTCGCGTTGCCGGCGCAGCCCCAGTCGCCCTCCCTGGGCCTGAGCGTGCTGGTGTTGAACCGCTCGTTCGTGGCGGTGCACATCACCAACGTGCGGCGGGCGATCACGCTTCTCTTCCGCCAGCTCGCCGAGGTGGTGCACATCGAGGAGGGGCAGTTTGCGGCCTACACGCTCGACTCCTGGCGGGAGCTCTCGGCGATGCGAGGCTCCCTGCGCAGCCCCGAGCAGGACTGGATCCGGGCCGTTGGCTACGAACTCCAGGCTCCGCGGGTGATCCGGCTCGTGTCCTGCGACCGCGGGCCGAGGCAGGGGCTCCGCTTCAACCGCCGGAACGTGTTCGCCCGCGACGGCAATCTGTGCCAGTACTGCGGGCGGAACTTCCCCACGAGCGAACTCTCGCTCGACCACGTCGTGCCGCGGAGCCGCGGCGGCATCACGAGCTGGGAGAACATCGTCTGTGCCTGCGTCGCCTGCAACGTGCGCAAGGGGGGCCGCACGCCGCACGAGGCCCGGATGAACCTGATCCGCCAGCCGGTGAAGCCGAAGCGGAGCCCGCTCCTGTCGATCAAGCTCGGCAACCCCAAGTATGCGAGCTGGAAGAGTTTCGTCGACTCGGCGTATTGGCTCGTGGACTTGAAATAGCGCGTGAAGGGCCATCCTGGCCCCTTCACGCTTGGGGCTCGCCCTCCTGGCGAGCCGCCTGAAGCATCACCATGTGAGCCGCCCCGCCTGGCCCCTTCACGCTTGGGGCTCGGGCCGCCCGTTCAACTCAGCAGAGAGGATCCTTCTTCTCGGTGATCACCTGGCACTGCGGGGACATCTCGGCATTGAGCGCCTTGAAGTCCTTCCAGTCGGCGGGAAGGTTGTCCTCGTGGAAGATCGCCTCGACCGGGCACTCCGGCACGCAGGCCTCGCAGTCGATGCACTCGTCGGGGTGGATGTAGACCATCTTGTCCCCCTCGTAGAAGCACTCGACGGGGCACACCACGACACAGTCGGTGTATTTGCAGGCGAAGCAGGGCTCGGCGACGACATGGGTCATGGTGACTCCTCTGACGGTGATTTCGACGCGGGCGTTTCCCGCGGGCGCTGCGGGAGCCGCCACGCCTGGGTGATGCGTGTGGCGCCCGCAACTGCGCGGAATGGTAGGTGGATCACGAAACGCTGTCAACGAGCCGGAAGCCGCCCGATACCGACCCCGGCAGTGCGGTCCGCGACTGCCGTTGGTGGCCCGCTCCGGCCCGCCCTATGATGGAGAAAAGGATCGGCTCGGGAGGCCGGAAACATGAGCCGCAGGTCGGCCCGACGGCCCCCGCGGCACGGGTTCAGGACCGATCCGGAAGGGTGCGTGTGAGCGTGTCGACCCCTCCCCAGCCCGACGGCGAAATCTCCGCCCTCGACCCGCGGCATCGCTCGCTCGTCGAGGATTGTCTGGCGGGCGGCGACGGGGCCTGGGACCGGTTCGTGGAGCAGTTCGCAGGCCTGTTCGCGTTCGTCGCCGACCGGACCGCACGGCAGCGCGGCCTCGCACTCGGGCCGGCGGATCGCGACGACCTCGTGGCGGACGTCCTGCTCGAGTGCATCCGCAATGACGCGGCGGTGCTGCGGGCCTTCGCCGGCCGCGCGAGCCTTGCGACCTACCTCGTCGTGATCGCCCGCCGCGTCGCCGTCCGCACGCTCCTCCGCCATCCCGCCGGCGACTCCGCCCACCGCGCCGTCGGGTCCGCCCGGCGCCGCGCGGCACCGCTGCCCCTCGACGATCGCGACGAGGCGGCGCGCATCGCCGATCGGGAACACGTCGAGTCGCTCCTCGGCGGGCTCGACGGCGACGAGGCCCAGCTCGTCCGCCTGCACCATCTCGAGCAGCGGAGCTACGGCGAGATCAGCCACATCACCGGCATGCCGCTGGGATCGATCGGCCCGGCGCTTTCGCGGGCGCGGGAAAAGATGCGCCGCTTGGAAGAGCACCCGCAGGCGGGCTGAACGGTGTCGCGCCGCCGATCACCGCGGCTGGGCCGGCGGCTGGCCGGGCGGCCCGATCACCACCGACGGGTCGGCCAGATCGACCGGCTCGTAGCCGGGATACGCGGGCATCTGCCAGAGCTGCCCCGGATCCCCGCTCGAGGTGTTGGTGGTGATCGACGCCAGCTCGAGCTTGAAGTCCACGCCCGACGCGGGCCACGACACCTCCACGAGGTGCGGCAGCGCCGCACCCGACGGCGGATCGACGCGATGCCGGCTCGTGCGGATGCTCGCCAGCCGCTCGCCCGCCGCCGTGAAGAGGTGCTGCTCGCTGACCAGGCCCGTGGTGCCGTCGAGGATCGTCGACTTGAGGAGCTCCCCCTCGGGCGAGTCGATCCGGCTGCGAACCTCGATCCTCCCGTCGGGGAGCGGGAACGGCCCCTGGTGCCGGTCCTCCGGCCGGAAACTCACGAGCCCCAGCAGCTCGGGCATCCAGTCGGCGCGGATCGGGAGCAGCCGCCGCGCGGCCGACTGGGCGTATTGATCGTGACGGCAGAACGCGATGACGGGCGGCTTGTGCTGGCGGAGCCAGAGCCAGAAGAGGTCGTCGTTGCTGCCGATGTCGAGTTCGGGCCCGGTGATCGCGGTCTGTGCCTGGAGTCGGAACCGCCGCGGCGGTTCGCAGGCGACCCGCGCCGAGAGCCGAGGCACGCCGGGCACGACGAGCACCGCCTGGGTGGCCATGCAGCTGCGGACGCGCTGCGTGTTGTCGTGCACGGCCGCGATGATCTGCTCGAGCGACGGCTGCGGTGGCAGCGTGCGCGGCAGCGGCATGGTGCCCACCTGGTAGCCTCGGAGCACCTGCGGGCACGAGGCGCCGCTCGCCGCGACGCACGCGACCACGACCGCCAGCGCGACGGCGCGCAGGCCCGCGGGCCGCGGTCCGCGGCGGCTCGCGTCGTCGGAGGAGGCCCGCCGACTCACGCCGCACCTCCTGACCAGAGCAGCGCGGCGAGCCGGCCCTCCACCCCGTCGGCGGCGGCCCGGTCCCGGCCGACCTCCCGAACGCGATACTCGCGGTCGCGGCGCCGGCAGGAGACCACGAGCTCGTCCGCCCCCGGGCTCGCCGCCGCGTCGTCGACGATCCGCAGCACGCGGCGCCGCACCAACTCCAGCGCGAGCAGGTAGCGGAGCGGCTCGTCGGCCTCCTCGCCGAGCCCCTCGAGCGTGTCGAGCAGGGCGTCGACCGGCGCGAGCGTCGGGGCGGCCTCGTCGGCGGCGGGATACCGCGACCGCCACCAGGCGATCGTGCCGGTGGGCGGCGTCTCCCATGCGTCCGCGGCGACATCGATCCGCGCGAGGCCGCCGTCGCCGCGCAGCAGCGCGGAGTAAAACAGTTCGCCGACGCCGAAGGTCCGGCCGGTGCGCGAACAGGCGGCCTGCGGCCGGTGAAGTTTGACGTCCATGAATCGCCACCGCGACCGCGGGACCGCTCGGGGCGGCGGACGATAGGCGGCCACGGCCGCCACGGCAACGCCGACCGGCCGGGTGAAGCGGCACAGGCTAGGCAAGCCCGGCGAGAATCATCTCCGCGACGTCGGCGATCCCGCGCGCGTCGTTCGTGCCCACGACGGCGTCGGCGGCGGCGATCACCTCGGGCCGCGCGTTGCCCATCGCGACGCCGAGCCCCGCGGCGGTGATCATCGGGATGTCGTTGACGTCGTCGCCCACGGCACAGATCTCGTCGGGGCCGATGCCCCAGCCGCGGGCCACCCCCATCACGCCCGACCACTTCGTCACCCCGGCCGGCGCGATCTCGCACATCCAGTCGCGGTACCGGGGGCTCTTGATGGTGTGCAGGGAGAGTTGCCCCGGAAACTCGTCGCCGAGCGTGCGCTCGAGCGCGGCCATGGCCTCCCGCGGCCCCATCGCGAAGGCGGCGAACACGCCGGGCGGCGGCGCCATGTGAAGGTCGGGGACGACGTCGGCCAGGTCGCGGTTGCGACCGAGGTATTCCCGCAGGCCGCCGCCGAACGGCCCCGGCTCGGCGGACGCATCGGCCAGGCTGCGGCAGTGGAAGTCGAAGCCGCGGGAGAAGCTGTCGCTGTAGAGGATCGCCTCGTGGCCCGCGTCCGCCACTCGCCGCACCACCCCCTCGAGCACCCCGGGGGCGAACTCGGCGCGGGCCAGCGTCGCATGGTCGCCGGGCCGCTTCACGAGCGCGCCCGATGCGGTGACGAGCGGCACGTCGATGCCGAGCCGCTCCGCGACGGGCAGCGTGTCGCGGTACCGCCGTCCCGTGGCGAGCATCACCCGCACGCCCGCCCGGTGCACCCGACCGACCGCCTCGCGGGCCACCTCCGACACCCGGTGGCCGCTGTCCGTGAGCGTGCCGTCCACGTCGAGCACGAGGAGCCGAATGCGATTCCGGGCCGCGGACGCGGACGGGGTGACCATGCCCGATATGATACCGGCGGAGCCACCCTCATGACCGACGCTGCCGCCGATCCGCCCTTCGTCGCCGTCGCCCGCGCCGGTGACATCCCCAGCGGCGAGGGCCGCGTCTACGAGGTGAACGGCCGCCTCGTCGCCCTGTTCTTCGACGGCCGCGACTACCACGCGATGGACGACCTCTGTCCCCACATGGGCGCGTCGCTCGCGTCGGGCCCCTTCATCGACGGCGTCGTCACCTGCCCGTGGCACGCCTGGCGGTTCCGGGCCTGCGACGGCGCGTGGTGCGACAACGAGAAGTTGAAGGTGGAGGTGTTCGCCGTCCGCGTGTCGGGCGACGCGATCGAGGTGTGCGTGCCCCCGGCCCGACCGGTCGAAGTGCCTACGCGAGCCTGACCGACCCGCCCGGCGCCGGCGCCTCGGCCGCGATCCCGGCGGCCCGCACCCGCGCGGCCCAGGCCGCCGCGTCCTGCGCGATCGGCGGCCAGGTGCCGTAGTGGCTCGGCAGCGCGACCTTCGGCTCCAGCATCCGCGCCGCCTCGAGCGCGTCGTCTGGTCCCATCGTGAACAGGTCGCCGATCGGGAGGATGGCCGCGTCGAGGCCGCGGCCATCCTGCGGCCTGCCGATGCGCTCCATGTCGGAGAAGAGCGCCGTGTCACCGGCGACGTAGATCCGCTTCCCGCCCACGTCGAGGAGCCAGCCGCACGGATGGCCCGCGTAGGTGCCGTCGGGAAGGCTCGACGAGTGGTGCGCGAGTTCCATCTTCGCCGTGCCCCCCGGCACCGCCGCGCGGCCGCCGAGGTTCATCGGCTGCACGTTCTCCACGCCCTGCTTCCCGAGCCACTGGCCGATCTCCCAGTTGCAGAAGACCTTCGCGCCCGTCCGCTTCGCGATCGCGACGAGATCGGCCACGTGGTCGAAGTGGCCGTGCGTGACGAGGATCGCGGCACACGCCACGTCCTCCGCGCGCAGGCTCGCCGTCGGGCATTCCGTGAAGAACGGGTCGATCAGCAGCAGCCCCGCGCCGGTGTCGACGAGCCAGGTGGCGTGGCCGGTCCAGGTGAGCGTGACGGGCATGGGTGGCCTCCTGTCAGGTTGGCCGCAGCCGGGCCATCATCTGCTTCTTGTAATCCTCGACGCCGGGCTGGCCGTACGGGTTCGTGCCCACGAGGCGTCCCTCGACGACGGTCGCGAGCATCAGCATCTGCAGCAGCTGCCCCACCACGTGCTCGTCGACCCGCGGCAGCAGGATGTCGGCCGTGGGCCGCCGGGCCTGCGCGTAGGCCGCGTTCGTGCCGGCGACCGCCGCGGCGAGCATCTCGGGCCACGTCTTGCCGACGAGGTCGTCGAGCTTGTCCTGATTGGCCGCGTAGGGGCCGAGCTTCGGCAGCGCGAGCGGATCGCGGCGGGGCTCCCCCACCACGAGGTTCGTGATCAGCTTGTCGCGGCGGCCATCCTGGTGCTGCTGGCCACGCGAGTGGAGGTCGCGGGTGGTCACGGTGGTGAGCGGCGTGGCCCCCTTCTCGTCCTTGCCGAGGCTCTCCGAGAGGAGCTGGTCGTACCACAGCCCCACGGCCTCGAGCCGGTTGCTCCAGCTCGACAGGACGCGGATCGTGGCCCCCGACTCGGCCTCCGCGAGGTGCGAGACGCCGGCGTACTGGAGCACCGGATTCTCGGCGACCGGCGCCTCACGGAAGCGCCGGTTCATGGCCGCCGCGCCCTCGAGGAGCCGCACGACGTCGATGCCCACGATCGCCGCCGGCAGGAGGCCGACCGCCGTGAACACCGAGAACCGCCCGCCCACGCCGTCGGGGATGTCGAACACGTCGGGGCAGCCGATCGCCTTCGCGAGCTCCGCCAGCCGTCCCGACTTTCCCGTGATCGGCACGACGTGCTCCGCGAGCCGGCCCACGTCGCCCCCGACGCTCTCCAGGAGCGCCGCGAGGAAGAGCCGCGTGGCCACGGCCGTCTCGAGCGTGCCGCCGCTCTTGCTCACCACGAGAACGGCCCAGCGGTCGAGCAGGTCGTCTCCTCGCGGCCGGCCGGCCGGCGCGACGAGGTCGAGGAGCCCCTGCGCCGAGTCGTTGTCCATGTTGAAGCCCTCGTACGAGAGCCGCGGCCGTCCGCCGCGCTCGCCCCGGGGGAGCTCGTTGTGGCAGGGGTGGCAGCAGGCCTCGAAGAGGGCCCGCGTGCCCATGTAGGACCCGCCGATGCCGAGCACGACGACACGGTCGACGGCGTCGCGAATCCGCCGGGCGGCCTGCAGGATCGCGAACAGTTCGCTGGCCGGGCGGTCGGTGCCGTAGGCTGCGAGGAGCCGGTCGGGGAGGTCGATGAAGGCCGGATCGAGCACCTCGCCCGGCCGCGTGCCGCCGCTCCGCCAGCGGTCGAGATCGGAGAGCGCCTCGGCCCGCGCGGCCTCCAGCCGCGGCGCGAGCGCGTCGACGCCGGCGCGCGACACCGTGCCCGCGGCGAACACCGCCGCCGGGTCGTAGCGGATGGGATCCTCGGGCGGCTTCGGGCGGACGACGCTCATGACGGGCCTCGGACGGGGCGGCGGGTTTGGGACGGCCGGGCGGCGGTGTAGATTCGGGCGAACTGTAGCCGATGGCCATGCCGCCCGCCACTCACCACGCCCTGGGAACCGCCGCCGTGAAAGAGCTCGAACTCGTCCGCGAACTCGCCGAGAAGAACGCCTCGAAGATCGTTCTCTTCGTGGCCGACGGGATCGGGGGCCTGCCGATGGAGCCGGGTGGCCGGACCGAGCTCGAGACCGCGTTGACGCCCAACCTCGACCGGCTCGCCGCGCGGGGCACGAGCGGGTCGAGCGTGCCGGTCCTCCCGGGCATCACGCCCGGCTCGGGCCCGGGGCACCTCGGCCTCTTTGGCTACGACCCGCTCGAGTTCAAGATCGGCCGCGGCGCGCTCGAGGCCACCGGCATCGGCTTCGAACTCGGCCCGCACGACGTCGCGGCCCGCGGCAACTTCTGCACGCTCGACGCGTCGGGAACCATCTCCGACCGCCGCGCCGGGCGGATCCCGTCGGAGGAAAGCTTCGCGGTCGTCGAGAAGCTCCAGGCGGTGAGGATCCCCGGCGTGGAGACGTTCGTGAAGCCGGTGAAGGAGCACCGCTTCGTCGTCGTGTTCCGCGCCCCGGGGCTCGACGGCCGCGTGGCCGACACCGATCCGCAGGCCGTGGGCGTCGCGCCTCTCGACCCGCAGCCGCTCGATCCCGCCGCCACGAAGACGGCCGAGGTCGCGAAGGAGTTCGTGAAGCAGGCCCGCGCGATCCTCGCCGCGGAACCCAAGGCCAACGGCATGGTGCTCCGCGGCTTCGCCGGCAAGCCCGCCCTGCCCTCCTACGAGGAGCTCTATGGACTCCGCGCCGCGGCCATCGCGGTCTATCCGATGTACAAGGGCCTCGCCCGGCTGGCGGGCATGACGCTCGTGGGCACGGCGCAGTCGCTCGACGAGCAGATCGACGAGCTCGGCAAGGCGTGGAACGACTACGACTTCTTCTTCCTCCACTTCAAGTACACCGACTCCACCGGCGAGGACGGCGCGTTCGCTGCGAAGGTGAAGCGGATCGAGGAGCTCGACGCCGCGATCCCGCGGATCGAGGCCCTGAAGCCCGACGTCCTGATCGTGACCGGCGACCATTCGACGCCGAGCCGGCTCAAGGGCCACTCCTGGCATCCGGTGCCCACGCTCCTCGTCGCCGACACCTGCCGGCCCGACGGACTCGACGCGTTCTCGGAGCGGGCCTGCCTGCGGGGCGGCTTCGGGATCTTCCCCGCCAGGCACCTCATGCTGCTGGCGATGGCCCACGCCCTGCGGTTCGGCAAGTACGGGGCCTGACCCGACCGCCAGGCTCCACCACCCCATGCCCCGCGCCTCCAACGACGATCTCTTCGAAAGCTCGACGATGACGTTCGGCGAGCACCTCGACGAGCTGCGCACGTGCCTGATCCGCGCCGCGGCGGGGCTCGCCGTGGCGGTGTTCGTCGGCTTCTTCGTGGCCCGGCCGGTGGTCCATCTCATCGAGGAGCCACTGCGGCGGGCGCTGGGCGACTACTACTCCAAGCGGGCGCTCGAGACCGCGGCCGACTGGCGGCCCCGCACGGCGGGCGGCCCTGCCCTGCCCTATTCGCAGCGGGAGATCCGCGACGCCGTGGAGCACCACGGCCTGTCGTTCGAGCTCCGCGAGGTGCATGCCGACCGGCTCGCGCGTGTGCTCGGCCGGACGGACGGCACGGGGCCGGCTCCGTCGCCGTCCGCCGACGATGCCGCGCCCGCCGACACGGCCGACTTCGACACCGACGCGCTCGTGCCGGTCCTCCTCTGGCAGCCGCTCGCCCGCGATCCCCGCGTGAGCATCACGACGCTCTCCGCGCAGGAGGCGTTTGGCATCTACGTCAAGGCGGCGCTCCTCGTGGGCGTGGTGCTCGCCAGCCCGTGGATCTTCTACCAGCTCTGGACGTTCGTGGCGGCCGGCCTCTACCCGCACGAGCGGCGCTGGGTGTGGATGTTCCTCCCCTTGAGCATCGGGCTCTTCCTCGCGGGCGTCGGCATCGCGTTCTTCTTCGTCTTCGACTTCGTGCTCGACTACCTGCTCCAGTTCAACGACTGGCTGGGCCTCGACCCCGACCCACGGATCACCGAATGGCTGGGATTCGTGCTCATCCTGCCGATCGGGTTCGGCCTCGGCTTCCAGCTGCCGCTGGTGATGCTCTTCCTCGAGCGGATCGGGGTCTTCGATGCCGACGCCTACGTGTCGCAGTGGCGGATCGCGGTGCTCGCCATCGTGGTCGTGTCGGCGATCCTCACGCCCGCCGATCCCTACAGCATGCTGTTCCTCGCGGCGCCGCTGTGCCTGCTCTACTTCGGCGGCGTCGGCCTGTGCCGCTGGTTCGGGGCGGCCGACGCCGTGGCGGGGCGGCCGCGGGCCCCTCAGGCCACGAAGGCCAGCCAGTAGAAGACCGTGCCGGTGACGGCCGTCAGCAGAAGGTCGGCGGCGGCGAGTCGGGCCATCACGCGATGCCGCGGCCCGTGGGTCCCCGGCGCCGGCGGCGTGGGAAACCGGGTGAGCGCCTCCCACACGACCCAGGCCCAGAGCACGAGCGTCGAGACCGCGAACACGAGGTGGATGGCGAGCGCCGCGAGCACGCCCGTCGGCCACCAGGCATTGACCTCCCCCCACGGCGGGCCGCCGGCGGCCCG
>Ga0007791_10000697_pt1 | contig 11201 bp, 9 predicted proteins | sample CryBogmetaGMA05M_FD_60368 | JGI IMG/M metagenome (GOLD analysis project Ga0007791, IMG submission 60368) | Freshwater microbial communities from Crystal Bog, Wisconsin, USA - MA0.5M | ecosystem: Environmental > Aquatic > Freshwater > Lake | place: Crystal Bog, Wisconsin, USA | collected 2009-07-06 | reverse complement strand
CAGACAAGCTGCCCGCCATGGGCCGCCCTGCGAGCTAATAGACGCTCGGCAGACTCAAAAGCGGCCGCGGGGCTTTAGGGCTCCGCGGCGTTTTATATTGAAACGGGCTTAGGTCAGGCAGCTTCGGGCCGTCGACGACGCACCCTGGCCAAGCGCCGGAGCCTTCGCCAGAACCGCGTCTTCTGGGGTTCTGGATAGGGCTGAAGGTTGCGGACAAAGTCTTCGGCACAAGCCCGCCATGAAAATCCTTCGGCAAACTTGCGCACAACCTCGCGGTCGAGCTTCAGGGCCTCTAGACAGGCCTCGCGCAGGCCTTCTGTGGCCGTTGCTGCCAGCACCCCGGCATTGGATCCGGGAATGATGTCTATGGGCCCTGGCGCCGGATAGGCCGCTACAGGCGCGCCAGTCGCCATGGCTTCCAGGATCACCAGGCCGAAGGTGTCGGTCAGGGATGGAAAGACAAAGACGTCAGCGCACGCGAAATGCGCCGCCAGATCTTCGCCGGACTTGGAGCCCGTAAAGACCGCCTCCGGATACTTCTCCTCCAGCTCTTCCTTCTGGGGGCCGGGGCCGACCACCACCTTGGTGCCCGGGAGGTCCAGACTGAGAAAGGCCTCGATATTCTTTTCAACAGCTACCCGGCCAACTGACAGGAAGATCGGGCGCTTCAGATGTGCATAGACGTCGGGCTGGTCGTCCCTCTTTGGGTGGAACTGGATCGTATCGACCCCCCGCGACCAGGGCGTGATATTATGAAACCCATGCTGCTCAAGCTCATCGCGCATGGTGGGGGTGGCGACCATCAGACGCCCCGATGGCTTATGGAACCAGCGCATATAGGCATAGCCAGCCGCCAGGGGCAGGGGCAGGCGGGCCGAGACATATTCTGGGAAACGGGTGTGGTAGCTGGTGGTGAAGGGAAGCTTCCATTCCACACAGATACGCCGCGCCGCCAGACCAATTGGGCCTTCTGTGGCGATGTGAATAGCTTCAGGTTCGAAGGACTTGAACCTTTCCTGTACCGGCTCATAGGCCCCCACCGCGACCTTGATTTCGGCATAGGTGGGCAGGGGGAAGGTCTTGAACTGGTCTGGGCTGATAACCTCGACCGTATGACCCATCTCACGCATTTCAGCGATCACGCGGGTTAGGGTGCGGACGACACCATTGACCTGTGGCTCCCAGGCGTCTGTCGCCACGAGGATTCGCATGGGTCGCAGGCCATCAATTTGGGTGCGCACTGCTTCGCGTACCCTGACCTTGCTTGGTCGATGCGGGGCAAGGGCCTCGGTTTGCAACCAGGCCCAGAAGGCACCCATTAGCGCCTCCCGCGTCGGGAAATGGCGATAGACCGTGCGCTCGCCAACGCCGGCTTCGCTGGCGATTTCGGAATAGGTGACGTCTTCAACCGCGCCATCTTCCAGCTTGCGGCCCACTGCGCGGAGAATTTGATCCCGCGTCTCAGCCTTTTGACGATCGCGCAAACCGGACACGTATTTCGAAATCGGCTCTTTCATGGCAGCGAGACTGCCGCCAATTTACCAATTCTGTCAAGGCTTAGGCGGCAACGCTCTCTGTTTCGGCAATTTCCAACAGGTCGAACTCGGAGCTCAGAGTGCGGTCGATAACCGACCAGGACCTAAGTTTGGCCCACTCCAAAAGTTCCAAAGATCCATCGGGGTTTTCGGCCAGGGCGGTGCAGCTCTCTACCCAGTCGCCATCGTTGATATAGGTGATGCCGTCGATCTCACGCATTTCAGCCTTGTGAATGTGACCGCAAATCACGCCGTCCACGCCCCGCCGCCGGGCCTCTTCCGCCACTGCCGTCTCATAGTTTTCGACAAATTGTAGGGCGTTCTTCACCTTGGCCTTCAGGAAGGCCGAAAGGGACCAATAGCCAAAGCCCAGACGCCGCCGGACCCGATTGAACAGGGTGTTGGTCAAGAGCAGGGCGCGATAGGCATAGTCGCCCACCAGGGCCAGCCAACGGGCATGCTGAACCACACCATCGAATTCGTCGCCGTGGGTCACCAGGAAACGGCGGCCATCTGCGGTCTCATGGATCGCGTCTCGAGCGACAACGACGCCGCCAAAATGCACACCGATGAAATCGCGCACCACCTCGTCGTGATTGCCAGGAACGTAGATCACCTTGACGCCCTTACGGGCCATGCGGAGAATTTTCTGCACCACGTCATTGTGGGCCTGAGGCCAATACCAACCGGACTTGAGCTTCCACCCGTCGATAATATCGCCCACGAGGTAGAGGGTGTCGCATTCCATGTGCCGAATGAAATCCAACAAGAGCTCGGCCTGACATCCCCGGGTGCCCAGATGAATGTCAGAGATAAACACGCTCCGGTACCGACGAACTTCGACTTCCATCTTCTCAGTCCCCCTCAGACCTGAAATGAAAGGTTGCTAGGCTGATTGCATGTCAGTGATGTGAAACCCGCCAATGGCCTGTCCCCAGGGCAGCAAAGGCCTTAAGCAAAGCGCATGGAAGACGACAAACCTCACGCCAAAGAGACGCCAAAAGCGGTCCGAACCCGCGCTCGCATCCTCGATGCAGCCATGACCTTGTTTGCAACGGTCGGCTATCATCGCACCGACAACACCATGATTGCCGAAGCCGCAGGCCTGACGCGGGGGGCCATGCTTTATCACTTCTCGACCCGAGAATCCCTGGTTGAGGCGGTGATCGGCCATATCGACGCCGCGCGGGCCAAGCTGTTCGAGGCGGCCGCAGCGCATCCGCCCCATGTCGACGCCGCCGAGCACGCCATTGATGCCTATTGGAGCCTGCTGCGTGAGGCGCCCTTTATTGCCTTTTCTGACCTCGAAGCCGCCGCCCGAACAGACCCCATGCTGAAGGCTCAGTTGGCTGAGGCTCAGGCTGCCTTCGATCATGCCCAGGTCGGTGCGCGTTTTAACGCCCTGGCCCAAGCCGGGGCCGATCCCCGGTTCCAAGCCAGCCGCGACCTTGGGCGCTTCCTACTCGAAGGCCTCGCCAAGGGGGCCATGACCTATGACGAACCGGCGCGCCAGGAACGCCTGTTGCAGATTGTTAAGCGCGCTGTCAGGGCTTTGAACCGTAAGGGCGGGGTACAGGACCTTTGGCCTGATACCAATTAGCGCTGCTTTTCAGTCGCGATCCAGCGGTCGATCCTTTGCTCCAAAAGTGATAGCGGCAGGGGTCCAGCCAAAAGGACAGCATCGTGGAAACGGCGGATGTCGAACCTGTCGCCGAGGGCTGTTTTCGCCTTTTCCCGAAGGCTGATGATCTTCATTTCCCCAATCTTGTAGGCCAAGGCTTGGCCGGGCCACGACACATAACGCGCCAGTTCCACCTCGATATTCAAGGGCGAAAGGGCGGTGTTGTCGGTAAAGCAGGCCCGCGCCTCCTCCAGGGTCCAGCCCTTCCAGTGCAGGCCTGTATCCGCCACCAGTCGGCAAGCCCGCCACATCTCGTAACTTAACCGGCCGAACCGCTCATAGGCGTCGCGGTAAATGCCCATCTCCCCACCAAGCTTTTCGCCATAGAGTCCCCATCCCTCCGTGAAGGCGGTGACATCGGCGTTGCGTCGGAAATTTGGGACACCTTGCAGTTCCTGCCCAAGGGCGATCTGTAAATGGTGGCCCGGAACCGCTTCATGCAGGGTCAGGGCCGGAAGTTCGTAGAGGGGCCGCTGATCGAGCTTAGACGTATTGACCATATACCCGCCGGAAATGCCTTGCTCCGGACTGCCGCCGAAATACCGGCCTGTGGTGTAGGTGTCCTCGATATCAGCCGGGACTGGCCGGACACCATAGGTGAGGCGCGGCAAGGTCGCGAACCATACGGGCAGTTCATTGTCGATGCGCTTGGCGATCCGCGAGGCTTTTTCCAGGAGGTCTTCCCGCGAGGTCGCATAGAATTTGGGATCACTCCGCAGATAGGCCTGGAAGCTCTTAAAGTCGCCCTGAAAGCCTGTCTCAGCAATGACCCCATCCATCTCCTTGCGGATGCGAGCGACCTCAGACAGGCCGATTTGATGAATGTCATCCGGACTCAAGGATGTCGTGGTGTGATCCGCCACCAGCCATTTGTAATAGGCCTCACCCCCCGGAACGCCCCTTACGCCGAGAGTCTTGCGGCTGGCCGGCAGGTATTCCGTCTCGAGGAAGGCCACAAAGGCGCGCTGGGCTGGACGGATCTGATCGGTAATAACGGCCATGGCTTCCCTGCGAAGACCATCGGGGTCAGCAACGCTGGCCGGCAGCCGCGCCAAGGGAGTCATCAAAGGATCTGTCTCAATGGCTGCCAACACCTGCGCCCGGGCCCGGTCCAAGACTTGGCGATTGGTCGAGGCGGGTTGGGTGAAACCTGTGGCGATTCCACGCCGGGCGTTGGCGATATTGTCCTCATAGAACCTTGGCAGGGCCCGGAGGCGGGCGATCCAGGCCTTGGCCTGCGCCGTCGTTCGGATTGGCGTGGTGGTTGCCACATAGTTCAAGGTCTGATGAAAGCCGCCGTCAGAATTGAACGGCATGCGGGCCTCATCAAAGGATAGGCTCGAAAGCTGCCGATCCAAGGTCCAGGTCAGAAAATCCCGATTGAGCCGCGCCTCAGCCGATAGCCCTGACAGGGGAATGGCTGCAAGCCGAAGCTTGAGGGCACTCAACGCCGCAGCCCTGGCCTGATCCGCCGCAGGCGTCACATCGGGGAGGCGGCCCAATGCCGCCAGGTCGCCCTGTTGACCCGCCGAATAGGGGTCATCGTTCAGGCTATAGGCCTCGTAGTCGGCGACAATCCGGTTAAGGGCTGAATCGTCCGCAAGGGCTGGGGCGGCGGCGAACATAACGAGCAGGGCAAACAAAGCCGAACGCATGGAGGATCCTCTTCTCTTCCACCCACGCTAACGGACCTTGCCCGCGACGTCGAACCCAGGTCATCTTAACAGTCAGAATTTTTGGGGCCCTGCCATGAGTTTCCTAACCCGCCGCAAGGCGATCGCGCCGCATGTCCACGAAGACGGCCAGCATCGCCTGAAGGCCACCTTGAGTTGGCCCCACCTGGTGGCCTTGGGCGTCGGCGCCATCATCGGTACGGGTATCTATACCCTGACCGGAGTCGCCGCAGGATTGGCTGGACCTGCCGTGATCTTGTCCTTCGCCGTAGCCGGAGCGGTCTGTGCCTGCGCGGCTCTCTGTTATGCGGAAATGGCCAGCGTCATGCCCCAGTCGGGCAGCGCCTACGCCTATTCCTACGCGACCCTTGGCGAGATGATCGCCTGGATCGTCGGCTGGAGTTTGATCTTAGAATACACCCTGGTGTGCAGCGCCGTTTCGGTGGGCTGGTCGGGCTATGCCGGGGGCCTGATCGAGCAAGCTCATTGGGCGATCCCCAAGGCCTTGCTAGCCGGGCCCGATGCCGGAGGGATCGTCAACCTGCCGGCGGTCTTCATCTCTCTGGCAGTCACCAGCCTGCTGCTGGTCGGCACCCGCGAGAGCGCGACGGTGAATTTCGTGCTGGTCTGCGTCAAGCTGGTGGCCCTGGCTGGCTTTGTCGCCCTGACCCTGCCCCATTTCGACGCCAGCCATTTTCACCCCTTCGCCCCCTTCGGTTTCGGGGCCCATGAGGTCGATGGCAAGAAGGTCGGCATGATGGGGGCAGCGGCCATTATCTTCTTTGCCTTCTATGGCTTCGACGCCATTTCCACAGCAGCTGAAGAAGCCAAGAACCCCAGCCGCGACCTGACCATCGGCATTGTTGGCTCCATGGTCCTCTGCACCCTGATCTATATGGTGGTCGCCGCCTGCGCCTTGGGGACCTCGCCCTATGATGTCTTCTCCAAGAGCCCCGAACCCCTGGCCTTTGTCCTGCGGGAACTGGGCCAACCCACTGCGGCCGCGGTCATCGCCGGTGCTGCGGTCGTCGCCATGCCCACCGTCATCATGGTCTTCATGTTTGGCCAGAGCCGGGTGTTCTTTGCCATGGCCAGGGATGGCCTCCTGCCCCGCTGGCTGGCAGCGGTAAATCCCCGTGGCGTCCCCGCCCGGGTGACCCTGCTGACGGGGATCATCTCGGCGGTGATCGGCGGGATCATGCCCCTGTCGGAGATCGCATCCCTGGCCAATGCCGGGACCTTGGCGGCCTTCATCGCCACCATTGCCGCCGTTCTGGTCCTGCGCCGCGCCAGCCCGGCAGTGGTCCGGACGTTCTCCACACCCTGGGTCTGGCTCATTGGCCCAGCGGGGATCGCCGGCTGCCTCTACCTGTTCTCAAGTCTGGCGGCCAAGACCATGACCTTCTTCCTGATCTGGAACGTGATCGGTGTGGCCGTCTATCTACTCTATGGCCGCAGCCGCAGTCGACTGGCTGGTAGCTAGGCCGAGGGCGCTTCCGCCCCCGCCAGACCTAGTCGCTCGGACTGGAAACCTCGGTCGCGGATGCCCTGCCACCAGGCGCGGTTTTCCACGTACCAGCGGACCGTATCTTCCAGACCTTCGGCGAGGGGGGTCCTGGGCTCCCAGCCCAGTTCGTCCTTCAGCTTCGAGGCGTCGATGGAATAGCGGAAGTCGTGGCCCGGTCGGTCAGCGACAAAGGTAATACGCTCAGCGTGGGGCACATTGGCCGGCGCTAGCTTGTCCAGGTGAGCGCAGAGGATCTTGATGACCTCGATATTGCGAAGGTTGGAGTCCCCGCCAATGCAATAGGTCTCACCCAATCGCCCCTTCTGCAGAACGGTGAGCAGGGCATCGGCGTGATCGTCCACGTGTAGCCAGTCGCGGACCTGACGACCATCGCCATAGACCGGGATGGTCTTACCCTCTAGGGCGCGTAGCACCACGGTCGGGATCAGCTTTTCAGGGAATTGGTAGGGCCCGTAATTGTTAGCGCAATTGGTCACCACCACCGGCAGTCCGAAGGTACGGTTCCAGGCGCGGACCAGATGATCAGCCCCGGCCTTTGAGGCTGAATAGGGGGAATTGGGATCGTAGGGCGTGTCTTCGGTAAAGGCACCGTCTTCACCCAGGGCCCCAAAAACCTCGTCGGTGGACACATGGTGGAAGCGGAAGGCCGCCTTGCGGTCAGCAGGCAGGGCGCTCCAATAGGCGCGGGCGACCTCCAGCAGGACAGCGGTGCCCATGACGTTGGACCGAACGAAATCCAGGGGTCCGTCAATGGCCCGGTCATTATGGCTCTCTGCAGCCAGATGCATGATGGCATCGGGCTGATGACGTTCGAAAATCGCGGCTACGGTCGCCTGATCGCAAATATCGGCCTGCTCGAAGACATAGAGGTCTGAGCCTGCGGCCTCAGCAACATTGGCGAGGTTGGCGGAATAGGACAGAACGTCCAGATTGATCACATGATGGCCGTCCGCAACGGCGCGGCGGACGACGGCGGACCCGATAAAGCCGGCACCGCCGGTGACAATGAGTTTCATTTCGGTTCCAAAAACCTTCCGGCGAGCGGTCTACGGCCCGCGTTGACGACCTGCCTCCTAGCAGCAGATGGCCGGCACTGAAATATCTGAGGCCAGAAGCCTCGACGCCTTTTTCGTAAAACACAGCCTTGAGGCGGGGGAATGCCTTGCTTAAAGTCGTCTTTAACCTGCCCCGACGCGCATTTTCGCGCCGGCAGTATCGGCTTCAGGATTTTTCGAAGGCGGACGGTAGGGGCGCGCTTTAGCGCCGACGGGGAACGGCGTGGAGTCAAAGACAAATTCAAGGCCAGCAGGTCAGCCCGCAGGCATGCATTCAGGTGGCCCCGGTCGGCGTCCGGGTATGCCAGATCTCACCTCGGGACCTATCGGCCCGACCCTGGTGGCCTTCGCCCTGCCAGTTCTGGGTACCAATGTCCTTCAGTCCCTCAATGGAACGGCCAATGCGATTTGGGTTAGCCACGCCCTAGGTGCTGCTGCCCTGACTGCGACTACCAATGCCAACACCATCTTTTTCCTGATGCTCGGGGCCGTCTTTGGCATCACCATGGCGGCCAATCTGCTGATCGGCCAGGCCATAGGGGCAGGGGACCGTCACCTGGCCAAGCGCGTGGTCGGCACCGCCATCGTGTTCTTTGCGGTGGTGTCGATGATGGTGGGATTTGTGGGCTATACCTTCACCCCTGCGATCCTCACGGCCATGCAGACGCCACCCGACGCCAAGGCAGATGCGATCATCTATCTGCGCGTCATCTTCATGGCGATTCCGTTCATGTACTTCTTCTCCTTCGTCCAGATGGGGCAGAGGGGTTCGGGAGACTCGAAAACGCCTTTCTATTTCTCGCTTTTTGCCGTGGCCCTGGAGGTCTGTCTCAATCCCATGCTGATCCTGGGAATTGGGCCTTTTCCGAAGATGGGCATAGCCGGGTCAGCCACTGCCACCCTGGTCAGCCAGACCCTAACCCTGGGCCTGATCATTGCCTGGCTCTACCGGACGGACTCCATATTGGTTCTTAAGCGGTCTGAATGGCACCTGCTCAAGCCTGATTTCGCGATCATGAAGAGCCTGGTGACCAAGGGCCTGCCCATGGGCCTGCAGATGTTCGTGATCTCAGGCGCTTCGGTGATCATGACCAGGTTCGTCAATGGCTATGGCTCGCAGACCGCTGCGGCCTATGGTGCCGCGATCCAGCTCTGGACCTATGTGCAAATGCCAGCCATGGCCCTGGGCATGGCGGTGTCGTCCATGGCCGCCCAGAATGTCGGTGCGGGCAAGATGGATCGGGTAGACAAGGTGGCCGGTATCGGCGTGTCCTATGCCGCCCTGCTAAGTGGTGTTCCGATCCTGATCATCTATGCGATCGAGCCCATTGTTCTGCGCATGTTTCTGCCTGCCGGTAGCACTTCGATCCCGATCGCCATCCACATCAATTCCTTCGTGCTCTGGGGCTTCATTCCTTTCGGCATGAGCTTCATCCTGTCGGGCATTGTCAGGGCGACAGGTTCGGTGGTGCCGCCCCTAATCTTCATGGTGATCTCGCTTTGGATAATCCGAATTCCCTTTGCCATGTCCCTACAGCCCATGCTGGGTGCAGACGCCATCTGGTGGAGCTTCCCTCTGGGATCTATCGCCTCCCTGATCATGGCCGCAGGCTGGTTCAAGTGGGGCCCCTGGCGGAAATCCAGGCTGCTCGAGACCATCCCCCGGGGCGAAGTGCCAGATACAGGCCATGGGGCACCTGGCGGGATCGAGGAAACCGAGGTCGCAGAAGCGGCCCGCTGACTCAGCTCCAGGCCGCGAACCGGAAGATTTAGGGTGTGGTCCGGTCCCCGGCTTGCCGCCTCAGATATGGTCGCCAGTCAGGGTCTCGACCACTGGCGCTTCAGCGTTCATGGCGTCCCGCGCCTCAAGGTCTGAGCGGATATTTGCATGCCGGGTCGCATCCAGCTTCCAACCCAGGAAACATGTACCGCCGATCATGACGAAGAAGATCGGGCCAATTGTGAAGGCCAGTTCCAGGCCGCGGATTGCCTCGGGGGTATTCCTTGCGCCTTCGGCAGCGTTGAAGCCAATTGCGGCCAAGACGGAATAGGTGATCACACCTGCCATGGCTGAGGCAACCTTGGCCATGAGACTGGTGAAGGCATAGATCAAGGTTATCCGCTCCCGGCCCTGCTCCAGGCGTATTTCATCTCCGAAATCAGCGGTCATTGCCCGAGTCATCATGGTGAAGCCGGCAGCCATGAAGCCGCACCAGACCATGGTCGGAATGGCGAGCAGAAAATGACTCTTGGGAACCAACAAGACCGTGCATAAACCCAGGGAATAAGCCGTAGCTGTAAGGAATAGGGTCCTATGCTTGCTGATGCGCATGGCCAAGGCAGCGGCCGCAGGCGCGCCAAGTGCGCCTGAAATCACATAAATCCCGAGGAGCAGGGATCCCTGACCCACAGAAAAGCCCAGGGCATGGGTGAAGAAGAAGACATAGAGGGCGCTCATCCAGCCTGGCCCCAGCACAAGGGCAGCTTCGCCGACCAGGAGGCGCAGGAAGGACGGGTTTTTGACCAAGCTCCAATAGTCGCCCCATGGGACTGTTGGCTTACGTCTGATCTCCGGCGCGATGGGTTCGGGTGTGCATAATACCACTACAGCAACAGCGACTGGCAGGGCGAGCAAGGCGAACCAGCCGATCATCTGTATGGCCTGAGCGTTGGGCAGCCCCATGCGCTCAGCAAGGGTAGGAATTGCCAGGACAGCCAGCGATCCAAGAATACTTATGGGGGTCATGAGACCGAAGACCCGGGACCTCTCATCGTAGTGGGTTACAAGGGTCGCACTCCACGCGAGGTGAGCAAGCGTGACCATGGAATTGCCTAGGTAATAGACGAAAAGCCAGGTCACCAGATATCCGGCACCAATACCGGGCGGGGCCAGGAACAGTTGGTATATGCCCAGCATAAGAAGTGGCAGGCCGGCCACGAACCAGAGTCGGTAACGCCCCCACCGGGTGACGAACCTGTCCATGACTAGGCCCAGGACAACGTCGATCGCGAAGTCCAGCATCCGAACCGTGAACCAGGCACCCGCGATCACCATCAAGGGGATCCGTAGGTGGCTGGCGAGATAGGGTTGCAGGAAGATGGCGAACCCGATCGCCATTCCGCCCAAGGGCAGGCCGGTCGCCGAAAACGCGAGAATGGCAGGAAGGGTCAGTTGGCCCGCACGCGTCTGGTGCGCCGGGACGTTTCGACCGGGGCCAAAGACCATCTATCCCTCCCGCTATGTCTCTATCCACCCCTCTTTGAGGCCGACCAGAGCAAGTCTTGTTAGACTCCAGCCTGCAACACCACAGACCAGGAGCGCAATTAACTTACGCAGAAAAAGGGAGACCTGGAGCGAGAGAAGTCGCCTAGTGGTTCGGCGCGACGAGAGCCGAATAAACTAGGGTCCGAAGTTCCCGCCGGATGGGATAAGTGCCCGATCCCATCAGCTGGGTCATGAAGACCACAGCAATGTCCTCGACTGGATCGATCCAGAAGGCGGTGGATGCCGCGCCACCCCAATAATACTCGCCGGGGCTGGAGGGCAGCATGGCCTTGACGGGATCAACGGTGACCGCGAAGCCCAGGCCAAATCCGACCCCGGCGTTTGTGGCTTCAGAGAACAGCGACCGGGACAGATTTGTCAGGTCCTGACCATCGGGCAGATGGTTAGAGGCCATAAGGGCCAAGGTCCTGGGTGCCACTAGGCGATGACCATTCAGTTCGCCG
>Ga0007791_10000693_pt1 | contig 11224 bp, 13 predicted proteins | sample CryBogmetaGMA05M_FD_60368 | JGI IMG/M metagenome (GOLD analysis project Ga0007791, IMG submission 60368) | Freshwater microbial communities from Crystal Bog, Wisconsin, USA - MA0.5M | ecosystem: Environmental > Aquatic > Freshwater > Lake | place: Crystal Bog, Wisconsin, USA | collected 2009-07-06 | reverse complement strand
CTGGCCAATGGTTTGGCTGGAACCGGAGTGGGCGTGCACGCGGTGTGCCCGGGTTTCGTGCGCACCGAGTTTCACCAGCGCGCCGGTATCGACATGGCGTCCATACCGGGGCCGCTGTGGTTGAGCGTCGATGACGTCGTGACCGAAAGCCTCGCTGATGTTGCCAAAGGCAAGGTTGTCAGCATTCCCGGTCTTCAGTACAAAGTGCTGACCACCGCGGGCCGGATGGTTCCGCGCGAACTTGTTCGCGGGTTCACCAAGAGGATAGGACGTGGCCGTGACCGCACCTGAGCTCAACGCTGCCGACCGCACCGACCTCGCTGCGCTGGTACGCCGGCTGTCGGTAGTCTTCGGCCGCGTCACGCTGTCTTCCGGTAGGGAAGCCGACTATTACGTCGATCTGCGCCGAGCGACACTGCACCACCAGGCCGCCCCACTGATCGGACGGTTGATGCGCGAGCTCACCGCCGACTGGGACTACGTGGCGGTCGGCGGGTTGACCATGGGTGCCGACCCGGTAGCCTGCGCTGTGATGCACACCCCGGGTCGGCCCATCGACGCATTCGTGGTCCGCAAGGCCACCAAAACCCATGGCCTGCAACGGCTTATCGAAGGCGCGGAGGTGGCCGGTAACCGGGTCTTGGTAGTTGAGGACACCAGCACGACGGGTGGTTCAGCGCTGACGGCCGTGAAATCCGTTCGCGAGGCGGGCGGAACCGTGGTCGGCGTCGCCACGGTCGTCGATCGTGCCACCGGTGCGGCCGCGGCGATCGAGGCCGAGGGCGTGCCGTACCGCAGCATTCTCGGACTTGCCGAACTCAACCTGCCGGAGCAGTGACCAAACGGGCCCGGGGCGAGGAGTTCCCGGAGCCGGAGTCCCAACCGGAAACAGACCTCGAGTGGGATGAGGTCGTCGACATCATCTGTGTGGGCACCGATCCCGGCCCGACGGCACAGGCGATCGCCGGCATCCAGTGCGGACAGCAGGTGCTTGCCGTCGCCAGGCCGCAGATCTGGGACACCGATACCGCCTCCTATTTCGCCGAGATGACCGCGGACCTGACGCCACCGGAACCGGGCCGGCAGGTGCCGCTCACCCGCGCCCAGCCGGCCGAAGCCGAACCCGCCCGCGGCCGTGTGATTGACACCTTCGTCGGCGCACACCTGCGGGACTGGGCGAGGCAGTGTTGGGCAACGCCGTTCGGTGTTCTGTACACCGACCCCTTCGCCATTGATACGACACCGATGGTCACCGATGACGGTCTGCGCATTGAGGTGGCCGTGGTCGGTCACTATCGGCCGGATCGGCCGCTGGCGCAATGGCTGTGCGCCCAGGCGCTTGAACATGATGTGCAACCGGATCCCGATCTGACTTTGCAACGTCTGATCATCGAGTACGGACGGGTGGCGGGCGCCGAGCTGCTCACCGGCTCCGGAACGCTGTTGGTGCGCGCCATAGACGGGGTGGCGCTTCCGACAGCCGCATCCGATATCGACTGGGCGCTTCGATCAGATCTGGGCGACACGGATCTCGAGGTCGCGATCGTTGGTCGTCCCGCTGGCCGCTTCGGCCGGGTTGAGCTTCTGGCGTCTGACTAGGTCCCGGTGGTGTCGTCGAGAACGATCGACCGAAAATGTGAACTCTGCGCGCCGGACGGATTAGGCGCATAGATGGCCAGCATGCGCGCGTACCCCCTGGCGAGGTAGCGGCCGAGATGACCGCCGCGTACCACTGCGGCATCGCCGGGGCGCAGTGTCACTGACTCGCCTTCGGATTCGACGACAAGTTCGCCGGCCAGCAGGTAGGTGGTCTCGTCATGCGGGTGCAGGTCTTCCCAGCCCTCGTTTTCGAGCTCCCATTCGTGGATCACGACATCGTTCCACGTGGCTCCCGGAGCGTCCGTGTCGTGGCCGGTGAGGGTCTCGCAGCCGTTCCGGCGGCCATCTGCGTCGGGTGTCAGCATCACCCGTGGGTAGCGGACCAGTGCGGCCCGCGCGTGGTCGGAACCCATGCGGCCGAGGCTACCCTTCCACCATGTCGACTAATGGGCCGACCGAGGGGTCCGAGCCCGGTCCCACCGAGTGGTCCACGGATGGACCGGGAGTCGGTCCCTGGCTCACCACCCAGACCGGACCCGTCCCGGATGACGCTCGCTACGATCCCGGGTTACTCGCCCAGGGTGATGCCCGCAATGTCGTTGATGCATACCGCTATTGGCGTCGGGAGGCGATCGTCGCCGATATCGATCAGCGTCGACATCCGCTCCATGTGGCGATTGAGAACTTTGGCAATGATGCCAATATCGGCGCGGTGGTCCGCACCGCCAACGCATTCGCCGTCGACACCGTGCACATCGTCGGACGCCGGCGATGGAACCGCCGCGGCGCCATGGTGACCGATCGATATCAGCGACTGCTCCACCACGACACCACCGAGGATCTGCTGGTATTCGCTCGTGGCGCCGGGCTCGCCGTGGTCGCAGTCGACAACGTTCCCGGCGCGGTGCGTCTGGAGGAGACCACTCTGCCTCGGGACTGTCTGCTGGTGTTCGGCCAGGAGGGACCCGGAATCTCCACCTCAGCCCAGTCCGGTGCCGCGCTGACGGTCTCGATCGCCCAGTTCGGTTCCACCCGCAGTATCAATGCCGGCGCCGCCGCCGGTATCGCCATGCATGCCTGGATCCGACAGTGGGCTGACCTCTCCCAGGCCTGGTAGGGCAGGATTGCGGTCGTGGACCAGCAGTGGACGAACCGCGCAGCCAGCGCCGAGGCTGCCATCGCCAAACGACACCTGCGGCGGCTCTGGCAACTGCCCGCAACCCAGCTCGGCGTGGTTGGGTGGCCGCCCACCCGCAAAGATCTGGCCTTTGGCACCTGGCACTACTGGTGGCAGGCCCACCTGCTGGACACCCTCGTCGACGCCCAGGTGCGCGACCCGCGACCGGAACGGGTGGAGTCCATCAAGCGCCAGATCCGCGGCCACCTCGCGCGCAACAATGGCCGGTGGACCAACAGCTACTACGACGATATGGCCTGGCTCGCGTTGGCTCTGGAGCGAGCCGATCGGCTCGCCGGTGTCCCGAGTCAACGGGCACTGTCGACCCTGGCTGCCCAGCTCATCAACTCGTGGGTGCCCGAGGACGGCGGCGGAATCCCCTGGCGAAAACAGGATCAGTTCTTCAACGCCCCGGCCAACGGCCCGGCGGGGATCTTCCTTACCCGCTATGGCGATCGGTTACACCGGGCCGAGCAGATGGCCGATTGGATCGACGCGACGCTGATCGATCCGGAGACCCATCTGGTTTTCGACGGCATCAAGGCCGGTTCGCTGGTGCGCGCTCAGTACACCTACTGCCAGGGCGTCGTGGTTGGTCTGGAGACGGAGTTGGCCGTGCGCACCGGCGATGACCGGCACTCGGCGCGAGTGCGACGCCTGGTGCCCGCCATCGCTGAACACATGGCACCGGACGGGATACTCAAAGGCGCCGGGGGTGGCGACGGCGGACTGTTCGCGGGTATCACTGCGCGCTACCTCGCCCTGGCCGCGACCGCACTGCCCGGCGAGGAGAAGGCTGACAACGCGGCGCGCGACACCGCGCGCGGGATCGTGCTCGCCTCAGCCCGGGCGGCCTGGGACAACCGGCAGGACGTCGACGGTCTGCCACTGTTCGGTGCCTTCTGGGATCGGACCGCCGAGGTACCTCGTGCCGGCACTGAGGCTGGGAAGTTCGTCGAAGGCGCGGTTGTTGAGTCGGCGGCACCTGAGCGCGATTTGTCGGTGCAGGTATCCGGTTGGATGCTGATGGAGGCCGCCCACGTTGTCGCGCAATACCAAGCCGCGCAAGCGAATTAGCTGACGTCGCGCCTGCGCAGCACATTACGGCCGACCGCAGTCAGGCCCGGCAGGATCGACAGGAACACGATGAGCAGGATCATCAGCTCGATGTGATTTTTGACGAATGGCACGTTACCCAGGAAGTAGCCGAGCAGTGTCACCCCGGCACCCCACAGCACGCCGCCGATGATGTCGTAGCCGAGAAACACCGGATAGCGCATACCTGACACCCCGGCCAACACCGGGGTAAAGGTGCGCACGATCGGCACGAACCGGGCCAGGATGATGGTCTTGGGTCCGTGGCGTTCGAAGAAGGCGTGCGACTCGCTCACATAGCGCTTCTTGAACAGCCGTGAGTCCTCCTTGTCGAACAGGGCGGGCCCGATGCGCCGGCCGATGAAGTAGGCGCACTGATCACCGAGTACCGCCACCACCGGGACGGCAATGATCAGCACCCAGATGCTGACCGGGGGATGCGGTGCCGCGGCCAGCAACCCGCCGGTGAACAGCAGCGAGTCACCCGGCAGCAGTGGGAACAGCAGGCCGGTCTCAATGAAGACGATGATCAAAATGCCCGGCAGCACCGCGGAGGCGAACAAGCCACCCTCGCCGAGCCAGTACATCGGATCAAGGATGTTGGGCAGGGCCAGCACGGTGGTGGTCATCAGCGACCAAGATACCGGTCGACGGTGCCGCCACCGGAAGCCTCGCTGTTTGACATACTGCGGGAAGAAATCCCGATCGCCGGAGAGGATGTTCCATGCCCATCGCCACGCCCGAGGTCTATGCGGAGATGCTGGACCGCGCCAAGGAGCATTCCTTCGCGTTTCCAGCCATCAACTGCACCTCGTCGGAGACCGTCAACGCCGCGATCAAGGGATTCGCCGACGCCGGCAGTGACGGAATCATCCAGTTCTCCACCGGAGGTGCCGAATTCGCTTCCGGGTCGGGGGTCAAGGACATGGTGACGGGTGCGGTCGCACTGGCTGAGTTCACGCGAGTGATTGCCGACAGGTACCCCATCACCGTGGCACTGCACACCGATCACTGCCCCAAGGACAAACTCGACACCTACGTGCGTCCGCTGCTGGCCATCTCCACGGAGCGTGTTTCCAAGGGGCTCAACCCCCTGTTCCAGTCGCACATGTGGGACGGCTCGGCCGTGCCGATTACCGAGAACCTGGCCATCGCCCAAGACCTGCTCAAGATTTGCGCGGCGGCCAAGATCATCCTCGAGGTCGAGATCGGTGTGGTGGGCGGTGAAGAAGACGGTGTGGAGGCCGAGATCAACGAAAAGCTCTACACCAGCCCGGCCGATTTTGAGAAGACCGTTGACGCACTCGGGATCGGGGAGAACGGTAGGTATCTGCTGGCGGCCACCTTCGGCAATGTGCACGGTGTTTACAAGCCGGGCAACGTGAAGCTCAAGCCGGATGTACTGGCCGAGGGTCAGCGGGTGGCCGCTGCCAAACGCGGTCTGGCCCAGGGCACCCAGCCCTTCGATTTCGTTTTCCACGGCGGCTCCGGATCATTGAAATCGGAGATCGAGGATGCGTTGCGCTACGGCGTGGTGAAGATGAACGTCGATACCGACGCCCAGTACGCATTCACCAGACCAGTGGCCGGGCATATGTTCGCCAACTACGACGGTGTGCTCAAGATCGACGGCGAAGTCGGCAATAAGAAGGTCTATGACCCGCGCAGCTACCTCAAGCTGGCGGAGGCCAGTATGGCGGCGCGCGTTGTTGAGGCGTGCAACGACCTGCACAGCGCCGGCCGGAGTGTGTCAGCCGGGTGAACGCAGTGAGCCCGGGCTGCATCCGATTGCCGGCCTCACTCCGTTCACCCGGCTGGATCCAGCCGGCTAGGACGACTGGCAGATCTTCCACTGTTCGTCTCGGAACTGCAGATCGAAACTGTGCACCGATTTACTGGCCGGGTTGGCAGCCATATACGAGGTGACGTTGGCTTCAGCGTGGTCGCCGTTAACAACCACCTCGTCGATGCTGGCCACCACCGGGTACTGCTTGGCGGCTGATAGCCGTGCATAGGTGTCCGACCACGTGCGGTCGTCAAAGTTGACGTAGTTGTCCCTGGTCTGTCCGCAGGTGACACTGCGCAATGTCGCCAGGTCGCCTTTCTGCACAGCGGCGTCGAAGGTCTGGATGGTCGAGCGCACCATGTTTTCCCGCGACGTCTTCGCCGAGTCGGCTTTTTTCAGCAGAATCACCCCGAGGATCAACGCCGCCGCCAATGCGGCGATAAAGAGGATGACCGGTATCAGCCACCTCGACTGTCGTGGGGACTGCGAACTGGGTGGTATTGCCTGGGGTCCGACGGTGCGCGGATGTGACCCGGTGACATCGAACGCGTGCGCGGTCGCGGACATGAATTCCGTCTCGGCATCAGGCACCCGGTCGATGATCTGGGTCGATCCGGCATCGAAACCCGGTGCGGTATAACGGCGTTCGCCGGTAGCGGTATCCGACTGGCCGCCGAGGTCACCGATCTCGATCACTTCGGTGATCGGGTCGGAGTCATGATCGTGATCGGTTCCGGACGGGTTCGACATAGCGGGTTGCCGTCCTCCTTGGATGCTGATGTACTCGACCCTAACTGCTCGGTCCGACTCGCCGACAGACTAAGCCCGCCAACAATGGCATCCTGGTAACCATGACATCTTTTGGCGATCTCCTCGGACCCCAACCCGTGCTGCTGCCTGGCGATATCGAGGCTGAGGCCGCTCTGGCGGCCGGTGAGACCCCGGCCGCTGTGGCCGCGGCCCATCCCACCGCGTCTGTGGCCTGGGCATTCCTGGCTGAAGAGGCCCTGGCGGAGGACAGGGTGATCACCGCTTACGCCTACGCCCGCACCGGTTATCACCGCGGTCTCGATCAGCTGCGCAGAAACGGCTGGAAGGGCTTCGGCCCGGTGCCCTACCGGCACGAACCCAACCGGGGTTTTTTACGGTGTGTCGCCGCACTGGCCCGCTCCGCCGATGACATCGGCGAGACCGACGAATTCGCCCGCTGCCTGGACCTGCTGGATGATTGCGACCCGACGGCCCGCGCCTCGTTCGGTCTTTAGCTACCAGTTGGTCTGGCACTCATCTGCCGACCCCGGTGGCTCGATCTGGACGGTGGCATGTTCGAGTCCCCGGGCGGCCAGCACCGCGCGTGCATCGTCGAGGACTCGGTCTGAGCGCCCGTTGCTCGTCAGATGCGCGGTCACCATGTCTTTGCCCGGAACCAGTGTCCACACATGTAGATCGTGTACCTCGGTGACACCGTCCACCGCAGCCAGTGCCGAACGCAGTTCGTCAACATCGATATGTTGCGGCGACGACTCCGACAGGATCCGCAGCGCTGCCCGGGCCAGGGCAATGGCGCGCGGTAGCACCCACAGCGCGACCAATACGGCCACCACGACGTCGGCGTAGGGCCACCTGGTCGTGACTGTGACGATTCCGGCGATCAGCACGCCGACGCTACTGACTGCGTCGGCGACGACCTCCATGTAGGCGCCCTTCACTGCCAGACTCTCGCTGGCCTGGGAGCGGAGCAGCAGTGCGACGGTCGCATTGGCCGCCAGTGCGGCCAATGCCACCGCGATCATCGGCCAGCCCGGAACGTCCGGCGCATTCCCGAGTCGCTGGAACGACTCGTACAGGATGAACGCTGCGACTCCCAACAGCAGCATGGCGTTGGCCACGGCGGTGAACACTTCGGCGCGATGCCAACCGAAGGTTCGGGCCGCTGACTTCGATCCACGGCGGGCCAATAGCACTGCCGTCAGACCCATAAACAGTGCCACCAGATCGGTCAGCATGTGTCCGGCGTCGGCCAGCAGGGCCAGTGATCCGATGACCAGTGCGGTGGTGACCTCGAGGGCGAAGAACGCGGTGAGAATCCCGACCGCGATGAGCATCCGGCTCACCCGGGTGTCCGCGGTGCTGTGGCTGTGTCCGGCGCCCATGGCTGAAATCTACTGCCCCAAACTTCCGTCATCGGCGGTGAGTACTTAAGTCCCTTGCCGGTACGGACGAGCTGTTCCTATCGTGAGACCTGACGGCAGCGGTGAGGGGGGTCCGCTGCCGTCATTAGTTTTTAGAGCCAGGCCGACCAGAACCGGGTCAGCTGCCCGCCGAACATGGCCAGGCCGCCGGGTACCCCGGACAGGTCGAAGAACCAGAAGACGATCTTGAAGAACCACTGGTTCAGCGCCGGCGTTATCAGCACGACGATCAGAATCAGGAAGCCGAACTGCCGAACCGGTTCCAGCGACCGACGGGTCGACGGGCTCAGATGCGGTTCCAGGGCACCGAAGCCGTCCAGGCCCGGGATCGGCAGCAGGTTCAACACCAGGGCGGTCACTTGCAGGAAGCCCAGGAATGCGACCCCGGCCCAGAACACCGAATGATTCGGGTCCCAGAACAACCGCGTTGCGATCAGCAGCACTACCCCGAGCACCAGGTTGGCGAACGGTCCGGCAAGGCTCACCAGTGTTCGCTGGCGCGGCGTCATGAACTCGGTGCGCAGGTACACCGCACCGCCCGGAAGTCCGATGCCCCCCAGGGCGATGAAGAGCAACGGCAGACCCAGCGACAGCATGGGGCTGGAGTACTTCAGCGGGTTCAGCGTCAGATAACCCCGCATCGCGACGTCCTGGTCACCGAAGCGCCATGCGGTGTAGGCGTGGCCGAATTCGTGGAGGCATAGGGACACCAGCCAACCGGCGATCACGAAGAGGAACACCCCGACATAGGCCATCGTCGGCGTCGACGCGCCGGCCATCCAGGCCATCGCACCACCCGCGGCGGTGACTCCGATCAGGGCCAGGAAGATCGGGCTGGGGCGCACCGATCGACGCAACGGGAGAACGCTCACAACACGAAACTACCGGGCCGCTTAACTCACCCGAAGCCAGCCTGTTGTGTGCCGATAGAACGTCGACCGCTTCACCTCACGCGGACCTTCGACGCCGTCGCGCACGACCCGCGCGCCCGTGGTGCCCAACTGGACCGCCCGTCCGGCCAGCCATCGGCGTGGCCTCCGGCCCGGCATGGTCACCTTCAGCCCCGGCATCGCCGCAGTGGGCTCGATCCGAACGGCATTGGCAACGCCGTCGAAGAGCACCGCGTCATCCACCACGGCCTCGCCCCGGATCGCCCGGGAGCCCTCGGGCGGCAGCCACCAGGCCACCCCGACCAGCGCGGTGGCGGTGTCGTCACGGATCAGGGGAACGCGGCGCGCCATCCCGTTCACGGCACGGCGCGCTCCGCGCCAGTCAGGAACATGGGCGACCTCGATATCGAGGCGTTCTGCCCGCATCAGCCGGGTCAGTACGGCGGCCAGATCCGCGTCCGATCCGACCACCACCACTCTCCGTACATCCTGAATCGCGGTATCGATCCCGGTGGGTTCGTCCTGCTGGAAGCACGGCAGAGCCGCCAGCGCGCGCGGCAGCCGGCGGTTGCCGAAACGCAGCAGGGTGATTCCGGTTTCGATCAACGACACTCCTCGCCAGGCTCCGATAGGGTGACTCCCCGGCTGCGACACAATATGCCAGGAGCGGAGCGGGGTCAGGCCATGCCGGCAATAGTCCTCATCGGCGCCCAGTGGGGCGACGAGGGCAAGGGGAAGGCCACCGATCTACTCGGTGGGCGCGTTCAGTGGGTGGTGCGCTACCAGGGCGGTAACAACGCCGGGCACACCGTGGTCCTGCCGAACGGGGAGAACTTCGCGTTGCACCTCATACCCTCGGGCATCCTCACGCCCGGGGTGACCAACGTGATCGGCAACGGCGTCGTCGTCGACCCCGGTGTGCTGCTCACCGAACTTAGCGGGCTCAACGACCGCGGAATCGACACCTCGCGGCTGCTGATTTCTGCCGACGCGCACCTGCTGATGCCCTATCACGTCGCCATCGACAAGGTGACCGAGCGCTATATGGGTAGTAAGAAGATCGGTACCACCGGACGCGGAATCGGCCCGTGCTACCAGGACAAGATCGCCCGGATGGGAATCCGCGCGGCTGACGTGCTGGATCCAGACCTGCTGGCCGCCAAGATCGGCGCCGCGCTGGATTTCAAGAATCAGGTTTTGGTCAAGATTTACAACCGCAAGGCGCTGGACCCCGATGAAGTCGTGGAAACACTACTGGCTCAGGCTGAGGGCTTCGCCCACCGGATCGCCGACACCCGGCTCCTGCTCAACAACGCGTTGGAGGCCGGCGAGACGGTGCTGCTGGAGGGTTCCCAGGGAACCCTGCTCGACATCGACCACGGCACCTACCCGTTCGTCACATCGTCGAACCCGACCGCCGGTGGCGCTGCCGTCGGCTCCGGTATCGGGCCCACCCGCATCACCACCGTGCTGGGAATCCTGAAGGCCTACACCACCCGGGTCGGCTCAGGTCCGTTCCCCACCGAGTTGTTCGACGCAAGCGGCGAGTACCTATCCAAGACCGGCGGGGAGGTCGGCGTGACGACCGGCCGACAGCGCCGGTGCGGCTGGTTCGACGCCGTCATCGCGCGCTATGCCACCCGGGTCAACGGCATTACCGATTACTTCCTGACCAAACTCGACGTGCTGTCCAGCCTGGAGACCGTTCCGGTGTGCGTCGGCTACTCGATAGACGGCAAGCGCACCGACGATATGCCGATGACCCAGAGCGATATCGCTCGCGCGGTGCCGATTTACGAGGAACTGCCGGGCTGGTGGGAGGACATCTCGGGAGCGCGGGAGTTCGACGATCTGCCGGTGCGGGCCAGAGACTATGTGCTGCGGCTGGAAGAGCTTGCGGGAGCGCCGGTTTCATGTATCGGAGTGGGCCCCGGTAGGGATCAGACGATCGTGCGCCGCGACGTGTTGGCGGCGCGGGCGTGAGTTTGGAACAGGACCCGCACGAGCTCGATCCCGACTACGACAAGCATGGCGGCTTCCCCCGATTTCAGGTCATCGATGAGCCGGCCGGTTTCGGTCGTTTCGTTACGGCCATGCGTCGCGCCCAGGATCTCGCGGTGTCGGCGGATGTCGCAGACTGGGACGGGGCGGCAGACCGGGTCGAGGACCTGATCGCCTACCTGGCTCCCCATGAGGCGCCCGGCGGGATAGCGCCGGCCGGCCGGGTCGCAACACTGCCGGGTGCCGGAAGCATTCTGATGCCGCCGTGGGAGGTTCATCGCTTCGACCCCGAGGTCGTCGAAATCGGCGTGCAGTTCAGCCGCTATTACGTCGGCGGCAATAACGCCGTACACGGCGGAGTGGTCGCGATGATGTTCGACGTAATGTGCGGGATCGTCATCCATGCCATCGGTCGGCCAATCAGCCGCACCGCTTTCCTGCATGTCGATTACCGGAATATCACCCCCATCGATGTGCCGCTGAC
>Ga0007791_10000692_pt1 | contig 11225 bp, 7 predicted proteins | sample CryBogmetaGMA05M_FD_60368 | JGI IMG/M metagenome (GOLD analysis project Ga0007791, IMG submission 60368) | Freshwater microbial communities from Crystal Bog, Wisconsin, USA - MA0.5M | ecosystem: Environmental > Aquatic > Freshwater > Lake | place: Crystal Bog, Wisconsin, USA | collected 2009-07-06 | reverse complement strand
CCGATTCCGGTTGGGCCGTTCGCCGTGATCGGTGACGATTCCATTGGCAGGGGAATAGTTGAGACCCTGCGAGGGCATCGCTCTCCAGCGGTCTTGATGCAGAACCATGGCGTCTTCACAATCGGTAAAGACGCCAAGGCAGCAGTGAAGGCAGCGGTGATGTGCGAAGACGTTGCTAAGAGCACCCAAATAGCACTCGCTCTTGGAAATCCCATTCCGCTGACGCAAGAGCAGATCGACGGCCTTTACAACCGATACCAAAACGTTTACGGCAACAAATAATTTTTCAAACCAAGCGAAACGGAAATAGATACTGTGGCTAATCAAAAGACAATCTGGTTCCTAACCGGCAGCCAATCTCTCTACGGCGAGGAAACCCTGCTTCAGGTTGCAGAGCAATCTCAAGCGGTTCTGGCGTTAATCAATGGCAACCTCAGCGCGGAGCTGAAGCATCAGGTTGAGGTCGTGTGGAAACCGGTTTTGAAGACTCCGGAAGCCATCAAGCGTTTGATGCTCGACGCAACCGCCGACGACGATTGCATAGGCGTGATCACTTGGATGCACACTTTCTCGCCGGCCAAGATGTGGATAGCAGGGCTCGAAGCGCTTCAAAAGCCACTGCTGCACCTGCACACCCAGGCCAATCAGAGTTTGCCCTGGTCAAGCATCGACATGGATTTCATGAACCTAAACCAGGCTGCCCACGGTGACCGCGAATTCGCTCACCTCGTGAGTCGAATGGCCATTGCGCGCAAGATTGTGGTTGGCGCGCCTGGTTCCCAGCACGTTGCAGACCGCATCTCGGCTTGGGCCTACGCCACCCTGGGTTGGCACACATCGCAGAACCTAAAGCTGGTTCGGTTTGGCGACAACATGCGCTTCGTTGCGGTCACCGATGGAGACAAGGTCTCGGCTCAAATGACCTTTGGCATGTCCATCGAGGCATACGGCGTGAACACTTTGGTTGAAGCCGTCGAGCAGGTCTCAGATGCAGACGCAGAAGCGCTTTGTGAGATTTACGAGCGCGACTACGAGGTGGTTCCAGAGCTTCGCATCGGTGGCGCTCGCCACGATTCTTTGGTGTACGGGGCAAAAATTGAGATTGCCCTGCGGTCCATTCTGGAAGGTCTAGGCGCCAAGGCCTTCACAAGCGACTTTGAAGACCTCGGTTCCCTGCGTCAGCTTCCCGGGCTAGCCGTGCAGCGACTTATGGCCGACGGTTACGGCTTTGGCGGTGAGGGAGACTGGAAGACCTCGGCTCTTGGTGCCATCTTGAAAAGCATGACTCCCGCAGGTGGCGGAACCTCTTTCATGGAGGACTACACCTATCACTTTGGTCCTGGCCCAGCCAAGATTCTTGGCGCTCACATGCTGGAGGTTTGCCCAACAATCACAAAGAGCAAGCCTCGAATCGAGATTCACCCGCTTGGCATTGGCGGCAAAGAAGACCCGGTTCGCATGGTGTTCACAGCCGACCCTGCAGCGGCCCGCGTGGTATGTCTGGTTGACCTGGGTGATCGATTCCGAATGATTCAGACCGAAATCAGCGTGGTTGAACCAACCGAGGACCTGCCGAAGTTGCCGGTGGCGCGCGCGGTTTGGGAGCCGAAGCCCTCGCTCGAAGTCAGCGCCGAGGCCTGGATGCTTGCCGGCGGAAGCCACCACACAGTGCTCACCAACGCGGTGTCGGCTGAGACCCTTGAGGATTTTGCCCGCATCGCTCGAGTTGAGCTTGTAGTCATCGATGAAAAGACCGAGCTTCGTGCATTCCGGCAACAGTTGCAGTGGAGCGCGGCGTACCATCGCTTAGCGGAGCGCCTGTAGCCACTGGACTAAGCGGGATCACTTGAGCTTATAAAGTTTGGTGTTGCCGGGTTCGCTCAGTAGCGGGCCAAACGCCAGCTCAGCCGCCCCAATCAACGCCGCACTGGTTCCTAGCTCGCTCGAGCGAACCACCATGCGTTCGTTGGCGGAACGCAGGCTGCTTGTTCTAACGCTCTTGAGCAGTCGCTCCGTGTCGAACTGGAAAATGCTGTCCAGGAATCCCGCCAACACAACCACCTCAGGGTTAAAGATGTTAGCTAGGTTGCCTATTGCGCTGCCCAGAAGATCGATCTGCTGATGAAGTAGCTTCACCGCCTTGGGGTCTTTGGCTTTCATGATGTCAAAGTGGAGTTCTTCGTCGGTTGCGCTGTAAAGCTTAAATACCTCAAGCAGGTCGTCGCGCCTCACCATTGCTTCGAGAGTTCCAGTTAGCCCCGAGTAGTCCTTGGTGTTGGAACTTGAAATCAGCATGTGACCCAACTCACCCCCGTAGCCCGCGGCTCCTCGAAGTTGGTTGCCACCAACAATCACGCCGCCACCGATTCCACCGGAACCCGCAAAGAGGCTCACCGTGTTTAGGCTGCCCTTGCCGCTGCCGTAAGTTCGTTCCGCCATCGATGCCAGGCTGGCGTCATTGTCAACCGTGACAGGAATTCCTAACATCTGAGTCAGCATCGGTCCAAAGGGTGCTTCAACCCAACCAAGGTGAGGCGCAAACCTCACCACTCCGTCAAGAACGCGAACCTGCCCTGGAACGGCGGCGCCTACTCCAGCAACTCGAGTCTCGGGTTTCAGTTGGGATTTCATTTTCTGAATTTGCTCAGCCGCAATCCTTGCGGCTTCCTCTGGCTGTGGTTGCTCATGAGTTGGGAAGCGAACCTTGCGCAGAATTGTTCCTTCCAGGGACACCGCAGCCACAGTGGTGGCATCAATCTCGGGGTTCACAGCAAAAGCCACCACGCTGCTCACCGGACTCACCGTGTAACTTGGGCGTCCAACGCCGCCAACCAGAACGGCTTCTGACTCAATCACCAACCCCAAGATGACCAATTCGGAGATCAGATCAGAAATGGTGGAACGGTTCAAACCCGTTGCCGAAGTCAGCTGAGATCTGGCTATAGTGCCCGTTTGATGCAGCATCCGCAGAACTAGAGAGAGATTATGCTGACGAATGTTTTCGCGGTTCTGCCCCGTGCCTCTGGCAGCGTTGAGCGAACTCGGCATAACAATCTCCTCTCGGACTCGAAATTACCTTAAAAAACTTTCAGATTCTTCCACTATTGTTGTGCCAGACAACAAATAGCAAGCCCAAACAGGTAAATCTCAAATTCGAAAAGGAATTTAAGCAATGACGCTAAAGCCAACTCCTCAAGACAAGTTCTCCTTCGGCCTCTGGACCATCGGGTGGCGCGCTCAGGATCAGTTTGGTGGCCCAACTCGCGAACCGCTAGACGTTGTGGAGGCGATTCATAAACTCGCCGAGCTTGGAGCCTACGGTCTGACCTTTCACGATGACGACCTTTTTCCCTTTGGAAGCTCAGATTCGGTTCGGCAGGGTGAAATAGACCGCACCAAGCAGGCGCTCGCCGACACGGGCCTGATTGTTCCCATGATCACCACCAACCTGTTTAGTCACCCGGTATTCAAAGACGGCGCCTTCACCAGCAATGACCGCGATGTTCGTCGTTTCTCGCTCCGTAAGGTACTTCGTAACCTAGACCTAGCCGCCGAGATGGGGGCCAAGACCTTTGTGATGTGGGGTGGCCGAGAAGGCGCTGAATACGACCACGCCAAGGACGTGCGCAGTGCACTGGAGCGATACCGCGAGGGTGTAAACCTGCTGGGTCAGTACGTCATTGACAAGGGATACGACATTCGCTTTGCAATTGAGCCAAAGCCGAACGAACCGCGAGGCGATATCTTGCTGCCAACTATCGGGCACGCCATGGCGTTCATTAATACTCTTGACCACCCAGAACTTGTTGGGCTTAACCCCGAAACCGGGCACGAGCAAATGGCGGGGCTGAACTTTACCGCCGGTATCGCCCAGGCGCTCGACCACGGCAAGCTTTTCCACATAGACCTAAACGGTCAGCGCGGCATCAAGTTCGACCAAGACTTGGTGTTTGGCCACGGAGACCTGTTGAACGCTTTTAGCCTGGTTGACCTGCTTGAGTTTGGTGGCCCAAACGGTGGTCGCTCATATGACGGACCTCGCCACTTTGACTACAAGCCGAGCCGCACTGAAGATTACAACGGGGTCTGGCAGTCGGCCGCCGCAAACATGCGTACCTACCTACTGCTAAAGGAACGCGCCGCTGCATTCAACGCGGATCCTGCGGTTAAAGAAGCCTTCGCCGCGTCTAGAGTTAGCGAACTTTCTAAGCCAACCCTGAACCCTGGTGAAACCTACGAGCAGCTTCTGGCAGACCGCAGTGCCTACGAGGACTTCAACCCGGACGCCTACTACAACGGCAAGGGTTTTGGCTTTGTGCAGCTGAATCAGTTGGCAATCGAGCACCTGATGGGCGCTCGCTAGGCGGCTGCGGATCAAGACAGAGGTGCTCAATTGGCCAACTCAACTCAACTTGTAGCGGGAATCGACTCATCCACTCAAAGCTGCAAGGTGGTAATCCGCAATGCCTTGACGGGCGAACTCATTCGTTCCGGTCGAGCCTCACACCCAGAAGGCACCGAGGTTGATCCGCAGGCCTGGTGGGACGCCCTGCGCACCGCCATTGCAGACGCGGGAGGCATCCAAGATGTTTCTGCCATTTCGGTTGGCGGCCAGCAGCACGGAATGGTCCTGTTGGATTCAGAGGGTCGGGTCATCCGAAAAGCGCTGCTCTGGAACGACACTCGCAGCGCGGGGGCCGCTCAGGAGATCATCGATGAATTTGGAGCGGATAACCTGGCGAACTGGACCGGTTCGGTTCCCGTGGCTTCGTTTACCAGCACCAAGTTGCGCTGGGTTCTGAACAACGAGCCAGAGAACGCAGCAAGGGTCGCGGCCGTTTGCCTGCCCCACGACTACCTCACTTGGCGATTGGCGGGATACGGCCCGGCAGGGGAGAGCCAGTTTGGTCCAGACCTCACGCAGTTAGCCACAGATGCTTCGGATGCCAGTGGCACAGGCTATTTCAGCTCAAAGAGCATGGAGTATCTGCCAAAGTTGCTGCAGTTCGTTTTGGGTCACGTTCCCTTGCTACCCCGTGTGGTGATGCCTCACGCTTTTGCGTTTGCTCCAAACTCCAAAAATGAAATCACCTCCGCGGGGATATCCGCCGGTGCTGGCGACAATGCCGCAGCTGGATTCGGCCTAGGAGCAGCCACGGGAGACGTGGTGATATCCCTTGGTACCAGTGGAACCGTTTTTGCGGTGACCGACGTCGCAACTTCGGACGCCAGCGGGACCATAGCCGGCTTTGCCAGCGCTTCGGGAAACTTTCTGCCATTGGTCTGCACTCTCAACGCTGCTCGGGTTCTGGACAGCTTCGCAACACTGTTGGGCGTTGACCACGAGGGTTTGAGCCAACTTGCGCTGACCGCCGATTCCGGTGCGGGTGGCGTTGTGCTGGTCCCTTATTTTGAAGGTGAGCGCACGCCGAACCTGCCCAATGCCAAAGCCTCAATCCACGGGCTGACCTTGGCGAACAACAGGCCAAGCAACCTTGCCCGAGCCGCGGTGGAGGGCATGCTTTGCGGACTTGCCGATGGCCTAGAGGCCATTCTTCAGGCAGGCGTTGAGTGCAATCGAGTGATCCTCATTGGAGGCGCCGCGGCGAGCCAAGCGGTTCAGGTTGCGGCTAGTCAAATCTTTGGCAAACCCGTGATGGTTCCGCAGCCAGGGGAGTACGTTGCCAACGGTGCGGCACGACAGGCGGCTTGGGCTCTCAGGGGAGAGTTGCCTGATTGGAGCATCGATGAATTGGCAACCGTGGCTCCAGGTTTGAGACCTGAAATTCTTGCCGCCTACCGGCAGTTTCAAGCTCAAGTTTCTGGGGCGTAAGGATTGTAGCGTTCGTTTTTGTGTCTAAATATCGAGTTACCAAAAAGACACCTAGACTTCACCTTGTTGCCTAAAACAACAAATCGGTAACTTTACCAAAACGTTAGCAAAATGCAACGCCTGTAAGTTGGCGGAACTTTGTTGGATGAGGCAACATAAACGCATGAGTTTGTTACCGAACTCTAACTTTCTCTGGGGTCCCCTACGAGAATTCAATCCATTTGAAAGGTGAGAAATGAAGAAGACTTCATTGATCTCTATCGCTGCAGTTGCAGCAGTTTCGATGCTGGCCCTTGCAGGTTGCGCTTCGACCCCAGCTGACAGCAGTGCTGCTGGTTCGACTCGCGCTTGTGTAATCCTTCCGGACGCCGACAGCGGCACCCGTTGGGAAGCAGGAGACCGTCCAGCTCTAGAAAAGGGTCTAACTGACGCAGGATTCGAAGCCGACATCCAGAACGCTCAGAACGACCCAGCAAAGTACGCAACCATTGCCGACGCACAGTTGACCAAGGGTTGTGGAGTTATGCTCCTAGTTGACCTTCAGGGTGCAGGTATCGCAGTTGCTGAGAAGGCTAAGGCCGCAGGCGTTCCAGTTATCGCTTACGACCGCCCAATCGCTGGCGCTGACTACTACGTATCGTTCGACAACGCAGTTGTTGGACAGCTAGAAGGCCAGGCAGTTCTAGACGGTCTAGCCGCTGCTGGCAAGGACCCAAAGACCGCAAGCATTATCTACGGTTCGGGTGACCCTACCGACGGTAACGCCAAGATGTTCCTTGACGGTGCATTGTCAGTTCTTGACAAGGCCGGCGCAAAGGCTGCATTCACCATGGACGGTACTTGGGATGGCGCAAAGGCCGGAACCCTATTCGAGCAGGCATTCACTGCTGTAAAGGGTAAGGTTGACGCCGTTCTAGCACCTAACGACAACAACGCTGCATCGATCATCCAGATCCTTGACAAGAACGGCCTGAAGGTTCCAGTTTCAGGTCAGGACGCATCTGTAGCAGGTCTACAGAACGTTCTACTTGGCAAGCAGACCGCTACCGTTTACAAGCCATTCCAGCTAGAAGTTGCAGCTGCGATTGACGTTGTAAAGGCAGTTCTTAGTGGCAAGACCTACGACACCATGGGCAAGAAGCTTGCTGATGGCACTCCTTACGTATCTGTTGTTCCAGTTTCGGTTGGTCCAGACAAGGTTAAGGACGTAGTTGCAGACGGCAACGCAAAGGCAGCAGACATCTGTACTGCAGCTGTTGCAGCAGCCTGTACCAAGTACGGCGTCAAGTAACTAAGTAGCAATTTAGAAAACTGAGCCTGTGCGTCGGTCTCTGGCCGGCGCACAGGTTTTCTAAATAGAAAAGTAGAAAGTAGTCCCCATGAACAACCCACTCGTGCAGCTCAGTGGCGTTAAGAAAAGTTTTGGTCCGGTAGATGTTCTAAAAGGAATCGACCTTAAGGTTTATCCGGGCAAGGTAACCGCACTCGTTGGAGACAACGGTGCAGGAAAATCGACCCTGATCAAGGGTCTTTCCGGCGTGCAGCCTTACGACGAGGGCGTCGTACTATTCGAGGGTCAGGAAGTGACCCTGCACTCCGCTCGCCAATCCAGCGCCATGGGCATCGAGGTTGTGTATCAGGACCTAGCTCTCTGTGAGAACTTGGACATCGTCCAAAACATGTTCTTGGGACGAGAAGAAATTTCCCAACTCACACTTGACGAATCCAGCATGGAGTTTCAGGCCGCCAAGGCGCTCCAGTCGCTTTCCGTAAAGACAGTGAAGTCTGTTCGTCAAAAGGTTTCATCGCTATCGGGTGGCCAGCGTCAGACCGTTGCCATTGCGCGCTCGGTTCTTCGTGACGCCAAGTTGGTAATCCTCGACGAGCCAACCGCCGCCCTAGGCGTTGCCCAGACCGAGCAGGTACTGAACCTGGTTCGTCGTCTGGCAGATTCGGGTGTAGCCGTTCTCATGATCAGCCACAACCTGGTAGATGTATTCCAGGTGGCAGATGACATCGCGGTTCTCTACCTGGGCACCATGGTTGCCCAGCTAGCCGCCAAAGACACTAACCACAACGACGTGATCGGTTACATCACCGGCCTCAAGAAGCTTTAGGAGACCCAAGAATGTCTGATGTAGTACCAATCAATACTGGCCACGAGGGCAGCACTGCCGACCAGTTCAAGGCTTACTTCTCTCGACTGCGCGCCGGCGAAATGGGCGCAGTTCCAGCCGTAGGAGCAATGCTGCTACTGGTTGCCCTGTTCTCAGCTCTAAGCCCGTTCTTTTTGACGAAACTTAATATCGCTAACCTGTTTGTTCAGACCGGCACGATTCTCACCATGACTGTGGCGCTTGTGTTCGTGATCATCATCGGTGAAATTGACCTTTCTGCCGGCGTGACCGCGGGAACCGGTATGGCCGTGTTTGTGAAGCTAAACCAGTCACTTCCTCAATACTGGATTTGGAATCTGGCTTTTGCCTTCCTGATTGGTCTTGCAGTTGGATGGTTCATCGGTTTCTTCGTTGCCAAGATTGGCGTGCCTTCGTTTGTGATTTCGCTGGCCCTCTACTTGGCGTTGCCAGGTGTGATGCTCATCATCCTTGGTGAGGGTGGAGTGCTTCGCATTGAGGTTCCAGAGGTCAAGGCCATCATGAACCAGAACCTTCCTATGTGGGCGGGCTGGGCACTACTTGGCATTTGCGTGGTTTTGACACTGCTCATGGGGCTTTGGGATAGAAGCCGTCGCCTCAAGGCAAGCCTTCCCGTGAGGCCGCTAACCCTGCTCTGGATCAAGGTTGCATTCGTTATCGCAATCGGCTCTTCGATTGTTGCGTTACTGAACACCAACCGAAGCCAAAACGCCATCATGCCAATTGAGGGCGTGCCAATCGTTATTCCATTCGTTCTGGTCATCCTGTTCCTTTGCACTTTCCTGTTGGACAGAACCAAGTTCGGAAGACACCTTTTCGCTGTTGGTGGAAATCCGGAAGCAGCGCGTCGCGCAGGTATCAAGGTTGCCCGAATCCGCATTTACGCATTCATCATTTGTTCCACGTTGGCCATGCTGGCAGGTTTGTTCAACATCAGCCGAATCGGCAACGTTGAATCAAGTGCTGGTCGCTCCATCGTTCTGCAGGGTGTTGCAGCCGCAGTTGTTGGTGGCGTAAGCCTCTTCGGTGGTCGTGGACGCGTAGCTCACGCCTCGCTTGGTGCTTTCGTGATCGCCATGATTGATAACGGGCTGGGACTCATTGGTATCCCTGCTGGTGTGAACTTCATCGTTACCGGTGGTGTTCTTGCAATAGCCGCTACGGTTGACGCTTTGGCACGACGTCGCAGTGGTGCTTCGCTGAACCGTACCTAAACAGCGGGCCCAAACACCGGTTCCAAAACACCTAACTCAATAAACACCCTCTCGCAGAGATCGGAAAGCAATGAAATTCACAGACGGCTTTTGGTTGATGCGAGAGGGTGTTTCTTTTACGCCTGCGGTTCAGGCCTACCGAGTTGAGAACCAGGGCCAAAGCCTCAAGATCCTAGCCGCCACCAAACAGGTGGAGCATCGTGGCTCAACCTTGAACGCGGCAACAATCAACGTAGAACTCGACTCACCCCTAGAAGATGTGATCCGGGTTCGCGCCACGCACCACGCCGGCGGGGTGGAGCCGCTTAGATTTGAGGTGTCGAGCAGCAACCCATCGGTGAAAATTACCGAAGCACAAGGCCATGCCGACCTCACGAGCGGTTCACTTACCGCGCGGATTCACACCGATGGCGGTTGGAACCTCGAGTTCCTTGCCCACGGTCAGATTTTGACTCACCAACGCGATCGCGGACTCGCCACCGTGAAAAATTCCGACGGTCAGGTTTATCTGAACTCGCAGCTTGGCCTGGGCGTGGGCGAGAACGTTTACGGTCTGGGGGAACGCTTTACCTCGTTCGTGAAGAACGGTCAATCCGTTGACATCTGGAACGAAGATGGCGGTACCAGCAGCGAGCAGGCTTACAAGAACATTCCTTTCTACCTGACCAATGGTGGCTACGGCGTTTTCATCAACCACACCGGCAGGGTCTCAATGGAGGTTGCCAGCGAGGCAGTTGAGAAGGTCCAGTTCACCGTTCTTGGCCAGCAGGTGGAGTATCTGGTTATCTACGGACCGACTCCTAAAGAAATCCTGGAGAAGTACACGGCGCTCACCGGCCGCGCTCCGCTGCTGCCAGAATGGTCGTTCGGCCTTTGGCTGAGCACTTCTTTTGTGACCGACTACGACGAGGCAACGGTCAAGGGATTCATCGATGAAATGAAAACCCGCGACATTCCGCTGAGCGTTTTCCACTTTGACTGCTTCTGGATGCGCGAATTTCAGTGGTGCGATTTCACCTGGGACGCTCGCACTTTTCCAGAACCGGCTGGAATGCTCAAGCGCCTGAAGGCGGATGGTCTCAAGATTTCACTTTGGATCAACCCCTACATTGGGCAGGCCTCACCGCTTTTCGCCGAGGCCAAAGAACTCGGCTACTTGCTGAAGCGCGTTGATGGCAGTGCGGGCGGAGCAGCAAGTAATGAGGTTTGGCAATGGGATCTGTGGCAGGCCGGCAACGCGATTGTCGATTTCACCAACCCGGGTGCCGTGAAATGGTTCCAAAGCAAACTTCGCCCGCTACTGGAGATGGGCGTGGATTGCTTCAAGACCGATTTTGGAGAGCGAATCCCAACCGACGCCGTTTACTTTGACGGCAGCAACCCCGAGCAGATGCACAACCTTTACACGCAGCTTTACAACAAGGCAGTTTTTGATTTGCTCAAGGAGCACTCGGAGAAGGATGCAATCGTGTTCGCCCGCAGTGCAACCGTTGGCGGCCAGACCATGCCGGTGCACTGGGGCGGCGACAACACCTCCAGCTTTGAGAGCATGGCCGAGAGCCTTCGCGGTGGACTCAGCCTGGGCCTGAGTGGCTTCGGGTACTGGAGCCACGACATCGGCGGATTTGAGGGAAATCCTGATCCCGCTGTTTTCAAACGTTGGGTTGCCTTCGGTTTGCTGAGTTCGCACAGTCGCCTTCATGGCAATGAGTCCGTGCGCGTTCCCTGGGCTTTTGATGAAGAAGCCGTGGACGTGACTCGCAAGTTTGCCCACCTCAAGAAGTCGTTGATGCCTTACCTAATGGAGACCTCGCGGGCGGTCAACAAAAAGGGTGTGCCGATGATGCGAGCCATGCTGGTGGAGTTCCCAGAAGACCGCACCTGCTGGAACCTCGACCAGCAGTACATGTTTGGCCCCGACCTGCTGGTGGCGCCAGTTTTCAACGCCCACGGCAAGGTTGAGTTTTACCTTCCGGCCGGCACTTGGACCAACTTCTTTTCGGGAGCAACCATCGATGGTGG
>Ga0007791_10000691_pt1 | contig 11225 bp, 8 predicted proteins | sample CryBogmetaGMA05M_FD_60368 | JGI IMG/M metagenome (GOLD analysis project Ga0007791, IMG submission 60368) | Freshwater microbial communities from Crystal Bog, Wisconsin, USA - MA0.5M | ecosystem: Environmental > Aquatic > Freshwater > Lake | place: Crystal Bog, Wisconsin, USA | collected 2009-07-06 | reverse complement strand
GGCAGCCTGGCGGACCGCGAGATTGAGCTCGATGTGGCTTTGCCAGCCGCACCCATGGAAGTCATGGGTCCCGCCGGCATGGAGGAGATGGCTGAACAACTGCGCGGCATGTTGGGTCAGCTCGGCCAGAGCCGGCGCCAGACACGCAAGCTCCGCATCCATGAGGCACAAAAAATTTTGCTCGACGAGGAGGCTGCCAAGCTGGTCAACGAGGACGAGATCAAGACCCAGGCCTTGCACATGCTGGAGCAAAACGGCATCGTATTTATCGATGAAATCGACAAAGTTACCTCACGCAACGAGGGCAGTGGTGCTGAGGTGTCCCGGCAGGGCGTCCAGCGGGACTTGTTGCCGCTGGTGGAAGGCACAACGGTGTCGACCAAATACGGCATGGTGAAAACCGACCATATTTTGTTTGTTGCATCCGGCGCATTTCATCTGAGCAAACCCAGCGACCTGATCCCGGAGCTCCAGGGGCGCTTTCCCATCCGGGTTGAGCTCCAGGCACTCTCCGTCCAGGATTTCGAAGCCATACTGACGCAAACCCATGCATCGCTGACGCGGCAGTACCAGGCCTTGCTCGCCACCGAACGGGTCCACCTGCAGTTCTGTGCCGACGGCATCCACCGCCTGGCGCAGATCGCCTTCGACGTCAACGAACGTACCGAGAACATCGGCGCACGCCGTTTGGCCACCGTGATGGAGCGCCTGCTGGAGGACGTGAGTTTTGATGCGGCTGCGATGGCGGACCGCACCGTCGTCGTGGACGCTGGGTACGTCGATGCCCGGCTGGCGGAACTGAGCCAGAACGAGGATCTGTCGCGCTACATTTTGTGATGGGTCAAACATGCGTGAATGAGGTAAAGCCTCAACCATCACTTTCATAACCGTCGCTAAGTGCTTCATTTAGAAGGATTTTTCGCGGACAAATGACCTCCAAAGTCAGGGCTAAGTCCTTGATTTCATTGGAAAAATTTCTTTCTCGCCCGCTTGCAACGGATGCGTTTGCTGGTAAAGTGCAAAAAAGTGCAATTAAGTGGTAAAAAATGCCAAAAGTTGCAGTTTTCCTTCGTGCAGCAATAAGGGGTGGTTATCCGTGTTCCAAGGCGCTTCGTCTCTGAGTCTTGATGCCAAAGGGCGGCTTTCCGTTCCGACCCGGCATCGGGATGTGCTGAGTGCGACCGCCGCCGGTCAGTTGACCATCACCAAGCACCCCCATGGCTGCCTGATGGTTTTCCCCCGTCCCGAGTGGGAAAAATTTCGTGAGCGCATCGCCGCGCTGCCCATGGCGGCCCAATGGTGGAAGCGGGTCTTTCTGGGCAGTGCCATGGACGTCGAAATGGATTCCACCGGGCGCGTGCTGGTCTCGCCCGAGTTGCGTGAGGCCGCCGGTATTTCCCGCGACACCATGCTGCTGGGAATGGGCAACCATTTTGAACTCTGGGACAAAGCCCGCTACGAGGCGCAGGAGGCCCAGGCCATGCAGGGCGAAATGCCCGATGTCTTCAAGGACTTTTCTTTTTAGGCCCGACCGGTGGACACAACATGGAACCATGCCACCGTCTTGTTGAGCGAAGCGGTGGATGCACTGTTTGGCGATCTCCATGGCGAATACCCGGGCGCAGCAGATGGCACGTACGTCGATGCCACGTTCGGACGTGGCGGACACTCGCGCCGCATCCTTTCCCGGCTCTCCCCTGCCGGGCGCCTGATTGCCTTCGATCGCGACCCGCAGGCGGTTGCCGATGCCGCATCGATAGAAGACACCCGCTTCTCCATCCGGCACGAAGCATTTTCGAATCTGCAGCAACTCCCGCCGAAGAGCGTGACGGGCTTGCTGATCGATTTGGGGGTCAGCTCGCCCCAGATCGACAACCCGGTGCGGGGGTTCAGCTTCCGTTTCGAGGGCCCGCTGGACATGCGCATGGACACCACGCGCGGGCAAAGCGTTGCCCAATGGCTGGAGACCGCGCCAACCGAACAGATTGCAGAGGTGATACGTGACTACGGTGAGGAACGGTTTGCTGGCGCCATTGCAAAGGCGATTGTTGCGCGCCGACAGGAGCGGGGGGCCATTTCAACCACCACCGCTTTGGCCCAGCTCGTGGCTGACACGGTCAAAACCCGCGAGCAGGGCCAGAACCCTGCAACGCGCACATTTCAGGCTTTTCGGATTTTCATCAATGCCGAGCTTGAAGAACTGCAACAGGCGCTAGAGGCCAGTCTGGATGTGCTGCAACCTGGAGGCCGGCTCGCAGTGATCAGCTTTCACTCGCTCGAGGACCGCATCGTCAAGCAGTTCGTTGCCCGGCATTCCCGCGATGTTTACGACCGTCGCACACCATTTGCAGCGCCACGGACGATGCAGCTCGCTGCGCTGGGACGGATCAAGCCGGGTCCCGAGGAGGTGCAGCGCAACCCGCGCTCGCGCAGCGCGATCATGCGCATTGCCCGCAAGGTGTCAGCGGCATGACACGCGTTAACTTTGCACTGCTCATGGCGGTCATCGCCAGTGCCATGGTCCTTGTCAACGTACAGTACGAGTCGCGTCGCCTGTTCACGGAGCTGGACCGTGCGCGTGCCGAGGCACATCGCTTGGAGAGTGAACAAGGGCGCTTGCAGGCTGAGCGGCGTGCGCAGGCGACACCCGCCCGTGTCGAAAGGCTGGCGCGCGAGAAGTTGCAGATGCGCCAGGTGTCCCCGGCCATCACGAACTACGTGAATTACTCGGTGCCGCCGGCCACGACCGCCGTATCGTCGCCAGCGGCCGGCGCGGCAGATACTGGCTTGTCCTTGCCCCGGACCCAAGGGGCCAAGCCGTGAGCCGCAGCGTGCGTTACACCCCCAGTCCGCTGCTCGCCAGCCGGACTCCGGTCTGGCGCAGCAAGTTTGTGGTGGGTGCCGTCGCATTGGCCTTCATCGGACTGGCCGGGCGTGCCGCGTACATCCAGGTGGTGGCCAACAACTTTTTTCAGCGCCAGGGCGAGGTGCGGTTTGAACGCAAGATCGAGTTGCCGGCCAACCGGGGTCGCATACTCGACCGCAATGGCCTGATCCTGGCGTCTAGCGTGCCATCGCCCAGCATCGAGGCCGTACGTGAGGAGATTGACCGCGACCGCGATGCTGACAAGTTCAGGCAACTGGCGAAGCTGCTCGACATGCCGGCGGCGGAGTTGATCAAAAAGCTGGACGACGAGGACAAAAACTACGTCTGGCTCAAGCGCCAGGTGGATGGCGATGTCGCACTAAAGATTGCCGAGCTCAACATCAAGGGCATCTACCAGCGCAAGGATTACAAGCGCCAGTACCCGGAAGGTGAGGCCGCGGCCCACATCGTCGGATTCACCAATGTGGATGACAAGGGCCAGGAGGGCGTGGAACTGCTGTTCAACAAGGCCTTGCTGGGCAAGCCCGGCATGCGGCATGTGATCAAGAACCGGCTGGGCCAGGCGGTGGAGGATGTGGGCGAAGTGATCCCCCCCGTGGACGGTAAGGACCTGCAGCTGAGCATTGACAGCAAAATCCAGTTTTTCGCCTACCAGAAGCTCCGGGAGGCGGTGATTACCAACAAGGCGCAGGCGGGCAGTGTGGTCGTGCTCGATGCCATCAGTGGTGAAGTCCTGGCATTGGCGAATTACCCCAGTTACACCCCTGACAAGCGGCAAAACCTGACGGGCGCACAGTTGCGCAACCGGGCGCTCACGGACACCTTTGAGCCCGGCTCCGTGATGAAGCCCTTTACCATCGGCCTGGCGCTCGACACCCACAGGCTCAAGCCATCGACGGTGATTGATACTGCGCCGGGCTCGGTCACGATCACTGGCGCCACCATCCGCGATGCCCATCCCCATGGCGCATTGACCGTGCAGCAGGTGATCCAGGTCTCCAGCAATGTGGGTACTGCGAAAATTGCCATGCAATTGCCGGCGAGCGAAATGTGGGAAACGTTTTCCCAGGCGGGCTTCGGGCAAAAGCCCCAGGTGGAGTTCCCGGGTGTCGTCTCCGGCCGCCTGCGCCCCTACAACCGCTGGCGTCCCATCGAGCAGGCCACGATCTCCTATGGGTACGGGCTGTCGGCGTCCCTGTTCCAGATGGCGCGCTCCTACACCGTGTTCTCGCACGACGGCCAGATCATTCCCGTGACCCTGCTCAAAAGCACTGAGCCGGCCGTCGGCGTCAAGGTTTTTTCTTCCGGCACTGCGGCAGAAATCCGAAAAATGCTGCAGATGGCAGCAGGCCCGGGCGGCACCGGACCCAAGGCCCAGACCGTTGGATTTTCCGTGGGTGGCAAGTCCGGAACCGCCTACAAGCAAATCGGCAAGGGCTACGGCAGTGATGGAAACCGCAAGTACCGTAGCTGGTTTGTTGGCATGGCGCCGATCGAGGCGCCGCGGGTGATCGTGGCGGTGATGCTCGACGAACCCAGTGCCGGGAAATATTTCGGCGGTGAAGTCGCCGCACCGGTGTTCAGCGAGACCGTACAGCAGACGCTGCGTCTGCTCGATGTGCAACCGGACATGGCAGTCAAGCCGACCATCGTCGCCAACGCGGTGGAGGAGAGCTTCTGATGCAGCAACTGCACACCCCGTCCCAGGCCGCGCAGTGGCTCAAGGACCGCGTCCGTGGCCATTTGCAGTCCGACAGCCGGACCGTCCGGCCGGGGGATGGCTTTATCGCCTGGCCCGGGGCCGCAGTGGACGGTCGCCAGTTTGTGAGCAATGCATTGGCATTGGGCGCTACGGCCTGTCTGGTGGAGGCCCAGGGGGTGGACGCCTTTGCGCTGGCGTCCGATGCGGTTGCCAGCTACCCGGACCTCAAGCGCGCCACCGGCGGCATTGCCTCGGCTTTCTATGGTGACCCGTCGCGTGACCTGTCCGTGGTGGCGGTGACCGGTACCAATGGCAAGACGTCGACGGCCTGGTGGCTGGCGCAGGCGCTGCAGGCCTTGGCGCCGCCCGCATGCCAGCCCTGCGGGCTGATCGGCACCCTGGGTGTGGGACGGCCCCCGGCCGCATTGCGCCCCGACGGCACAGCCCAGGACGGCGGCGCGGGCCTGGTCCCGACCGGCCTGACAACCCCGGACCCGGTCCTGCTGCAACGCACACTCAAGGGGTTTGTGGACCAGGGCTTGCAGGCCTGTGCCATCGAGGCTTCTTCCATCGGTATTGCCGAACACCGCCTCGATGGGACGCAGGTACGCGTTGCCGTGTTCACCAATTTCACCATCGACCATTTAGATTACCACGGCAGCATGGAGGCTTACTGGAGCGCCAAGCGCGCCCTGTTTTCCTGGCCGGATCTGCACGCAGCCGTCGTCAATCTGGACGACGCCCGGGGCAGCGAACTCGCTGCAGAATTGCAAAACGGTGGGCTGGACCTCTGGACTGTTTCCGCCAGCGCACCGGCGCGGTTGTGTGCCCACAATGTGGCGTACCACCATGGCGGCATTTCTTTCGACGTGCTGGAGGGCGGATCGACATGCCCTTTGCAAACGCGCGTGATCGGCGCTTACAACGTGATCAACCTGTTGGGTGTGATTGCCGTCATGCGCAGTCTGGGCGTGCCCCTGGCGCAGGCAGTGCAGGCCTGCAGCCAGTTGCAAGCGGTCCCGGGTCGGATGGAGTGGCTGGAGCAGCCCGGTCAGCCGCTGGTGGCGGTGGACTATGCCCATACGCCCGATGCCCTGAGCCATGCTCTGGCCGCATTGGGGCCGGTGGTGCAGGCGCGCGGCGGCGAACTCTGGTGCGTGTTCGGCTGCGGTGGTGATCGGGATCCTTCCAAGCGTCCTCTGATGGGCGCAATTGCCGCCCGCCAGGCCGACCATGTGGTAGTGACCAGCGACAACCCGCGCAGCGAAAAAACCGAAGCCATCATTTCGCAGATCCTGCTGGGGCTGCCCTCTTCGAGTGCGGTCGAAGTGCAGGCGGAGCGGAGTTTGGCCATCACCCAAACCATTGCCCGGGCCGCGCCTGGCGACGTCATTCTGCTGGCCGGAAAAGGCCATGAAGAGACGCAGGAAATTGCAGGTCGCAAAACGCCTTTTTCCGACCGCAGCTGGGCCTTGGAGGGCTTGAAGGCCAGGGTCCAGCAGGGTCTGGGGGTTCAGTCATGACTGCCGCCATGATGCAACTTCAGTCGGCCCTGCAATGGTTGCCGTCGGCCCGGCTGGTGGGCGGGGGCGAGACCACCATTGACCGTGTGCATAGCGACACCCGCACGATTGAACCGGGAGACCTGTTCGTTGCACTCAAGGGTGAAAAGTTTGATGCCAATGCCATGCTGCACGAGGCCGGCGGGCGCGGCGCGGCTGCAGTCCTGTGCCATGCCGATGCGCCACTTGCCTCCTATCCGCAGGACCTTCCACGCATTGAAGTCCCTGACACCCGACTGGCGCTCGGGCAACTGGCTGCAGGCTGGCGCGCCCAGTTCGGTATCGGGCTGATTGCAGTCACTGGCAGCAACGGCAAGACCACCGTGACGCAAATGCTCGCCGCCATTTTGCAGGCACATGCGCCGGCGGGCGCCTCCTTGGCCACGATCGGCAACCTGAACAATGACATCGGCGTTCCCCTGACGCTGTTGCGCCTGCGCCCCATGCACCGCATTGCGGTGGTCGAGCTGGGCATGAACCACCCGGGTGAAATTGTCAGGCTGGCGGAGATGGCGCAGCCAACGGTAGCGCTGGTCAACAATGCGCAGCGGGAGCACCTGGAGTTCATGCATTCGGTGGAGGCGGTGGCCCGCGAGAACGGCAGTGTGATCGAGGCGCTGGGTCCTTCCGGCGTCGCCGTATTCCCTGCGGGAGACCCGTTTAGCCCCTTGTGGCAGGCGCTTTCTGGCGCGCGCAAGGCGGTACGGTTTGGCATGCATGCGGCCGTGGCCGCTCAGGATCTCGCATGCCAGAGTGCGCAGTGGCGCGAGGGCGCCTGGGACGTGCATGTGCGCGGCCTGGGCGAAGACTTCCGTTTCCGTTTGCGCATCGCCGGTCGGCACAACGTAGGCAATGCCCTGGCTGCTGCCGCCAGCGCGCTGGCAGCCGGCATTGCGCCGCGGGCCATCGTGCAGGGCCTGGAGGCTTTTGTTCCGGTCAAGGGACGTTCGCGTGCCCTGGCCCTGTCCGTGCATGGCCGGCCCTGCACCCTGGTGGATGACACCTACAACGCCAATCCGGACTCGGTGCATGCCGCCATCGAAGTACTGGCCGAACTGCCGGGACCGCGCCTGCTGGTGCTCGGGGATATGGGCGAGGTCGGAACCCAGGGGCCGATGCTGCACCTCGAAGCGGTGCGCCATGCCCTGGCCAGCGGAATTGAGCAGATCGTCCTCACCGGCGAATTGTTCGGCGCAGCAGCAGATCTGTCGCCGGCGGTACGGCATTTTGAGACGGTTGCGCAAGCGCAGGATGCGGTGCTGGAGGCGCTGCCGCAGTTGCGCAGCCTGCTCGTCAAGGGCTCGCGCTTTATGCGGATGGAGCGTGTGGTGGACGCGGTGTGCGCCGCGCAGGCCCCGCAGGAGAATTTCCATGCGGCCGGATAAACGGATCGGAGCATCACCATGTTGCTGACACTTGCCCAATGGCTGCAGACGCTGTCGCCGGAGTGGGGCTTCTTCCGGGTATTTCAGTACCTGACCTTCCGAGCCGTGATGGCGGCGATGACAGCGCTCTTGATGGGGCTGGCCGCCGGACCGTATGTCATTCGCCGGCTGCGTGAACTCAAAATCGGACAGCCGGTGCGAGGCTATGCGATGGAAACCCACCTCAGCAAGAGCGGCACGCCCACCATGGGGGGCGTTCTGATTCTTCTGTGCATCACCGTGTCCACGCTGCTGTGGTTCGACTGGAGCAACCGTTTTGTCTGGATTGTGCTGGTCGTGACCTTGGGTTTCGGTGCCATCGGCTGGGTGGACGACTGGCGCAAAGTGGTGAACAAGGATCCTGAAGGCATGCGCTCGCGGGAGAAATACTTCTGGCAATCGGCCATCGGCTTGCTGGCGGCCCTGTACCTGGTTTTCAGCATCTCGGAGAACTCGAACCTCCGGGTGTTGGAGCTGTTTCTGAACTGGGTCCGCTCCGGTTTCGATGTCAGCCTGCCGCCCAAAGCCGGCCTGCTGCTGCCATTCATCAAGGAAGTCAGTTACCCGCTGGGCGTCCTGGGCTTTGTCGTGCTGACTTACCTGGTGATCGTGGGTTCCAGTAACGCCGTCAATCTGACCGACGGTCTGGACGGTCTGGCCATCATGCCGGTGGTGATGGTCGGTTCGGCGCTCGGGGTATTTGCCTATGTCACCGGCAGCGCCGTGTACTCGCGGTATCTGTTTTTCCCGCATATTCCGGGCTCCGGCGAACTGCTCATTTTCTGCGCCGCCATGGCGGGTGCTGGCCTGGCATTTTTGTGGTTCAACACCCACCCGGCGCAGGTCTTCATGGGCGACGTTGGGGCGCTGGCGCTCGGCGCCGCGCTCGGCACGGTGGCTGTGATCGTTCGTCAGGAAATTGTGCTGGCCATCATGGGGGGCGTCTTCGTTGCGGAGGCGCTGTCGGTCATGTTCCAGGTGGGCTATTTCAAGTACACCAAAAAGAAGTTTGGCCAAGGCCGACGCCTGTTCAGGATGGCGCCGCTGCACCACCATTTTGAAAAGCACGGCTGGAAGGAGACCCAGGTGGTGGTTCGCTTCTGGATCATCACCATGCTGCTGTGCCTGCTGGGCCTGTCCACCTTGAAGTTGCGCTGACCCATGGTGGACCTGCAAGACCAACACGTACTGGTTCTGGGGCTCGGAGCTTCGGGACTGTCCATGGCGCGCTGGTGCGTGCGCCAGGGCGCGCGCGTCACGGTCGCCGACACCCGCGTCCAGCCGCCGCAGCTGGCGGCACTGCGCGCGCAGGTGCCGCAGGCCGACTTCGTGCACACGGCATTTTCGGCCGCCCTGGTGGATGGCACTTCCGTGCGGGCGGTGTTCGCGAGTCCGGGCCTGAGCCCGGCGCAAACCCAGGCGACCCTGGATGCAGCGCGGGCAGCGGGACTGTGGGTTGGCTCGGAGCTGGCCCTGTTTGCCCAGGCACTGGTGGACCTCAGGCAGCAGGCCCGGTACGAGCCCACGGTTCTGGCAGTGACTGGCACCAATGGCAAGACCACCGTGACGGCTTTGACCGGCCACCTGGTTCGCTGGGCCGGCAAAACCGCAGCCGTGGCCGGCAACATCGGTCCGCCCTTGCTGGAGACGCTGTTGCAGGCGCTCGATGACGCGGCACTCCCCCAGTTCTGGGTGCTGGAACTCTCGAGCTTTCAGCTCGATCTGCCCTGTGCCTTTGAGCCCACGGCGGCGACCGTCCTCAATGTCACCCAGGACCACCTGGATTGGCACGGATCCCTGCAAAACTACGCGCAGGCGAAATCCCGGATCTTCGGCGGGGGCCTGATGGTGCTCAACCGCGATGATCCGCAGGTCATGGCGATGCTACCTGCGCCGACCCGTAACCGCCAGCAGCGCCCCGTTGCCAGGGACTACCTGGCCTATGGAACCGACCTGCCCCAGCGCCCCGGCGACTTTGGCCTGGAAGAGGTGCATGGCATGTGCTGGTTGGTGCGCGCACTTCCCTCGGAAGAAGCCCGCCAGGGACGTGCACCTCAGGCGCAGGAGCTGCACATCCAGCGCCTGATACCGGCCGATGCGCTGCGCATTCGCGGCCGGCACAATGCCTGCAACGCGCTCGCTGCACTCGCGCTCTGTGCTGCGGCAGGCCTGCCGCTGGGCCCCATTCTGTTTGGTTTGCGCGAATACCGGGGTGAGCCGCACCGGGTGCAGTCCATCGGCATCCTGCATGGCATCGAGTACTTTGATGACAGCAAGGGCACCAATGTGGGCGCGACCGTCGCTGCCCTGCACGGACTGGGTTCAGACCGCAGGCTGGTGGTGATTCTGGGCGGCGAGGGCAAAGGCCAGGACTTTGCCCCGCTGGCTGCCCCGGTGGCCCGTTATGCACGCGCTGCGGTGTTGATCGGACGCGATGCGGCGCTGATTGGCCAGGCCATTGCCCCGGCGCAGGTGCCGCTGCTCGATGCCCATGGCATGGACGAGGCGGTGAACCAGGCCACGCGGCTGGCGCGCCCTGGCGACGCGGTGCTCCTGTCCCCCGCATGTGCCAGTTTTGACATGTTCGAGGACTATGCCCACCGGGCCCGGGCTTTTGTCGCTGCCGTTCAGGCGTTGGCGTTGGCCAGCGGCGTCGAATTGGAGCTGACTGCATGAGCCGCCTGGGCGAAACTGTCGCCGCCAGGTTCACGGCACGGGTTGCGCCTGCCGCTGCGCTGCCGGTCCGGCTGGCCGGTCGCGGATCGTTTTCCGCCACCCCCGAGCCCGCGCAGGTGCATGGCTTCGACCAACCCCTGATCTGGGTTTCGGCAGCGCTCCTGCTGTGGGGTCTGGTGATGGTGTACTCGGCATCCATCGCCATGCCGGACAGCCCGCGGTATGCCAACTATTCCCACACCCATTTCCTCATTCGCCATATTGCGTCCATCACTGTCGCCGGTGTTGCAGCAGCCCTGGCATTCCAGGTTCCCCTGAACCGCTGGGAAAAAATTGCGCCCTGGCTGTTCATCGTCTCTCTGCTGCTGTTGATGGCAGTGCTGGTGCCCTTCATCGGCAAGGGTGTCAATGGTGCCCGCCGCTGGATCGCCCTGGGCATTCTCAATTTTCAGCCTTCCGAGCTCGCCAAGTTTTCGGTCCTGCTGTACGCCGCCGACTACATGGTGCGCAAGATGGATGTGAAGGAGCGCTTTTTCCGCGCTGTCCTGCCCATGGGCGCTGCTGTGGGTATCGTCGGGCTGCTGCTGCTAGCCGAGCCTGACATGGGGGCGTTTATGGTGATCGCTGTGATTGCCATGGGGATTTTGTTCCTCGGCGGCGTAAATGCCCGCATGTTTTTCCTGATCGCCGCCGTTCTGGTGGTGGCGTTCGGTCTGATGATTGCGTTGAGCGACTGGCGCCGCGAAAGAATCTTTGCCTACCTCAATCCCTGGGACGGACGCTACTCCATGGGCAAGGGCTACCAGCTGTCGCACTCCCTCATCGCGATCGGTCGTGGCGAGATCTTCGGCGTGGGCCTGGGCGGCAGCATTGAGAAGCTGCATTGGCTCCCGGAGGCGCATACCGACTTTCTGCTCGCTGTCATCGGCGAGGAATTCGGCCTGGTCGGGGTGCTGCTGGTCATTGGCCTGTTC
>Ga0007791_10000689_pt1 | contig 11236 bp, 8 predicted proteins | sample CryBogmetaGMA05M_FD_60368 | JGI IMG/M metagenome (GOLD analysis project Ga0007791, IMG submission 60368) | Freshwater microbial communities from Crystal Bog, Wisconsin, USA - MA0.5M | ecosystem: Environmental > Aquatic > Freshwater > Lake | place: Crystal Bog, Wisconsin, USA | collected 2009-07-06 | reverse complement strand
CAACGACCAGCGCTTGGCATGCTTGCAGCGCACCGTCGGGTCGAGCACGATCCGGCCGCCGGCGGCCGGATCGTGCTCGACCCGACGGTGCGCTGCAAGCATGCCAAGCGCTGGTCGTTGGGCTCGATGGTCTACACCGACATCGTGCACCGGGCCCGTCCGTGGACGCGTCTCATCGCCGTGAGCCACTCGCTGCCCAACGCCCTCAACATCGACTGGCGGGGCCGGCTGAGCGGGATCTGCGCGGTGGGTATGCTCGTCGCCGGTGTGGCCGCGAGCCTCCTGCCGGCTGCCGCCCTCCCGGCTTGCGGCGTGGTGCTCGTGGCGTGTCTGGCCGTGCTGATCGCGATCAACGCCGATTTCTACCGGCTCTGCCTGCGCAAGCGGGGGCTGCCGTTCGCGGTGGTGTCGATCGCCCTGCATTGGCTCTACTATGTGTATTCCTCGATCACGTTCGGGGTAGTCATGATCCAGGAAACGGCGCTCGGCCTCGTCCGCTCATTCGCATGCCCAACCCCCTCCTCGGCTTCATCATCGACCGGCGAGCCGTTGGCCGCGGCGAACCCGTCGCCCCCGATCGTCGGCGGCTGACGGGCTGGAGCGACAAGCTCGCCTGGGTGGTCTTCGTCCTTGCCGCGGTGCTCGCGGCGTCCAACGTGGGCCGCGGACTCGCCCGCGCCCGCGAGCCCGGGGCGCTCGGCGATCTGGCGACACGGGCGGCCGAGTACGAGTTGTTTCGGGCGGGCGTCTACCCCAACGGGGCGATCGCCGGTCGGAAGGGCGCGCGTTACACGGTGTATCCGCCCTACGCACTGCCGATGTTCGCGGTGTTCTTCGAGCCGGGCGGTTTCCTGCAGGGGGTGGTGCTGGTCGAACTCGCTTCGCTCGTGTCGCTCGGCGTGATCGGCTCGTACGGCGCACGTGAACTGCGGTTCGCCGGTCCGGCCCTCGCATCCGTGGGGGCCCTCGCGACCGGCGCGATCGCGGGGGTCGTCGGCTGCCTGTGGGTGGGGCAGTTCTCGCTGCTCTGCGTCGCGCTGATCGTGACGCAGATCGTGTGCCTCGACCGCGGTCGGGGCGGCGTCGCGGGACTCTGTTGGGCGCTCGCGATGCTCAAGCCGCAGATCGCCCTCGCGTTTGCGCCGTTGTTCATGCGGGATCGGCAGTGGCGCGGCCTCGTCGTCGGGGGGCTCGTGCTCGCGGGCCTGAGTCTCCTGGCATGCTGGTGGACGGGGCAGTCGCCGTGGCGGGTGGCGCACCACTGGATGTTTCGCGAATCGCTGACATGGACGGGGAAGGGGGGCACGTTCGGCCCCGGGAAGCTCGCCGAGGCCGTGGGCCTCAAGCCCCGGGACGTGCAGTTGGCGTCGCTGGCCGCGTGTGGCGCGGTCGGGGCCGTCGCCTTGTGGATCCTGCGCCGCCGTCTATCGAGCGTCGATCTCCTGCCGCTGGCAGGAGCCTGTGGGCTCCTCGGGGAATTGCTCTTCTACCACCGCTCCTACGACCACGTCATGCTCGCGCCGGCCGTGTTCGCCGTGCTGGCGCGGGTGGCCGCGCTGCCCACGCCGACGTCGGTCGCGCTGGCCGTGCTCGTGCCCGGCTCGGTCTGGATGCCCAGCCGCTTCATCGAGGGGCTGCCGCATGCGCGGCTCGCGATGGCGGCGATCTGGGGCGTGGCGGCGGTGGTGCTCGTGGCCTGGGCCTTCCGCGTGTCGCCGCGGCGGCCGGCCGACGCGGTGACCGGTTCGGCGGCGTGAGCGGCCGGGCCGCGGACTGCGGCCCGCTGGAGTCCGTCGCGACGGGCGGCGTAGAATCGGAATCCGGAGCCGAGCCTTGGCCGCACCGACGTCACCGGATCAACCGTCGCTCTTCGATCTCGCCGGCGTGGGCTTCACGCGCTCCGGCCGGGCGATTCTCGCCGACGTCGACTGGCGGATCGCCGCCGGCGAACGGTGGGCCGTGCTCGGACCCAACGGCTGCGGCAAGTCGACGCTGCTCAAACTCGCGATCGGGATGCTCTGGCCGACGAGCGGCACGATCCGACGGCTCGGGGCCGATCTCGTCGATCTGCAGGCCTTCCGCCGCCGGGTCGGCTGCATCACCGACACGGTCGCCGAGCAGATCCCTCCGCGCGAGCCGGTGCTCGACACCGTCCTCTCCGGCAGATTCGCCCAGCTGGGGCTCACGCTCTTCGCAGGCATGACCATCGACGACCGCGATCGTCTCCACGCGGGCCGGTGGCTCGAGCGGCTCGGCTGCGGCGACCTCGTCGACCGCACGTTCGGCATGCTCTCGCAGGGGGAGCGGCGCAGGGTGCTCGTCGCCCGGGCGCTCGTCGCCGACCCGCTCTGCCTCGTGCTCGACGAGCCCTGCGCGGGCATGGATCCGGGTGCCCGCGAGCGGTTTCTCGGTTGGCTCGGCACGATGCTGCGGGAGACCGCGGGGCCGGCCGTGATCCTCGTCACGCACCACGTCGAGGAGATCCTGCCCGAGTTCACCGGCACGCTCGTGCTGCGGCAGGGCCGGGTGCTCGCCCGGGGTCGCACGGCCGACGTGCTCGAGGCCCCCACCCTCGAAGCGGTCTACGCCGCGGGGATCGACAGGCTCGTGGCCTGCGACGGCCGCATCTGGCCCGTCTGGAACGGCCCCGCGGCGGAGGGCTCTCGCGCGGACGGGCCCGCGGGAGGAGCAGCACGATGACGAGCGATCACACGTCCGCAGCGCCGGATGACGCACATGGCCGGCGCGTGCCGGGGCGGGACGTCCGCCGCATCGGGCCGGTCGCCTGCATCCTCCTGACGGCCCTCGTCGGCTGCGGGGTCGTCCTGCCGTGGGGCCCGGCCGCGGCCTGCCGGGGGGGCGAGTCGCTGCCGCCGCTCGCCGCCGACGGTCCCCCCCGCACGCTCGACGCCCTCTGGGCCGGCTACGACCCGCGCAGCGAGCCGCTCGAGGCCGAGGTGCTCCGGGAATGGGAGCAGGACGGGATCGTCTGCCGCGTGGTGCGGTATCGGATCGGCACCTTCAAGAACGCGGCCGCACGGATGGTGGGCTGCTACTGCTTTCCCAAGGGACGCACGGGGCTGCCGGCGATCCTCCACCTGCACGGCGGCGGCCAGTCGGCGCGGCCCGGCGTGGCCGAGGCCGGGCGGGGCTACGCGTCGCTCTCGCTCAATTGGGGCGGCAACGCCCTGCGGGTTGGGCGGCCCGCGGTGGCTTGGGAGGGGCCGAACACCGACTGGGGCGCCGTCGACGCCACCCATCCGCCGCAACGCAGCGCCGTCAACCACTTCGCCGGTAGCCTCGCCCCTGACGCCTTCACGCTCGACGCCGTGGAGTCGCCGCGGAACGCCGCCTGGTTCCTCGTGCTCGTGGCCGCCCGCCGCGGCATCGGCTTCCTCGAGGCGCAGCCCGAGGTCGATGCCGGCCGCATCGGCGCGCACGGCCACTCGATGGGCGGCCGGCTTGCCACCGCGTTGGCCGCGATCGACGGCCGGATCCGCGCGGCGGTGCCGTCGTGCGGGGGCGCCGGATGCGTCGATGCGGCGCTGACCGACCTGCCCGGCTGCGTGAAGGCACGCCCCTCCGCGCTCGAGGCGGCGTGCGTGGTCGACAATCCCTACCTGGCGCGGCTCACCTGCCCGATGCTCTGGCTCTCCCCCACCAACGACTTCCACGCGCCGCTCGACAACATGGCGGTGAACTGGCGGCGGCTGCCCGACGACCGCGTGCGGTTCGCGATCACGCCGCACATGAACCACCGGCACGGCGACGCCGAGTCGATCACCCGGCACCTCTGGTTCGATGAGCACCTCCGTGCCGCGTTCGCGATGCCCGCCTCGCCGACGCTGGCGTTTGCGGTCGCCGGTGACGGCGTGCCCGCCCTCACGGTCGAGCCCGACGGCACGACGCCGGTGCGGGCCGTGGACGTGTTCTACTCGACCGATCCGCAGGTGCTCGTGCGATTCTGGCGGGATGGCGGCGCGGTGCGGGAGGGCGGCCGCTGGGTGGCGCGCTGCCCGGTGATGAGCGTCGAGGAGCCGTTCTTCGCCTTCGCGAACGTCACCTACGAGCTGCCGCCGGAGCAGCGCGGGCTGCCGCGCGAGCCGGGCGAGGGGCCGACCGACGTGTTCACGGTCAGCTCGCGGCCGATGATCCTCGATCCGGCGGCGCTCGCCGCCGCGGGGGTTCGCGCCACCGACCGTCCCGATCGCGCGATCGACGACGGCAGCCGCGGCTGGCGGGATTGGTACCGTCTCAACTGGGACCACCCGCCGCTGTGGACGGCCGCGACGCGGAAGCTGCGGGATCCAAAGTGGCGGGGCCCGGACGGGGCCAGGCTCGTGTTCGAGGTGCGGTGCGAGACCGACAACACGCTCGTCGTCACGGTCGAGACGAACGGCTGGGGTGCGGTCCGGCCCGGCAGCCCCGCCGTGGACCATGCGACCGTCCGTGAGCTGGCGGGCTCGACCGAATGGCAGACGATCGGCGTGGAACTCGGCGACCTCGTCGCCACGCGGCCCGAGGCGGGCGGGCCGCCGGCCGACTGGCGGGGCGTGACGCAACTGTCGATCGGCCCGAGCGGCGAGGTGGTGCGCGACGGCAGGAAGACGCGGGTGGAGGGGCGTCCGTGGAAGGGACCGCGGGAGATCCGCAACCTTCGCTGGGAAGAGAGCACGGCGGGAGGGCGACCATGACCACGGCGTTCAAGGAATGGGCGGTGATCTGCCGGGCGCTGGCCGGCGGGCGGCAGCGGCTGATCCTCCGCAAGGGCGGGATCGCGGAGCCGGGCGGCGGCTTCGCCCCCGAGCACGCGGAGTTTCTCCTCATGCCGACGTTCCTGCACCAGTCGGCCGAGAGCCTCGTGCCCGAGGCCCGCGACCTGCTGTGCGACATCGACGCCGACCGGCCGCCGGAAGGGCAGTTGATCTTCCGGCACCGGGCCCGGGTCGAGCGGGCGACCCGGATCGTGAAGGCCGAGGACCTCGCGCGGTTCCGCGGCGGTCACGTCTGGGCCGACGCCGTCGTGGCGGAGCGGTTTCACCGCTGGCGGGACGAGCTGCACGTACTCGAGGTGGCGGTCACGGCGCTCGAGCGGCCGCTCGTGCTCCCGTGGCACGAATCCTACGGCGGCTGCCGGTCCTGGGTGGAGCTTGCGGACCCGCCGCGCAGCTGACCGACGAGTTCGCGGGTGATCCCGAGGAACCGTTCGCGCACCCGCTCGAGCGCCGGCCCGGCGTTGACGACGTCGCGGACGAGGGAGACGACGACGAGGGGCCGGCCGTCGATCCGCAGCATGCGGAGGTGGGTGAGGGAGCGGTCGGCGAGCAGGTCGAAGTGCTCGACGAACCGGTCGCCCGCGACCGCGCCGTCCGGCAGGCGGGCCGCGAAGTCGAGGGGCCGGCCCGCTTCGCCCGGTCGACGTGCCGCTCGGCGACCGCGTGATCGTCGCTCGAAGACCAGCCGAGCACCGGCCTGTGCGTGACCGGCTCGCGGGTCCGGCGGTCGCGCTCGTACCAGGGTTCGTAGGAGCCGCCGACGAGCGGCGCCTCGGGCGGGGCGGCCGTCGCCGCGCCGACGCCCAGCGCCAGCCAGAGGGCGTGTGCCACCACGGATCACACGCCGCGATCGGAGGCCGAGCGAACGACGCCCCGGATCGTGATCATGATGCGGTCTCCGGAGCGGGTTGGCGATTCACCTCGCGGTCGACGCCGGCCGCGCGGGCCAGGCGTGGAGCCGCCCGGCGGTGTCGCCGGCCAGCACGGTCGCGGCGTCGGCGGAGATGGCGACCCGTGTCGGCAGGAGCTTCACGCCGGCCGGAGAGGGCGTTGCGGCGGCCCCGGCGGCGGGCAGCGAAAACGTCGCGCGTTCGGCGCCCTCGGCCGACCAGAGCCGCACGCGACCGTCGCGGCCGCAGGTGGCCAGTTCGCCACCGGCGCCGAACCGGCAGTCGAGCACGCCGCCGGGGTGGGCGTTGGGCTTGTTCACCACCGGCCAGCCATCCTTCGCGTCCCACCATACGACCGTGCCATCTTCGCCGCAGGAGGCGACGACGGCCGAGTCGCTCCGCCACGAGAGTCCGCGGACCGACTTCTTGTGCTCGGAGAGCGGCAGGATCACGGCGCCCGTCGCCCCGTCCCAGAGATGGATGTTGCCGATCCGGTCGCCGGTGGCGAGATACCTGCCGTCGGGCGAGAAGGCCACGGCCGTCACCCAGTCGGTGTGCTTGTCGATCGTCGCCCGGAGACCGCCGTCCTCGGTGGAGAAGAGCTTCACGAGCCGGCTCGTGCAGCCGATCGCCACGAGTTTCTCGTCGGCCGCGATGTCGGCCGCGATGACCGCGTCGGGCTCGTCGCCCACGCTCGAGAGCCGTCTTCCGGAGGCGACGTCGAAAAGCACGGCGGAGCCGTGCTGCACCGGCCTGCCCCCGGCGGCGAGCAGCAACCGGCCCGAGCGGCTGAACGCGAGCACGAGCGGCTCCCCCTCGGGGAAGGCGAGACCGCCGAGCCGGCTGCGGGTGGCCGGATCGACGAGGTCGATGACGCCGTAGCCGCTCGCGGCGGCCACCGGCGCCCGCGGACTCGCCGCCAAGGCGAGCACGGGGTAGGGCCGGACGGTCTTCACGCGCTCGACCGCGGGCAGGTTCGCGGGCATCGCGCCGGGGCTCGCGGCGTCCTGCGGCGGCCCCGCCTTGAAGCCCAGTGTCCGCAGCGCCGCGACGGAACTGCCGGCGTTCTCCCGCAGGCCCGTGTCGATCCACGTCTTGACGAGGGCCACCGCGTCGGCCGGCAGACGGTCGCCCTCGGGGGGCATCCGCTCCCCCGCCTCGGTCGCGGTGATCACCTCGACGAGCCGGCTCGCCGACGCGCGGCCGGCCACCACGATCTCGCCGCCGCCGCTTCCCTTCATCACGCCCGCGTAGGTGGCGAGGCTCAGCCCCGCCTCCTGCTTGCCGTCGCCGTGGCAGGTGCCGCAATGCTTCTTGAGGATCCCGGCCACGTGATCCTCGTAGGTGACGGGCCTCGCCTGCTCGTCGGCCGCCCGCGCGGAGGCCGCGGGTGAGGCCAGCGCCGCCGCGAGGCCGCAGCAGAGCAGCGGGGCGAGCAGCGGTCGGACCCATGCGCCGTCGGATCGCAGGGACGCGATCGCTCGTCCCGCACCTCCGCGGAGGGCGGAAGCGTTGGCATGACCGCCGTCGGCGCGATTCGAGCGGAACACGGCACAGACCTCCGGCGACGGGACGCAGCCGCAACGACGACCGACGGTCTGCGCCGGCTCGACCTCAGCCGAGAGCCGTCCCCTGGACGGATGCCGGCGTCCAGCCGGCCTGTGCGCCGATCGCGGTCCGGACCCGTCGAAGAGTCTACGCTCCCGAACGCAGGGCCGTCAGCGGAGAGGCGGCGGCCCCAGCGGCGCACGCGGCTCCCGGCTGGCGCCGGTCACCTGGCGGAGGTGCGCAGATACGCGACCAGATCGAGCAGCGCTCTCTCGTCGAGCAGGTCGGCGACGTTGGCCGGCATCGGGGAAAGCGGCGTGACGGTCGTCTCCTCGATCTGCGCCCGCGGCAGCCGGACCTCGCGTCCGGCGGCATCCGCGAACACGACGTCGGCGCCGTCGTCCCGCACCTTGAGGCCGGACACGACACGGCCGTCGACGAGGCTGGCGACGGTCATCCGAAACGCCTCGTCCACGTTGCGATTGGGGTCGAGCACGTCCTCGAGCAGCCGCTCGGGGCCGCGATGGGCGACGCCGTCGAGCTGCGGACCGACGAGGCCGCCGGCGCCGCCGTGGCGGTGGCAGGCGGCGCAGTGCCTTATGAACACGGCCGATCCCTCCGTGGCGGAGCCGACGTCCTTCGCGGCCCGCTTCGCGACCCGGTCGATGAGGCCGCGGACCCGCTCGTCGGGAGACGGCAGCCCGCTCGTGAGGCGGCCGATGCGCGGCTCGGCATCGGCCGCGCCGACGTCGTGCACGCGGCGGGCGATCTGCGGATCCTGCAGGAGGCGGGCCGACACCTTGCCCCGCTCGACGAGCGCGAGCACCGCCTCGGCGGCGGGGCGGTCGGCGAGCGCCGCGAGGGCGAGCGAACGCTGCAGCGCCGCCGGGGCGGTCGAGACCGCCAGGGCGATCGCCTCACGGGCCTGTGGCAGGTCGAGCCCGGCGAGGAGCTTCACGAACTCCACGCGGGCGGCCGCGGCCTCGTCGCGGTCCGCGAGCCGCTCGACGAGCGTGGCGACGGCCCCAGCGCGGTCGAGCGCGAGTGCGGCCGCCGCCGCCTCGCGCCGCAGCTCGACGGGCCGCGTCGGGTCGCGGACGACGCCGAGCACGAGGCCGACCGCCCGCCCGTCGTCGACGGCGAGCCGCTCGGCCACGGTCACCGCGGCCCGCAGCACGGCATCGGAGGGGCGCGGCTCCGTCGGCATGGCCGCGACCGTGTCGAGGAACCGGCGGGACCAGCCGGCCAGCGCGGTCGACCCGTCGATCGGCCGACGCGCCTCACGACGGCCGTCGAGCAGCGCCTGGATCAGCGCGGCGGCCCCCGCGACATCGTCACCGCACGTCTCCCGGGCGTGGTCCGCGGCCTCCGCGACGAGCTCGTCGCCGCCCCAGCGGGCCACGCCGCGGCAGACCCGCTCGAGCACCGCGGCCGGCTGTTCGCCGCGCCGCGTGAGCGCGAGCCCGAGGGTCGCGAGGGATTCTCCCGGCAGCCCGGCCACGATCTCGAGGAGCGGCACGCGGTCGGCCTCGGCGACGAGGGCTCCGGCGAGCGACTCGGGATCGCCCGACCGCAGGGCGGCGGCGATCGCCATCCGCAGGGCGTGGGAGAGCTGCCGGTCGTCGGCGGAGGCGGCCCGCAGGGCCGCGAGGAGTTCGGGCAGGGCGGCGATCGTCGGCCGGGCCGCGAGGGCCTCGGCCGCGGCGCGGCGGACGAAGGGATCGACGTCGGTGAGCAGGTCGCGGAAGAGTCGGTCGTGCGGCCGATCCGGTCCGGGCAGGGCTTCGACCGCCTTCACGAGATGCACGCGGACGAGCCGCGAGTCGTCGGCCGCGGCGGCGCGGACCTCGGGCTCGTCGAGCAGGCCGACGAGCCCGAGGGCCCGCAGCGACCACGCGCGCCGGTGCTCGCCGCCCGCGCCGCCCCGGAGCGCGGCGGCGATGCCCGTGACGTCGTCAGGGAATGCGCTCGAGGCGGCCGTGTCGGGTCGGCCGCGGGCGACGAGTTGGTGGAAGGCGAGGCGTCGCATCGACTCGTCGGGGCCGTCGAGCCGGGCCGCGAGGTCGGCGGCCGGGAGCCGCGACAGGTCGGGGATGCCCGTGTCGACCGCCCCAGCCGGCCGTGCCTCCTTCCAGACGATCCGCCAGATGCGGCCGCGCTCGCGATCCCGCCGCGGATGCTTCAGGTCCACCTCGTAGTGGCCGATGATGCAGTTGTAGAAGTCGGCCACGTAGAGGCCGCCGTCGGGGCCGAACGCGAGGTCGACGGGCCGGAACCACCAGTCGTCGCAGGCGAGAAACTCCTCCGGCTTCTCGACCCACGGCGACGAGCCCCGCCAGGTGACGACGTCGCGGTGGATCACGTTGGTGACGACGTTGCCGACGAACACCGAGCCCTGCCAGGCGGCGGGCATCCGCGCGGTGTCGCAGACCGCCACCGCGCAGATGCCCGTCGACCCGTGGCCGTCGGCCGTCGTCTCGGGCGCGGCGCCGAGGCCGTCGTCGTAGTCGCCGTTCCGCGGGCCGAACGGGCTCAGGTAGCGGCCGCCCCGCATCAGCATCGTGAGCGGCCGCGAGTGGCAGTCGGCGTTGAAGCGATTGCCGAGGGCGTCGACATCCATCCCGAAGGGGTTCACCTGGCCCCACGTCACCTGCTCGATCGCCGAGCCGTCGGGGCGGAAGCGGTAGCCGTTGCCCGAGCGCAGTTCGAGCACGTCGGGCCCCGCGCCGCGGAGCTTCACGCGCGAATGATTGCGGAACCCGTGGTTGGCGTAGACCCAGCCGTCGGCCGCGAGCCGGAAGGAGTTTTGATTGCCGTGGGTGTCGTCGAAGCCGAAGGGTCCGTAGAGCACCTCGCGGCGGTCGGCGCGGCCGTCGCCGTCGGCATCGACGAGCTTCCAGATGTGTGGGATCGACCAGACGATCACCTCCTGCCCGCGGCCGGTCGGGTCGGCGCAGGGAAGCGGCAGGACGCCGATCGGGATGTTGAGGCCGTCGGCGAACCGGGTGGCCTTGCGGGCCAGCCCGTCGGGACCGAAGTCCTCGAGCACGGTGAGGCCGTCGCGCGGCGTGGCGTCGGCGGCGGCCGCGAAGGGATACTCGACGGAGTGCGTCACCCAGAGCCGGCCGCGGGCGTCGAACGCCATGTTCATCGGCTTCTGGATCGCGGGCTCGGCGGCCACGAGTTGGATCTCGAAGCCGGGGGGGAGCCGGAACTTCTCGCGTTGCTCCTGCGGCGGCAACGGATCGGTCTCGGCCACCGTCGGGGACGCCGCGGCCTGGGCCGCGGCCAGCACCGCGATCGCGGCGGCCTGCATCAGCGGCAGTCGGCACATCGGGCGCGCCATGAGGGACTCCTTCCGGACGGGACCGATGATACCCGCCCGCACGCTCGAGCCGCGCCCCACGTCAGTCAGGTGGATGACGGCCAGGTGGAGGGCGGTCGGCTGATCGGAGCCTACCCGCCCACCGCCAGCGGGGCCGACGTTCCGCCCGCCGTCGTCACCGTCAGGTCACCGGTGCCGGTGCCCTGCGGCAGCCGAGAGGAGTGGATCGTGACGTGGTCGCTCGAGCCCCAGTCGACGTCGATGCCGCCGTCCCAGCCCGAGTCGGCGATGCTCGTGTCGGTCACGGTGGCCGACGGGAACGCATAGGTCGTGCCGCCTTCGACGAAACCGGTGCCGCGGATCTCCGTGAGGCCCCAATAATTCACCGCGACCGCCGACACCGTGGGCACGATCTGGATGGCCTGACGGATCGTCGAGCCGAGCAGCCACGCCGACGTGATGCCATTGGCCGCAAAAGGCAGCACGACCTCCGCCGACAGCCCGTCGGCAGCCGCGGTCGACGGCCGCACGAGCTCGTAGCGAGGCCGGCCGTTGTAGTCGACGTAGCCGAAGACGATGTCGGTGGCGGTCGAGAGCCCGCTGCCGACGAGCGTGATCGCCTGGCCGGCGTTGGCGGAGGCCTTCGTCGGGTCGGCCGGCGTGCCGGAGAGGGCGGTCGACAGAATGGCGTCGAGGCT
>Ga0007791_10000686_pt1 | contig 11248 bp, 11 predicted proteins | sample CryBogmetaGMA05M_FD_60368 | JGI IMG/M metagenome (GOLD analysis project Ga0007791, IMG submission 60368) | Freshwater microbial communities from Crystal Bog, Wisconsin, USA - MA0.5M | ecosystem: Environmental > Aquatic > Freshwater > Lake | place: Crystal Bog, Wisconsin, USA | collected 2009-07-06 | reverse complement strand
GCCAGTGGGCCAAAGGCTGCAACAACATCGGCTGTTCGCCGATCAGGGCGGCCCGAACCCGACCGCGCACCCCATCCATCTCGGAATCCCTCACGTTGCCCGGCGGGTCGATCGACCCGCGACCCACGCGTCAACCCTAGCAGCGGTTTTTCGCGGGCGTTAGGATTCAAAAGATGACCACTAGCACAGAATTGAAATCCGGGGCCTCGAGGTCCGTGGCCGATCCCCCGCCGCGCCAGCCGCTTCCGTGGAGGTCCTACCACCAGACCGTGCGGCGCATCGTGGCCAAGTGGAATCCCAACCATGGGAACTACGGCGTGCACGATCACGAGTTCGTGGAGATTGCCGTGATCGCGTCGGGCACATGCCGGCACCAGACCATCCTCGGCGAGTTTCGGCCCGCGGCCGGGGACGTCTATCTCTTTCGGCCCGGGGCGTGGCACGGCTATGTCGGCGTGCAGAGGTTGTCGCTCTACAACTGCTGCTTCGACACGGCGCTCCTCGGCAGGGAACTCGGGTGGATGGCCGACGAACCCTACCTCGGCAACCTCCTCTGGGCGTTGCCGCTCTCGCCACGTCAGCGTGGCATGGTGGCTCTCCGCCTGCCTCCGGCAGCGTTCACGGCCTGCCGAAAGGTGCTCGACTCGCTGTGCGAACTGGCGAAGTTCGATCACCAGAGCTACTTCGGCGACCAGATCGGACTGCTGACCCAGATCCTCAGCCTGTTGGCACGACACACGCCCCGGCCGCCGACGGCGACGCCAGGAAACATCCGTGCCCGAAGGGCCGTCTCGGTGGCGCTGAAATGCATCGACGACGCACCGGCGAAGGGCTGGACACTGTCCTCGCTCGCCTCGCGGGTCGACGTCGAGGCGACCTATTTCTCGCGGCTGTTTCGTGCCGCGGTAGGACTGCCGCCCATGTCATACCTGAGGCGTCGCCGTCTCGAGATGGCCACCACGCTCCTGAGGCGTGATGACCTGGCCATCGGCGATGTCGGGGCGACGGCGGGCTGGCCGGATGCCAACTACTTCAGCCGTACGTTTCGCAACCACTTCGGGATGACGCCGTCGCGATACCGGCAGCGCTTCCGCGAGGGGCGGCACCCGGGCTGACCCCCGGCGCCGACGCCCGTGCGACCTCCGCCGACTTCTTCAGGCGGGAGCCCATCGCCACGATCGAGCCGCGCCATGCCCGCGGCCACATCGCCCTCAACGCCGCCCCTGCCCCCGCGGACCTCACTTCGAGACCCCCTCACTTGTGGTCCGGCAGCCGCGCGAGCACCCGGAGCGGGCCGCCGCTGCCGCCGGCGATCTTCATCGGCAGGGCCACCACGAACGCGCCTTCCGCCGGGAGTTGATCGAGACCGGCGAGGTTCTCGAAGATCGGCGTGTTCGCGGCACACAGTGCGACGTGCGCGCCGAAGCCCGTGGACGGGCCGAAGTCGATGCTCGCCGTGTCGATGCCCACGGCGTGCACGCGGCGGTGCTCCACGAGCCAGGTGGCGGCGTCGGGGGCGAGGCCGGGAAAACGCAGCAGCGGCACCGCGCCGGGACCGGTCTCCGCGGTGCCGAGGTAGGCATGGCGATCGGCCCAGCGCGACGACCAGCCCGTGCGGATGAGCACGGTGACATCGACGAGCTGGCGGCCGTGATCACGCTCCCATCCCACGAGGTCGTCGGCGGTGACCTCGTACACGGGATTGGCATCGCACTTCTTCACGACGTCGATCACGGCCGCCTCGCCGACGAGCCGCCAGGGCTCGATCTCGTCGGTCGTGTGGCGGCCTTCGCCGAAGTGCCGTGGGGCGTCGAGGTGTGTGCCGCCATGCTCGGCGGCGGCGAAGCGATTGGCCGCGTAGTAGTAGCCGGCGGCAGTCGGGCCGTTCCTGCCCGGCTCGAATCGGAAGCCCTGCTCGTCGGTCGGCCAGTAGATCGTGTCGGTGTCGAAGGCATGGGTGAGGTCGATCCACGCACCCCTCGCGAACTGCTGGGCGGGCGTCTGCGCAGCCGCCGTCCCGGCCACTGCGACGAGCACCGCGGCCGCGACGAGCCCGCGCACGATCGGCAGCCGCGGCATCAGCCCGCATCCCCGTCGCCATCGGCATCGACGTCGGGATCGTCGCCGCCCGCCGCGGGCCGACGGCTCGTCGGAGCGGGAGCGGCGTCGGGCGTGGGTGCCGACGCCGAGCCCGACGCTTGGTCGTCCTTCACCCGCACGAGCAGCAGTTGCTCCACCTTGCCGCCGTCGCGGTGGACGAGGATCGTGGTCTGGTCCTGCGTGAGGTTCGCGAGCCCGGCCTCGTAGACGGGCGTCGACTTGCCGGCGATCGTCCAGGCGGCCCGCTGCGATTTCTTGTCGACCTTGCCGGCGATGTTCTGGGTCGAGTCGGAAACGGCGTCGTAGTACGTGCCGCGGAGGAGGCCGTCCTTGTCGATCGCGAGGCTGAGGAACGTGCTGGGGTTCGTCTCCTCGGCACGCGCGATGGCGAAGACCCCGAGCGGCCGCCACTGGTCGTCGGCCGCCACCTTCACGTCGGGGCCGCCCTGCCCCGCGAGCGTGGCGGCCTGCTGGGCGTATTCCCCGGCGGTGCCGACCCGCTCCCCCTGCACGTACACGCCGTCGTCCTGGTAGCAGACCGTCGTGCCGTAGTTGTAGGCGACGGGGGCCGCGGCGTAGCCGCCCCAGCCGGCGAGGTCGCCCCACGCGAGGCCGGCCATCATGCCGACCCCCATGCCCCAGCCGTAGCCGCCCCACCACCGGCCGGGCCACCATGCGTTGAAGTGGCGGCCGTACCAGCCGCGGCCGCCGTACCAGCCGCCGTGATAAAAGTTGTTGCGAATGAGGTCGCCGCGGCCGGCCAGCGTGGCTGCCGAGTAGGGCCTGACGGCGCCGCGGCCGAGCGCATCGCGGCCTCCGCCAACGCCCGCGATCCGCTGGAAATCGCCGCGCGAGAGGTTGCCCGCGCCGGCGAAGTGGCTGCCGCCGAACTCACGTGCGGCCCCGCCATCGAGCGCACGGCCTCCATCGAGCGCACGGCCTCCATCGAGCGCACGGCCGCCGTCCAACCCACGATCACCGCCGAAGTCACCTCGGCCACCACCGAAGTCACCTCGGCCACCACCGAAGTCACCTCGGCCACCACCGAAGTCACCTCGGCCACCGCCGAAGTCGCCTCTGCCACCGCCACCCATCGACCGGCCGCCTCCGCCGCCACCGAAGTGGCCGCCGCCGCCGTGCGCCCACGCCACGCCGGGCATGGCCATGTGGCAGGCCATCGCCATGAGCGCGACGCTGCAACCGCCCGACATCCACCTGGTCCTGCACATGGCTTCGACTCCCCGAGGTGACCCGCTCCGCCCCGCCGCGCACGCCGCGACGGGCTGCCCGATCAACGCGTCTTCCTGAAGTTCAGCGGAGCCGCATCCGGCAGATCCGCGCCGTCGATCGTCCGTTCGATCATGTGCATCGTGCACTTCCCCTCGCCGGTGGGCGAGATCACGTTCACCCACGTGGCCACGCGGCCGGCGACCGCATCCGACGGCGTGCCGGTCATCCGCTTCTCGAACGACGTGCCGTCCCACTCGAAGCGGCCCTCGGCACGGGCGCCGGTCGAGTCGAACACCCAGGCCCGGATCAGCCCGGCGTCGCGGTCGGCGTGGATCACCTCGATCGCCTCGATGCCCTCGGGCAGACGCGTCGCCGCGCCCGGCTTCGGCACGATCTTCGTGCGTCCGACGATCGCATAGCCGCCGAGGGCCTTCTCGTACGTGACCTCGATCGTCGAGCGGCCCGGCACCTCGGCCTGCCAGGTGCCGAGCATCCAGTCCAGTTCGTCGAGCGCCGTGACGTGCGCGGGAATCACCCGCGACTCCGCCAGCCGCCACGTGTCGCCCTCACGCACCCGCAGCCCGGTGAACCTCGACTCGATCGGCCGCTCCCCCGGAGCGCGCGTGAACCGCATCGCGCCGCTCACGCGCGCCAGCGGCTCGGCCACGACGTCGACGTCGCGGACGTCGATCTCGAGCCGCGCCTGCGGATGCCTCGTGCGCCACGCCTCGAGCGCGGCCACGATCGTGTCGCGTCCCGTGAGGCGGTTGCCTCCCTCGATCAGCTCCGCCCGCTCCGTCCACTGGTCCGCGAGCGCCTTGAAGTCGCCCTTGTTGAACGCCTCCGCATAGGCCGCCGACGCCCCCCGCACGCCGGCCACGGCGGCCGACTCGGCAGCCGACTCGGCCGCTGGCGCGACCGCGACGCCGGCGACGGCCGCGATCATCATGGCTCCCGCGCGGACGAGAACCGCACGACGACGGCGAGCCGGCGCGGATCGATTCGACACGCATGACATCGGAACGGCTCCTCGGTGAGGCGAAGACGGTCGCGTCGCGACCGAGGCCTTGAAGCCTACCAGACCCCCGGGCCTTCCTGCATCATGTGGAGCCGATGCGCGAACGGCGCGCGGCCGGCCCGATCACGGGGCCGCGTCGATCGCCAGCAGGCGGCCCGCGGTGCGAAACACCATGCGGCCACCCGCCACCGCGGGCGTCGATCGGCACTCCTCCCCGAGCGGCACCCGGCCGAGCACCTCGAAGGCGTCGCCGTCGGCGATCGTCACCGCCTCGCCCTCCGCCGACACGTTGCGGATCGTTTCCCCCACGGCGATCGGCGACGCCGAGAAGGTGCCGCCGACGCGGCCCCGCCACCGCACCGCGCCGGTCGCGGCATCGACGCACGTGACCACACCGCGATCGCCCCAGAGGTAGAGCCGCCCGCCCACCGCCAGCGGCGTCGGCACGTAGCAGGCCACGCTCCGGTCGAGCGTGTAGGCGAGTTCGGGCACGGCCCCGCCCGCGGCCGGCAATCGGACGGCCGCCAGCGTGTTGTCGCCCCCGCCGTCGCCGCACGTGGCGATCGCGAGGCGGCCGGCGAGGATCGGCGACGACACCGCCCGCTTCGGGAGGCACTTCCGCTCCCAGACCACGCGGCCGGTTCGCGGATCGACGCCGGTGAGGCCGTGGGCGTTGCTCGCGAGCACGACGTGCGGCCCACCCTCGTCGTCGATCACGAGCGGGGTCGCATAGCCCGTCCGGCCGCTCTCCCGCGGCAGCCGCCACCGCTCCCGGCCCGTCGCGGCATCGAGCCCGAGCACGAAGCTTTCCCCCTCCTGGTCGTTGGGCACGACGAGCAGGTCGCCGCACACCGCCGGCGTCGCGCCGAAGCCGTGTTCACCGGCCCACGGCCCGAGATCAACGTGCCACCGGGGCCTGCCGTCGAACGCGAACGATTCCACGCGCACGCCGTCGTGCGTGGCCCACATCCACGACAAGCCGCCCGCGTCCACGGCCACCGATCCCGAGGCGGAGCTGTTCTGCGGGTGGTGCTTCCCGACGGGCCCGCGGATCTCCCGGCTCCACATGAGCGCGCCCGTGGCGAGGTCGGTGCAGTTCACCGACCGCGTGCCCGCCTCCTCGTCGGCTGACGCCGTGAACACGTGGCCGTCGTGGACGACCGGCGAGGCGTGACCGCGGCCAGGGAGCGTCGCCGTCCACGCCCAGTCGCCCTCGTTCCATGTCGCCGGGAACCGTCGGTCGCCGCCGTGTCCCGCACCCGCGGGCCCCCGCCATCGGGGCCAGGGCTCGGCCCTGCCGCCCGGTTCCGCCGCGACGGTGCCGCACCACGCGGCGAGGAGCGCCACGAGAGCACACGCACGGGAAACGTCGCGGATGGGGATCACGGTGAAGCCGCCCGCCGAGCGAGGTCTCGATCGCCAGGCACTATACCCCGCGATCCGACGCCGGGCGGTGGGAGACGCATGACCCGGTCAGCACGCGGCCGGTGCCCGCGTCGGGCGATGACGAATCTGCCGAACCGAACCCCCCCCACGGAAACGTCGGAGAGCCGTGCGAGACTCGCCCGATATCGACCCATGGCCGGTTCCTGAACGAATACCCTCGACCCATGCGCACCATCGTGATCGCCGCCCTGACCGCCGCGGCACTCATGCCCGCCGCGTCTGCCGATGCCCGCAGCACCGGCTTCGATCCACGCGTCATCGTCCTCGGCGAGGAGCGTCAGCAGCTCAAGAACACGCCCATCGATGCGCGGCCCTACCGCCCGCTCCACGTGTACGGCAACACGGTCCGCCGCCGGCACGGCCACGGTCCGATCGCCGCCCCGCGTGAGAGCACCCGACGCTGACGTCGCCTTGGGCAAAGCCCTCCAGGGCAGTGGTTCACCGCCCTGAGCGGCTCCGCATCGTCGACCGCCTGACGCGCGCCGCAGGTGCGCAGCGAATCCCCGCCGATTCCTGCTCAAATCGCCGTTGCGGCGGGCGCGGCGGTGTGCGACCCTCCCACCCGGCCGGGTTCCGTCGGCCGCGACGGACGGCCGTGGGCCATCGCACGGAAAGGATTCCCATGCGCACGCTCCTGATTCTCGCGCTCGTGGTTGGCGGCCTCGTGGTCGCCGGCGCGGTCCACATCTCCCGCTCGGGCGACACGCTCGAGGTCTCCGTCGACCGGCAGAAGGTGGAGGCGGTCGCCGAGAGCGTCATCCGCGAGGGCGAAACCGTCCTCGAGAACGCCGCCGCCCAGCGGGGCATCCGGCTGAAGTAGCGGCGGCGGGATCGAGCGGTTCGACGAGCAGCAGCCCGTGCACGCGGTATTCCCTGCCGCTCGTGCACTCGAAGCAGCGGCGGCGGGTGCGCAGCTTCTCGGCGGCACGAAACGCGTGGCGGCCGCTGCGGAACACCGCGCCGTCCGGAAGGTCCTCGACGCGCACGGTGCCCGGCGTGCGCTCGTCGTATCGCGCGAGCGCCAGCGCGAGCCCGCGGTCGCTGCACGTCGCCGCGGCGGGATTTCGCAGCGCGCGGGCGAGGGCGTCGGCCACGTCGGTCGGAAGCGTGCCCGACACGATCACCGGCTCGACCACCGCGGCGAACTCGTGCTTCCACTCGGGCCCGTGCGGCCGCATGCGGCGGCGGCCTCGATGCCGTTCCCAGGCGAACGCGTGGGCGACCTCGTGCAGCAGCGTCGTCAGGAAGGCGAACGGATTGAGATCGGCATTCACCGAGATGCGATGCGGGTCGAGCGGCCCGCGCGGGGGACGATGGTCGCCGAGCTTGGTGCGGCGGGGCGGCACGATCCGCACGGCGAGCCGTCCGGAGACGAGCAGCCGCTCGACGTGCGCCACGGCGCCGGGCGGCAGGTGGGGGCCGACGGCCGACGCCGGATGCGGCAACGCCCCCGAATGGGCACCGCGGCAGGGGGCGAGCAACGGGGTGAAACGCACGGGAAAACCTTCCTAGGTGGTCGGCTGGAGTCGGATTATGCTCCATGGGCCCCGGCCACGGACAGGGCGTCGGGCACACGACCATCGGCTTCCCCTCGCTGTTCGATGCGCACCGCCTTCGTCACCGGCGCCACCGGCTTCATCGGCCGCAATCTCGTCACCGCTCTGCTCGAACGGGGGTGCGAGGTGCGTTGCCTCGTGCGGTCGCCCGACCGATCCGCACATCTCCGCCGGGATGGAGTCCGTCTGGTGCCCGGAACGCTGGCCGACGTCGGCTCGTGGCGGCAGGAACTCCGCGGCTGCGACGCCGTGCTCCACGCGGGGGGCCTCGTCTCGGCCGTCCGCCGGTCGGAGTTCGACGCGATCAACGGTCTGGCCACGGGCGCACTCGCCGACGCATGTGCGGCCCTCGACACGCCGCCCGTGTTCGTCTACCTCTCCTCGCTCGCCGCCGCCGGGCCTGGCCCGGCCGGCCGTGCGGTCCGCGACGAGCGCGACGCCTTCGCTCCGGTCTCGGCCTACGGTGCGAGCAAGCTCGTCGGCGAGCAGGCGCTTCGTGCACGCTCCGACCGCCTGCCCGTCACCAGCCTCCAGCCCGGCGCCGTCTTCGGCCCCGCCGATCCGAAGATCCTCACGCTCTACCAGATGATCGACGTGGCCAGGCTGCACCTGCCGATCGGATGGCGTCCGGTGCCGCTCTCGCTCATCCACGTGGCCGACCTCGCCGACCTCGTCATCGCGGCCGCCGACCGCGGCGAGCGGATGACCGCGGACGACGACGCGTCGGGCGTGTACCACGCCTGCGACGACCGCGAGCATCCGACCTACTCCGACCTCGGCCGCCGCATCGCCAGGGCGATCGGACGCAACGTGCTCGTGGTGCCCTTTCCGGCGCCCCTCGCCTGGCCGGTGGTGGCGTTCATCGAGGCCTTCTGGAACGTGCTGGGCCAGCCCAGCTTCGTGGGCCTCGACAAGTTCCGCGAGGCGACCGCCCCGAGCTGGGCGGCATCGGCCGCGAAGGCCCGCGCCGACCTCGGCTTCGCCCCGTCGGCCCCGCTCGACGAGCGGCTCCGCCAGACGGGCGACTGGTTCCGCGCCAACGGCCTCCTGTAGTCTGGTGTCGTCCCGACGCGCCGGCGCGCGTCACCGTCCGGCCACCCAGCGACGCGAGGAATCGATGCCCCACGACGAGCCCGCCCCCCTTCGATCCCGGACGTCCCTCTCCCGTCGCCGGTTCACCATGGGCGTCGCCGCCGCCGCGGCCACGGCGGCATGCTCCCCGACCGCCTTCGCGCGGTCCCGACGGCTCGCCGACGAGACGATCATCGGCGAGGGCGAGCATCGCTTCCGCGTGAAGCATCACTTCCCGCAACTGCCCGCGACGTTCGAGTGGCAGACCACGCACGGCGTGGCGCTCGACGCGGCCGGCAATCTCTACGTGATCCACGAGGGCCGGCCCGACCGCAAGGACCATCCCGCGATCTTCGTGTTCGATCCCACGGGGAAGTTCATCCGCGCCTTCGGCAGCGAGTTTCAGGGGGGCGGCCACGGCATCGAAGTCCGCAGGGAGGGCACCGAGGAGTTCCTCTACGTCTGCGGCTATCAGGGCGTGAAGAGCTTCGCGAAGATGACGCCCACCGGGGAGATCGTCTGGTATCGCAAGGCGCCGATGGCGTCGGCCTGCTACGCCCCCGGCGAGGACACGTCCACGAAGGCGACCTGGAGCCGCCAGGGCTTCCTGCCGACGAACTTCGCCTTCCTCGACGACGGCGGTTTCCTCCTCGCCGACGGCTACGGCTCGTTCAAGATCCACCGCTATGACAAGGACGCCACGTGGCTCTCCTCGTTCGGCGGCGAGGGCCAGGGGGAGGGCACGTTCAACACGCCCCACGGCCTGTGGGTCGACCGGCGCAACGGCGACGAGCCGCTCCTGGTCGTCTGCGACCGGGCCCATCACACGCTCCAGGTGCTCGGCCTCGATGGCGTCTATCGCCAGACGATCACCGGCTTCGGCCTGCCGGCCAACGTCGACACCTGGAAGAACCTGATGCTCGTGCCCGAGTTGAGGGCCTGCGTGACGCTCCTCGACGGGAACAACCAGGTCGTGGCCCGCCTCGGCCGGGCGGTCGAGCGGCTCGACCAGATCACGGACCTCCGCGGCCAGCCCGACCAGTGGCTCGACGGCCAGTTCGTCCACCCGCACGATGCCTGCTTCACGCCCACGGGCGACATCTTCGTCGCCGAGTGGGTCGGCACGGGCCGCGTGACGAAGCTCGAGCGGGTGTGACGGCGGGGCCGCATGCGACGCTTCGACGTGATCGTCGTCGGCGCGGGGGGCATGGGGGCGGCCGCCGCCGCCCACCTCGCCAGCCGCGGGGTCAGCGTGATCGCGCTCGACCGACATCCACCGGGGCACGGCCGCGGCAGCTCGCACGGGCAGACGCGGCTCTTCCGCATCGCCTACTACGAGCATCCCGACTACGTGCCGCTCCTGCGACGGGCCCGCGACGCATGGCTCACGCTCGAGGCGGAGACGGGCGAACGGCTCTTCACGCCGTCCGGGCTCGTGGCGGCGGGCCCGCCCGCGGGTGAGGTGATCGTCGGCACGCTGGCCGCCGCGCGGGCGCACGGCCTCGCGATCGAGCGGCTTCCGAGCCGCGCGGCGATCGGCCGCTGGCCCGCGTTCGCGATGCCCGACGGCTGGGAGGCCGTGCATGAGGCCGACGCGGGGCATCTCGCCGTCGAGGCCTGCGTGCGGGCGCATGCCGGTCTCGCCGAGCGACACGGCGCGGTCATCGAGGCCGGCCACGACGTCCGCGACTGGCGGGCCGAGGGCGACGGCGTGGTCGTGGAGACCGCACGCGAGTCGTTCGCCGCCGGCCGGCTCGTGCTCTGCCCGGGCGCGTGGGCCACGGGGCTCGTGCGGCTCGAGGACATCATCTTCACGGTGCTGCGGAAGTCGCTCTTCTGGTACGCACCGGCGGGCGGCCTCACGCCCGCCGCCGCCGCGGGGCTGCCCGCGTTCGCCTTCGACACGCCGCGTGGCTTCTTCTACGGCTTCCCGCAGCTCGATCCGCGCGGCGTGAAGGTCGCCGAGCACACGGGGGGCCGGTCCGTCGCCGACCCGTTCGTCGTCGATCGGCGGATCGATCGGGAGGAACAGGCCCGGATCGAGACCTGGCTCGCGGCGCACCTGCCCGGCGTGGGCCGCACGCGGACCGCGCACGAGGTCTGCCTCTACACGATGTCACCCGACGGGCACTTCGTCGTCGGCCTCCACCCGCATCACACGCGGGTGGCCGTCGCCGTCGGGTTCTCGGGGCACGGCTTCAAGTTCGCGAGCGTCATGGGTGAGGTGCTCGCCGACCTCGCCCTCGACGGGGCGACGCGTCACCCGATCGGGTTCCTGTCGCCCACACGGTTCGCACGTCCGGCCGCCTGACGCGGTCATCCCGGGGCAGGACGCCCCGAACGCGATCGACCGAATCCTTGCGAACGCCGCGCGGTGGCGTCTATCGTCGACGTCGGGGGCGGGACATCCATCGGAAACACGAAGGAGTTCATCATGCGCCATCGTCGTCTGGCCGAGCGTCGCCTGACCGGAGTGGAAAGCCTCGAGCGGCGTGCCGTGCTGACGGTCGTCGTTCCGACGTTCACCGTCACCCAGGACTGGGGCAGCGGATTCCAGGGCCAGCTCCAACTGGCCAACCGCGATGCCGTGGCCGTCACCGACTGGACGCTCCAGTTCGACTACGGCGCTCAGATCTCGTCGATCTGGGACGCGAAGGTGATCTCCCACGTGGGCACCCGCTACACGGTGGGCAACGCCGGCTGGAACTCGACCCTCTCCGCCGGCGGCAGCGTGTCGTTCGGCTTCGTGGCCGCGCCCGGCACGAGCCCGACGGCCCCCGTCAACTACCTGATCAACGGCCAGTCGCTCACGACGCCCGCTCCCACG
>Ga0007791_10000685_pt1 | contig 11249 bp, 15 predicted proteins | sample CryBogmetaGMA05M_FD_60368 | JGI IMG/M metagenome (GOLD analysis project Ga0007791, IMG submission 60368) | Freshwater microbial communities from Crystal Bog, Wisconsin, USA - MA0.5M | ecosystem: Environmental > Aquatic > Freshwater > Lake | place: Crystal Bog, Wisconsin, USA | collected 2009-07-06 | reverse complement strand
ACTGTGAGGTCGTTGTTGACCCCATCAAAATCAACACTACTACTATCACCTCCATAGTATGAGTAACCCCATGTAACTACGGAACCATCACTTCTAAGTGCCGCGAAGGCAAATACGTTTTTGAATTCAAAAGCCGTCCTAATAAGATTAGTTTTTGGGATGGGAGTACTTGTGAATGCAAGGGCATACTCCACCTGCAGAGTGATATCCCCAATTTTGATTATTCCAGCATCATTTTGTGCGATTAAATACGCCTTCCGTGCATCCGTTAGTACATCTCCCTTCAGGAGATCTGCAAAGTATTCGCCCTCGTCACCCTGAGTATCCTTTTGATTCAGTTTGGCATCGAGGTAGTGCCCCAGTTCCTCCGTAAGGACAGCATTGACTGCCTCTTGCGTGGCTGTAGAAATCCAATCAGCATTGAGATAGATCTTCCCTGTGGATTGGGCATAAGCACCCAGCGCACCATTGATGTCTGCGTTGGACAGCAGAAGGATCTCTGGGACGGAATAAAAGTCCCCTGCAGACCACTGGTTCACCAGGTCCTGAAGTGCCTGGGGTTCTCCCTGAAGCAGCAGCGCCTCCTGGGCAGCAGCAGCCAAAGAACCATTAAGCGACAACTGCTGGAGCTGGTCATACCAAGTGGGCAGGAAATCTAAAAGGGTCCTTGGAGTAGCAACCACGAGATTCCCTAAGCACTTGAGAGATTATTTAGAAATGCTAAGGCAGCCCCCTCCGGAAACGGCTTATCCAGAACACCAATAAGCCTGCAACGCACTGCAGCATTTTGCCTCAAAGACTTTTATCCCTTGTCCCCGCAAGAACTCATCTGGACTATGCCAATCCCGCATAAAAAACCCAGCACCCATCTAGCTTCATTGCCCTGACCCCGTCCCAACCTGGATTCCCCACCCTCAAGCGCTCTGCAACTGCCTCCACGTCACCACCCCACTTGCGAGAGCCACCACCCAAGCCACTCCCAGCCCTTCCCCTAACCCTCCAACACCACCCTCAAACCGCCACTCAACCTGCCAAGACCTCAGGCGGATGCTGCTTCAGCACTTGCTTGAGGTACCTGCCCGTATGGCTGGTGGGATGCTCTGCCACCGTTTCAGGAGTTCCCACCACAACAATCGCCGTCCTTATCACCCCCATCGGGTCCTAGATCAGTCATCCAGTCGGCACAGCGGATCACATCGAGGTTGTGCTCTATCACCCCCATAACTCCAACCCCAACCCCGCTAGTGCCGCTGCCCTTCTCAAGCAGCAACTTGCAGCAACTTCGGCAGCGGGTGCCTTTGATGCTGATTCCAAGGGTTCGGATGCCACCGCTGAATAGTGGAGCAGGTCTCCATCGGCGGTAGGGATGGTCAGGCGACCAGTGACCACAACGGAACTACCGACCTCTTGAACCGACTGCACCTCCCAGCACCACCCAGGAGAACGATGATGAAGGTGACGAGCAATGGTGTTCCAAGGGCAGTAGGTGAGGGTTGCTGATCCCTGCTTCCTGGTCTTGAGGTGCCGTGGATCGATGGGTCGGGAGAGATCCGCCAGTGTGTCGGCGGTGGGACGGAGAGCAAAGGTCTTAGTGCCATTTGCTGCATGGACTGCGGTTTTCACTGCTTCTAGTGCGTTGACTCCAGCAATAATAGCACAAATACCAGTGTTCTGCGCTGCCTGCCTAGCGTATTTTGCTGGGAATCAAGTGCTGCTTGGTCCTGGTGCGTCAGTTCAGGGTGGTGATGCTCAGAAAGGTGCTGGTCTGCTTCCAGGCACTCCCTGTCCTTTGTGCCTCCTGCTGGATTGCCTTGATGGCAGAGCGGGTCTGATCGTCATAGACCCATGAGGTGCGTTGGCGCTGACTGAGGAGCAGACCACTGCCGAACTGAATGCCGAAACGCAGTTCGGCGTCAGAGAAGGTCTCCACCAGTTCGGAATCGATTGCCTGCCGCTCTTCCTCTAGGCGCTTGAGGGACTGCTGGATCTCCCTGCGGCGCAGCAAAAGGTTATCAGTGCCTAGGAATGCCAGATGGGGGAAAGGATCCTCTCGCTCAGGGATGGACGCCATGACCTCGGCGATGGAGGATAGACGCTTGACCACTTCTCATTCTGCTGTAATACCAGTATTATACGCTAGGAAAGCAGTTCAAGTGGTGTCTTGTCTTTGGGATGGTGCTCTGGGTACTGTGTTCCCATGAAGGAAGTCCGACTTACGCTCCCTAGGGCGATTGCTCTTACCAACCTCAAGCGGGCAGAGCGTGGTCAGAAGGCGATCACCATGAACTCGCTTGCCGCTGAGATTGGTGTTGCTGCCACGACCATCACCCGACTGGCACGAACCGATGACAAGGCGGCGTCATCACTGCCTTTGGATCTGGCGGGAAAAATCCTTTCCGTACTTGAGGTGGGTATTGGAGATTTGCTGGAGGTTGTCGAAGGGTGACTATTTACTCCATCAAATCAGACCATCCAGGACGGATACTCTGGATTTGCTGATCACTCACAATGAATGGTTCCAGAACAACTGCAGTGAGGTGTTCAGATGAATTTCACTATTCGACTCACGAAGGTTAAGTACGAGGTACCAAAAGACTTTCAGAGGACAGGAAATAGGCACAAGAAAAGAATGGGAGAAAAGATCAAAGAAGAACTTCATGGTGACTATTCTTCGCAATTCTGATCTTACTTGTTGACATAGGACCATCTATTTTTCCTGCCACCATCCCATTCAAAACCATATTGATCTAAAAGTTTCTCGTAAAACGCGGAGTACAGTGGGTTGGGCGATAAAGATTCTTTCTTCCTCTTGAGTCTCACAGTGGAGACCCAACTTCCAAGTCGATAACCATCCTCAAGGATGGTCGATTGTGGAACTGACTTGTCTTTCTTGTTTGTCGTAAAACTAATGAATCGCTTTATGCCCTCCATAAACTGATCGTGGAAAGGTTCGTAAGTCCAGTCAGGAAGACTCTCGATCATGATGATCTGATGAGTCTTGAGTTCTCCACGAAGTGCTCTCCCTCTCATCTTGGTAACCCATCTTCCTATTCCTGAAAGTTCGGGAAGATCAAAGTCAACTGCTGTTTGATTGATGATAGGCATTCCTCTTCTAATGCACTCTCTATATACACGTGCATATCCATCCCAGGAATCCCAGTACCATCCAGGAATCTCCTCGATCAAGGAAATCTCCTCTGCTGTAAGATCTCGTTTTCTCCTGGTACTCTCGCCAAAGTCGTTAAGATACTCGGGATTATTTCGATACTTCGTGAGTTTGTAGAGAGATCTGACTGTCGTAACGAAATTCCCCAAGTCGAATTCACAAGAACCAGTCGTATTGGAATAAGTTCTGATATTCCCTTCGCTCATTGTCTGCTTGGGTGGGGTGACGGAGTTGTTCTCTATGCACCATTTCCTGAGAAGAGTCGCCTTCTCGATGAATATCTCTTTGCCAACTTCCCACATCCACCCTTTATCCTTTAGTGAATCCAGTTGATCGATTGTCTCTTGGTCTAGTGAGTATTTCTGCATTCCAAGATATGCTTGTCTTGCCATCTTTGCGATGCCGCCAACTTCTTTGTCCCTGTCGGGAATGTTCAGGTGTCCATTCCGCTGCTGAAACTCCTTAATCGCTTCAACCCACTTCTCTTGCCTCCCTGTATTAGTGTTCCATACCCATCCCCGAGGTATTAGTTCTTCAAGTAGTGCGATCCGTTCCTTGGACAGTTTCTTTCTTCTGTAGTTCTGTCTTTGACTATCTGTCCACGTGCCAAGAACTGGATGGTCAATCCTTGGTTTTGCGTGTCTTTCTTCATCGACAAACCTTAGAAGTTGACCGTAAATCTCATTCCAGTCGTCGGTCGTATTGCGGACAAGAATGGTCTGAAGGGAATCTCCAATTTTGTTGGTGACTCGTTCGGGTAAATCAAAGATGATTTTGGTTAGATCTTCTGCCTGACATGTTTTGTCTCCTCTCTCCCCCAGTTCTACTCTCAGTCGGTCAAGGGTTTCAGTGAGAGAGTCGTCTTGGGATTTCAACGCGAGGATGACTTTCCAAATATCCTTGAACCGACTCGCAAGGATTTCTTCTTCAATATTTTCTGTATTTCCCAGGTAGACAGGAAGAATGATGTATCCAAAAGACTTCTCCTCACTCTTTCTGATTGCCCTTCCAACCGCTTGAATGATGTCAACCTGACTACTGCGCGGATCTATGAATGCAATTCCATCAAGGGAAGGTACATCGACCCCCTCTGACAGGCACCGTGCATTTGAAAGTATGCCAATCTGCCCATCCTCTAAATTGCGTAGTTGACCAATCTTGTTGTTCCTATCAAGAGAAGTCATTTCTCCTGAGACATATCCAGTCTGTATTGCGCTCTCTGTCTTTGATGAGGTGGGCAACCAATCAACAATTACTGGGTGATCTTCTGAAAATTTCCTTGCTCCCTTTACCCGACCGTGGAATGTGATGACCCTTTGAAGTTCGTAGTCACAGATCGCCTTCGCAAGGGATATGTGATTTGCAAGTGTTTCGTAATCAGTTTCCACGCCATTGCTAGTTGCAGATAAGGGTCTATGGATGATTTGTGCCTGGACTTCTGGATCATCTACTCCAATGACTACAACTCGATAATCGGTAAGAAGTTCTTTGCTGATCGCTTCTGAGAAATTGAGTCTGTGCAAGACTGTGCCAAAGAGACTCTCATCGTCCATCGATGCAACCTCGATGTCCTCTGCATCTGCTTTAGTTTTGATCCGACTAGAGAGAACCCTCGGTGTTGCCGTCATGAACAAACGCTTTTCTGCTCTGATGTTCTGACTGTCGAGTACACATCCAAACGCTTCTGAAACTTTTCCAGCGCAGCGATGTGCTTCATCTGCGAATGCGACATCGAATGAAGGTATGCCTGTATCTTGTTGTGCCTCTGCCACTAATGGTGCGGATTGGTAAGTGGAGAAGACTATTCCTTCTTCATTGTTCCGAAGAAACTGTCTGATTTCTGTTGGGTCACTTGTGACTGGGACACCTACTTCACTTATATGCTCGATCCAGTCATCAACGATCTTATCCTGCTTTGCTACCGACTTATCAGAACAGACACAGATCCAGTTGAACTCTTCTCTGCTTGTTGCTGTCCACTCCCTCAAGGTCTGAGAGAGGAGACTGAGTGATGGAAGAAGAACCAGAGTCCTTTTCGCATTTAGTTCTTCCTTGATCCAAAGTGAGGTCAGGGTCTTGCCTGTGCCACACGCCATCAGGAGTTGCCCTCTGTCCTGTGTCTGGAGACCTTCGACGACATTTCGGATCGCTTCCTGCTGATGAGGTCTAGGTCTGCGCTTGTCCTTTCTGCGACCTGTTGCCAAGTCAAGTGCTATGGATGGGAATTCGACCTCTGACTGCCTGAAGTGCTCACGGAGAAAACAGACCACCTGCTTCTCTTGTCGCTCGATGACTTGCATGGCATTTTTCCCAATCCCGTCTGTGGATGCGATCAGAAGTCGCCCGTGAATTCTGGGATCGTTGGACTCACTCAGGAAACTATTGATCTCTGCCTTGGAGATTTCACGATCAGGTGATACGCATTTGGATTGGACTGCCCAGTGCTTTCCAGTGTTGTCCTGATAGACGAGATCAATCCCGCAGTCTTTGCCCCATCGGTCAGGGTATTCATCCCATAACCAAATATTCTCAATCTTGTTCGACCATTCGGGATCTGTCCTTAGGAACCACGGGACGAAGACCTTCTCAAAGAACTCTCCACGCTTCCCGCTGTCTTCTGGGAGAGACCTGTAGAACTCGTCAAAGGTCGCCATCGTTCAGTCCTGCCAGAAGGTGCCCAGGTCTTCACCCGTCTCTTCGTCGTCTGCTTCTGGTGTGGTGAAGGTCGCTGAGTCGGTCACTGGGACAGGTCGCTTGCGCCCATTGTCGCTGCAAGAGCAGCGTTTTGCCCGTTATGCGTCTAGGGCATAAGACCTCGCTTCCTTTGACGGGGATCCCCATTGCCATCAGACCACTACTCGGGTTTTGCTGGTTAACTCGCCTTTCATCCGATGTCCCTGGTTCCCCGCTGGCGGTTTATGACCGATGAGGCGAAGGCGCTGACCAAGCGCACTGCCGTCACCGCTGGCGTAGTGCTGTTGGTTCTTGTGGTCTTTCGGGCACTTCTGCCTTGGGTGCTGCTGGCAGTGATTGGGTGGTGGATTTGGAGAGCGGTCAGGAAGTAGTCCTCTGCTGTCACTGGATTGGGCATCCAAGATGGTGACGGAACTAGATTGCGGAATTGAAGATCTACTGGAAGTGGTCGATATCTTTTGGTTTTCGACTTCTACCCTGAACGAAATTAACGAACACGACAATTCATCGGGTCGGTGTAGCAATAGTTAAGTGTGTCTACCCAATCAGTGATATTGCCGCCAACCATGATTCTCCTCGAATAGTCACTTGTGTAGCAGGTTGGGTCGTAACCACCACTTCTGCTCCAAGAAGATGCTCTACCGCAATTGTAAACGACGCTATCCCTTCCCACAACAGAGTCGTACGGGCATGGGCATCCATGAGTTCCTGCCGCACTAATAATTGGTCTACGCACTGCAGATTGTGCAAGCGCATTAGCGTCAATCGCGCCTATTGCAAATGCACTGATTGTCAAGGACAGCACCATTGTCGTCTTGGTCACTTGCCGCGAAACTTCTTTTCGTCTTGGATTCTACTGTATTTTTCAGAGAAAGTTCTTGGGTTTCGCTTTAAGCATTTAAAATCTTTTGTGTTCCAAACCCTAGGTTACTGCTCGATTTTCCACGCCCCTGTCGACATAGTATATTCTTAGTCTTCAAGAAGTTTAAAAATTGCATGTTGAAGATCTTGTGATTGCTCTAGTTGGTCAAAGACCCATGCCATTGCTGTTGCTGGATTTTTGAAACCAAGTTCATCGCACAATTTATTGATTATTGTTGAGTGCTCTTCATAGATCTTTAAGTCTGAAGTGCTGTTGACGCTTAGGTGACCGCTTCCGTCTCTCAGGGAAGCGGAAGAGAATGCAGGAAGTGTTGGTTCCATAAGGGCATTAGGCGTTCTTCGATTGTAATGCGTCTTGTCCATTTTTCCGATCAACCGCGTCTTGTCCAGTGCCAACGCACCCTCTCCTGATCTTTTCTCCAGGTTCACTCTAGACCTTGCTTCAATCGTTCGGTTCGAGACGGAATGCCAAGCAGGTGCTTGCGGAACGGGGTTGTTATGTGCCAGAACTTCAATCCAGCAGCGACCGCAAACACCACTTTTACTTTGCAGTGTCAGCATTTTTCAAGTCTTCTCGCTCTTTACGAAGAGAAGATGCTGGCATCACCAGTCCTGTAACAACCCCTGTAAGCAAAAACACTGGCAACAATCTTTCAATCCCTAAATTCCTTGCGATTAATATCAGTATGCCCGTCAAGATTCCCTGAGCAAGCATTACCCTTGCGAATTCATTCTTGGTGAATGCATCTCTAACCCGAATTGTCGCGATTATTGGCGGGATTCCCCAGACGTACCCCCACATCAACAGGATTGGCAGATATGCAAGCAGGAATATTGGACCATATGAACCTATTGTGATTTTAATTCCGTAGACGAATAGAACCGCGTATAAGATGAAACCCATTAATTTTACTGCTTTTGCCTTTTATATCAAATCCTGGAATTCAAGTCAATTCTTTTTCCTTGTCGTGAGCAACCGCCCCTGTCCCTCCATCACGCTGCTTCCTCTCTGATTGCCAGACACCGCTTCGTCTGCTGGTGCTGCCTAAAAGTCCACTGGTTGCCCTTGACCTCCATCTCGCAGTGTTCGCAGATGGTTGTAGGAACTGCCTTGATCCAATTGGCAGGACGCTCCCCCACCAGTTCACGTCTTGATGGTTCGATGCCCCTTGCTTTTTGGTAGCGGGTCAAAGCAGGAGCAGTGGTCACGAACCCTGTCTCTAGGCATCGGAACAGCAGGTTCTGACCTCGAAGGTTCTAGATATTTCTTCTACAGGTTGTCACCGATGGATTTCTGATCAAAAAAGTTATGGCGCCATTTATTGCCCAATGTTGCCCAGGGGAAGTAGTCAGCGACAAGTTCTCTTGACCAGACTCTTAGTTCCATGACTGAGAAGTGCATTCCCAGGGATGATGCAATGTCTATGATTTGTTGAGGGTTTTCCACTGACTTGACCCTTGCTTGTAAATTAATGTCGCTGTTCAGTCGCTTGCAGAATTCAATAAGTTCCTTTGGCGGAATGGATTCCTGCGCTCCACCCTGCACTGCTTTTCCTGGAAAAATTGACTTTGTAACTCTAATACTGAATAACCAATTTCGTGCCCTTTGCTGTAGTCTGCTTTAGATGTGACTCTGTCTGCATCGCATTCTCGGGGTGTCTAATACCGCTGCTACTTGCTGTTGTTTGCTGCAAAAGGGACGCTATTGCGCTTCAAACACATACTTGGTAATTTTATTGGTACTCCAATTCCCCTTGGATGCGTATCACCCACTACGACGACGAGCACCTGACTCGGCGGTGTTCTCGGTGGGTTCCTCGGCGGGAGGTTGCTACGGGGTGGTGTCCAGAAGTGGCGTGACGCAGAGGTATGGCGCAATACAACAGGTGCTTCAAGATGCAGCAGATCCGCTACCCCCCCCCCTGAAATTCTGTAATATATATTTTTGATTGCTTTACGCTCGATGCCCCTGGGCGCATCCATTTGCACTCCTTCTGCCCAGAATTTCAGTTAGTGCAGTCGATTTTAAGTCTTCTCATCCTCTTGCCTGACGATTCACCCACTCTGCTTCTATGGAGCGAGTGCCAACCGCCTTTCGTTTTTTGTGCTTACCAATGATTGATGAAAGCAATAATGTCAGTCGTTTCCGACTCGACCCGAAAGACTTTCCGAGGCGCATAGACCTGGAAGTTCCAGAAGAGGTCCTTGAGTGCCTGCAACGCATCAGCAAGAGGACTGGTCGATCCGTCAGTGAGATCGCTGCCGCCATCGTTGTTCAGGGCGCTGGGGTTTTCGCCCCTGAGCAGTTTGATCGATAGGTAGAAATCCAATGCGATCCTGGTTTTCTGCGGTATTGTTGGAATGCTATTTTCATAAAAGGTGAGGCGCATGAATGCCTCTTCAGGGATCAACAACGGCACAGGGACTAATAATCGCTTTACTTCTCCTCAGCGGATCACCATCACGGTGCCCGCTATGACATTGAAGAAGTTGTTGAAGCGGAGTCTTGTGGAGGGGAGATCTGTGAGCAATCTTGCTGCTTTTCTTCTGGAGCAGACACTTGAAGGGGATTCCCAGGATTGAAGGCATTTTCTGCCCGTTTGTGCTTGCTGACTCTTTTGCTTTCATTTCTGGATGAGGATTCGCTTGTGCTCCTGAGTGATGTAAATAGACCCATAATTTACTCTTTAGCGCAGTAGTTCTGCCCAACCCGGGTCATCCTTACGACTTATCCTAAGGATAGACTCAGGCGCGGAGAAGATTGTGGTTATTCCCTTCGGTTCTGGAACAGGAATGGGTGGCGAACCAGCAGGCGCAGAAGCATACATGGTGGTCGTTCGTTTCCCTCCAGAAGTTTATTCGGATTTTATTAAGATGGCAAAAGATGAAAACTTATCGATTGAGGATGTGGTTGTCCATGTCTGCAAGAAGGGGTTAGATCGTCGGGGTTGATGGTTTTTTTGACATTTCTTGGCAAGGTGACTGAGGATTGGATCTGTTGGATGATGGTTTTCACGCCAGTACCCCAAATCTGATCTCCATCACGACCTGACGCGATGACCTATGCCATTAACACTCACGATGCCTGGGGCGTTGTGATGATCGGGAACTACCAGGCGATTGAGAAGGCAAGGAAGGTTTTCTCTGCGATCTGCGAGGACCTTCGGTACAAGAGCGACAGAACCGTCAGGCGTTTGGAGTTGGTTCTAGGCACTGATGCTGGCGCTGGTCATAGGTTGGAGTGGTTTGCGTTTATGTAGTTCCGATTTCTCTGGGCACACTCCGCAGAGAGAGCACCTGATTTGGAGGTGCTCTCTGTGGATCTCTAGACGGGAGATTGCGGTTGGTTAGGTGCTTGTGAGCGTTCAGATCTTTTTGAGAGGCGATGGCAAAGTGAGTACGCACTTTCAGCATTGGGAACCGTCCAATTTTTACGGGGAAAATTAGAATGACGAACAATGTAATGTCCGTGACAGGTGTGCATGATTTGGCATTTTCCACATTCTGCTTGGAAGACACTCTGAAACTCAGGTGCGTATTGCCTTGTGATTTTCATTTGAGAAACCTTTGACTACTTGTGTTCTACCAGGTGCGGGGGAGTGCTGCAGTTAACTTGTTGCTAATTTACAATCCAATTTACAGTTTTACCGCTTCCCTGCTTTCACTTGTTTCTGCTTGCAAGATGTGATGCTTGTATGTGAAATGCAGATGCCCCCTGCTTCAACTTTTCAATTGTCTTCATGCCTCTCTGGCGTTCATTGAGCAGTGGACGACCAGCATCAAAGTGACTCCAGTAGTCCGCATGGTCTTTCACCTCTGTCCTGCCAGTATTTCCGTTATGAGGTGGGCAGGGACTGCGTCACGCTTCTTGCCTGTCCGATTCACCAGGGTCTGATTCCCCAAGGAGAGCACCTAACTCGGAGGTGTTCTCGGTGGGTTCCTAGGCGGGAGGTTTCGGTTGGTTGGTGTCCAGAAGTGGCGTGACGGAGGTTTGCACCGTTACCGCCCTACATTCGCTGTTCTTGCAGAATAACATTATTCGTTATTTTACTTCAAGTTCTTTTTAAAGACTACAGTTCTCTTTCGACTAGATGAAATCGGCAATTGGCGCAAATCCAATCAAGAAGATGCTGTGTCTGTGGGATCGAACAATCACTAACTGTTGACCACTTTCAGATTGTGCCGTCTTTTGCAAATGGATTTTCCTTTTATTGCAATGCCTGCGATGTTGAGTCAAGAAGAAGAAAATCTTTTGCTCTTATGAAATCTGAAGTCAATTTTGTTGGCAAAGTGGAAATCGCAGGAGAAGGCAATGCTTAAGCAGGTTTGATGATATCGATCAATTTTCCTTTTCCGTCGAAGATATAATGACTTTTGAGGGTTTCTCTTGCTTTGGAGAAGGTCGTCCAGATTGCGGATTCCAAGTCTGGTCTTATCTCGTCATTATAGAATTTTCCATTTTCTTCTTTGTAAGCGATATGGTAACTCATGAATCTAGCGTAAACTT
>Ga0007791_10000684_pt1 | contig 11261 bp, 12 predicted proteins | sample CryBogmetaGMA05M_FD_60368 | JGI IMG/M metagenome (GOLD analysis project Ga0007791, IMG submission 60368) | Freshwater microbial communities from Crystal Bog, Wisconsin, USA - MA0.5M | ecosystem: Environmental > Aquatic > Freshwater > Lake | place: Crystal Bog, Wisconsin, USA | collected 2009-07-06 | reverse complement strand
TCGTCCGTCAGCGTTATGACGCCATCACTGTGTCGTAAGGCTTGTTACTCGCGCGTAGTACGCGATGAACCTGTGGCGAATGGGGTCCGTGGGTCACAAGGTCTCGGAGAACAGTGCGACACGAACCAGAAACGTTGAGTTCACTGCTGAGACATGTGCGGTCCTTTACGTTGCGGACATTGAGCGAGTGCTCAGGCCTGACATAGAAGGAGTTCGGATGTCTGCTGACTCAGTTGTCGCGGAAGTCCGCGAGGGCGACTACGGCACCAAAGTGGGTGCTGTTGAGCCAGGCGGTGCAGAGTTCATTCCGCTGAAGGAACGGCATGGGAAGCCGATCGGCCTGTTTGCCACATGGATGTCGCCAAACCTTGAGTTCGCCACCATCTTCCTCGGCGTAATTTCGGTCTGGTATTTCCAGCTCACGATCCCCCAGGCCGTGCTGGCTGCGTTGGTCGGCACCGGTCTTGGTGCGATCTTCCAGGGCATCCTCAGCGCACGCGGCCCCAAGGCAGGCGTTCCGCAGATGATCATTTCGCGGATCTCGTTCGGTTACGTCGGCAACATCCTGCCGGCTGGCCTCAACGCGATCATCGCCGGCGTGGGCTGGTTCGCGGTCAACAGCGTGTCTGGCGCCTTCGCCCTAGCGACGTTGACGCACATGGACGCCAAGCTCGCGCTGCTGATCGTCGTCGTCATCGAGGTCCTGGTGGCGTACTTCGGCCACAACCTGCTGCAGGCATGGGAGCGCATCGCTTTCCCGATCCTCGCGGTGATCTTCGTCCTCGGAATCATCTTCTCCGTTGGCCATGCCGACACCAGCGCAGCGCAGGGCGGCGGCGGCATCGGTGGCTTCCTCATCGTCGTAGGTGCCACGTTCGGCTATGCGGCGGGATGGAACCCGTTCGCGTCTGACTACACCCGCTACCTCCCTGCCACCGTGAGCAAGCGGTCGACAGGCCTGTGGGCGGGTCTCGGCGTGTTCGTGTCGTGCTTCGTGCTGCAGGTTGTCGGTGCGCTGTGTGCGACGTACATGAGCATCGACGGCGGAAGCCCCACGTCGGAGTTCACCAAGGTGATGCCCACGGCGATTGCCGACCTCGTACTGATCGGCATTGTGATCGGCAGCATCAGCGCTAATGCCATCAACCTGTACTCCGGGTCGATGTCGTTCCTGTCGATGGGATTCAATGTAGGAGCGAAGGCTCGCCGCGTGATCTCGGTGGTGATCTTCGGTGTGCTGGGCGCAGTCCTGGCCTACTGGGGTCTGGACAACGTGTCGTCTTTTGAGAACTTCCTTCTGGTCATCGCCTACTGGGTGGGCCCGTGGCTTGGCGTCTTCTTGATGGATCAGGTGATTCGACGCAAGCACAAGGTCGACGGGTTCATGTTTGACAAGAACCACAGCCCGGCCAGTGGCTTCTTGGCGATGTTGATCGGCATGTTCGTGTCGATCTGGCTGTTCTCCAACCAGGTGTTCTATGTCGGCCTGGTGCCGGCCGCGAATTCCTCGTTCGGCGATATCGCGTTTGAGGCGGGCTTTATCGTCTCGGCAGTTCTGTACTTCATCTTCTACAAGCTCACCAACGAGAAGATGGACGAGTCACTGCGAATCCCGGGCGCCTGACCTTGAACGACCGGGAGTTTTACGCTGCCGCCCTTGCTGAGGCCCGTCAGGGTCTCAGTGAGGGCGGCATCCCCATCGGGGCAAGTCTCGTGGTCGACGGCAAGGTGCTTGCGGTCGGACATAACCGCAGGGTGCAGCACGGCAGTTCTATTCACCACGGTGAGACGAACTGCATCGAGAATGCTGGACGCCAGGCGGCGAGCGTCTATGCACGCTCGACTATCTACACCACGTTGTCACCGTGCTACATGTGTGCGGGGACGATCATGCTGTACAAGATTCCTCGCGTCGTGATCGGTGAGAACACTCACTTTCAGGCGAGTGAGGACTGGCTGCGCAGCCACGGGGTGGAGGTCGTCGTACTCGACGATGCCGAGACAAAGGACATGTTCCGCACCTGGATGGATGCCAACCCGTCGCTGTGGAACGAGGACATCGGCGAAGAGGACTAGTCCTCGCGACGTCGGGCCTGCGCCCACAGATCAAGCAGGCTGCTGCCGTGCAGCGTGTCGACAACATGCGGATCGAGGTCGTCGGGCAGCTGCGCGATGTGCGGGATGGCAACGACCCAGCATCCCGACATCCAGGCTGACCGAACTCCGGTGGGGGAGTCCTCCAACGCCAGGCAGTCGCGGATCGGCTGCCTCAGATGTTCGGCGGCCATGAGGTACGGCGCCGGGTGCGGTTTGGAGTGGGGGACGACATCACCGGTGACGAGAACATCGAACGGTGGAGTGCCAAGTTCAGCAGCCATCCGGTCGTGCACCGCGTCGACCAGGTTGACGCTCGACGCCGTCACCAGTGCGGTGGGGAGGTCAAGCTGAAGGCAATCGCGAAGCAGGTCCACCGCTCCGGGGCGCCACACAATGTCGCTCGAACGAAACAGTTGCTCCACCCGAGCCAAAAGGACTGCGCTTACCTCGAGCGAGTCGCGCGAACTCCCTGAACGATCGACGAGGTGACGGCCTACACGTTCGAGCGGCCCGCCGAGGCAGTGCGCCTGGTCGTCGTCGGTCCACGTGAATCCCAGGTCGGCGGCCACGGATACCTCCGCCTCGAACCACATGGGCTCGGTGTCGAGGAGCGTGCCGTCCATGTCGAACAGGACTGCGCGAGGAAGCGGTTCACGCATGCGTATGCCTGAACGCGACGGGATGGCGAGTATCGGGCGCGAGCAGTCGCACAGCTTCGGCCTCGGCATCGTCGGGCTGCGCCTGTGATGCCCGTTCGAACTCCACTCGCGCCACGTACGCGCTGACCTCGCTCGCCACGCGCACGGCGTCCCATCCCAGAAGTGGTGCGACCAATCGAGCCACATCACCGGCAGACTCAGTGCCGCGATGCCGCGTCTCCATAGCGATGCGAGTGCGCCGGGCGAGGATGTCGTCGAGGTGCAGCGCGCCCTCATGGGTCACCGCGTAGACGATCTCGGCATTGAGGTAGCCGGGTGCCCCATGGACAGGTTCGGCGAGGCGGGGATTCGTAGTTATCGGATCAAGAACTTCACTGACGAGGCTGCCGTATCGACCCAGCAGTCCGCGCATGCGATCGAGCTCGATGCCATAACGGCGTGCAGAGACCTCGGCGTGTGCGAGGAGTGCGTCGTAGTTGTCTGCGCCAATGATGGGTCTGTCCTGTGTCACGCATGGGCCGATCGAGGTTGGCAGGTCCGGCAAGGCGGCATCGATGGCATCTTTGGCCATGACGCGATAGGTCGTGTATTTGCCGCCTGCGATGGATACCAACCCGGGCATCACGCGAGAGACGGCGTGTTCGCGTGACAGTTTGCTTGTCTGATCTGACTCACCGGCCAGCAGTGGTCGCAGCCCGGCGTACACGCTGACGATGTCCGCGTGGGTCAGAGGAGTGACCAGGACGGAATTAATGTGTCCGAGCACGTAGTCGATGTCGCTGGCACTTGCTGCCGGGTGCGCGAGATCGAGATGCCAATCAGTATCGGTTGTGCCGATGAGCCACAGGTTCTTCCATGGAATGACAAACAGCACGGACTTCTCGGTGCGCAGGATGAGTCCGGTCTCTGACGGAATTCGCTCCCGCGGAACCGTGATGTGGATGCCTTTGGATGCCCGGACACGGAACGGTACGGCCTCACTCACCATGTCTTGAATGTCATCGGTCCACACGCCCGTGCAATTGATGACGACGCGAGCGCGGACCTGACACGTCGCGCCTGTCTCGGTGTCGCGAAGCTCGGCGCCGACGATTGTGTTGCCACCCGAGGGTGGGGGTTCGCGAAGCAATCGGGTCACCTGCGTGGACGTGCGCACGAGAGCACCATGCTGAACGGCGGTGCGGGCCACCATCATGGTGTGACGGGCGTCGTCAGCCTGACCGTCGCCGTATTGCATCGCGCCCACGAACGCATCGGTCTTCATGCCCGGGATCGCAGCCGATGCCTTGGTGCGCGACAGGTACGTGTGCCGGGGAAGCGACTTCTTTCCACCCAGGGTGTCGTACAAGGTGAGGCCGGCCGCCACGTACGGTCGCTCCCATACGCGGTGCTGCAGCGGGTACAGGAAAGTCACCGGATGCACGAGGTGAGGCGCGAGGTGTGTGAGCATGAGTTCGCGCTCGTGCAGCGCCTCTCTCACCAGTCTGAAGTCACGCTGCTCGAGGTAGCGGAGTCCACCGTGGAAGAGCTTGCTCGAACGCGATGACGTCCCACTGGCTAAATCACGGGCCTCGACGAGTGCCACGCTCAGTCCCCGCGTGATGGCGTCGAGTGCGACGCCACATCCGGTGACACCACCTCCGATGACCAGCACATCGAAGTTCCCGTCAGTGAGATTGCTCCACGAGTCCTCGCGGGCGGCAAGGTCAAGCGGATGACTCATGCCGGAAGTGTAGGCGTGATGCGAAAGACGGGGATTGTGCGTTGCGCTTTGCGCTCATACATGGCAAAGCTCTTCCAGTCTTTGACGAGCAGCGAGTACGCGGCTGTCCGTTCATCGCCGTGAAGTTCTCGGAATGTGACATCCGTGATGTCCTTGCCAAGCTCAAGTCGGCCGGCCGGATTGGCGTTGATGTTGAAAACCCATGCGGGAATGCGCTCCTGACCTGCATTGGATCCGGCGATGATCCACGAGTCGCCGTCAGGTGCTCCGAGCAACGCGGTGCGTCGCCATTCGCCGGACTTTCGGCCAATGGTCTGGATCCACACGACCTGCGCACCGCCGGGGAAGTGCGCGCCAAGTCGACCGCCGGACAGGCGGTCTACCGCGTGATGGAAGCTTCGTGTGAGGGCGAGAGCGGAACCCCAGAAGCGGTCATAGGCGGGGGATCCCATGGGTTGACCGTATCGGCATTGGATAACCGTGGATGATGTCCGGACATGAAGCTCACGGGGTTTATTCGCGCGTGCCATCCCGGTCCCACTGTCGTCATGACGGTCCTGATCACGCTCGTGGGTTGGGGCGTGGGGTGGCACGGAGTCCGGCTCATTGGCCTTGGAATTGCGGTGTTGCTCGGTCAGTTGTCCGTGGGTTGGAGTAACGATGCGCACGATGCGCGCATGGATTTTGCGGCCGGCCGAGAGGCAAAGCCGACTGTGTCGGGACATGCGTCGGCCCGTGTGCTGTGGCCCTCCGCGTTATGCACGTTGCTGCTGTCGGTTGCCCTGAGCTGGATCGTGGCCGGATGGGTTGGCGGAAGTTTTCATGTGCTGGCGCTGGCTGCAGCGTGGATGTACAACCTGCGTCTGTCACGCACGGCATGGTCATGGTTGCCGTATGCCGTGGCGTTCGCGGCAATGCCGCCTTTCCTTTCGTATGGCGCCGGCAACGGCGCTCCACCGGTGTGGCTGCTGGTGGTCTTCCCCGTGATAGGAGTGAGTGCCCATCTGGCGAATGCTCTACCCGATGTGGAGACCGATCGCAGCGGCGGTCTCGGCGGTACTGCAGTGCATCTGGGTGTTCGACGCACCGCCGTGCTGTGCTGGGCCCTGCTGGCGGTTGCATCGGTGATTCTTGCCGCGGAAGCAGTGACCGGACGGTGGTGGTTCGCTGTTGTGGTGGCAGCCGGTTACATAGCGGCCGCTCTCTATGCCCGGGTCTCGTCGTCGCGTGCGGCGACCTTTCATGCGCTCATGGGTGCCGTCGCCGTGGATGTGGTTGTGCTTGTGGTTATTGGCGCTTAGGGGCGTTCCACCATGGGAACTTCAGGCATGTGATGGCTACAATCGCGGTGTGGGACAGATTCGCGAAGTTGTGATGGCACATGCTGAAGAGATCAAGGGTCTCCTTGCCTTTCGCCATGCTCGAGAAATCAAGGTGTTTGGGTCCGTTGCCCGCTCCGAAGACCTTGCTGATTCCGACGTGGACTTTCTAGTGGAATTTGCTCCGGGCGCATCAATCCTTGACCAAGTTCATCTTGAAAACGATTTAAGAGAACTTCTTGGATGCTCCGTTGATGTAATCCCAATCGGCGCATTGAAACCACGCGATGCTCATGTGATTGCGGAGGCCGTTCCTCTGTGACACGAAGTGATGACTTCCGTCGCCAAGACATCGTGGAGGCGTGTGAGGCGCTAGCTGCCGTTGTTGCTGCTCGGAAAGCATCATTGGTGGATCAGAGAATCCTTCTGCGAGCTGCCGAACGCCTGCTCGAAATCATCGGAGAAGCAGCGACCAAATGTTCTACAAGTTTTCGAGCTGAATACCCAGAAGTGGATTGGACGGGTATTGCCGGACTGCGCATCGTCCTTGCTCATCACTACCACCGGACTCAGCCGGATCTGATCTGGACTTTTGCCGAAGTTGAAGCCCCAAAGCTCAGTCGACTTCTGGCAGAACGTGACGCGCCGTCGACCTGAACTACTCAGCCTTTGCGCTGTCGGCTGCGCGCTTCATGACGGTGGCTCCCGACGTCAGCACGCGCCGCCACGGCCAGGTCCCTTCGATCTCGATCTCGAGGCTGAAGCTCAAGAATGTGCGGATCAGCACGATGATGCCCAGCACGATGACGTTGTCGAGCGTAGGTGCGACCGCGACGGTACGGATGAGATCGCCGGCCACCAAGATCTCTAGGCCCAGCAGGATCGACCCGCCGAAGGCCTGTCGCATCAGGCTGTAGGAGCGCTCACCAGACTTCGTGCGCACAAGAATCCGCACGGAAATGAGCGCCGACCACAGCAGACCGGCGATCAGGACGACCGCCGCCACGATCTCGAACGCCTGCGCGATGGTGAGCATCAGGTGGGTGTAGGTCTCCTCGTTCATGGCACAGGTATAGCGGAGTGGGTCACTGCGCTGCGTCGAGGGCTGCCACAAGTTGCTCCGGCGCGTCCACCATCGCTGGGCCATACCAGGTCAGTAGGCGCCCACTCACGAGTGCGGCGGGTGTGCCGGGAAACGCCTCGGGGCCGTCGTCGGCCGTGAACACATACGGCTCATCGGGCAACACGACGAGGTCATGCGGCGGCAGTTCATTTAGTGCGAGCTTCGGATATCGCTCGGGGTGGTGGGCAAGCACATTGACGACACCGAGGCGTGCCAGCACGTCTCCCGCATACGTGTCGGACCCCAGGTGCATCCACGGGCGTCGCCAGATCGGGATGACGGCGTGCAATGTGCCACCCGATGATGTGCTGACCTGCGGAGGATTGGCCCACGCGGCATCGGCGCGGTCGAGCCAGTCGATGTCCTCGGCATCGATCAGGTTCATCAACTCACGCAAACTCTGCAATGCCCCGGCCACCGTGCGGATGTCGGTGACGTGCACCTGCAGCCCGGCCGCGCGAAGAGCCTCGAGGTCGGGCTCGCGGTTCTCCTCCGCGTTGGCGATCACGAGGTCGGGTTGGAGAGCCACGATGGCTGCGACATCGGGATTCTTGGTCCCACCAATGCGGGGCACGTCAAGGTCGACCGGGTGCGTGCACCAGTCGGTGGCGGCGATGAGGCGGCCGGGTGCGCTCAGGGCGATGGCTTCCGTGAGCGAAGGCACCAGGCTCACGATCCGCTGCTGCGAGGACATGGTCATGGAGCGTACGGGGCTTCGCGTGGAGGCCGTCGAGGAAATCCTTACGTCGCCCGAACAAGGATTCAGGCTGGCCTCAATGATGAGCCGTTACGGTGCGCTAGTCGTTGTATTTGTGATGCTGGATCAGAAGGCGGGCTGATGGCCAGGCGAATTCTTTGGATAAACGTGGCGATCGCTGTCGTCATTGCGGCAACGCTCGGCGCGGGCTACCTCTTCATCATCCGAGGCTCTGGCAACGACACCAGCGCCACTCGCACGGTGAGTGTTCAGACCGGAAATGTCTCCAAGACCATCAGTGCCACAGGAACCGTGAGTTCGACCGGGCTCGTCAATCTTTCATTCCCACAGGGCGGAACGGTGACAGCGGTCAATGCCGCGTCGGGAGCCGCCCTGACTGCCGGTCAGGTCATTGCCACTCTGGACTCCACCGCGGCACAGCAGGCAGTGGCCAATGCGGAGAGCGCATTGGCCCAGGCAATGGCCAATGGGGTGACGGGCGCTGATGCGATCTCCAATGCCCAACGCACCGCCGCCTTGAACAAACAGGGCTACGACCAAGCCGTCGCCAACGCGCAGGCCGCTCTGGTGACTGCCCAGCAGTCGTGGGCGGATTCGTGCCTGGATCCGGCCGCGGCGTGTCCCAACCAGTCGGCGTGGGCTCAGTTGCGTGCTGGCGAGGGAGCCGTGGCTTCCGCGCAGGTCACATTGACGCAGAAGAAGACTGAGTTTGTGCTGAACCAGGCCACGTACAACCTCCAGGTCAACCAAGCCCAGCAGAGTTTGGCTGCGGCGAACAACAATGCATCGACACAATGCAGCACCTACGGCTCAACCAGCTCGCAGTGTTCGACCGCGAATAACGCGATCATCAGCTCCCAGCAGTCTTACGACAGTGCAACCAATTCACGCACGGTCAACACCAACAAGGATCAAGAGGCGATCGACAACGCCAATGCGGCACTCACGTCGGCGAATGTTGCATTGCACAAGACGCAGGCAGACTTGGCAAGCGGTGCAGTCACAAGTCTGCGTACCGCTCACCAGAACCTCGACGCTGCCAAGCTCGCTCGAGACAAGGGCCTGGCTCAGGACCAGCAGAACGTGATTGCCGCGCAGGCGGCACACGCGACAATTTCTGTCGGCCCTACAACCACGACCGGCACTCAAGCAGCGGTCGATGCCGCCCAAGCGGCTCTGCTGATCGCGCAGCGCAATCTCAAGGAGAGCAGTCTCACGGCGCCCGTGGCTGGCACTCTCGGGTCCATCTCACTGACCGTTGGCCAGCAGGCGGCTGCCAATGCCACCGTTGCGACTGTCGTGCCCAACTCAGGCTTCCAGGTGTCGGCGAAGGTGAGTGAAGCCGATGCGGTCAACGTGCAGGTGGGCCAGCAGGCCACCGTGACGTTCTCTGCACTGCCACGCGTGAGTGCTACGGGCACAGTGACAGCGAAGGACACGACGCCCGTGGCCTCCTCGGGCACTGCGGCATCGTCCGTGGTGCAGTACGGCGTCACGATCACTCTCGACAGCGCTCCAGACGGCGTCGTCAACGGCATGTCAGCATCGGTGTCCATCGTTGTCGATAGCAAGGACAACGTCCTATGGGCTCCGTCGACCGCAGTCACCTCCCTTGGCGGCCTGCACACGGTGACTATTCGCAAGAACGGTGCGGACACGGTCACGCCGGTGACCGTTGGGCTCGTAGGCGATAGTGGCACCGAGATCACAAGCGGTGTCAATGCGGGTGATGAACTTGTTATCGCTATCGCCAGTGGTGCCAGTGGAGCAGGATTCCCGTTCGGTGGGATTCCCGGTGGCGGCATCCGGATTCCCGGTGGTGGCGCCCCGCCGGGAGGTCGAGGATGACGCCTGTCATCGCCCTTCAGGGCATCACGAAGACATACGGCTCGGGTGACACGGCGGTACATGCCCTGCGCGGTGTTGACCTCACGGTTGAACGCGGTGAATACGTGGCCATCATGGGTGCGTCAGGGTCAGGAAAGTCCACCTTGATGAACATCATTGGTGCGCTCGACGTACCGTCCAACGGACATTACGAACTTGATGGGATCGGTATCGAATCACTGGATGAGTCGGGACTGTCGATCGTCCGCAATCGCAAGATCGGCTTCATCTTTCAGTCCTTCAACCTGATCGCTCGTACTTCTGCACTGGCGAACGTGGAATTGCCGTTGATGTACCGCGGTGTCGCTCGTCGAGAGCGAGTGGAACGGGCCAAGGCTGCCTTGGCGGCGGTCGGTCTCCAGGACCGCATGCATCACGACCCGAACGAGCTGTCCGGCGGGCAGCAGCAGCGCGTGGCAGTAGCGCGCGCACTCGTCGCGGAGCCTTCACTTCTTCTCGCGGACGAACCAACAGGCAATCTCGACAGTGTCTCGACGCGCGACGTACTTGACCTCATGGATCACATGCATGACGAAGGCCGCACAATCGTGATGATCACGCATGAAGATGACGTGGCATCACGTGCGGATCGGGTCATTGTGCTGATCGACGGGCTAATCCACTCCGATACGCGAGTCGCCGCATGAACCTCGTGGAGACGTTTCGCATCGGCCTGCACGGCATCACCGCCAACAAGCTCCGATCCGGCCTCACAGTTCTGGGCATCCTCATCGGTGTGGCCGCCGTCATCGTTCTGGTGGCCGTAGGCAATGGATCTTCGCGTGCAGTCTCTGCCAGCATTGAAAAGCTGGGCACCAATACGTTGACCGTGCGGCACGGAACTTTTGGGTTCGGGCCGGGTGGTGGCGGAGGCGGACGAAACTCTGGCTCGCGTACTCAGCTCAAGGACCTCACGGTCGACGACGCCATCGCGATGGCTGATCCGACGGTGAACCCCGATGTCAAGAGCGCGTCACCGGTAGTACAGGCTCAAGTGACGTGCGCGTATGAGGGCACGAGTTATTCGACGTCAATGACGGGGACCTGGCCGTCTTACTTTGAGGCGAGTAACTTCCCGATCGGCTCGGGCACGTATGTCACCAATGACGATGTCGTGGGGGGAACGCGAAACATCGTGCTGGGCCAGACGGTCGTGGACAATTTGTTCGGCACGGTGTCGCCCATCGGTAAGCAGGTGACCTGTCAGGGAATCCCCTTCAACATAACTGGGGTGTTGCAGAAGAAGGGCAGCACGGGATTCCAGGATGCCGATGACGTGATCATCGCGCCGCTGACGACCGTTCAAAAGTACGTTACGGGATTCGGCAGCCTGGACAGCATCGTGGCGCAGGCGACGAATTCGACAAGCCAGGATGCTGCACAGGCGGAGATCTCTGCAGTTCTCGACGCACGTCACGGCATCACATCAACGGCCAATCGCGATTACCAGATCCTCAATCAGGCGAGCCTGTTGACCACTGCGGACGACACGACTCGCGTGTTCACTGTTCTGCTGGGCGCTGTCGCTGCGATCAGCCTGCTGGTCGGGGGCATCGGCATCACCAACATCATGCTGGTGACCGTCACGGAGCGCACCCGTGAGATTGGCATTCGCAAGGCCATCGGCGCCAGCAAGGGCGCGATCCTTGGTCAGTTCTTGGTGGAGGCGACTGTGCTCTCGATGGTCGGTGGTGTGGCGGGTGTCATCGTCGCCATGATCGTCACGCGTTTCTCG
>Ga0007791_10000683_pt1 | contig 11261 bp, 8 predicted proteins | sample CryBogmetaGMA05M_FD_60368 | JGI IMG/M metagenome (GOLD analysis project Ga0007791, IMG submission 60368) | Freshwater microbial communities from Crystal Bog, Wisconsin, USA - MA0.5M | ecosystem: Environmental > Aquatic > Freshwater > Lake | place: Crystal Bog, Wisconsin, USA | collected 2009-07-06 | reverse complement strand
AAAAGAAGGGCAGCGCAATGCGATTGCATCTGCCCTCCGCGCTGCAGGGGCGCGCAAGGCCCCCGCACACAGGCCGCTTAGCGGATTGGCGGCGCGTACTGGATGCCGCCTTTGTTCCACAGGTTGTTCAGGCCGCGCGGCAGTCGCAATGCGGATTTGGGACCCACATTGCGCTCAAAAATCTCGCCGTAGTTGCCCGTGGCCTTGATCGCGTTGGCCAGCCATTCCTTGTCCAAACCGAGCAGTTTTCCGGTGTCCTCCGAAGAGCCCAGGATGCGACCGACCACCGGGTCCTTGCTGTTGGCTTTGAGATCGTCCACATTGGCCTGGGTGACACCGTTTTCTTCGGCTTCCAGCAAGCCATACACGGTCCATTTCACAATGGCCGTCCATTCATCGTCGCCCCGGCGCACCATGGGTCCCAGGGGTTCTTTGGAAATCAGCTCGGGCAGAATCAGGTGATCGGCGGGGTTCTTGGCCGACTTGTTGCGTACCGAGGCCAGGCCCGAGGCGTCGGTGGTGTACGCCACGCAACGGCCGGAAAAGTAAGCGCCTTCCACGGCGTCGAGTTTTTCAAACACCACCGGCTTGATGTTCAGGGCGTTTGCCTTGGAAAAGTCAGTCAGGTTTTTCTCGGTGGTGGTGCCGGACTGCACGCACACGGTCTGGCCCTTGAGCTGCTTGGCGCTCTTGATTTTGCTTTTGACCGGCACCATGAAGCCCTGGCCGTCGTAGTAGACCACGGCGGTTTGGCTCAGGCCCAGCGAGGCGTCACGTGTCAGGGTGAAGGTGGTGTTGCGCGAAAGCACGTCGATCTCGCCGGACTGCAACGCGGTGAACCGGGCCTGTGCCGTGAGCGGCACATATTTCACTTTTTCGGCATCACCCAGCGTTGCGGCGGCCACCGCGCGGCACATGTCCACGTCGATTCCCGCCCATTTGCCATTGGAGTCCGCAGCGCTGAAACCGGCCAGACCGGTGTGCACGCCGCAAATCACTTGGCCGCGGGCCTTGATGGCGTCCAGCGTTTTGCCTGCGAACGCGGGGGTCGCCAGCAGGACGCCGGCTGCAGCCGCTACGGCCGCGAGGGTGTTGAGTTGGGAAAATTTCATTGGCGATTGCTCCATGGAATAAAAAGGGTCCGGGCGCTAACGCACGGGTGCAAAGACGAGACGTAGCACTGTAGCGCCCGATCGTAACGGCCCGCTCAGGGTTTACGCTGGTATTTCACGCAAAAAAAACAGGGGTTAATGGGCCTACCATGCAAGGACGTCACGAACACCGCAAACACCGCAGTTTTCGTGCCACACCCAAAAAATCAGGAGTCGATTGTGAAGTCCAGCCCCGCCTTGCGCGCCCACCATGCCTTTTGGCCCGCCCGCTTGCCGCACGCCATCGAGGTGCCCCGGACCTCGCTCTTCGACAACCTGGAGATCAGCGCCCGACGCTTCCCCGACAAGGCTGCCCTGGTGTTTTTCGACAGCGTGATGAGTTACGCCGAGTTGCTACAAAAAGCAGAGCGCCTGGCCGCGTATCTGCAAGGGCTGGGCGTGAAAAAGGGCGACAGGGTGATTCTCCTGATGCAGAACTCCCCGCAGTGGGTGGTGGCGCACTTTGCCATCCTGCGGGCCAACGCGGTGGTGGTGCCGGTCAACCCCATGAACCGCTCGCAGGAACTGGCGCACTACATCGTCGACCCCGAGGCGCGGGTGGCCCTGAGCACCGCAGACCTGGCGCCGGAGCTCGCGCGTGCCAGCGATGCGCTGGCACCGGAGCAGCGTCTGCAGCATCTGGTCGTATCCCAGTGGAGCGACGCTTTTGACCCTGCGGGTCCCCACACCGATCCGATGCCCGCGGCCTGGGCCGACTGGCTGGGCACCCCCCATCCGCTGCCCTCGCTGAGCCTGGGAGAAGTCCACCGCTGGGCCGACGCCATCGGCCACGACCGGCTGCCCACGGCGCTGACGGCCACCGCGGACGATCTGGCGGTGCTGCCTTACACCAGCGGCACTACCGGACTGCCCAAAGGCTGCATGCACCTGCACAGCAGCATCATGCACAACGCCCTGGCCGGCGGGCTGTGGGGCAACGGCAGCATGGAAAACGTGACGCTGATGGTGGTCCCCATGTTCCACATCACCGGCATGGTCAGCCTGCTGCACACCAACATTGCCTGTGCCGCCACGCTGATCGTCATGCCGCGCTGGGACCGGGAACTCGCCGGGCGCCTGATCTCGCGCTGGCGCGTGACGCACTGGACCAACATCCCGACCATGGTGATCGACCTGATGGCCAGCCCGAACTTTGCCCAATACGACCTCTCCAGCCTGGTCTATATCGGCGGTGGCGGTGCGGCCATGCCACAGGCGGTGGCGCAGCGGCTGTGGGAGCAGTTCAGGCTGCGCTATGTCGAGGGCTACGGCCTGACCGAGACGGCAGCCCCGTCGCACAGCAATCCGCCTGATGCGCCCAAACAGCAGTGCCTGGGCGTTCCTTTCGTGAGCGTGGATGCGCGGGTGGTGGACCCCGATACCCTGCAGGAAGTGCCGGTGGGCGAGCAGGGCGAGATCATCATGTCCGGGCCGCAGATTTTCCAGGGTTACTGGAAGCAGCCGGCGGCCACCGCCGCAGTCTTCGTGGAGATCGAGGGCAAGCGCTTTTTCCGCTCCGGCGACCTCGGCCATGTGGATGCCGACGGCTATTTCTTTCTCACTGACCGCCTCAAGCGCATGATCAACGCTTCGGGCTTCAAGGTCTGGCCTGCCGAGGTCGAAGCCCTGATGTACCGCCACCCCGCCATTCAGGAAGCCTGCATCATTGCCACCCGGGACAGCTACCGGGGCGAGTCCGTCAAGGCGGTGGTGGTGCTGCGGCCCGGCCAGCGCGGCAGTGTGACCGAGCAGGGGCTGATCGACTGGTGCCGCGAGAACATGGCGGTGTACAAGGTCCCGCGCGTGGTGCAGTTTGTCGATGCATTGCCCAAAAGTGGTGCAGGCAAGGTCATGTGGCGTACCCTGCAGGAGCTGGAAAATCCCGCTCCTGTCCCTTCCCCCTGATTCTTTCCTCTGATACTTCCCCCAACCGTCGTCTGGAGCTCCCCATGTTTGATACCGCCATTGCCGGCAGCCTGCCCAAGCCTTCCTGGCTCTCCGAAACCGAAAAACTCTGGCCCCAGTGGAAGCTGGCAGGGTCCGAGCTGCAACAGGCCAAGGCCGATGCCACGCTGCTGTGGATCAAGGCCCAGGAGGACGCCGGTCTGGATGTGGTGGGCGACGGCGAGCAGAGCCGCCAGCATTTCGTGCATGGATTTCTGGAGCAGGTCGAGGGCATCGATTTCGAGAACAAGGTCACGATGGGGATCCGCAACAACCGCTACGACGCGCAAGTGCCGCAGGTGGTGGCTCCGTTGCGGCTGAAAGGCCGGGTGCACGCCTTTGAGGCCCAGCTGGCCCGTGCCCATACCCGCAAGAAGCTCAAATTCACCTTGCCCGGCCCGCTGACCATTGTGGACACCGTGGCCGACCGCTTTTACGGGGATCGGACCCGGATGGCCTTTGCCTTCGCCGAACTGCTGAACCAGGAAGCACTGGCGCTGCAGGCGGACGGTGTGGACATCATCCAGTTTGACGAGCCGGCCTTCAATGTCTACATGAAAGACGCGGCCGACTGGGGCGTCAAGGCGCTGGAGCGCGCTGCCCAGGGCCTGACCTGCACCACCGCAGTCCACATTTGCTATGGCTACGGCATCAAGGCAAATACCGACTGGAAAGGCACGCTCGGCCAGGAGTGGCGGCAGTACGCCGATATTTTTCCGGTGCTTGCCGCCAGCAGCATTCAGCAGATCAGCCTGGAGTGCTACCACTCCCATGTGCCACCGGACCTGATGGCGCTGTTGCAGGGCAAGGATGTGATGGTGGGAGTGATCGATGTTGCCAGTGACACCATCGAGACGCCGGAGCAGGTGGCCGACACGATCGGCATGGCCCTGCAATACGTGCCGCGGGAGCGGCTGTTTCCCTGTACCAACTGCGGCCTGGCACCCATGAGCCGCGCGGTGGCACTGGCCAAGCTCGACGCCCTGGCCCGGGGTGCCGCCATTGCGCGCCAGCGCTATGGGCAATAGCATGCCCGGCGCGCTGGCCAACCCGTCCGCCCTGGGCTTTTGCCCGGACCGCACCCGGGCGATCATGGACTTACTGCAGTCCGAAGTGCAGCGCAAGCGCCTGCCCGGGGCGGTGGCGCTGGTGGCCCGCCATGGACAAGTCATGTTGCATGCCAGTGTGGGCCAGCAGGACCCGCAGGCAGCAACGCCCATGGCGCTGGATTCGATTTTCCGCATCTACTCCATGACCAAGCCGATTGTCTCGGTGGCGGTGATGATGCTCATGGAGCGCGGCAAGCTGCTGCTCGGCGCCCCGGTTGCGCAGTACCTGCCCGAGTTTGCCCAGGTGAAGGTTGCCAGCTTCGTCGATGGCCAGCCGGTTCTGCGGCCGCCCCGGGTGGCACCCACCGTGCAGGACCTGCTGCGCCATACCGCCGGCCTGACCTACGAGATTACCGGCGACGAGCCGATCCAGCGCATGTACGCGCAGACCCGGCTGGGCTCGCGCGAGCGCACGAACCGCGAGTTTGCACGCGCGCTGGCGGCATTGCCGCTGATGTTCGAGCCTGCCACCACCTGGGACTACAGCCGTGCCACCGACCTGCTTGGTGCGCTGGTGGAAGTGGTCAGCGGCCAGTCTCTGGGAGACTTTTTGCGGCAGGAAATCTTCGGCCCGCTGGGCATGGTGGATACCGGCTTTGCGGTGCCGCCCGCGCAGCAGCACCGCATCGTCGAGCCATTCGCCGCAGACCCGGACGGTCTGGAGCCGATGAAGCTGATCGATCTGCGCGAAGTGCCGCGCATGGAAGCCGGCGGCGCCGGGCTGGCGTCGACCACTGCAGACTACGCGCGCTTCCTGCAGTGCCTGCTCAGCGGCGGGGCGCTGGCCGGGCATCGTCTGCTGAGCCCTGCCACCGTGCGCTACATGACTGCCGACCACCTGGGCACCATGGCCCAGCACGCGACGCAGCGCTCGGGCCATATGCTGGCCCCGGGAGTGGGCTTCGGGCTGGGCTTTGCCGTTCGCCTGGCCGATGGCATGGACAACGTGGCTGGCACCCGCGGCATGTACTGGTGGGGCGGCGTGGCCGGCACCACCTTTTTTGTCGATCCGGTCAAGGACCTGTACGCCATCATGATGACGCAGGCCCCCAACCAGCGTGACTTCTACCGGCCGCTTTTCCGCAACCTGGTGTACGCCGCGCTGCTCGATTGAAACATGGTCAATGTGCCGCCAGCCCTTGAAAGACGGGGGTCAGCTGCTACTGAATACGTAGCGCGGCAGGGCCCCCAGGCGGCCGCTTAGGCCTTGGCGACTTCCAGCACCAGCTTGCCGAAGTTCTCGCCGTTGAACAGCTTGAGCAGCGTTTGCGGGAACGTCTGCAAGCCGGTCACCACGTCTTCCTTGCTTTTCATGCGGCCTTCCCTGAGGTAGCCGGCCATTTCGGCCACCGCTAGGTGGTAGCGCTCGGCATAGTCGAAGACCACGATGCCCTCCATGCGTGCCCGGTTCACCAGCAGGCTGAGGTAGTTTTTCGGGCCCTGCACCGGGGTGGTGCTGTTGTACTGGCTGATGGCACCACAGATCACGATGCGCGCCTTGCGGTTGATGCGGGTCAGCACCGTGTCGAGGATTTCGCCGCCCACGTTGTCAAAGTAGATGTCCACCCCCGCGGCGCAGTGGGCCTTGAGGCCATCCTTGACCGCGTTGGGCCCGGCCTTGTAGTCAATGCAGGCGTCGAAACCCAGTTCCTTGACGACCCATTCGCATTTCGCTGCGCCTCCGGCAATGCCAACCACCCGGCACCCCTTGATTTTGGCCAGTTGGCCCACCGTTTGTCCAACCGCGCCGGCGGCACCCGAAACCACCACGGTCTCACCGGCCTGGGGCTGCCCCACATCCATCAGTCCGAAGTAGCCCGTCATGCCGGGCATGCCCAGCACGTTGAGCCACTGGGTCAGGGAGCCGACACGCAGATCGATGGGGGTCAGGCCATTGCGCTTCATCTCGTCCCGGCCCAGCGTCAGGTACTCCTGCACACCGAAGCTGGCGCTGACGTAATCCCCCGGGGCAAAGCGGTCGCTGCGCGAAGCCAGGACCTGGCCGACGCCACCGGCACGCATGACTTCGCCAATGCCCACCGGCGGGATATAGCTCCTGCCTTCGTTCATCCAGCCACGCATCGCCGGATCCAGCGAGAGGGCCAGGGTCTTGAGCAGCACGCCGCCCTCGGGCGGCTCGCCCACCGATTCGGTGCTGAAGCTCCAGTCGCTGGGCTTGGGCATGCCAACCGGGCGTGCGGCCAGGCGGACCTGGTGGTTGATGTGCGGGCTGCTGGGGGTGGTGGACATGGGCGCTCCGTCGGTGAGGCAGTGAACAGCGGGCCATGGTAACGCGGCCAACGCGCCGCCTGGTGTGCGAACAGCCGGCCGCAGTCACGCCAGTGACTCGGTGGCCGGTGCCGCCGATAATCCGGGGGTAACCAGATCTTCATTTATGTCCACCTCCTTTCCTCCCCCCCTGCTGTCCGCTGTTGGCGACCTTGCTCCTGCCCTGCTGCACCAGGGTTTTGCCGTGGTGAGCGCAAGCCAGGTCGCAACACTGTCCGGTGTGCCACTGGAAGCATTGCATGCGTGGCGCAGTGGGTGGGACGATCTGCCGCCCGATGCGTACCTGCGCGATGGTGGCCGCTACCGACGCAGGCGCCACAGCTGTTTTGTCGTGGACGGCGCGCACGTGGTGCAGGCGCCACACCGTCCGCACTGGCAGCCGGTGGAATACAACGCCCTGCACGGTGGTATGCAGCGCAACTTTGCCCCCATCGCCAACGCACTGGTGGGCCAGCCGGCATGGCAACAACTGCTGGTGTGGCTGGGCCAGGTGTGCAGCGGCCTCAAGGGCATGCAGCCCTGGTTTGTGGAGGCGCACCAGTTCCGCATTGACACCACCGACGGCATCGGCCGGCCCACGCCGGAGGGCGCCCACCGCGATGGTGTGGATCTGGTCGCCGTGTTCCTGGTGGATCGATCCGGCGTCAAGGGCGGCGAGACGCGGGTGTTCGAGGCAAGCGGCTCGCAGGGACAGCGCTTTACGTTGGCAGAGCCCTGGTCGGTGCTCTTGCTCGACGATGCGCGTGTGATCCACGAATCCACGCCGATCCAGCCCTTGCAGCCCGGCGGCAACACGCCCGCCTACCGGGATACGCTGGTGGTGACGCTGCGCTCCGGCGGCTTTCAGGGCGGGGTGGGGGACGCAGCGGCGGCAGGTGCTGCAGCAGCGCGCTGAGGCAGTCCGCTTTTTTTCGCTACAGGCCAGGGCCACTGCCCGGCGCCCGTCAGCCCATGCGCTCGAAAATGGCGGCGATGCCCTGCCCGCCGCCGATGCACATGGTCACCAGCGCATAGCGCCCACCGATGCGCTCGAGTTCGTACAAGGCCTTGACCGTGATCAGGGCGCCGGTGGCGCCGATGGGGTGGCCGAGTGAAATGCCCGAGCCGTTGGGGTTGACCTTGGCCGGATCCAGGCCCAGGTCGCGCGTCACGGCACAAGCCTGCGCCGCAAAAGCCTCGTTGGCCTCGATCACATCCATGTCCTGTACGCCCAGTCCGGCCTTCTGCAAGGCCAGCCGGGTGGCGGGCACCGGGCCGATCCCCATGTACTTGGGATCAACGCCGGCATGGGCGTAGCCGACCAGGCGTGCCATGGGCCTGAGTCCGCGCGCCCTGGCCGTTGCGGCCTCCATCAGCACCACGGCGGCGGCGGCATCGTTGATGCCGGAGGCATTGCCGGCCGTCACCGTGCCGTTTTCCTTGAGGAACACCGGTTTGAGCCTGGCCATGTCGGCGGCCACGCAGTTGCTGCGAAAGTGCTCATCATTCTGGTAGGCCACGTCGCCCTTTTTGGTCTTGAGCATGACCGGCGTGATTTGCGACGCGAAGTAGCCGGCCTCGGTGGCCCGCTGCGCCCGGTTGTGGCTTTCGACCGCGATGGCATCCTGCTCGGCGCGCGTGATGCCCCATTTGGCTGCAATGTTCTCCGCCGTGACGCCCATGTGAATGGTGTGGAAGGGGTCGTGCAGGGCACCCAGGACCATGTCCACCATCTTGGTGTCGCCCATGCGCGCGCCCCAGCGCCCTGTCAGACTGGCATACGGCCCCCGGCTCATGTTTTCCGCACCGCCACCGATCGCAACATCGGCGTCACCGAGCAGGATGCTCTGGCTGGCGCTGACGATGGCCTGCAGGCCCGAACCGCACAGCCGGTTCACGTTGAATGCCGGCGTACCCTCGCTGCAGCCGCCCTCAATGGCCGCTACCCGCGACAGGTACATGTCCCGGGGCTCGGTGTTGACCACGTGGCCGAATACCACATGCCCCACATCCTTTCCGTCCACGCCCGCGCGCTGCAGCGACTCGCGCACCACCAGGGCCGCCAGTTCGGTGGGAGGCGTGTCTTTCAGGCTTCCGCCAAAAGTACCGATGGCGGTACGGACCGCGCTAACCACTACGACGTCACGGGACATGAAAACTCCTTGCAATGCGAAAAAGAGACCACCGAACACCCGAATCTATACTAACGGGCAGGCCCGAGAATAATCCAGCATCTAGTGGAACGCGGCCCGGAACCCAGGAGAACCCCATTCCAGACTTGTTTCAACGCTACAGGACGCAGGGTAAGGCGGGCCAAAGTGAAGGCCCTTGGGAGCCCTCGCAGGCGTTTCTGCAGCAGACCATCGTGCTCCTGCTGGTCAGCGGGGCGGTCAATTTCGCCGGCATCGACCTGCTTTCGCCGGGTTTGTTGCCGCTCTGGAATCCCTTGCTGTACACCGCGCTGGTGTGTCTGGCGTGGTATTTCCAGGCCCGCAATCAGATCAGGTTGGCGCTCGACATACTGCTGTCGGGCGTCTGGCTCACAGCCACGCTGGGCGCGCTCTACACCGGCGGCATTCACTCCTCGGTCATGGTGGGCTACCCGCTGATGATTGTGATGGCGGGCTGGGCGATGGGGCTGCGCGCCATTGTGGTCGCCATGGCGCTGAGCCTTTGCGGCGCGCTGTTCCTGCTCTTCATGGGAGAAAAAAGTTCTCTGGGACATCCCCTGCCGGTGACCACGGCCACCAGCAGCATGCAGGCCATGGTGCTGATTGTCATCTGCCTGCTGGCGGGGTGCCTGGCCCATTTCATCGTTCGCTCCTACAACATGCGACTCGAAGAACTCGATTTGCTCGGTCTCGAACTCGCCTTGCGTGCCGAGGAACTGGAATTGAGCAAAGGCGAGCTGGACCTGGCCCAGGCCGTGGGCACGGTGGGCAGCTGGGTCTGGGAGTTCGCTGACGATGCAGTCCGACTCACGGATGTGGCCTGCCGTATCTTCGGACTGCGGCAGGGCGCAGTGGTGACTCTGGCGGAATTTGCCGCCCCGGTAGCAGACATTGACAGACCGGCCTGGAGCCAGGCCTGGCAGGCGGCGCTGGAGGGAACGCCGTTTGACATGGAGCACCGCATTACCGTCGCTGGCGAGGTGCGCTGGATCCGCAGCGTTGTCCGGCTGGAGCACAACGAGTCGGGTGTTGCCTACCGGGCCATTGGCAGCGTCCAGGACATCTCGGAGCGCAAGCGCAACGAGGATGCGCTCAGGAAAATCGAGTCGCGCTGGAAATTCGCCGTTGAGGGCTCGCTGGATGGCGTCTGGGACTGGGACGTCAGCACGACAACGGTCGTTTGTTCGGACCGATGGAAGGAAATCATGGGTTACGCAGGCGCGGACACGGCCTCCATCAGCGTGGCCCAGGCCACCCGTGTGCATCCGCAGGACCAGCAGCGCGCAATGCTGGCAGTTCAGGCATGCCTGGCGGGTGATGCCCGCCAGTACGCATTTGAAGCCCGCATGCGATGCAAGGACGGCAGCTACAAATGGGTCTTGAGCCGCGGCATGGTGGTGGAGCGTGACCAGAGCGGTGCGCCCTTGCGCATGATCGGCACCACCTCCGATATTTCGGAGCGCAAGCGCATGGAAGATCAGGTGCTCCAGCTGGCTTTCTTCGACCCGCTGACCGGCCTGCCGAACCGCCGCTTGCTGGATGACCGCATGCAACAGGTGCTTCTGGCAAGCCGCCGCAGCGGCAGTCTCGCCGCGCTCATGTTCCTGGACCTGGACAATTTCAAACCGATCAATGACACCCATGGCCACCATGCGGGTGATGCGCTGCTGCTGGAAGTGGCCGACCGCCTCAAGCGCTGTGTGCGCGGTGTGGACACCGTGGTCCGGCATGGCGGAGACGAGTTCGTGGTGATGATCAGCGATCTTGCCACCGACCTGGATTCAGCCCAGGCGCGAAGCATGGAGGTGGCCGAAAAGATCCGCCACAGTTTGTGCGAGCCCTACCACCTGACGGTCCGCGAAGGAGACGCCGGCCTGCGCCGGGTGGACCATGTGTGCAGTGTCAGCATCGGTGTGGTGATCTTTGACGGCGAGGAGACCGAGCCCAACGCGATTCTCAAGCGAGCGGACCAGGCGATGTACCGGGCCAAGTCGGGTGGCCGCAACGCCATCCGTTATTGACCGCAGGCGACGGCGTCAGAGCGCTGCGGCCTCCACCAGGAAGCGCACGCGGCGTACCCCGTTCCAGCTGTCGGCGTCCAGCCGGAACGCCAAGGTGACCCGGGGCGGCAACGGCTCGGTGCGTCCGAACCAGATGCCATCGACCGGCTGGCCCCGGTGTTTGAGCTTGAGTTGCAGGTGCTTTTCACCCACCAGCCGCTGCGACACCACTTCCACTTCTTCGCTGAAGGTGGGCGGCGCAAAGCCCTGGCCCCAGACTTCCCGGTGCAGCGCGTCAACCAGGTCCACGCGCAGGTACTGGCTCTCCAGCGGACCATCGGTTTCCAGCCGGCGCGCCAGCGTTGCCGCGTCGAGCCACTCCTGTGCCACCTCGGTCAGGCCCTGCTCAAAAGCGTCCAGACCGTCCTCATGGATGGTGCAGCCCGCGGCCATCGCATGCCCGCCAAAGCGCAGCAGCACACCGGGGTAGCGTTTGGCGACCAGGTCCAGCGCATCGCGCAGGTGAAAGCCGGCAATCGAGCGGCCCGAGCCCTTGAGTTCGTGGGATTTGCCGGGGGCGGCGCTGGCTGCAAAGACAAAGCTCGGGCGGTGCAGCTT
>Ga0007791_10000682_pt1 | contig 11262 bp, 13 predicted proteins | sample CryBogmetaGMA05M_FD_60368 | JGI IMG/M metagenome (GOLD analysis project Ga0007791, IMG submission 60368) | Freshwater microbial communities from Crystal Bog, Wisconsin, USA - MA0.5M | ecosystem: Environmental > Aquatic > Freshwater > Lake | place: Crystal Bog, Wisconsin, USA | collected 2009-07-06 | reverse complement strand
CACGATCGCCGAGTTCTTCTTTCCAAGTGAAATGTAGTTTCCGGCGGTTCCAAAGAAGTTCGAACGAACCAAGGCCAAACGAGTTGCAGGATCGTAAGCGCCCTTCACTGGACGGTCGCAGTCAACCCACTCATTGTCACCTACGGAGTAAAAAACAGGTTTAGTGAACTTGTCAAAGAAACCAGTCTTTAGAGCAGGGTAAGCCTCGTCGGTGCATTTGTTACCCTTGCCGCTCATTGTGTCACCATCAAACAGGGCTAAATCAACTTTGGATTTGTTGATTGCATTGATTACGTTTGGTGCCTGCTGCAGGCCTAGATCGTCGTAGGGCATGTCTCCAATCAAGGCAATCTTGAAAGCCTTTGGAGTTGCTGTGGCTGCGGATGCGGAGGTGTTTGCCACCACACCTGCCGAAACAACGACGGTGAGAGCAACAATTGAGCCTATTAGGCGAGCGGTGTTGGATTTCAAAATGTTTTTCATCATGACCACACTTTGCATTTGTGAAATGAATTGCAATGTTGAAATTCCGAAAGAATCGATTAACAAAAGCGAAAAACAGGCCACCGGTTTCCCAGCGACCTGCCTTCAAGATAACTGTCCTAAGCCAGCTCGAACTGGCCGCCCTCAATCTGGCCTTGGCGGCGGTAAAGGTCAAGTTTTGCACGGGTGTCGGCAATGTCTAGGTTGCGCATAGTGAGCTGGCCGATTCGATCCGTTGGGCCAAAAGCTGCATCCTCGGTGCGTTCCATCGATAGCTTTTCAGGGTGGTAGCTAAAGCCTTCGCCTTCGGTGTTCACAATGGTGTAGTCGTCTCCGCGACGAAGGCGAAGAGTCACGCTTCCGTTCACAGCCGACGCCACCCACTTGGTGAGGCTTTCGCGCAACATCAAGGTCTGCGGGTCTAGCCAGCGACCTTCATAGAGTAGGCGCCCCATGCGGCGACCCTCGGCGTGATAGTTGGCAATGGTATCTTCGTTGTGAATTGCGGAAACCAAGCGCTCGTAAGCGATGAACAAAAGCGCCATACCAGGTGCTTCGTAAATTCCTCGGCTCTTTGCCTCGATGATGCGGTTCTCAATCTGGTCACTCATACCCAGACCGTGACGACCACCAATCTTGTTGGCCTCGTACATTAGGTCGACCGCTGAGTCAAAGCTCTTCCCATTGATTGCCACTGCGCGTCCCTGAACGAAAGTAATCTTCACGTCTTCGGAATCGATTTTCACCGATGGATCCCAGAACTTGACTCCCATGATGGGCTCAACGTTCTCGTAACTGGCATCGAGGAATTCCAGGGTCTTTGCCTCGTGCGTGGCTCCAAGCATGTTGGCGTCTGTTGAGTAGGCCTTCTCAGCGCTAGCACGGTAGGGGAGCTTGCGCTCCAGCAACCACTCGCTCATTTCCTGACGACCACCGAGTTCGGTCACGAAGTCTTGGTCTAGCCAAGGTTTGTAGATGCGCAGATTTGGGTTTGCTAAAAGTCCGTAGCGGTAGAAACGTTCAATGTCGTTTCCCTTGTAAGTGCTTCCGTCTCCCCAGATTTCGACGCCGTCTTCTCGCATGGCGCGAACCAGCAAGGTTCCGGTAACTACGCGTCCAAGAGGGGTGGTGTTGAAGTAAGCCTTGCCACCGGTGCGCAAGTGGAATGCCCCACAAGCAATAGCCGCGAATGCCTCTTCAACCAGCGATTCGCGACAGTCCACCAAGCGACCGGCCTCGGCACCGTATTCTCCGGCGCGCGCAGGGATGGCATCGATGTCGTCCTCATCGGGTTGACCAAGATCGGCGGTGTATGCGTATGGAATAGCGCCCTTTTCGCGCATCCAGGCAACGGCAACGGAGGTATCAAGACCACCGGAGAAGGCGATGCCGACTTTTTCACCAACAGGAAGGGAAGCTAGAACTTTAGACACACCTCAAGATTACCAACTCGCATGCCGATCGGTTTTCTCCGGGGTCACGCATTAGTGTGGGTGGTGGGGCCTAAACTGGAATTTAGGAAAGTTGCTAATACGCAACATAGTTGTCTTTTGCACAAGGGGAGTGCACGTGAAAAACATTGAACTTGCTATCAGGCAGGAATTTGCACCAGTTGCCGTTGAAAATCTAGATTCGGATGTCGTCCGCATTTGGGTGAGCATGAACAGCACAACTGACGAGATTGAAGCCGCTTGCAATCACGCGGGTCTCGCCCCGCATCACGTTAACTTGGCAACGGCCCTTTGGAACAACAACAACTTTGACAGGGATTTCGATCACGAACTTGGATACGTGCTTGTAAGGCCAACTGAAGCGCCTTAGGGGTTTTACTCGGAGATTACGCCTAGTCCGGTTAGCAGATCTTCTGGCGATACCCCTAAGGCCTTACAAAGCGCGGGAATAACAGCCACCGATGGGCTCTGCAGGTGACGAAAGTACTTGCTCAACGTGCCTTTGTTGATTCCGCTCTTCAGCTGAAGCTCGTCCAGTGAACGCAAACCCGCTTTTTCCATGCGGTCGCTGAGCCAAGCCATGCCGGTAACTTGGGCTTTAATGACCGTTGCGGCTGACATGTTACCTTTCAAATCCTTGGTTGAGCACTTGCTATTTGTCTAAATCTTAATCCCAGAAACTAAAAACTCGCGTCTCCAAGGGGAACTCTCAGGAACTCAGAGAGCACATCGATGACGAGTTTGTGGTCCTCACGTTGGGGTAAACCCGAGACCGTTATGGTGCCCACCATTCCCACTCCTGCCACTCTTACCGGGAAGCATCCACCGTGAGACGCGTAGTCCCTCGGATCCAGAGCCATTAGAGCCGGTAAGTCTTGACCCAACTCCCTTTGCAGCCCAATGGCATAGGAGCTTGATTCGAGCAGGTTCACCAGGTTGCGCTTTCTACGCGCCCAGTCTGCATTCGCAGGTGTAGTTCCAGGCATTGCGCTGAAGAATAGGCAGTCGTTTCCACTGCGAATATCTATTACGGCAGGCGCATTAAGTTTTTCGGCGGCCGCACGAAGCAGACTGCCAACCTGCCAGGCTGTAGCTTCATCGAAGCCAGGAAAAACCAGCAGCGACTCTTGTTTGGAGATTTTTGCTAGATCTGCCTTGATATTTTCGTTCATGTGACAAGCCTAGAGGGCAAGCATTGGGTGTTGAAGATCCCGTTCCCAGGCTCTTAGGCCACGGAACTTTTCAAGAAATGCTCGAAGACCATGTTGGTTCGGGTGTTTGCCACCGCTGCATTTGCGGAAAGGTGCTCCAACACAAACTCACGCACCTGCTCGGAATCCTTCACGGCCAGGTGAACAATGAAGTCTTCGGACCCACCGAGGAAGAAAACCTGTACCACTTCAGGTAGCTGGCGCATGTCTGCCATGAACTGACTGAGTTGTTGACGGGCGGTGGCTCTCAGAGTCACGCTAATCAAGACCTGCAGACCCAGGCCCACCGCCGCTGCGTTCACGCTCGCATGGAAACCCGTAATCACGCCCTTGGCCACTAGGGCTCGCACCCGCAAGATGCAGGTGCTCTGAGCGATACCGGTTTTTTCTGCCAGTTCAGCATTGGTAATGCGGGCATTAGCTGCCAGCAAATCGATGATCTGTCGGTCAATCGCGTCTAACGCAACAACTGCAGTTTCTTTCATTTCACAATCTCCATCGATGGCTGCTTTGAAACTTCTAATACTATTTTGACGCTTTTTTGCAGAAAATACGATTTGAAACAGAATAATCTTTGAATCCTGCAAAATGATGGAAGTTTTAGTGCAGCAAAAAATCCCCACCAAACCAGGAGTGTAGAAATGCGCGTAGGAATCCCAACCGAGATCAAAAACCACGAAGACCGTGTTGCAATCACTCCAGCAGGCGTGCACGAACTGGTTCACGCGGGGCACGAAGTTTTCATTCAGGCAGGCGCTGGCACGGGATCTGGATTTAGCGACGCGGATTACAACAAACAGGGCGCACAGGTGGTTGCTACCGCAGAGGAAGTCTGGGCCGCCGGCGATCTACTTCTCAAGGTAAAGGAGCCCTTGGAGGCCGAGTTCAAGCACCTGCGCGAGGGTCAGGTCCTGTTCACCTATCTGCACTTGGCTGCTGATAAAGCCTGCACCGATGCACTCCTGAGCGCAGGCACCACTGGCATCGCTTACGAGACTGTTCAGCTAGCGGATCGAAGTCTGCCACTTTTGCAACCTATGAGCGAGGTAGCTGGGCGCCTCAGCGCACAAATTGGTGCATATCACACAATGAGCGCGATTGGTGGTTCAGGTGTTCTGATGGGCGGCGTTCCCGGAACTCCAAGTGCCAAGGTCGTTGTCATCGGTGGCGGTGTAGCGGGAGAGAACGCAGCCATGGTTGCGCTTGGAATGAGAGCAGACGTAACCATCATCGACAACTCGCTTCCGAGGCTTCGCCAACTTGACACCATTTATGGTGGAGCCATCAAAACTCGCGCCAGCAGCAAACTTGAAATTGCCGAACAGCTAAAGGACGCCGACCTAGTCATCGGTTCAGTTTTAATTCCGGGTGCCAAAGCTCCGAAGCTGGTAACCGATGAAATGGTCAAGAGCATGAAGCCCGGCTCGGTTCTTGTGGACATTGCCATAGATCAGGGAGGCTGCTTTGAAGGAAGCCACGCAACCACTCACGCCGACCCAACCTTCAAGGTGCACAACAGCATTTACTACTGTGTTGCGAACATGCCAGGTGCGGTTCCTGCAACTTCAACCCGCGCGCTTACCAATGCAACTCTGCCCTACGTGATTGCTCTGGCAAACAAGGGGGTTGCAAAGGCTTTAGCCGACGACGCAGCCCTGGCTAAGGGTTTAAACACTCATGCCGGCAAGGTTATGCACCCGGCCGTAGCCGACGCTTTTGGCTATGAGCTTGGGAGCTTTTAGGGTTTTTCAGAATCTGTCAAGGGCAGCTCGTCCATGGTTTCCAGAATGGCAAGCAGGTCTTGGTACGTAGTTTCGGGGTTCAGAATGGCAAACCTGGTCATGGGTTTGCCATTGTGCGAGCTTGGAACAACAAATGCCTGCTGGCGCTCTAACAGCAGGTCACTCCAGCGCTTGTAATCTTCTGCGGTCCAGTCTTTCTTGCCGAAAGCCACAACACCAAGTTCGGGTTGGCGAACCAGATAAAGGTTTGGACGGCGTTGAATTTCGTTTGCGATTCTTCTGGCCAGCTGAATCGATGCAGAAATAGCATTTCGGTAAGCTTCCACGCCGTGAGTTGCCAGACTGAACCAAAGCGGAAGCCCCCTGCACCGTCTGGTGAGGTTGAACGCGTAGTCCGATGGATTCCAGTCATCACCACCCTGCAAGACTTCCAAATATTCTCCATGTTGGCTATGCGCTCGCTTGGCTAACTCGGGATTCTTATAGACCAAGGCACAGGCGTCGTATGGCGCAAAAAGCCACTTGTGCGGATCAACCACAAAACTGTCTGCCAACTCGCTGCCCTGGTAACGCCATTTGTTTTCGGGGCTGAGGATGCCGGCAAGCCCGTAGGCGCCATCGATGTGGAACCAAATATTGTTCGAGTTAGCCACCTCGCCGATTCCTTGAAGGTCGTCCACGATTCCAAAGTTTGTCGTGCCGCTAGTGCCAACGATGGCGAAAACTGTCTTGGGGTCTTCAGGATTTGTCTTAGCACCTTCAAGTGCGGCTTTGACCGCTGTACCGGTTAGTCGACCCTCGGAATCAACTGGAGCCCAAACAACGTCAACATCCATGACGCGGGCAGCTGCCTTCAACGAGGAGTGGGCTTCTTGAGAGCAAAGGATTGCCCACTTATTGGGCTTTGGTTTGCCCGCGGCAATCAGAGCATCGTGCGCACTTTGACGAGCAGTTACCAGGGCTGAAAGGTTTCCGAGCGATCCGCCTTGAACAAAAAGCCCCCCTGCGGTTTCAGGAAACCCCACTTCGTCTGCCAAGAATCGTAAAACCTGATTTTCCAGGTGGATTGCTCCCGCGCCCTCGAGCCACGAACCCCCGTAGATGCTGGATGCGGAAACTATTAGGTCAAAAAGCCTTGCCGCCTCAGTTGGTGCGCAGGGAATGAAAGAGAGAAAGTTGGGGTGGTCAACGGAGATTGTTGCCGTGGCAGCCGAGTTCGCAAACAAATTCAGGGCTTTTGCCCCTCCAAGTCCCGACTCCGTGATGGTGTTACCGGTGCGTTCCTGAAGAGTTTGTGCCGAAGCCGATCCGTCGAGCGGTGGAGGATTTAGCTTCAGTCTCTCGCGGGCGTATTCAAAAACCAGTTCTCGCAAGTCCGAGGTTTCGTCGTCGGCTACCCGTTTTAGCGAGTTTTGTGAATCAGTCACTTGGGGCCTCAATCTGTCATCGATGACACTTGAAGCCTAGGCTGTTTCAGTCGAAAATTTAGTTTTCGCCGGCCGCTAGGCGTGCGCGACGCTTTTGCACCAAATAGCCCACGAAGGAAATCACGGATACCGTGGTGAGTCCCCAAAATAAAGTGAGAGTCTGAGCGGCAACAGCTTCACAGCTCATCCATGGTGAAGCAGCCTCCACCACGCAAACCTTTGGATCTATGTAACCGATCATCGATGCCAATGCCGCGACTGCGCTGATGGTTGCAAGCATGGCCCAAGAGTTGTTCTTCATTTTTACCCCTCTACTTTGGATTCTTGTTCAGCTATTTCCTTGCGAACGGCTTCCATGTTTAGACCTTGAACGGCAACGATTAGCTCTTCGAATCCAGCTGCCGGCATTGATCCGGGACGGTTGTAAACCAAGATTCCATCGCGAAAGATCATGAGATTGGGAATTGAAGTTATGTTGGCTTCATCTGCCAAGTCCCGCTCAACCTCAGTATTCACTTTGCCGAATGTGATTTCAGGGTGGAGGTTGCTCGCGCTTTCAAAAACCGGCCCAAACTGTCGGCAAGGTCCACACCATTCGGCCCAGAAATCAACAATTGTGATTCCGTCCTTTTCAATGTGCTCACCAAAATTTTTGGCGGTGAGTTCGATGCTTGCCATAGGTAGCTCCTGCTTTTCAGCCAAGTCGCCTATGTATGCTGACTGGCTATTTTTTTCTAGCGTTTTGCGCTATTCCAATTCCAAAAAGCACAAACACCGCACCGACAAGTTGTATTCCAGAGATGTCTTCTTGCAACCAGAGCCAGCCAAATAGAAAAGCAAAGACGACTTCAGATGTTGAGCCGATACCGGCCGCGGTCGCTCCCAAGTGTTTGAGACCCAAGTAGGTGAGGAGCATGGGAAGAAAAGATCCAAACACTCCAATCCAGAGCAGCATCACCCAAGTGGGAAGTGCCAAGGTTCCAAAGCTTCCGCCAAGAGCAATGTTGGACTGCGGGTTGGGGTAGGAAGATATTTCCGGATGATTCACCGCCAGCCAGAAAAGCGTTGAAATCAGCATGGTGTAGAACAGCGTGGAGTAGCTATCCCTTGCATGCTGGGTGCGTTCAGCGATCATGAAGTAGAAGGTAACCGAGCCAGCGGCAAGGAAAGCAAAGCCAACTCCTGCGGGATTGAGAGTGCTGTTCCAGATTTGAGAAACCACGAGGAGTCCCGCCAAGGCAAGGGCGGCACCCAACCAGAGCTGTTTCCCCGCCCTCTGCTTGAAAATAATCCAGGAAAATACCGGAACCCAGATTGCTGCGGTGTATTCAATGAGCAGGCTGATGCCAACGGGCAGACGGCTAACTGCGTTGGTGTAGCTCCACTGCATTACACCTATGCCCACAACACCAAAGGCTAAGAGGCCAGGCCATTCCCGTGGCTTAACCCGAAATGCCTTGGGGTTTACCAGAAGCACCGAAACGGCTGCCAACAACGCCGTAAAGGCAGATCTGTAAATAACCAGAACTTCTGGAGAGATTCCCGAACCCACCAATACTTTGCTGGTGCTGGCGTTGAGTCCAAACAGCAGGCTAGCGCCCAGTATTAGAACCCAACCAAGAGCTGAATTCTTAGTACGCTCCGGTGCCATTTACTGCAAACTCATCGATGGCGGTTAGCTCGGCTTGAGTCAGGGCAGGTCCACTGATTGCGGCAATGCACTCCTCGAGTTGCTTGACGCTGCTGGCGCCAATCAGGGCACTGGTGACCTGTGGGTGACGAAGCACCCAGCTAAGGGCGAGCTGGGCAAGGTTCTGGCCGCGCCCTTCGGCAATCTCGGTCAGGCCTTCCACGCGGGAAATGTACTCCTGGTTTATGCCATCCGCCTTCAGGTAGAAGGCTCGGGCGGCTCGGCTATCGCTCGGGATGCCTTTCAGGTACTTATTGGTAAGCAAACCCTGAGCCAGTGGCGAGAACACGATTGAACCAATGCCCGTGGCACCGATGGTGTCCAGGAGCCCGTTCTCGGCCCCGCGGTCGAACATGTTGTACCGAGGCTGGTGGATTAGCAGCGGAACACCCATCGATGCCAAAATTTCCTGCGCCTTGCGAGTGTTATGAGAGTCGTAACTGCTGATACCCACGTAAAGAGCCTTGCCCTGCTGCACCGCGCTTGCCAGAGCGCCCATTGTCTCTTCTAGGGGGGTGTTTGGGTCGAAGCGGTGGGAGTAGAAGATGTCCACGTAGTCAAGACCCATGCGCTTGAGGCTCTGGTCCAGGCTTGCCGTTAGGTACTTGCGAGAACCCCACTCACCGTAAGGCCCGGGCCACATGTCGTAGCCCGCCTTGGAGCTAATGATCAGCTCGTCGCGGTAAGGCTCCCAGTCTTGCTTGAACAGCTTCCCAAAGTTGGTCTCAGCGGAACCAAACGGAGGCCCGTAATTGTTGGCTAGGTCAAAGTGGGTGACACCAAGGTCGAACGCCCGGCGGAGCATGTCGCGCGCTACGGTTTGGTCGTCGATGTCACCGTATGAGTGCCAGAGGCCAAACGAAATCTCTGGAAGCAACAGGCCACTTTTGCCCGTGCGGCGGTACTTCATTTGCGAATAACGGTCTTCATTGGCCACATAAGTCATACTCTCCACTTTAGGCTAGGCACATGACTATTTTTGTGCTTGGCGGAGGCTGCTTCTGGTGCCTCGATTCCACGTTGATGCAGTTCAAAGGCATTGCCGATGTTGAGGTTGGCTACGCGGGTGGGCCAAAGGCGCTCGCCGACTACGAGAGTGTCTGCAATGGCAACACCGGGCACGTTGAAGTTGCCCGAGTGAACTTTGACGAGAGCGTGATTCCGGCCGATGTTGTGCTGGACATGTTCTTTACGCTTCACGACCCAACTCAACTGAACCGCCAGGGAAACGACGTTGGTACTCAGTACCGTTCGGCCATGTTCTTCACCGATGACTCCCAGCGCCAGGTTTTTGAGGCAGCTCGCAAGCGCGCGGTTGAGGCTTGGGGGAGCGGCGTAGTGACAACCATCGAGCCTCTGGTGGAGTTCTTCATGGGCGAGGAGTACCACCAGGACTTCTTTGCCAAGAACCCAAACCAGGGTTACTGCAACTACGTGGTTGTGCCAAAGATGCAGAAGACTCGCAAGAGCTTCGCTGAGTGGGTCAAATAATCCACAGGCAAGCATTGCCGTTAGTTTTCCACAGTTCTGCATCGATGGAACTTTTCTGGCGTCTCGGCTAACCATTCTTGAAACAAGCCGCTCAAGCGGAAGTTCTCAAGAAAGGCGTCAGCCATGGAAACCCTTCAGATCAACGGTCTCGTAGCCACCACTCCTCGCCACCTGGTGACTCAGGACGGCCTTCCAATCACCTCGTTCCGCCTGGCAGCCAGCCAGCGTCGCTTTGACCGCAGCCAGAACAAGTGGGTCGACGGCGAGACCAACTGGTACACCATCACTGCATTTCGTCAACTCGCCATCAACGCAGCGCAGTCGGTATCCAAGGGCGATCGAATCACCGTTTCGGGCAAGGTTCGCGTTCGCGATTGGGACAACGGCGAACGGGCCGGCACCAGCGTAGAAATCGAGGCCACAACCTTGGGTCACGACCTAACCTGGGGAACCAGCAACTTCACGCGCACCGTGCTGGTTCGTGAATCCGAGGATGTTGAAGCCGAAGAGTCCGACGAGTCCGGCGTTCTGGAAGACGCAACAGCCTAAGAAAGCTCCTTTCGGCGGTGGCCCCCTAACGTCGGAAGGTCGGTTGTCTTGCGTCCCCCTCGCAAGCAACCGCAGAGTGCCCTCTCTGGGTCTGCAATCATCGATGGGTCATACAACCCACAATCTAGGTCGGATAAACTTATCCGCAGCAGACCACACGGAGAGGGCGCTTTTGCGTCCTGTGGCAAACCAACCATCGAGCCCCAGAGAAGCAAGGCATAAACATGGCTGAATTCATTTACCAGATGATCAAGGCGCGCAAGGCGCACGGCGACAAGGTAATCCTCGACGACGTAACTTTGGCGTTCTACCCAGGCGCAAAGATTGGTGTGGTTGGTCCAAACGGTGCCGGTAAGTCCACCGTGCTCAAGATCATGGCGGGACTTGACCAGCCGAGCAACGGTGAGGCTCGCCTTAGCCCTGAGCACACCGTGGGAATCCTGATGCAGGAGCCGCCTCTAGACGAGACGCTAACCGTGCTTGGAAACGTTGAGCTTGCTGTGAAAGACACCAAGGCGAAGCTCGACCGCTTCAACCAGATTTCCGAAGAGATGGCCAGTCCCGATGCCGACTTCGATGTTCTCCTGGAAGAGATGGGCAAGCTCCAGGAGCAAATTGACCACCTTGACGCCTGGGACCTAGACAGCCAGTTGGAGCAGGCAATGGATGCACTGCGATGTCCACCGAGCGACATGCCGGTGACCAACCTTTCCGGTGGTGAGCGTCGCCGTGTTGCACTCTGCAAACTGCTGCTTGAAAAGCCAGACCTGTTGCTTCTCGATGAGCCAACTAACCACCTTGATGCCGAGAGCGTTCTGTGGCTTGAGCAGCACCTTGCAAAGTACCCAGGTGCAGTTTTGGCGGTCACCCACGATCGTTACTTCCTAGACAACGTTGCAGAGTGGATCCTTGAGCTAGACCGCGGACGTGCCTATCCATACGAGGGCAACTACAGCACCTACCTAGAGAAGAAGCGCGAGCGTCTTGAGGTTGCTGGCAAGAAAGACGCAAAACTTGCCAAGCGCTTGTCCGAGGAACTGGAGTGGGTTCGTTCCAGCGCTAAGGCTCGTCAGACCAAGAGCAAGGCTCGTTTGGCCAAGTACGAGGAAATGGCAGCCGAGGCAGACCGCACCAGAAAGCTGGACTTTGAAGAAATCCAGATTCCGGTTGGCCCGCGCCTTGGCAACATCGTGATTGAGGCAAAGGATCTGCAGAAGG
>Ga0007791_10000680_pt1 | contig 11275 bp, 13 predicted proteins | sample CryBogmetaGMA05M_FD_60368 | JGI IMG/M metagenome (GOLD analysis project Ga0007791, IMG submission 60368) | Freshwater microbial communities from Crystal Bog, Wisconsin, USA - MA0.5M | ecosystem: Environmental > Aquatic > Freshwater > Lake | place: Crystal Bog, Wisconsin, USA | collected 2009-07-06 | reverse complement strand
GGCCAAGGGCACCGATCAGGGCGCGCAAGCGCACATGCTCGCGGGTTTCATTGGGATGTGGGGTCACAGCACGGTGCAAGCCCAGCAGAACCATCAACAAGGCGGCGACCCCTGCTGCAAGACCCAAGGACTGAATCCAAAGGTCGGCAAGGGTTGCGCCCGGGGCCCCGAGGGCATTACCGATCGGGTCTGGCGATGACGCATTCAGGCTGGAATCGGCGACATTGTAGGTCGCCAGGGCCACGGCCAAAAACACACCGCTCACTGCCACCAGGCCCCCACGCAGCCGGGCTGTGGTCGGATGTCTCCAGGCCAGTTTGGCAATATGGAGCGTCAGCTCCAGACCCGTTTTTCGCGCCGCTCGCGCCATGATCTCTCAGACCTCAAATCCCGCTCCAAAGGGGTCTAAGGCCCAGAGGGTTAAAGGGCGTTTACCGTAACGCCCTCTATCGCATTGGACGGCTAGATAAGTGCTCCGCTGCAATCTGACTTCCCCTTTTCAATTCCGCCCTTTAGATAATCCGTCATGTGGATCGTGCCGCGCAGCCTGTTGAAAATTGTCGCCGTGCTGATCGCCGGCTGTGCCCTTGTGGGTCTTGTTCTGGGCTTTCAGAACGCGCCGCGAAAGGGTCGCCTACCGGGGGAATCGGTTAAGGGCGAAAGTGCTGAGGCCCTGACGGCCACAGACGCCAAGCCCCTAGTAGAAGACGCGCCCCTGCCGCAGCCGTCCCAGGCGGACAAGAAACCCGACGTAAAAACAACCGAAGTTGATCCCGCCGATGCGTTGGTGGCGGCACCCACAGGCGAAGTGCCTGCGGTGGTCAAACCCGCCACAAAGCCCGCCGAAGATAAGATGGGCGATCTCTTGGACGTGGTCACGCCCCCCCCAGAAGAGCCCCCACACTAGAGCCTGTTTCGATCCCTGGGATCTTATTCGTCCCCAAGGGCAAGATCACCCCAGTCTAAACGTCGCGCCGCCGGGAAGTTGGCCTTGTCCCGTCGCTCGACCGTGCGGGTTACGCAGGTGCCGGCGGTGGTACAGATCTTGAAATCTATCCCGATCTTTGACGCTCGAGGCGGGGCGAGAATGCGCGGTGCCTGACCCGTGAGCGTCAGTTCAGGTCGGGCTGCGATCAGATAGATAAACTTCTCGTCCTCGAAGGGGCGCTCGGCACCCTTAGCCTGCCGGTGGTCCCGGGACCTGGGCAGGCGCTGCACGAAGTGACACCAGTCCGGCGCTTGGATCGGGCAGGGCAGGGCATGGGCACAGGGGGCGACGAGGACAGCGTCCAGGGCGATCAATCTATCCCGCGCCAGCTTGATCCGACCCCATCCCTCTCCGGAACCAGGCTCCACCAAGACCAGAAGGCCGCCGCAAGCCGACCAGAGACGTTCGACGACGCTGGGGATCTTGTCCTGCGGGAGTTCAGCCAGAACATAGCTGGCCAAGACCAAATCCACCCTTGGCCAGGCCCCGGCCTGGGTCAGATCTACCAAGCGGCGCTCGGCTTGGGCCAGGGCCGGAGGGCCCTGAGTGGCAAGGCGCTCTGCCAGATCCAGGAAGATGCGGCTGGAGTCCAGGAGGACGGCGGTTTCCAGACTGTCCCAAAGCTGCGTCGCCGCCCACCCGGCGGCACCGGGTCCCGATCCGGCGTCCAGCAGGGATGTCGGCTGAAAATCAACCAGGCGGGCATCGGCCTCTGACAGGGCCCTGGCCACTGCGGCATAGGTGGCTGGCAGTCTGGCTGCGGCGTAGGCGGCAGCGTCTTCGGCGCTGCGGATCACGACCTTTGAGGCCTTGCCCGCACGATAACCGTCGGAAAGGTCGGACGACCGCGCCGCAAGGCCCGATCGTCTGACCCCGTTCAAGAGGGCGTCTACCCCTTGGCGCAGGGCCGGTGGCAGGTCCGGGCTCATAACGGTGCCGGTCTAGGTCGCCCGATTCCTTACCAGGTCATCCACCACCGAAGGATCTGCCAGGGTGGTGGTGTCGCCAAGGTTAGACAGGTCGTTCTCGGCAATCTTGCGCAGAATGCGGCGCATAATCTTGCCTGACCGGGTCTTGGGCAGGCCCGGCGCGAACTGGACAATGTCTGGGGCGGCAAAGGGTCCGATTTCCCGGCGCACCCAGCCCTTAAGCTCGGCTTGCAGGATGTCGGTGGGCACCACATCGGCCTTGAGGGTGACAAAGCAGTAAATGCCCTGACCCTTGACGTCGTGGGGATAGCCGACCACGGCGGCCTCAGCGACATTCTCGTTAGAGACCAGGGCGCTTTCAATCTCGGCCGTGCCCAAACGGTGGCCAGAGACATTGATGACGTCATCCACCCGGCCGGTGATCCAGTAATAGCCGTCCTCATCCCGCCGGCAGCCGTCGCCGGTGAAGTACTTGCCGCCATAGGTGGAGAAGTAGGTGTTGAAGAACCGCTCATGGTCGCCATAGACCGTGCGCATCTGGCCGGGCCAGGAGTCGGTGATCACCAGATTGCCATTGGCGGCGCCATGCAGGACCACGCCCTCGGCGTCCACCAGTTCGAACTTCACCCCAGGCAGGGGCTTGGCGCAGGAGCCGGGCTTGAGCGCCGTGGCACCGGGCAGGGGCGAAGCCAGACAGGCCCCGGTCTCGGTCTGCCAGTAGGTGTCGACGATGGGGCAACGGCCATCGCCCACCACCCGGTGATACCAGAGCCAGGCCTCGGGATTGATGGGCTCGCCCACCGTACCGATCAGGCGCAGGGACTTGCGGGAGGTTTTGGTCACCGGCTCGTCACCGTCTCGCATCAGGGCGCGTATGGCCGTGGGGGCGGTATAGAAGATCTCGACCTGGTGCTTGTCGATCACCTCCCAGAACCGGGAATTAGTGGGATAGTTGGGGACGCCCTCGAACATGACTGTGGTGGCCGCATTGGCCAGGGGGCCATAGACCACATAGCTGTGCCCCGTGACCCAACCCACATCGGCCGTGCACCAGAAGACCTCGCCGGGGCGATAGTCAAAGACCAGCTCGTGAGTGTGAGCCGCCCAGGTCAGATAGCCGCCGGTGGTGTGCAACACCCCCTTGGGCTTTCCCGTGGAGCCGGAGGTGTAGAGGATGAACAGGGGATCCTCGGCATTCATCGGCTCGGGATCGCACTGGTCAGAAACCGTGGTTTTGAGATCGGAATAAAAGGCGTCCCGCCCGGCCAGCATGGGCACGTCGGCCTTGGTGCGGCGCACGACAATGACGTCGGTGACATCCGGACAGGAGGCCAGGGCCTCGTCCACATTGCGCTTCAGCGGCACGATCTTACCGCCCCGCAGGCCTTCGTCGGCGGTGATGACAATGCGGGAGTCGCAGTCCTGGATGCGCCCGGCAATGCTGTCGGGCGAGAAGCCGCCAAAGATCACCGAGTGCACCGCGCCAATCCGGGCGCAGGCCAGCATGGCGACAGCGGCCTGGGGGATCATGGGCAGGTAGATGGTGACCCGGTCACCCTTTTTGACGCCCTTGGCCTTCAGGATATTGGCCATACGGCAAACATCGGCATGGAGCTGGCGATAGGTGATCTTGTCCATCAGATCGGGTTCATCACTCTCCCAGATCACCGCGACCTGGTCGCCCCGGGTGGCCAGATGGCGATCTAGGCAGTTTACCGAGACATTCAGGATCCCGTCCTCATACCAGCGGATGTGGAAGGGATGCTTGTGGAAGGAGGTGTCCTTGATCTTGGTCGGGAAGGTCGACCAGTCCAGACGCTTGGCAACATCGCGCCAATAGCCTTCCGGATCGTGCTCAACCCGCGCCACGGCCGCGTCATAGGCCGCCGCATTCATGTGCGCCGTATCGGCCAGGGCCTGCGGAACCGGGAAAACTTCACCTTCGCTCACGGCCATTACTCCCTAAATCTTGCGTTCCGGCGAGTTATGCGGAGACCCTAGGTCTGCGCAACTAGGCAGTGGGTTATTTTCGCAAAGGAATGGGGTGTTCCCGCTTTCCTGAAGGCACGCAGCGGCCTAGCCTTGCCTCAAGATTTTCCCTTCGGAGTTCCTCATGCTGCTGCACCTGTCCACCTGGGCCGAGGTTGAAGACTTCCTGAAGCGGTCCCAGACGGTGATCATTCCAATCGGCTCCAATGAACAGCATGGCCCTACTGGCCTGCTGGGAACCGACTGGCTTTGTCCAGAAATCATCGCCCACGAGGCGCAAAAGGGCGGCGACATCATTGTCGGCCCAACCTTTAATGTGGGCATGGCCCAGCACCATCTGGGCTTTCCCGGCACGGTCAGCCTCCGGCCCACCACCTTCATCGCCGCTATTGGCGACTGGTGCCGCTCCCTGGCGGGGCATGGTTTTACCAAGATCTATTTCCTCAATGGCCACGGCGGCAATGTCGCCACCATCGAAGCGGCCTTTTCCGAGCTCTATGCCGAGGCCAGCTATTTCGGCCGTCCTCGGGGCTTTTCCCTGAAGCTGAAAAACTGGTGGGACCTGAAGGGCGTCATGCCCATCGCCAATCGCCAGTTCCCCACCGGCCATGGCAGCCACGCCACGCCGTCAGAGATTGCGGTGACCCAGTGGGGTTATCCGGACTCCATCAAGACCGCCAACTACGCCCCGCAGATCGCCCCCACCGGCCCGATCCGCGAAGCCATGGATTTCCGCGCCCGCTATCCCGACGGCCGGATGGGTTCTGATCCAGGCCAAGCGACCCCGGAAAAGGGCGGCGAACTGGTGGCCAAGGCGGCGGAAAGCCTCTTGATCGATGTGGCGGAGTTTTCGGCTGAGGTCGCGCCGGGGGCCTAGGCCGTCCTCACCTCGCCATTGACCACGGCAATCGCCCAGGGGGTCAGGCTATCGCCCGCGCAGGGGCCGCCGACGCAGAGGCCGTCACCGGGCCGAAAGACGGCACCATGGGCCGCGCAGAGAATGCGGTCGCCCGGTTTGGTTAGGTAAAGGTCGTCAAACACCGCCAGGGGCCAGCCATTGTGCGGGCAGGAATCCACATAGCCGACAACCGCCTCCCCCTGACGAACCAGGAATCCGGCGAACAGGGCCTGGTCCTTGCGGAACCGAAAGCCCTTGGCCCCCGGATCGCCAATGTCCTCAATCCGGCAGAGCCGGGTTCCGGGGTCGGGGCGCGCGGGATTGTCCGGCGAGTCTCGGCTCACCCCAGGGCCCCGATGCTGACCTTGAAGGGAAAGACCTGCACGTCGGCGAACAACCCAGCCTTGGTGTAGGGGTCGCCCTTGTTGAAGGCCCAGGCCTCTTCCACGGTTTCGAAGTCAAAGATCAGCATGGAGCCGGCCATGTCGCCCGTCTCACTGAGGATTGGCCCAGCCAACTTCATCTTCTCCGTAAAGGTTCCGGCATAGGCCAAATGCTCTGACCGGGTGGCCAGACGAAGGTCGAGGCTGTCGGGCTTGTCGCGGCAGACGAGGACGTAGAGGGCCATGGGGGTAATCCTAATGTTCAGATTTCAAAGGACGGGACAGCAGGCCAGATATGGCCTGATCAATATCGGCTTCGCCAGCCAGTATAGCGGCGACGGCTTCGCAAATTGGGGTTTCGACCCCCAGCTTTCGGGCCAACTGGCGCACGGCCGGGGCCGAGGCGACGCCCTCTGCGACGGACAGCTTGCCGGACAGGGCCTGCGTCAGGGACTGGCCCTGCCCTAGGGCTAGGCCGACACTCATATTCCGCGACTGGGGGCTGGAACAGGTGAGGACCAGATCGCCCAGGCCACAGAGGCCTGCGACGGTTTCAGCCCGGCCGCCCAGGGCTTCGGCCAGGCGGATCATTTCCGCAAAGCCCCGGGTGATCAGGGCCGCATGGGCGCTGCGGCCCAGGCCCCGGCCTTCGACAATGCCGCAGGCTATGGCCAGGACGTTTTTGACTGAGCCCCCGATTTCCGCACCGACCATGTCGCTGGCCACATAGGGCCGGAAGGTCGGGGTGGCGATGGCCGCCGCCAGCTGGGGACCTAGGTCTTCATCGGGGCAGGCCAGGGTGACGGCGGTGGGCAGACCCATGGCCACCTCCCGGGCAAAGCTTGGCCCCGATAGGACGGCGGGCCGGGCGGCGGGCAAGGTTTCAGCCAGGACCTCTGTCATCAGTTTGAGGGAGCCCTGTTCCACCCCCTTGGCGCAAAGTAGGACAGGGGTTCCGGGCCTCAGATGGGGGGCAAAGGCGGTCAGGCCTGAGCGCAGGTGTTGGGCAGGGACCACGCAGAGCAGGATGTCGCTGGCGGCCAGATCGGCCATATTTCCGGTGGCGGTGACGCCTTCGCCCAGGTCGATGCCGGGCAGGAAAGGGGTGTTCTGGCCGGTCTCGGCTATGGCTACCAGGGCGTCTGCCTCGCGAATCCACAGGTGGGTTTTCAGTCCCGCCCGGGCGCAGACCAGGGCGAGGGCCGTCCCCCAGGCCCCGCCCCCCAGAACACCGGCTGACGAAATCCTCATGCCTTGGCGCCCTTGCGACCGGCGGGGTGGCTGGGGCTGGCGGCCGCGGCGGCCAGATCCAGGGGCCATCTGGGCCGTGCCGCGAAGCTTAAGGGGTCGGTGAGGCCAAGGGCCAGGCGCTCGGCCCCGGCCAGGGCGATCATGGCGGCATTGTCCGTGCAATAGACCAGGGGCGGAGCGTCAAAGGAAAAGCCATGATCCGCCGCCGTCTGGGTCAAGCGACTGCGGATCGCCCCATTGGCGGCGACTCCACCCGCCACCACAAACCGCAAACCCGCCCCCGGATGGGCCAGCTTATAAAGGTCCATGGCCTGGGCCGTGCGGTCGGCCAGCTGCCAGGCAATGGCCTCTTGGGATGCGGCGGCAAGGTCGGCGGCCTCGGTCGGCGAGGTCACGGCCCCAGCATGCCGGGCAGCGGCGGTCTTTAGGCCCGAAAAGGAAAAGTCCAGATTGCCGCGACCCAACCGGACCTTGGGCAGGTCATAGGCCGCAGGGTTTCCATCCCGCGCCAGGGTTTCCAGGGCTGGACCGCCGGGATAGGGCAGACCCAGGCTCTTGGCGATCTTGTCAAAGGCTTCGCCGGCCGCATCGTCCAGGGTGGTGCCCATGCGCTGGCACTGGCCGACCCCTTCCACAGACAGCAATTGGCAATGACCTCCTGAGACCAACAGGAGCAGGAATGGATAGGGAATGTCGCTGGTCAGCCGGGCCGATACCGCATGGCCCTCCAGGTGATTGACGGCGATCAGGGGCAGGCCCCGCGCCAGGGCGACGGCCTTGCCAAAGGCCAGACCGACCATGACCCCGCCGATCAGGCCAGGGCCCGCCGTGGCGGCGACCCCTGACAGGTCCTCATAGCCAAGGCCTGCGGCTTTCAGCGCCTGTGCGACAATGCCGTCAATGCTTTCCACATGGGCCCGGGCAGCGATTTCGGGCACCACCCCGCCAAAGGGGGCGTGCTCGGCGATCTGTGAGGCGATGATCGAGGACAGGATCTCGACCCGGCCATCGGCATGGCGACGCACCACGGCGGCGGCCGTTTCATCGCAGCTGGTTTCAATGCCAAGCAGGGTCAAAGGTGTCATTGGAGCGTCATCAGGTTGCGACTTTAGGTCTGGTCCTGTAGCAGGCGGGAGCTTCAACGCATCGAGGTAGCTTCCCAGCCGTGCCCACGCAACCGCAAGTCCGGATCGGGGCCCGAGGCTCCAAACTTTCCCTGGCCCAGGCCGGTCTCATGCAGAGGGCCATTGCGGCGGCTTTGGGGGCGGGTCCACAGGATGTCGAGCGGGTCGCGCCGCTGATCGTCATCACCACCACCGGCGACCGAATCCAGGACCGCCGCCTGCTGGAAATCGGCGGCAAGGGCCTGTTCACCAAGGAAATCGAAGAGGCCCTGCTGGCCGGTGAAATCGATTGCGCCATTCACTCCCTCAAGGACATGCCTGCCGAATGTCCCCCCGGTCTGGTGATTGCCGCCATACCGGAACGGGAAGACGCCCGAGACGCCTTCCTAAGCCACACAGTTGATCGGCTGGAAGACCTGCCCCAAGGCGCGCGCCTGGGTACCGCCTCCCTGCGCCGACAGGCCCAGAGCCTCTATCGCCGGCCAGACCTGGACGTACAGATGCTGAGGGGCAATGTGGATACCCGTCTGGCCAAGCTGGCGGCGGGTGATGCCGATGGCATTTTGCTGGCCCTGTCAGGGCTGAAGCGACTGGGCCTTGGCCACTTGCCAAAGAGCCTGATCGACCCGGTGGAGGTTCCGCCAGCCCCGGGCCAGGGCGCCCTGGCCATCCAGACCCGGGTGGAAGATCAGAACGCCGCCTGGGTCCTGGCCCTGCGTCACGAGCCGACCATTGTCGCAATTGCCGCCGAGCGCGGCGCGCTTTCTGCCCTTGAAGGGTCCTGCAAGACCCCTATCGGGGCCCACGCCCGCATAACTGGCGACTCGTTAAATCTGATTGTCGAGGCCCTTTCGCCGGATGGACGACACAGATTCCGCCGCCAGGGCGAGGTCTTGCTTGGACCTGAGCCCGAAAGTTCCGCACAGGCCTTGGGCCTTGAGCTCGGGTCGGCCCTGCTGGCCGAAGGCGGCGATTTGATCATACTGCCGGATTAGGCGTCTATGAATTCCGACTAAAAGCGTCCAAGGACACAGGGCTGACAGATTTTGCGCAGACACCTCTCCCGTCCTTGCCAAGGCTTATGGCAAGCGCTTCATGCGGGTCAGGGCTCGCACTCCGAGACCTTAGGATCATAAATGGCCAACCGGCGTAAGCGGATCTGGATCACACGGACAGAGCCCGCCGCATCTGGCACGGCCGTTCAGGTCCGTGAGCGCGGCCATGATCCCTGGGTCATGCCCCTGCTGGAAGTTCGCCCCCAGGTGACAGAGCCCCTGGATTTGTCCGGGGTCGGGGCCTTGGCCTTCACCAGTAATAACGGCGTCCGCGCGTTTTGTGACCTTAGCTCTGAGCGGCAGATTCGGGTTTTCGCCGTGGGCGCCGCGACCGCCAAGGCAGCCTGGGCGGCAGGGTTTCGTCGGGTTCTATCGTCTGATCGTGATGTTTCGGTCCTCGCCCAGGGCATTGTGGAGCGGCGGCGGGAAATCACGGGGGTGGTTCTCCACCCCGGTGCCCTTGAGCCGGCTGGAGATCTGGTGGCGGCCCTTGAGTCCCAGGGCATGGCGGCCCGTGGCGTGGCGATCTATGACACCTGCCCGACAGTTCTGACCGACGACCAGATCGCCGAAATGGCAGAAATGGATGTTGCCCTGGTTCACTCGGCCAAGGCGGCTGAAGTTCTGGCAAATCTGCTGCGCCAGCATCCCTTGCCCCATCTCGGGGTTGCTGGACTTTCCCGCGAAACGCTCAAGCCCCTGGCCCGAAGCACCCTGGCCTGGAAAACGGCGGCGGCCAAGCCCCTTGAAGCGACGCTCTTGGACTTGATTGACTAGGGCCTGACGTGATCGCGCAGGGTTCTTGTGCGACGCGGCTTGGCGAGCGGACGAAGAGCGTCTAAATAGCCCGCTCCGGGGGGCGTCCGCCCCACCCTAAAGGGCCGCCTTAGCTCAGCCGGTAGAGCACATCATTCGTAATGATGGGGTCAGGTGTTCGAGTCACCTAGGCGGCACCACTTTTTTGCACAGGGTTAGAACACCAAGCCTGTCTGGCTCGTGCCTGTTTTGCATGGCTTGATTCATTTAGATAGTTAGCTAATTATGTTCCAATGAGCCGTGTTTTCAAAGCGCTTTCCGATCCCTCGCGCCGCCGGGTGCTGCAGTTGCTGCGCGCTGGGCCGATGTCGGCTGGCGACCTCGCCGACCAGTTCGGGGTCTCTAAACCCACCATGTCAGCGCATTTTGCAGTCCTGCGCGAGGCTGACCTTGTGCATGTGGAAAAGTCGGGGAAGTCGATGATCTACCACTTAAAGCTCTCTGTGCTGGAAGAGGCGTTGATGGGCTTTGCGCAGACATTTGGATTGGGGACTGAGGCCGTCAGCACCCTCCCCGATGGACAAGAGGTGCTCCCATGATGACCCAAAGGATCACGGGCGCACTGACCCTATCCTTAGCCCTGCTAGCCGTCGCGGCTGGCCTTGCGTTCGGGCGGCGCATGGGTTTCGTCAGCCCCGAAGTGGCGGTGCGCGGAACCATGGCCGGCATAGGTCTGATGCTAGCCGTCTTCGGCAATGGCATCCCTAAGGTCATAAGGGTGTCAACTCCCAGGGCCAGGGTCATCCAGCGGTTTGCAGGCTGGGCCTTCGCACTCTCCGGCCTCGCCTATGGCGCGATCTGGTCCCTGGTACCCCTCACCCATGCGGCCGAGGCGGCAAGCGCCGCAGTCGCAGCCGCCCTTCTAGGGAGTCTTGCCTTCGGGTTCTGGGCGCGCTCTCGTCCCGCCTAGGGCCTAGGGCCTAGGGCCTAGGGCCTAGCGCGACGTGCGGCAGTCCCGCCTTCTAGAAGAGTTGCGCCAGAGTCACCTGTCTGGCTCGCGCCCTACTTGCGGCGTTGCTTGCGGGCGGCGTAGCGGGCGTCTCGGGCGGCCTTCTGCGCGGCACGCAGGGCCAGCTCCCGGGCTTCAGCGTCGATCAGTTCTTCCTCACGACGGATGGCCGCGGCCTTTTCGTTTTCGATCCGACGGGCCTCCCGCTCCTTGCGGCGCTCTTCCCGCAGGATTTCCAGCTCGAGCTCCCGCTCGGCCTTACGCTCTTCAAGATGGGGGTCGGTGACCGTGGGCTTTGGCTTGAGCTTCGCGAGCAGGGCCTTCTTTGCGGCGACGGATGCGGCCTGCCGATCGTTAAATGTAGCGTTCTTCGGATGGATCATGGCGCGGTCGTCTAATGGTTTTGCGCGCCGTTGCGAAGCCCCCCCAGGGGTAAAAATCGCCCCTTAAAGGAGGATTTCTCGCAGGCAGGGGCCGATTTCATCGTTCAGCACCAAATCAGCCTCCCCGTCCAGGTCGGTCGGTTCGCGGTTGAGAATGGCAAGACGCGCGCCGTGGCTCTTGGCCAGAAGCGGCAGGGTCGCGGCTGGGAAAACCACCAGAGACGAGCCCAGGACGAGGCAGAGATCACAGTCGCGGACTGCAGCCTCAGCCCGCCTCAGGGGGGCAACGGGCATGGATTGCCCAAAGGAAATCGTCGCCACCTTGACCACGCCCCCACAGTCGCGGCAGGTCGGCGGGGTTTCGGTGGCCTCAAAATCAGCCCTTAGGGCCTCGATCTCATGATGGCATCCGCAGGATAGACAGGTGGCATAGCCCGCGTTTCCGTGCAGCTCGACGACGGCCTCCTCCGGCAGGCCAGACGCCTGGTGGAGATTGTCGACATTCTGAGT
>Ga0007791_10000679_pt1 | contig 11279 bp, 9 predicted proteins | sample CryBogmetaGMA05M_FD_60368 | JGI IMG/M metagenome (GOLD analysis project Ga0007791, IMG submission 60368) | Freshwater microbial communities from Crystal Bog, Wisconsin, USA - MA0.5M | ecosystem: Environmental > Aquatic > Freshwater > Lake | place: Crystal Bog, Wisconsin, USA | collected 2009-07-06 | reverse complement strand
GTCAATTTCTTGGCCATGTCCTGCAACTCAGTCAGCGTCTTGGGGGGCGCTGTGATGCCGGCTGCCTTCATCTGGTCATCATTCATGTAGACACCGAATGCGTCCGTGAGGAACGGCAGCGCGCACTGCTGTCCCTTGTATGACGTATAGGTCAAAGCTGACGGTGGGAATACCTTGGCTAGGTCAATTCCATCACCACCGGCGATTCTTGAAGATAGGTTCTGCCATGCGCCGGTTTGGCAGTACTTTCCGATGTTGTCGACACCAAATGAGATCGCAATATCAGGTGGCTTGCCGGAGTTGATTCCCGCAATGAGTTTGTCGTCGGGAATCCCACCCTTGGAGTCGACAGTGATCCACGGGTACTTCGCAGTGAAGCCCGCGAAGATTTGATTGAACTGCTTGAGCTCACGTCCCGTCCAGGGACTCCACATCGTGACCGTCACCGGCGTCTTGTCGGTAATCGACGGCGCCGGCGCAACCGAGGCTCCGCCACCACTATCATCAGTTCCCGCCGTACACCCAGAAATGACGAGCGAAACGGCCGCCAGCAACGACACGGCAGCCAATTTTCGCGGAAGTAGCATCTTCATCGAATCACCTTAGACGTGGTGGCCTTGAGTAAACTTTCCTGACACAATCAACTTGGCAGTACGGTAACCCGATCTGAAAGGTTAAACAAGGCACCGTGGCGTTTGAAACTTGAAGGGTGCCGTCTGGATAAGAATTCGGTAACGGCCGGATCTGAATCTGATAACGAGTCCGTCGGAGACGCGACAGACGGTAGAAACTTCGCGGCACATAGGAGGTAAAGGCGGATGGCAGCGATCCGGCTTGAGCGAATCTACAAAGTCTTCGGCAACGAAGTAATTGCCGTCAATGACGTCAGCCTAGACATCATTGACGGAGAGTTCCTTGTGTTGGTCGGCCCCTCAGGCTGCGGTAAGTCCACGCTCTTGCGAATGATCGCCGGACTCGAGGAATTAACGTTCGGTGAAATCTACATCGGTGATCACCAAGTGACAGACCTTCCGTCCAAGGAACGCGACATCGCAATGGTGTTTCAAAATTATGCCCTTTACCCGCATATGACCGTTGAGCAGAATCTTGGCTTTGGGCTAAAACTTCGCAAGGTAGATAAGGCCAAGAGCAAGGAGCGGGTTCAGGAGGTAGCACGCATCCTCGGCTTGGACCCACTCCTGCACCGGCACCCGTCCGAGTTGTCCGGCGGTCAGCGTCAGCGCGTTGCTATGGGAAGGGCCATGGTCCGAGAACCAGCTGCCTTTCTCATGGATGAGCCGCTGTCCAATTTGGACGCGAAACTGCGCGTTCAAATGAGATCGGAACTTTCACGGCTTCATGAACGCCTTCGGACAACCACCGTTTATGTCACCCATGATCAGGTGGAGGCGATGACTCTCGGAGATCGCGTGGTGGTCATGCGAGACGGCATAGTTCAGCAGGTAGACACTCCACAAAACCTGTACGCCAACCCGGCAAACCTTTTCGTGGCATCTTTCATTGGCTCACCGCCAATGAATCTCGTCGAGGCAACAATTAGCGGGAACGAACTCACATTCGGCAAGCACCGCGTTCCCATGCCACACAGTTTGGCCAACTCCGGTTTGAAGTCTGGTGACACCGTCATCGTCGGAATCCGGCCAGCAGACATCGAAGATAGTGCGGTGTGGAACAACCCAGCACTTCCAACTCTGGACGTTGTTGCTGAGTCGACCGAGGAGCTCGGATCCGAGGTCAATGTGATCTTCACTATCGACGCACCCCCGGTGCGCTCAGAAGAAGCCCTTGCCGCCGCGGCCGACGATGCCAGTGACGCTACTCCACTGCTGGCAGAAGACGCCGACCGCGCCCGCTTCTGCGCCCGAGTCGACTCACGAAGCGAGATCAAGCCAGGAAGTTCATGTCGTCTATTGATCGACCCAGAAAGATTCCACTTTTTCGACACTACTTCCGGGAAATCTCTACGACGCTCAGGAGATCCTGAGTAGTCGTGTCTGGTGCGCAAGGTCAAACCTGCGAAGGCTCTTGCAAGCCGAACAGGGCAACCCACTAACCTTTTGCAATGACCAAAACCCCGCTCGGTGAAGGACCGGCTGTTCCGTCACTGCTGCGGGAACTCAATGAACGCGTCATTCTCAACACGGTCTGGGAACACGGACCCGTCCATCGCGCCGAAATCGCAAGACTGACGGGCCTTTCCAAACCAACAGCATCACTCGCACTCGAGTCGCTCGTCTCGTCGGGACTTCTCATCGAAACACCACGAGCCCCTGAGGCTACGGGCCGTGCGGCCTCCTTCTTCACCGCCGCTACCACAGCGGGCCTCGTCTTAGCCGTCGACATCGGATCCCGGTATATCCGAGGAATGCTCACTGACTTAGCCGGCCACCCGCTCGCGACTACGGAAGTACCACTGCGCCGCACATCGCTCAATGGCGTTTTGAGCACGGTCCTCGCCGTTCGAGACCGACTCGCAGAGTTGTCGAAAACTAACCCCGATGACGTCACGACGGCCGTTGTCGGCACTCCCGGAATCATCAACCCCGACACGGGTATCGTCACCGAGCCAGGCTTTCTCGTTTGTCTCGAGGGCAAGGATCTTCGCTCACTGCTAGCGCAACACCTTGGCACTGACGTGGTCCTTGAAAACGATGTGAATCTCATCGCCGTGGGCGAGCAGCGCGCTGGGCACGGCGTTGGCGTCAACGATTTCGCTGTCCTTTCCGTCGGTTCCGGACTCGGCGTTGGGCTTATCCTGCAGGGTTCGCTTCACCGGGGGGCGCACGGCGCCGCAGGCGAAGTGCATTTCATCCCCTTTGCACAAGTCAGTTCAGGTCCCGATTGGATGACAGACCCGGCAGCGCAAGGTGTTGAGCAGATGGCTGCAAAGGCCGCCACTCGACGTCGACGCACCTCTCTCACGCCTCCGTATGAGGTGGTAGACGTCTTCGCCGCCGCGCGGGCAGGCGACCCCGCGGCACGAGAGGTTATCGATATGGAAGCCCGCACAATAGCCCTGTACTTGACAGCACTGTCAGCGGTTGTTGACGTCAGACTCGTGATCCTGGCTGGCGGTATCGGCGACAACGGTGACCTACTCCTTCTACCAGTACGCCAAGCAGTAGCCGGAATGCTCCGCGAACCACCAAGGGTGGAGGCATCCAACCTCGGCCGCGCAGCAGTTCTTCACGGAGCCGCATCCATTGGACGGGATCGTGCCCGGGATTTGCTCTTCAGTCAGAGAACACTGCTCGATCGCACTTAACGCTTGCGTAAGGAACCCTTCCACTCATAGTCTGACAATAGGACTAGATGAAGGATCATTCATGCGGCTTACCGTTGTTGGCGGGGGTTCGACCTACACGCCTGAACTCATCGACGGAGTACTTCAGCGACACAGCAGTCTTCCGGTTAGCGAAATCGTTTTAGTTGACATCGATTCGCACCGGGTTGATGTCGTTGGTCGGTTTGCCCAGCGCATGGCACAACATGTGGGCGTCAACATCGACATCCACTGGACGAACAATCTCGCTGTCGCTGTTAAGAATGCATCGTTCGTTGTGAGTCAGATGCGCGTCGGAACTCAAGTGGCCAGACATCGCGACGAACTACTTGGGCGCGAGTTCGGGCTGATCGGACAAGAGACCGTTGGAATTGGCGGTTTCGCTAAGGCGTTGAGAACTGTTCCGGTGGCGTTGGGGATTGCGCGGACCATTGAGGAGCATGCTCCTGACGCTGTTCTACTTAACTTCACCAACCCTGCCGGCCTTGTGACTCAGGCACTGCGCAAGCACGCTCCCAAGGTCAACACGATCGGTTTGTGCAACGTGCCATGGAACGTCCGGGCCGAGATAGCAGGTGGCATGGGGGTCTCGTTCGATGACGTCCACCTCGACTCAATCGGACTGAACCACCTGTCTTGGGTGAGAGGCATCCGCGTCGGCGACCAGGACATTACCGACCGTGCACTTACGGAATTCTCACGCCTCGTGGGTAAGCAGGCAGCCGATGACGACGAACCTGACTGGACTGCGGAGTCTGTCCAACTGATGCGGGCGATTCCTAACTACTACCTCATGTACTACTACGAGACCGCCCAGCAATTGAAGTACCAGTCCGGCCACCCCACCCGAGCGAGTCGCGTGATGGAGATCGAGGCTGATCTGCTTCGAATGTACGAGGATGAGGACTTGGTGACCAAACCCGCCGAGCTCATGGAACGGGGCGGTGCATACTACTCAGACTCCGCGGTACAACTCATGGCTGATATCCACAACGATGCCGGTACCGTGCACGTGGTGAATGTTGAGGCAGCTGGGGCTGTTCCCGGTGTCGATGCCACGACAGTGATGGAGATTCCGGCCATCATCGATAGGCGAGGTGCCACCGCCATTCCCACGGCGGCCATGCGTCCAGATATCGACGCACTTGTGCGAACGGTCAAGGACTTTGAGTGGCTCACGATCGCCGCAGCTATTGACGCTGATGAAGACGCGGCGATGCGCGCCCTGATCACCAATCCCCTTGGCCCAGATATGTCAACGGCTCCCGCGCTGTGGAAGCGAATGAAGGAAGTAAATGCGGGACTGTTTGGAGCGCTTGGATGACGTCTACATTGGACCTCGTGCTCGGAGTCGACGTCGGCGGGACGAAAACCCATGCCTGCCTGGCTTCAACTGACGGCAAAGTTCTCGGATTCGGTGTCTCCGGATCCGGAAACTGGGAGGGCGTCGGTATCGATGGAACGACGTCGGTCATCCGCATGGCTGTTACCGAGGCCCTAGATCAGGCGGGTGCGCAGACGCGTGACGTCGCTGCGGCAGCCGTGTGCCTGGCCGGTTATGACTGGCCGAGTGACGAACAACGACTGCGACCCGTTGTTGATCATTTGGGACTGGGCTGCCGAGCCGTCCTGCGCAACGATTCATTCGGTGCATTGCGGGCAGGTACAGATCACCCGTACGGCATTGTGAATAACGCTGGTACCGGCGGAGTTACAGCTGGTCGGAACAAATCCGGACGAGTGTTTCGAACCATGGCCGAGGGGATCGGTGAGGGCAACGGATCAGCCGACCTTTCGTTTGGCGCACTTGAACTTGTGGCCCGAGAGGTCCATGGCCAAATTGCGCCCACGTTACTGACCCCCGCAATTTTGCGATTCACCGGATTCGATAGCGCTTTAGACATGTTTGAAAGTTACATGCGCGGTCACGGCACGGTCCGCGGCGACTTTGCCCGACTAGCCTTGGATGTGGCCGAAGCCGGGGACGAAGCCGCACTTGATTTGACCAGACGAGTGGCTATGTCACATGCCCGAGATGTGCTCGGGGTTGCGACAATGCTTGAGATGCTCGGCGACGAAGCCGACATCGTGATGGCCGGCAGTGTTCACCAGCGAGGCTGCAAACCATGGGTATCAGCGTTCACCTCGGCAGTTACCGAACACATGCCTAGCGCAAATTTCCGGGTGCTTGATGGTCCACCAGTCGCTGGCTGCGTACTGCTCGCCGCGGAATCGCTGGACGTGGACAGTGAGTCCATCGCTGCCGATATCCGCCGCGGGGCGGCACAATTCTTGGACAGTCGACAATGACCCTTCCCCTCACAACTGATCGCCACCACCCGCGCAGACAAGACATGCAGGTGATCACCAAGGTCGCAGCGGCGCTCATGTCGCTCGCACTGTTGCCGGCATGCTCAGGCGGCGCACCGTCAAATCCCGCGAGTCCGAGTGGTTCAGCCTCCAACTCCCTTCCCGCGCTAGTAGCGAACCCGCCTGGTGAGCAACCGGCGCCGCCAAGACCAGAGCTTCCACATCTCACCGGCCAACTGTTCTGGCATAACTACACCAGCTATGAAACCGGTGACGGTCGTCTATGGCAGATGGACCTAGCCACCGGACGCATGGCCGCCATCGGCTCAGGGTGGGACGTAGCTAACGCGATCAACCCGCACGTGTCGCCGGACGGTAAGCATCTAGTCTTCATGGGAGACGTCTCGACGGATTCGGACTTGGACTGGGACGTCTTTCTCTCGACGTGGGATGACTCAAACTGGGGAACGCCAGTGAACTTGACCGGGCCCAACGGCAAAAGCGATGAGGATCCAAAGTTCAGCCCCGACGGAAAGCACATTGTTTTCAAGATAAATGGTGCCGTCACCGAGATGACCCTCGACGGAAAGATCACTCGGCACATCGCCGGTAAGACCCCCGATACTGGGCAGCCGTACTACCTTCCCAACGGCACGGATGTCATGTACTCAGAAGGTACCGATCCCAACGCCGCCATCATTGAGCGAACTGCGGCCGGAAAGCGCCGCGTTCTAGCCGACCTGCCAGACACCACGGACTATTACCCAATCGGCGCCGATAGCACGTCATTCTTCTTCACCAATGTTCAGGCCGAGACCAAGTACGACCGGATCATGCGTGGCTTTTATGACGGCTCAACTCCACAATCCCTGTTCTTCAATTCCAACAAGGCAGACTCATCCGACGCCTATCCATACGCCGACGGATCGCGGTACCTGTTCTACGTCTCCGATGACTCCGCCCTTAGCGGTGGAGGTTACGACATTATGGTTGCCGATCTCGCAGCGGAAAAGGTCTACAGTCTGAGTCGCTGGAACAAACTCGCTAACACGGCAATCGAGGAGGTTGGACTGGCCTGGTCGGGGAAGGCCCAATTCCCATCTGCCGACCCCGTCCTTGCGCCCAACATGAGCGCACCTCCCGGAACTCTGTTGAGTCAGGGGAAGCCAGCATCTGCCAGTTCTTCCTATGACGGCTACCCGCCGAGCAAGGCAGTCGATGGCATCCTGACCGGCAAGAATTGCTGGTGCGTGGCTGATCAAAATGTGTTGCCGAGCCCCTACTGGCAGGTCGACCTTGGAGCAGCTCACGATGTTTCGGGGATGCTCCTGCACTTTTACCCGGCTGCGGCCGATATTTGGTACTACTCCATTCAGACCTCACCTGACTCCAAGACCTGGACGACTGTCATCGATGCCCGCGACAACGGCACTCTGTCGAGTGAGGCGAGATATCAGTTTGCCGCGCCGGTGAACACGCGGTACGTCAGAGTGCTGTTCAACGCCCTGAGTGCAGGACGAAACTGGCCAGCACTCATTGAGGCGCAGGTCTACGGCACCTGAAGCACAGGCTCGGAAGGCGCAGGCATGTAATGCCTGTCAAACTCGAAGCGTGACTTCACTACAGGGACTGAGTGTTTTAGTAATCGGCGCAAGTGGCGGACTCGGTGCGGCCATCAGCGGCCAACTCCAGGCCGAGGGTGCTCGACTAACTCTTCAAGGCCGCGATGAAGCGAAACTTGTCGCACTTGGCTTCCCTTACGTCACCGGAGATGTCCGAGATTCCGATACTGCGCAGCGAGCGGTGGACGCCGCACTCGCCGCTTACGGACAGCTCGACGGCGTGGTAATTGCCAGTGGGGTTGTCGCCTTCGGAATGCTCAGTGATCTCACCGATGAGGTGCTTGCCGACCTCTTTGCAATCAACACCATCGCGCCGATTCGCATCGTGCGCGCAGCACTGCCACACCTCGAGGCATCGGGCAAAGCTGGCAACAATCCATTCGTCGTGAACCTCAGCGCCGTCGTCGCCGAGCAGCCGACGGCAGGCATGGCCGCCTACTCAGCATCCAAGGCGGCGCTTACCGCATTCGACACTGCAGCCGGCCGCGAGCTTCGTCGCAGCGGCATCCGCCTCATCGACGCACGCCCGCCACACACGGAAACCGGCTTAGCTGATCGACCACTCGCCGGCGCAGCACCGCGACTGCCCCAAGGGCTTGAGCCTGCGGCAGTTACGGCCCGCATCGTCGAAGCCATCAAGCAGGACGAGCGAGATCTACCGAGTACCGCGTTTACTGCGTAGGCGGGTTACTCAGGTAACGGGAAAGCCAGGCTAGGCATCCACCCGCGCCACTCCTGCTCGAGTGGACCATCGTTAAATTCAAGACAAGCATCGATCCATTTCCTACGCTGGTCTGCGTCACCTAGGGATATTGACATAGCACTGGGGGTTCACGTGATCGATGAAAGCAAGGAAGAGTTCTATCTGATTGGCGGGCGCGGTCCGGGCGAGATTTCCAACTTGGCGGTGCAGTTCATCCTGCCCGGTGCCGGCATGTTCGGTCGCGATAAGAAGGTGCCGATGTCGGAGGCCACTGACGCGGTCGTGTCCTACCTCAAGGACGGCAACGTCGTGAGCGATCAGCACGTCACGGTTAGCGAGGCTAGGGCTCTGCTCGAGCAAGGCATGATCGCCAATGCTCACGAGGCAGAGCGACGTAAGGCCGCGACCGCGGACCTTGACGCACGCAAAGAATTCATCAAAGAGCGGCTTCGCAACCTCACCTGTCCGATCTGCGACGGACGCTCCTTCGATCAGCAGATCTCACGTGAAGACAGCCAAATGGGCTTCACAACATTCCGCATGCAGTTACTCATCTGTCGCGAATGCTCGTACGTCCTGCACTTCGCTCAAGGCCAGAGCTGGTTTGTGCCGGGGTAATCGCGGACTCAAATCTCAGAGTGCACCGAGCACATCGGTGAGGGAGGTGCCCGTGTAGGTGGGGGTGGCGCCGAAGGGATCCAGTGGATGGCTATGGCGATTGATCCACATCGTTGTGTAGCCGAACCAGGTGGCCGCGATCGCATCCCAGCAGTTGGCACTCACAAAGAGAAGTTCAGCCGCCGGAATACCGAGGGTGTTTGGGCCCAGGGCATACGCCTCATCGTTCGTCTTGAATCGACGTACCGCGGCCACACTCATCACGCTGGTGAACAACTCCGTGAATCCAGCGTTCGCGATGACGGGTGCCAACATCTCGGGATCGCCATTACTCAAGATCGTGGCGGGCACTCCATCAGCCTGCAGTTGGCGAAGCACCCCATCACACTCGGGGAACGGAGTCAGCCGGTAGTACTCACCCATGAGCTGATCTTCTGCATCACCATTCCATGCCAACCCAAGCCGGCCCGCTGTGTACCGGAGGGCAGCGAGCGTCACGTCCCAAAAGGGTTGGTAGTGCGGCACTCCCCGCGGACCCGCCTGCCCGCTCATCGTGATGATGCGCGTGTACTCAAGCTGCTTATCGCGCCACAGGGTCGAGATCGCAGCCCCCTGGCCGGGGAAGAGTTCCTCGGCAAGCGTCGTCACGCTGTGGACGTCAAACAAGGTGCCATAAGCATCGAAAACAACAGCCCGAATCGCCATGTCGCCAGCCTAGGGACGGCGAGGCAGCCTGTGAACCCTTACAGGGTCATGGGCATCCGTTCCGACGACCGCGCAGGCGCAGCCAAATGGATAGGATCCCTGTATCGAACGCCCATCCGGCCTCGATTCCTAGGGGAGAACACATGTCTGAGAACGCCAACACCGAGCAGTTGCGTGCGCGCGTCCACGAGTTGATGCCGCAGATCACCGGTGACCTCGAGACCCTTGTCGCGATTCCGTCGGTCTCGATCGCCGGATATCCCGAGTCGACCCATGCGGGCCTTGCTGCCGCCGAGCAGGAAGTAACGCGCATATTCGCCGACGCGGGCATTGAGCAGTTCGACACCATCAACCTGCCAGGCACGGCTCCGATCGTCTTCGGCGAAATCCCTGCACCTCCCGCTGCGCCAACCGTCCTTCTTTACGGCCACTACGACGTGGTTGCTGCTGGTGACGAAAGCCTGTGGGAAACCAAGCCATTCGAGCCAACGCGCATTGGCGACGCGATCCATGGCCGCGGCACCGCTGACACAAAGGGCAATATCGCTGCCTGTGCTGGTGCGATTCGCGCCTGGGGCGGACGTCCGCCGGTGGGAATCAAGGTCGTTGTGGAGGGCCTCGAGGAGGTCGGCGGCGGCGCATTCACGAACTACCCGCAGACCGATCCATCGCGCTTCGCGTCCGACGTGATGGTGATCGCAGACACGGGCAACTTGCGTCCCGGCACCCCGACCCTCACTGTGGGCTTACGCGGAATGGCAAACGTGATGATCGAGGTGCGCACCTTGGCATCTGCGAAGCACAGCGGTATGTACGGTGGCGCTTCGCCCGATGCTCTGCTCGCGCTGATGCGCGGAATCGCGAGCCTGCATGACGACCGTGGAGACGTGGCTGTTTCCGGCCTTCGTCGTGACACGTGGACGCGCGGCGGCACAACGGAGGAAGAGTTCCGTGCACTGGCTGAAGTGGCCGACGGCATGCCACTTATCGGCACCGGCAACTTCGGCGAGCGCATCTGGACCGGCCCGGCAATCACCGTGATCGGTGTGGACGTACCGTCCGTCGACAACGCTCTCAATGCCGTTTCCCCCTACGCCCGCGCCAAGCTCAATGTTCGCGTTCATCCCGAGCAGGATCCGCAAGAGGCGCAGGATGCGATCGTGCGTCATCTGCGCGACGCGATGCCATTCGGTGTTGCACTCACCGTTACCCCGCAGGAGATCGGACGCGGATACGCCGCACAGATTGAGGGCCCGGTCTACGACATCGCCCGCTCCGTATGGGCAGATGCGTGGCAAGCCGAGACGGTCTACATCGGTGCCGGTGGTTCGATTCCGCTTGTAAGTTCACTGCACGCAGCGGCGCCCAACGCGGACATTCTGCTGGCCGGGGTTACAGATGGCTTCGCAAACATCCATGGCCCGAACGAGCGAGTCATGCTCGACGAGGTTGAGCGCACCACACTCGCGTTTGCCGACCTCTTCGGTCGTCTGGGAGCGCGGGCGAACGCATGAGCACCGCAACAGCAACCGAGCAGCCCGAAGCAAAGAGCGGCGGCGCCTTACAGCGCATGCTCGATTTCATCGAGCGAGTCGGAAACAAGGTGCCGCACCCGGCGATCCTGTTCCTTGCCCTGTGCATAGGCGTCATCGTCCTCTCGCAGTTGCTCGCCTGGGCAGGAGTCGGCGCGACGTACCAAGTGGTTGTGCCAGACCCGCAGCAGATCCATGCGATTGGAGTTGGCGGCTCATCACTGCCCGGCGAGGTAATGCCAGCTCAGCCACCAGCCACTCACGACTATCACGTCGTGACGGAGACGGTGAAGATCCAAGGACTCCTCACCGTTGACGGCATCCGCTACCTGTTCACCTCGTTCGTCCCGAACTTCATGGGCTTCACGGCCATGGGCATCATCCTGATCGTCATGATCGGCGTTGGTGTGGCCGAGCGATCCGGGCTCATTGCGGCACTCATTCGCAAGCTTGTTGCCGCCTCATCACCGGCCGCGCTCACGTAC
>Ga0007791_10000676_pt1 | contig 11286 bp, 10 predicted proteins | sample CryBogmetaGMA05M_FD_60368 | JGI IMG/M metagenome (GOLD analysis project Ga0007791, IMG submission 60368) | Freshwater microbial communities from Crystal Bog, Wisconsin, USA - MA0.5M | ecosystem: Environmental > Aquatic > Freshwater > Lake | place: Crystal Bog, Wisconsin, USA | collected 2009-07-06 | reverse complement strand
GGTGATGACGTCGGTGTCTTCTCCGATGCGCCGCAACGCAGAGCGCCCGACCGGCAGCATCGACCAGCCCACCTCGTGCCCGTGTGTGCTGGCCACAATGTGCTCGGCACCGGCGTCTCGCGCCCGGGAGGCCAGCAGTGCCAGTGGCGCGGCGGCCCCGAACCACACGGTCTCGATATCGTGATCGCGAATCAGACCGCGCATCCGCCGGTCCACCCCCGGTTGCGGAAGCATCAGGGTGCCGGGGTGACGCACAACCGTGAACGGCGCCCGACGGTCGTAATCCTCCGACTCCCTCCACTGCGGGGCGTAGACGGTCAGCTCATGCTGACCGGTGTCGGCCAGCCGGCGGACGAATTGCTCAAGATAGGACTGGATGCCACCGCGACGTGGCGGAAAATCATTGGTCACCAACAGGATTCGCGTCATCGTCGTTGCTGCTCCGCTGCCAGCCAGTGTGCCCAACGGATGCGCAGCGCGGCCATATCGACACCGAGTGCCTCTCGGGCCGCCGCCGCGAGGTCACCGTGCCCGGGCCCGCATGCCGCGACATACAGCCGGCGAAGCCCGTCGACACCGTAGGTGTCGGCAACGAAACGGGCGAACCACCAGGCCCGGTCATAGGCCGCCGAACGATCGGCTCCGCCGGATTCGAGTGCGACGTCGGAGGGCAGGTCGGTGCCGACGCCGGCCGGGATCGCCGTCGGCGGGCGGGCGAGGAAGTCGGCTACCCCCTCGGTCAACCAGCGCGGAGCATCCAGGGCCGTGTCAGCGCGGGAAGCGAGATGAAAAAGCTCATGCGCCAACACGATTCGTAGTGCGGATTCGCTCATCGCGACCGCGCCGGGGGCGAATACGATCCGTTGGCCGAAAACCCTGTGTGCGGCGAGGTCCACGTCGTCGGCAACGGATACGGCAGCAATGTCGGTCCATTGCCGTCGCTGATCCAGGTGTGCGTCGGCAACGAATTGTGCATCGGAATCGGTGGCCACGATCGTGATGTCAGGGGTATCGCCGCGCCCCCAGTCGGTGCCCCAGAACCGTTCGACGGCGCTGACGGCCGAACCGATATCGGCTCGGACTCGGTGAAGCAGCGCGTCGGTGCGGGCTCCGCCACGGTTGACTAAGTCTACGGTTCGCCCATCAACCACGACTGACGTCGACGACGCCGGGTGGGCCGACTCGGCTGCGCTGCCGCTCGAGATCAGAACCGTAGCGGCAGCCAACTCAGCGACCAGAACCCCGGCAACCAGACGGGACAGCCGGTTCCGGCGTGCCGCCGACTCAGTACCGACGGACGTTGAAGATCGGGGCGTTGTTCACCGGAACCACAGCGACCGGGATGCCGAAGGTGGAGGCATGCACCATCATCCCGTCGCCGACGTACATACCGACGTGCGACGCATCGGAGTAGTAGGTGATGATGTCGCCGGGCTGCATCTGGTCCATCGAGACCGGCTGACCGCCCGCGGCCAGGGCGTAGCTCGAATGCGGCAGGAATACACCGGCCTGCTGGAACGACCACATCACCAGGCCGGAGCAATCGAAGGCGCTCGGCCCGCCTGCGCCCCACGAGTACGGCGAGCCGATCCGGGTGAGCGCCGCCTGCACGGCGATTGAGCCGGCATCGCTGCCCGCACCCGGCGACGGGACGGCCGCCAGTGCGGAGATGGCATTGTCGGGGGCCGCCTCCGGGGCCGGCGGTGCGGCGAGGAACGCCGGCGGCAATGGCGCCGGGGCCGCCATCGCAGCCCGTTGGCCCGGAGTCAGGGCCAGATAACGTGACTTGACCGTCACGATCTGCACCTGCAACTGGGACTGCTTGCGCTGAAGATCGGCCCGTACCGCCGCGGCCTCATCGGCAGCCAACTTCGCATCGGCGGCAGACTTGGCAGAGGCGGCCTCAATCCTGGTCGCCTCCTCGCTGAGGTGACGGAAACTCTGCATCTGAGCGGACATCTCGGTACCCATGACGCGCTGCACAGCCATCTTGTCGATCAGTCCCTGCGGCGAGGACACGGTGAGGATCGCGTTCAGGCCGTCCGTCCGACCCCCCATGTACACCGACGCGGCTAATTTATCGACCGCCACCTGATAGGACGACAGCTGGCTTTTCGCGGTCTCCAATGCCGTGAGATCGGCGGTGTGCGCCGATTCCGCCGCAGTTTGCGCTTCGACCTTCTGGTCCAGATTCAGCTGTGCCGAATGCATGTCCTCGGTGAGTTGCTCGGCCTGCCGTGAGAGTTCATTGAGCTTGGCGACAGCGTCCTCGGCCGGATCGGCGAAGGCGGAACCCGTCCAGACGGCGGCGAGGGCCGTCAGCCCCGCGACCAACCCGGCGAAACGTCTGTGAACATTGGTTTTGGAGAGGGAGGTGCGGTCAAACTTCAAGATTTGGCATCCTTTGACTGCGTCGACTCAACTCGCCGAAATGCGTTTAGGTCTCGGTCAGGTTACGAAACGGCATCAGCTTTGTCCAACCAAAGGCGCAAGATCTCAGGGAAAGTTCAGTCGCATTCATCACACCGGTAACTGACCTCACTCGGTGCCCGGCAGTGCTATCCGGCCCGCTCCGAGCCCGGGTTCCGGCGTATCGGAACCAGCCGCAATCGGGGTGCCATCCCCGCCTCCGCCAGCACCTCCAACGCCGCCCGTTCATCCTCCAGCAAACTTTCCGGCACACCAAGCAGTACGCTGACCACACAGTCCCGACATCCCGGACCCCGCACCGCACAGTCGTCACAGTCGATAATCACCGGATCGCCCGGCGGGAGCTGTCCCATATCGATCTCCTCTTCCTGTCTTCCTACTGAAGTTCTCTCGGTTGCCCCGCACGCTAGCCACCGGCACCGACAAGTTTGTTCTCCCGGTGTGGCGAGGGCTGATTGTCGGTAGGTCTGCCTACCGTCGATCACCGTGGCCGGTTCTCATCCAGACCTACAGCTGAGCTTCGCCGACGTCGACTCCGTCGCCGAGGAATCGCTGTGTGACACCACATTCGTCGTCGTCGACCTCGAGACCACCGGATCGCGCGCGAAACCGGCCGCGGACGGATCCCGCGACGCAATCACCGAGATCGGGGCGGTCAAGGTGCGCGGCGGACAGATCATCGGTGAGTTCGCCACCCTGGTGGACCCGCAGCGCGATATCCCGCCGCAGATCGTGGAACTCACCGGGATCACCACCGCGATGGTGCGCGATGCCCCCACCATCTCGGCAGTGCTGCCGATGTTCCTGGAATTCGCCCAGGGCTCAGTACTGGTGGCGCATAACGCGGGATTCGACATCGGCTTCCTGCGCGCCGCGGCCGGGCAGTGCGATATCGACTGGCCGCGCCCGCCGGTGCTCTGCACGGTGCGGCTGGCGCGCCGGGTGCTGAGCCGGGATGAGGCACCCAGCGTGCGGCTGTCCGCGCTGGCGCGGCTGGTCGGGTCCGCCACTCAACCCACCCACCGTGCACTCGATGACGCGCGCGCGACCGTCGACGTGCTGCACGCGTTGATCGAGAGGGTCGGCAACCAGGGCGTCACGACCTACCGGGATCTATCTGCCTACCTACCCACGGTGTCGGTTGCCCAACGCGGAAAGCGGTTGCTGGCCAAGGGAATTCCGCATCGGCCCGGAGTATATCTCTTTCACGGGCCGAGTGCGGAGGTGCTCTATGTCGGCACCTCATCCAATCTGCACCGGCGGGTGAGTCAGTACTTCACCGGAGCCGATCCGCGCCGCCGGATCACGGAGATGGTCGGCCTTGCCACGGCGGTCGAGCACATCCAATGCGCCCACGCATTGGAGGCGGGGGTACGCGAACTACGTCTGCTCGCCGCTCACGCACCGCCATACAACAGACGGTCACGATTTCCGCACCGTTGGTGGTGGGTGGCGCTCACCGATGAGGCTTTCCCACGGCTTTCGGTCGTGCGTGCACCCCGCACCGAGCACGCGATCGGCCCGTTCCGATCCCGCGCGGATGCCGCCGATACCGCCGGGTGGCTTGCCCGATTCACCGGTGTGCGCACCTGCACCACCCGGATCTCGGGCCGGGCCGAACATGGGCCGGCCTGCCCACAGCGGGAGGTGTCGCCGTGCCCGGCAGCCCGCGGGGTGACCGCCACGGAGTACGCCTCGGCGCCGAGGCGGGTGGCCGAGGTGATCGACGGACTCGATAACAAGGCTCTGGCGGCAGCGATCCACGAGGTCGCCGAGCTGGCCCAGCGCGCGCGGTATGAGAGCGCAGCCCGGTTGCGGGACCTGACTGCGGCCACCATCGAGGTGCTCTGGCGCGGACAACGGCTGCGCGCACTGGCCGCGATCGATGAGCTGATCGCCGCCGCACCCGACGGGTCGGGCGGCTGGCAGCTGGCGATTATCAGGCACGGACAGCTGGTCGGAGCAGGGTGCGCACGAGTGAACGTGCCCCCGATGCCGGTGATCGACACCCTGCGCACCGGTGCCCAGGTGGTATTGCCGCAACCGGGGCCGCTGAGCGGAGCGCTGGTCGAGGAAACCTCGCTCATCGCCCGCTGGCTTTTCCAACCCGGCGTTCGGATCGTCAGTGCCACAAGCGGTTTAGCCTCGCCGCGGTATTCCGCCGGTCCCTGGCTCCAGTGGGCTGCCACCGCACGTTCAGCCCAGCACGCCGCCTCGGAACTACTCTCTCCCCGCGACACTTCAGAATCGGTCGCCGCTCCCCGCGACACTTCAGAATCGGTCGCCGCTCCCCGCGACAACTCAGAGCTCGCGGGTGAAGTTCACCCAGCGATCGAGCAGCCGCTGCGCCGCCCCGGAGTCGATCGCCTCGGTGGCGCGACCCAGAGCGTTCTCCCAGGACGGCAGCCATTCGGCATGGCTGGATAACCCGGCGTAGGCAACCATCGCGCCGGCCGCGTTGAGCACGACGGCGTCGCGCACCGCGCCGCCCGCCCCGGCGAACACGTTGCGCGCCTGTTCGGCGTTGGCGTCGGCGTCCCCGCCGACCAGATCGCTGATCTGAGCGCGGGGAAACCCGAAGCCGAGCGGGTCAAAGGTGAGCTTGTCGATGGTGCCCGCCTGCACACGCCAGATAGTGCTGGTGGTCGTCGTCGTCAGTTCGTCGAGCCCGTCATCGCCGTGCACCACCAGCACGCTCGCACCACGGGCCGCGAATACCCCGGCCATCACCTCTGCTAGATCGCTGAATGCACAGCCGATCAATCCGGCCCGCGGACTAGCCGGATTGGCAAGTGGCCCAAGCAGATTGAAGACTGTCGGTACGCCAATCTCGCGCCGCGGCGGTCCGGCGTACTTGTACGAGGGGTGAAACACCGGCGCGAAACAGAATCCGATTCCGACCTCCGAGACGGATCGGGCGACCTCCTCGGGCCCCAGGTCGATACGCACCCCCAGTGCTTCGAGCATGTCGGCCCCGCCGCTGCGCGACGATGCGGCGCGATTGCCGTGCTTGACCACCGGCAGCCCGGCAGCCGCCACCACGATCGCGGCCATCGTCGACAGGTTCACCGTGTTGGAACCATCACCCCCGGTTCCCACGATGTCGACGGTGTCATTGCCGATCACATCGGTGGGAACCCGAAGTGCGTAGCGCAGCATCGTGTCGGCAAGATCGCGCACCTCGCCGGCCGTCGGACGCTTCATCGTCATCGACACGCCGAAGGCAGCGATCTGGGCCGGTGTCGCGGCACCGGTCATGATCTGGTCCATCGCCCAGGCCGCCTGGCCGGGAGCCAGTTCGGTTCCCGTCGTCGATCGGCCCAGGACCTGCGGCCACGTCGGGGTCGGGGCAGCGGGAACCGACTCCGCCGGCGAGGATGTCACCGGCAGATCGTCGCACGTCGCAGACCTGCCACCAAGGCCCGGGAAAACAAGTTGTGACCAATTCGGCCCCTGGCTGTACCTCGACAACTACAAAGCGTCATACTTCATCCTGTGACGAGCGCTGTAGGCACCTCCGGAACTGCGATAACGTCCCGCGTGCATTCGCTGAACCGACCGAACATGGTCAGCGTCGGCACCATCGTGTGGCTCTCCAGTGAGTTGATGTTCTTCGCCGGATTGTTCGCCATGTACTTCACTGCGCGCGCCCAATCAGGTGGCGTCTGGCCGCCGCCGCCCACCGAACTGAATCTCTACCAGGCAGTTCCGGTGACACTGGTGCTCATCGCGTCGTCGTTCACCTGTCAGATGGGCGTGTTCGCCGCCGAACGCGGCGACGTCTTCGGTCTGCGGCGGTGGTACACCATCACCTTCCTGATGGGCTTGTTCTTCGTCCTCGGTCAGGCTTACGAGTACTACCACCTGGTGACGCACGGCACGACCATCTCCAGCAGCGCCTACGGCAGCGTGTTCTATCTTGCGACCGGCTTCCACGGCCTGCACGTCGTCGGCGGCCTGGTCGCCTTCATCCTGCTGCTGTTGCGAACCACCATGAGTAAGTTCACCCCGGCCCAGGCCACCGCGGCGATCGTGGTGTCCTACTACTGGCACTTCGTCGATATCGTCTGGGTCGCCTTGTTCGCGACGATCTACTTCATCCGTTGATGCGAAATCCATTGATGAGAAGGGGTTCGATGGCCAAGATTGGGTCCAGCTTGAGCGGCAAGTCCCGTCGGCGGCTTCGCCGGCGGCTGACTGCGGCTGTACTGCTGGTGTTCGGCCTGGGCATGGCCGGTGTACTGGCCGCCACCCTGACGCCCACACCTCAGGTGGCTGTCGCGGACCAGTCGCAGTCGGCCCTGCTGCGTACCGGCCAACAGCTCTATGAGACAGCGTGCATCTCCTGCCACGGTGCCAATCTCCAGGGCGTCACCAGCCGCGGACCGAGCCTGATCGGCGTCGGCGAGGCGGCGGTGTACTTCCAGGTATCTTCCGGCCGGATGCCGGCCATGCGAGGTGAAGCTCAGGCCCCACGTAAGACTCCAACATTCGACGAGGCCCAGACCGACGCGATGGGCGCCTACGTCCAAAGCATGGGTGGCGGCCCGATGGTCCCGCGCGACGCCAACGGTCAGATCGCCGAACAGTCGCTGATCGGAAGCGATGTCGCGCGTGGCGGAGACCTCTTCCGGCTCAACTGCGCGTCATGCCACAACTTCACCGGCCGCGGCGGGGCACTCTCGTCGGGCAAATACGCGCCTGCTCTGGATCCGGCCACCCCGGCGCAGATCTACACCGCGATGCTGACCGGTCCGCAAAACATGCCTAAGTTCTCCGACCGCCAACTCGGGCCGGAGGAAAAGAGAGACATCATCGCCTATGTCCGGTCGGCCAGCGAGACGCTGAACCCCGGCGGTTATGGCCTTGGCGGCTTCGGACCCGCGCCAGAGGGTATGGCGATCTTCATCATCGGAATCGTGGCCGCTATCGCGGCGGCGCTGTGGATCGGGGCGAGGTCGTGAGCGATTACACCGGCGGCAAACCGACCGACGAGCAACTCTTGGCCATGTCAACAGAGGACCTGGTCCGACTCGGCGGACAACTCGACGGTGTCGACACCGTTTTGAAGGAGAGCCGGTGGCCGGTCGAGGGCACCCGGGCCGAGAAGCGCTCTGAGCGCCTGGTCGCGTTCTGGCTTCTCCTCGGCGGCATCATGGGTCTGGCTCTGCTGCTGGCATTCCTGTTCTGGCCGTGGGAGTACAAGCCGTATGGCGTGAAGGGCAACTTCCTCTACACCATGGCCACTCCGGTGTACGGCATCACCTTCGGGCTGTCGATCATGGCCATCGGCATCGGCGCGGTCCTCTACCAGAAGAGGTTCATCCCGGAGGAGATCTCAATCCAGGATCGGCACGACGGACAATCGACGGAACTGGACCGCAAGACTGCCGCGGCCAATCTGATCGACGCGTTCGAGGGTTCAACGGTCAAGCGACGCAAGCTGATCGGGATGTCACTCGGCATCGGGTTAGGCGCGTTCGGTATCGGCACCCTGGTCGCCGGCCTCGGCGGCATCATCAAGAATCCCTGGAAGCCGGTGGTACCGACCGCCGACGGTCTCAAAGCGGTGCTCTGGACATCCGACTGGACCCCGCGGTTCACGGGCGAGACGATCTTTCTCGGGCGCGCCACCGGCAGACCGGGTGAGTCGCCATTCATCAAAATGCGCCCGGGGGATCTCGACGCCGGCGGCATGGAGACAGTTTTCCCCTGGCGCGAGTCCGACGGCGACGGAACCACTGTGGAGTCGCACGAGAAACTCGGCGCAATCGCCATGGGGGTGCGCAACCCGGTGATGCTGATCCGCATCAAGCCGCCCGATATGGCCCGGGTTGTCAAGCGGCAGGGTCAGGAGAGCTTCAACTTCGGCGAACTCTTCGCCTACACCAAGGTCTGCTCGCACCTGGGCTGCCCGTCCTCGCTGTACGAACAGCAGACCTACCGCATCCTGTGCCCGTGCCACCAGTCGCAGTTCGACGCACTGCACTTCGCACGGCCCATCTTCGGACCGGCTGCCCGCGCTTTGGCGCAACTTCCGATTACCATCGATAAAGACGGATACCTCGTCGCTAACGGCGACTTTATTGAACCCGTGGGACCGGCATTTTGGGAGCGCAGATCATGAGCACAAGCGTTGCTGACCGTATCGACAAGGTCGCCGACAACCTCGATTCCCGATATCACCCCTCGGGTGCGCTTCGGCGGCAGCTGAACAAGGTCTTTCCCACCCACTGGTCATTCCTGCTGGGCGAGATCGCCATGTACAGCTTCATCGTTCTGCTGCTCACCGGCGTGTATCTGACGCTCTACTTCGACCCGTCGATGGCTGAGGTCACCTATAACGGCGTCTACCAGCCGTTGCGCGGCATCCAGATGTCGCGGGCTTACGAAACGGCGTTGAACATCAGCTTCGAAGTCCGCGGCGGACTGTTCGTCCGTCAGGTTCACCACTGGGCTGCCCTGCTGTTCGCCGCGTCGATCATGGTGCACCTGGCCCGCATCTTCTTCACCGGCGCCTTCCGGCGTCCCCGCGAGGCGAACTGGGTGATCGGCTCCCTACTGCTCATTCTGGCCATGTTCGAGGGCTTCTTCGGCTACTCGCTGCCCGACGATCTGCTGTCCGGCACCGGCATTCGCGCGGCACTCTCGTCGATCTCCCTGGGGATTCCGGTGATGGGCACCTGGATGCACTGGGCGATCTTCGGTGGCGACTTCCCCGGAGACATCATCATCCCCCGGTTGTACGCCGTTCACATCCTGCTGTTCCCAGGGATCATGCTCGCCCTGATCGGTATGCACCTGGCGCTGGTGTGGTTCCAGAAGCACACCCAGTTCCCCGGTCCTGGCCGCACCGAGACCAACGTCGTCGGCGTACGGGTGATGCCGGTGTTCGCGGTTAAGTCAGGCGCGTTCTTCGCGATGGTCGTCGGCATCCTCGGCCTGATGGGCGGCATCCTGCAGATCAACCCGATCTGGGTGCTGGGCCCCTACAAGCCGTCGCAGGTGTCGGCCGGCTCACAGCCAGATTTCTACATGATGTGGACCGACGGTCTGATCCGCCTGTTCCCGCCGTGGGAGATCTACTTCGGCAATCACACCATCCCGGCCGCGGTCTGGGTGGCGGTGCTGATGGGCGTGATCTTCCTGCTGCTGATCATCTACCCGTTCCTGGAGCGAAGGTTCACCGGGGACGACGCGCACCACAACCTGCTGCAGCGTCCGCGTGATGTTCCGGTGCGGACCGGCATCGGGGCCATGGCGATCGCGTTCTACATGGTGCTGACCTTCAGCGCGATGAACGACATCATCGCCTATACGTTCCATGTCTCGTTGAACGCGACGACGTGGATCGGACGTATCGGCATGCTGGTGCTGCCGCCGTTCGTGTTCTTCGTCACCTACCGGTGGGCTGTCGGTTTGCAGCGCAGCGATCGGGACGTGCTCGCGCACGGTGTCGAAACGGGCATCATCAAGCGACTCCCGCACGGTGCCTACATCGAGTTGCATCAGCCACTGGGACCGGTCGACGATCACGGACACCCACTTCCGCTGGAATATCAGGGTGCTGCACTGCCCAAGCGGATGAACAAGCTGGGCTCCGGCGGCCAACCGGGTCGAGGAACCTTCCTGACCGCCGATCCGGCGTCCCAGAACGCCGCGCTGAAAGAGGCGGAGCACGCCTCCGAGCAACGGGCGCGCACCGCGTTGAAGGAATACCAAGACCACGAGATCGGTGGAAACGGCAACGGGTCCAACGGGTCCAACGGGTCCAACGGGTCCAACGGGCATCACTAGACTGACGTGACGAGAAGTGCCTCAGCCACAGTGGCTGGGGCACTTCTTGTTTCGGGTTGGGACCGGCTTACTCGACCGCGTCGTCAACGACGTCAGCGAGACTGCGCTGGAAACCGACGAGTATCGCCGGCATCCCGACGGTGATCACCGCGGCCGTTCCTAGCGCCACCCAGGCAGCCGTATCGTTCGCATTGGCCAGAAGGTAGGAAGCGGTGGCCACCGCGATCAGGCCCAGGCCCATCGACGCCAGCAGCGACACCGATCCGCGCAGCCACAGCCGCTCCACTGCTTCGATCGAAACGACCGGTTCCGCATTGGCTGGTTCCGCCTTACGGGCATACGGGTCAATTGAGGTACCGAACACCCTGAGCTTTTCGGTCGGAGCCTCTGTGGGTCGCACAGGGGCATCCTCCACCGGCGCTTCCGGCGCCGGTTCGGATTCGGTGAGTGCCGTTCGACGGGCCCGCAGCAGTAGTGGGATCGCACCGATGATGATCAGAGCCGAGACAACGATGATGCTGTAGAGCAGCCACGAGGAGTGCGCTTCCCTGGTGCCTGTGTGTCCTTGGCCGAGTTGGACCAGCGCGACCGCGGCGATGACGCTGACCGCCAGCAGGACGAGCCAGATCGCCCCACAGACGCCGACCATGAGCCGATCGACCGTTTCCGGTGAGCGTATTTCGCCCGCCGCCTTCTGACGTTCTGCCGAGGACATCAGCAGCTCGTCTGTGCTGCGTTGCTCTGATTCGATGACAACACCGTCCCGTCGCTCGTGGTGATGGAGCAGTTCAGCCTGCTGACCAGGAACAGGCTGGAGGCCTGAACCGAACCGACGTCAGATTGCGAGATCGGCGTCACCGTCAGCGACCAGGGGATATAGACGTTGCGCTGGGTGCGTCGCCGACCGGAAGCATCGACGTAGGTGATCGTGATGATGTCTCCGGGCGCTTTGGTCCCAGTCACCGAATACGTCACCTGGCGCGGGCCTGCCGGCGTGGTGGTGACCGGAGGTGGCGGTGGTGTGGTGGTCTCCGGAGGAGGTGGCGGGGCCTCTGGTTC
>Ga0007791_10000673_pt1 | contig 11322 bp, 7 predicted proteins | sample CryBogmetaGMA05M_FD_60368 | JGI IMG/M metagenome (GOLD analysis project Ga0007791, IMG submission 60368) | Freshwater microbial communities from Crystal Bog, Wisconsin, USA - MA0.5M | ecosystem: Environmental > Aquatic > Freshwater > Lake | place: Crystal Bog, Wisconsin, USA | collected 2009-07-06 | reverse complement strand
CCGTCGTGGCGGGGGTGATCGGCAAGATCAAGTTCACCTACGACCTGTGGGGTGACACGGTCAATGTCGCCAGCCGGATGGAGTCGTCGGGCCAGCCCGGTCGGATCCACATTTCCGAGCAGACCGAAGCCCAGCTCCGTGGGCAATTTCCCCTCGAAGATCGAGGGTTCGTCGAGTGCAAGGGGCTCGGCGCCGTGAAGACGTTCTTCCTCAACGGCCGCGTCGGGCAGGCTTGAGAACGGGGCGGGATCGGGCGCAGCTGCGGAACGCTCCTCGGTGCCCGCTTCAGACCGCGGCCAAGGGCTTGCGGGCCACGCCGTCGACGATCGCCCCGGCGATCTGCGGCAGCGGGAGGACGAGGTCGATGACGCCGAGCTCGATCGCTGCCCGCGGCATGCCATAGACGACGCAGGTCTTCTCGTGCTCGGCGATCGTTCTGCCCCCGGCCTTGCGGATCGCCGCCATCCCCATCGCGCCGTCGCTCCCCATTCCGGTCAGCAGCGCTGCAGTGACATACTTTCCCCCCACCTCGGCGACGGAGCGGAAGAGAACGTCGACGCTCGGCCGGCAATGGTGGACCGGCGGGGTTTGCATGAGCCGCGTCTTGTAGCCCTCCCCCTGCCAGGTGAGGGCGAGGTGGAAGTCGCCGGGGGCGACGACGCAGATGCCGCGCTCGAGGATCATGCCGTCCTCCGCCTCGACGACCCGCATCGAGCAGAGCGAATCGAGGCGGCCGGCGACGGCCTTGGAAAAATAGGGGGAGATGTGCTGCACGACCGCGATCGGCGGCAGGCCTTCGGGGAGATTGGGGAGCACGCTCCGCAGCGCTTCCACGCCCCCAGTCGAGGCCCCGATGACGATCACCTGCCGGTTGTCGACGCGGCCAGTGTAGGGAGGAGGCTTTGGCCCGGCAGCCGACGGCTCGTTGGCCACGGCCGGCCTGGCGACCGCCGCAGCCGAGCCCGTCGCGGAGCGGTCGGCCCGGGCCATCATGCCGCGGAACCGCACCGACGCTGCCGCTGCTTTCACGTGGTGGGCGAGTTGCCCGGCCAGGGCTCCCACCGACATCGTGCCGTTGGGCTTGGCGAGGACGTCGACGGCGCCAGCCTCGAGGGCATCGAGAGCCACCTGCGAGCCGGCCTGGGCCAGCGAGCTCACCACCACGACCGGCATCGGATGGTGCTGCATGAGGATGCGGAGGAAGGTCAGCCCGTCCATCCGCGGCATCTCGAGGTCGAGCGTGATCACATCGGGGGCGAGCCGCATGATCTTCTCGCGGGCCACGTAGGGATCGCAGGCCGATCCCACCACCTCGATCGCCGGATCGAGGTTGAGGCAATCGGTGATCGTCTTCCGCACGAGTGCCGAATCATCGACGACGAGCACGCGGAGTTTTTTCTTGGACGACGGGACGCTCATGGGAGACCTGGCTGGGAGCGGGGCCCGCGAGCGGGCGTGGGGCGTGTCACTCGGGACGCATGTAGACACTCGGGGCGATCGTGCGGAGGCCGTGGCGGAGGCCGATGAGGCTCTCCGAATGGCCGACAAACAGGAAGCCGCCCGGGGCGAGCTGATCGGTGAGGCGCTCGATGAGCGTGTTCCGCGAGGGGACATCGAAGTAGATCATGACATTCCGGCAGAAAATCACATCCAGGCCGCGCGGGACGGGATAGACGTCCTGGAAGAGATTCACGTAGCGAACGGTCACATGGCGGCGGAGATCGTTTTTGACCCGGAAGTAGCCATCGCGGTCGCCGATGCCGCGGAGGAAATAACGCTCCAGCCACTCCGGCTGCGGCACGCTCACCTTGTCGGCGTCGTAGATCCCCTGCTGGCAGCGCTCGAGCATCCGCTGCGAGATGTCGGAGGCTTCGATGTGCCACTGCACCGCCGGCCGGAGACGGCAGAATTCCGCCAGCACGATCGCGAGCGAATAAACCTCTTCGCCCGACGAGGAGGCGGCACACCAAAACCGCAGCGGCCGCATCCCCGTGATCGACTTCTCCGCCAGCCGGGGGAGGAGTTGCCGGGTGAGGAGATCGAAGTGCGAGGACTCGCGGAAGAAGTGGGTGTGGTTGGTGGAGATCAGATCGATGAGGGCATCGATCTCGTCAGCCCCCTGCGGGGACTTCAGCAAAGCGCAGTAGTCGTCGTAATCGTCGATCCGCAGGGCCTGAAGCCGCTGCCGCAGTCTCCCGGCCACGAGCGTCTGCCGGTCCGGTCCGAGCCGGATCCGGCTGTGCTCGTAGACGAGGTTGGCGATGAAGTCGTAAGCCTGCGACGTGAGCGGGGCTTCGGAGGGGAAAAACATGGCGGCGATGGGCGCGATCCCGGGGGATCCGCCAAACAGGGGACTCCATTCTCTACCCCCCGCGGCCGACAGGCCGCGGGGCCCCGACCGCAGGTCCGGGCGCCCTGGCCGCAGATCCGGGGGCCCTGACCGCAGGTCCGCGGGGCCCTGACCGCTCGTCCGGGGGCTTCGCTCAATCATACGCCCCCCGGACGATCACGGGTCTGCTCCGTCGCTTGAGTCCTTCGCTCAAAACTTCGTGAAGTTGCGGTCTTCCTGGTCGCCGTCTCCCGGCATCGGGATCTGCATCCCCCCCGACATCCCCCCCGATTTGCCGGCGTCGGTGAGGCCGCGGATCGGCGCCCCCGACCGGATCGCGGGGCGGAGCTTGCGGACCTGGGGGGCATCGACCGTCCGCAGGCTCGATCGCATCTGCGGGGCCCGTCCGCCGCCAAAGGCCGACTGCTGGGTATTCCCGCTGACGAGCGACCGGAGGTAAGCGACCGTGTCCTGCATCGTGTGGGCCTGGCTATTGAGCTGCTCGGCGGCCGAGGCACTCTGCTGGGCATTCGTGGCATTGCCCTGGGTCACCTTGTCGAGCTGCGTCATCGCCACGCCGACCTGCTGGATCCCCTGCGACTGCTCCTTGGCAGCGGTCGAGATCTCGGCCACGAGCGCGTCGGCGGCGGCCACCTTCTGGACGATCTCGTCGAGCGATTCCCCCACCTTGCCGCAGCTCACCGAGCCACGCTGGCTGTTGGCGATCGCCGCCTCGATCTTCTCGGCCGTCTCCTTGGCGGCCGCGGCTGAGCGCTGGGCAAGCGACCGAACCTCGTCGGCGACGACCGCAAAGCCCGCTCCGGCCTCGCCGGCTCTCGCTGCCTCGACGGCGGCGTTGAGGGCGAGGATGTTCGTCTGGAAGGCGATCTCGTCGATGTTCTTGACGATCTTCGCCACCTCGGCGCTCGAAGCCTCGATGGCATGCATGGCGGTGTTCATGTCGACCATCGTCTGGGCCCCCGACTGGGCGGCGACCCGGGCCTGGTTGGCGAAGGCCTTCGCCTTCTCGGCGTTGTCGGCGGTGTTGCGGATCATCACCGACATCTCCTCCAGGGCGGCGCTGGTCTCGGCGACGCTCGAGCCCTGCTCGTTGCACCCCTCGGCGAGCGACTGGCTGGCCGACGAGAGCTGGCCAGAGGCGGAGGCGGTCTGCGTCGCCCCTTCCTCGAGCGAATCGGAGATCGAGCCCAAGGCGCCGCTGACGGCGCGGATGATGCCCCACCCGATCAGGGCGCCAATGCTGCCGGCAGCGATGAGGAGGGGCAGGATGATCCAGAAGCTCGAGGTGACCTTCGTCGCGGCCATCGCCGCCTCTTTCTCAGCGAGCTGGATGTTGTAGTCGATGTCGTCGTTGAAGCCCTTCGTCGTCTGATCGAGGGTCGAATCGATCTCGGTGCGCAATAGCGTCTGCGCCTCCAGTTCGCTCTTCGAGCGGATCAGGCCGAGCGCCCGGTCGGCGGCGCTCAGGAATGCCGTCCGCCCCGTTACGGCGAGCTTGAAGAGCCGCTCGTCCTCCTTGTCGGAGAAGAGCTTTTCGTATTGGCCACAGAGCTCGTCGGCCGACTTGCGGTTGGTGCCGAAGGCCGCTTCGGCGGCAGCGACGGCCTTGTCGTCGGTAGCGAAGTCGACGGCTTTGCGTACCTGCCGGGCCGACTCGTTGTTGAGCTGGATGATCTTGTTGAGCGTCACTACCGACGGCACCGAGTTGGTCGCCAGATTGAAGACGTTCGTATTGATGTCACGCACCCGCCACAGGCCGACGAGCCCGAGGATGATCGAGAGGACGACGAGGGTGATGAAGCCGAACGAGATCCGGCGGGGAATGGTCCAAGTGCTCATGGGGATGAAGTCCGTTGATCAGGAGGCGTGGGAAGAAGAGGGGAGGCCGAGGGCCTGGATGGCGATCGTGCCGTCCACGGCGGAGATCTTGTCGAGGTCGATGAGTGTCTTGACGCCGGTGCCCGATTTGGCCATCCCGGTGATGAACATCGAGTCGATGGCGCCGCCGAAGTCGGGGGTGGGCTCGATGTCGGCGATGGCGAAATTGGCCACTTCCTCCACGCCGTCGACGATCACGCCGTAGAGCCGCGTGCCGCCGCCGGCCGCGGCGATCTGCGTGACGACGATGCAGTTGCGCTCGGTGTCCTCGGAGATCGGCAGGCAGAACTTGGCCCGCAGATCGACCAGCGGAATCACCTTGCCGCGGAGGTTGATCACCCCTTTGACATGCTCCGGCATGTTGGCCACCGGCGTGATCGGGCAGAGGCGGATGATCTCGCGGACTTTGAGCACCGGAATCCCGTACGACTCCTTGCTCAAGGTGAAGGTGAGGTATTTGCCCGGCAGGGCGCCGGGCGATCCCTGGTGGGAGCTGTGGTGCGTGGAGGGATGGGCTGTCATGGATCGATTCCGGCGGGCTGACGAAGGGGCTTGAACGGGGGGAAGACCTAGGCGACGAAGCGATCAGGCCGCCTCGCCGTTGTTGCGGGCTTTGAGTTTCACCAAGGCATTGATGTCGAGGATCAGGCCGACCCGGCCGTCACCGAGGATCGCGGCCCCGGCAAACTCCGTCTGGTGGCGGAACATTTCGCCGAGGCTCTTGATCACCACTTCCTGCTTGCCGATGAGCTGATCGACGAGGAGGCAGCGCGAGTCTTGCCCGGCCTCGACGACGACGACGATCCCATCGGTGGGGTCGACGGCGGTGTGCGGCGTGTGGAGGTGGCGGCCGAGGCGGAGAATCGGCGTCAGCCGGCCGCGGACGCTGACCACCTCCCCGCGCCCCTGGACTTGCGTCACCATGCCGGGGAGCGGCCGGAACGACTCGCGCACCGACAGCGTCGGGATCACGTAGCGCTCCTCGCCGATGCCGACGAGCAGCCCTTCGATGATCGCCAGCGTGAGGGGCACGTAGAGCGTGAACGTCGTTCCCTGACCTTCGACGGAGTCGATCTCGATCTTGCCGCGCATCTTCTCGATGTTGCGGCGGACGACGTCCATCCCGACGCCCCGCCCGGAAAGATCGGTGACCTTCTCGGCCGTGGAGAAGCCGGCGGCGAAGATGAGGTCGAAGATCTCGCGCTCGTCGAGGTTTTCATCCGCCTTGATGATCCCGCGCTCGATCGCCTTGTTGCGAATCTTCGCCGCGCTCAGGCCCCGGCCGTCGTCCTCGATCTGGATGACGATGAAGCCCCCCTGATGGAAGGCGCGGAGGGTGATCGTGCCGGCCGCCGGCTTGCCCGCGGCCATGCGGGCCTCGGGCATCTCGATGCCGTGGTCGGCCGAGTTGCGGATCATGTGGACGAGGGGGTCGCTCAATTCCTCGACGATGTTGCGGTCGAGCTCGGTGTCTTCCCCCTCGAGCGAGAGCGCGATCTCCTTCCCTTGCTGGAGGGCGAGATCGCGGACGAGCCGCGACATCTTTTGAAACGTGTTGCGGATCGGCACCATTCGCAGCGACATCGCCGTCCGCTGGAGATCGGAGGTGATGCCGCGGAGTTGGCCGAGGCAGCGGGAGAGGTGGGCGCTGGTGATCGCCTTGAGCTCGGGGTTTTGCACGACCATCGATTGGGCGATGACCAGCTCGCCGACGAGATCGATGAGGCCGTCGAGCTTGACGGTGTCGACGCGGACGATGCCCGACCCGACGGCCGGCGCCGCGGCCTGTTGACTGGTGGCCTGTTTCTTCGCCACCGGCGCGGCAACGACCGCCGCCGGCGCTACCAAGGCCGGCTCGCTGCGGGCGGGCTCGGCTGCGGGGACAGGAGCGGGGGCGTCGAAAACGGCGGCAAACTCAGCTTCAACGGCGGCCGCGACCGCCGCGGGCGACGGTGCAGCCGGCGCCTGCTGAGCAGCCGACGCTTGCGCAACGACCTCCGCCTGCGGAACAGCCGGCACCGGCTTCACGGCTGCCGGCGGCGTGGGAACCGGAGCTTTCGAACCTCCGGCGAGGAGGGTGTGCACATCATGGATCAGCTGCGGGATCGGCAGGTCGATCGTTCTGCCGGCATCGACCCCGGCGATCTGATTGGAGAGCTCGCCGACGAATCGCTTGAGGATGTCGGAGCCGGCGAGGATCACCGTGATCGAGTCGCTGCCGAGCTGGTAATTGCCGCGGCGGGCGGCATCGAGCATCGACTCCAGCTCATGGGCGAGCTGCTGGAGGACGAGGAGCTTCATCACCCCGACGTTCCCCTTGAACGTGTGGAACGCCCGGAAGAGAGAGTCGAGGGAGGAGGAGTCGGTCGGATTGACTTCGAGGACGAGCACCCCCTGCTCGATGTCTTGGAGCAGATCCTGAGCCTCGGCGCAGAACAGCTGGAGCATCTCCGGATCGGAATCAGGAGGGACGACATCGACCGTCTGCTCGGGGAGAAGCTCTGCGGCCTGCACGGCCGGCCGCGGGGCAGCTGCCGCCGGCGAGGCCTTGGCCCCCGGGGCCGCGGCAGCGGGGACGCTCGCGGCGGGAGCCGGAGAGGCGACTTCGGGCGTTTTCCAGCCGTCGGGGAAGGGGGGATAGGAGAGCTGGTATTCCCACGACATCACCGCCGCGTCGATCCATGGCTGCCAGTCGCCGAGGCGGGCAATGCAGACGGAAGAGAGCTTGTTGTCGATGGCGACCCGCTCGTCGATCCACTGCCGGACGGCATCCATCCCGGCGCGGATCTCTTCCGGTTCTGCGCCTCCGAGGATCGCTTCCAGTTGCCGGACGAGTTCGTTGATCCCGTCGATCCCGTTTTCCTTCACGGAATCGACGAAGGCCAACTCCAGGCCGATCTGCTGGATGACCTTCTTCGCCTTGCCGATGATTTCGAATCGCTCAGTGGACATGGCGCCGATTCGTCGTTGGGGTGGCCGGGCTTTCCCGCGCTACCGAGGGCCAGAAAGAAATGGCGTGAAGGGAAGGGGATGACAGCCATCGGAACACTGGTGAGCAAACAGTCATTCCCAAGGCATGCGCCCGTGGAATGCCTGAGTGCTCGACCCCTGGCATCCGCCAAATGCCAGCAAAGTCTTCCGATCTCACTCAGACCCTACTTCCGAAAAAGTGGTCGTGCAAACGGGCAGGGGGCTTTTTGAGCGGGGAAAAAGCGATTTGGGACGAAACGGGCAGAATCGGTGACGAAACGGGCAGAATCGGGGACGAATGGGCAGCGGTTGGGACGAAACGGCAAGGCTGAGCTCCGATTTGCGGGGCTGCCGTGGGCGCCGCGCCCGCTGATCGCAGCCGTCAAAGTTTGCCCCGGCGGAGAATCGGATGTAGCGTTCGAGGAAGATCTCGCGACTGTGCCGGTCTCCCGGCGGATGGCTGCTGTTGCTTCGCGACGGTTCTGCTGCCGCTGGTCGAAGCCCTCTCGTCTGGCCTTCTGCAAACTCCCCAAGCCCCACGCAGGTGTTCTGTCCATGAGCGCATCCTCGTCCTCCTCCACGCCGCAGCGGATCGGGCTCGGTTTTCTCGGCATCATCGCCCTGTCGTTGCTCCTCGGCCTGTGGGCGATCGCGCAGATCTTCGCCATCAACCAAAATGTCAACACGCTGGCGACCAACTCGATCCCATCGGTCGTCTCGCTCAACAAGATCATCCAGCAGAATGCCGCGGCCGACCGAGCGCTTAGGAAGGTGGTCGAGGGGCTCGTCGATTCCCGCGTTTCCGGCGGCGACGAGACGACCTTTCGGACGGCTCGTGCGGACGGGGACAGGCTCTGCGAAGAGTATGAAAAGCTCTTTTCAGACGCCGAGGATGAACGGCTCTTCAAGAACGCCCAGGCCGCCCGCAAAAACTACTTCGCCGCCGCCGACAAGGTGCTCGGGTTTGCCCGGGCCCAGAAGGCCGAGGACGCCGTCGCCTGCCTCAAAGCGGAGGTCGATCAGGCCGTCGATCCGAGCGTCGAAGGCTTCAACAGGGACATCGATTACAACATCAAGCTCAGCCAGAAAGAGGCCGAAACCGCAGGCTCGAAGGTGAGCCGATCGCTGTGGACGATCGTGCCGGCGCTGCTCTTGGCGACGCTCCTCGGCCTCGTCGTCGGCTGGAGCACCGTCCGCTCGACGCAGGGCGCGCTCGACTCGATTAACACGGCGATCCAGGCGGGCATCGACAAGACGAATCGGGCCCTCGCCGGGATCTCCGACTCGCTCCAGGAAGGAGCCGATCAGACCGCCTCGAGCGCCGGACAACTCTCGAGCGCCAGCCGCTCGCTGGCCGCGAGCACGAGCGAGCAGAGCGCTTCGGTGACCGAGGCGAGCGCGTCGCTCGAGGAGATCTCGGCGATGATCCGGGCGACGGCCGAGAATGCCTCGAAGGCGAAGGAGTTTGCCGGTCAGGCCCGCGGGGCGGCCGAAGTGGGCAAGCAGACGATGGAGGAGATGAAGCTGGCGATGAAGTCGATCGAGGTCTCGAGCCTCGACATCGCCAAGATCGTGAAGAACATCGACGAGATCGCCTTCCAGACCAACATCCTCGCCCTCAACGCCGCCGTCGAGGCAGCCCGAGCCGGCGAGGCCGGAGCGGGCTTTGCCGTCGTGGCCGACGAGGTTCGCTCGCTCGCCCAGCGCTCCGCGGCGGCCGCCAAGGAGACCGCCGACAAGATCGAGGCGGCGATCGCCAACAGCCAGCGCGGCTCGCGGAGCTGCAGCAATGTCGGCGAGTCGCTCGAGCAGATCGTCGAGCGGGTTGCGGCGGCCGATGTCCTCGTCGCCGAGATCGCCTCCGCCGCCCGGGAGCAGTCGCAGGGGATCCGGCAGGTGGGGGTGGCAATGACGCAGATGGACAAGGTCACCCAGGGGAATGCCGCGAGCGCCGAGCAGAGCTCGAGCGCCGCCGAAGAGCTCACAAACCAAGCCCAGCTGCTCCAGGAGAACGTCGAGCAGTTGCAGTCGCTGATCGCGAGCACGTCGCAGTCAGCCGGCACCGCCGCCTCCTACCGGCCGGCACGGCCAAGCCGGCCAGCGGCACAGCGGGCCGCGGTCCGGCAGGCTCTGCCATCCCGGGCCACCGTCGAAGCCCGTCGCCAGGCCCCGCACATCGTCATGCCCGACGACGATCCCGACGCCACCAACTTCCGCAGTTTTTGAGCGGCGGAAGCAGAGCAGCTGGAAAAAGCCAAGCCCGCCAAACGCTGCCGTCAGGCCTGGGCCCGCTCGGGTTGCCGCGAGAAGAATTGCCGCATCATCCGCGACAACTGCCCGGTGAGCCCGGCGACCGCTTCTTCCCTGGCGGGGATCGAAACGGGACTGTGGATCGACTCGAGGGCGATCTTCCGCTCCGAGACAGCTCGGGCGAGACGATCGGCGATCACCGGGCGCCGCTCGATGAGCTGGGCGACCGTTTCCCGAGCGAGCTCGTAGATCAGCACCGGCGTGGCCGTGCGGACGTCGGCCCGGCGGGGCTCGCCGGTGAGGAGCGACATTTCCCCAAAGAAATCTCCCGGCCCGAGTGAAGCGACTCGCATCGGATCGTCAGTCGGCTTCGGTTTGACAAGCACATCGAGCGTCCCTTCGGCGATCACGTAGAGGGTGTCCCCTTCGTCCCCCTGGGCGATCACGAGGGTGTTGGCGGGAAGCATGAGCCGGCGGAGGTCTCCGGCGAGGGCGAGGCGGTCGGAAGCTTCGAGCGAGGCAAACAGGGCCGTGCGCGAGAGGAGGGCAGCCCGCGTCTCGGTGGTCGCATCGACATCTTCCCGCTCGGGGAGCCGTTCGTAAAACACCTCGGTCTTCTCGATCGCGGGGGCCAGTCCGGCCACGGCCATGTGCTGGAGCACCCGGGTCATGACGGCATCGCGGGCCGAAGTGGGGGAGAGGGGATTCCACGGCTCGATCCAGTAGCGGATCAGATACTCGATCCCCCGCTCGGTGGTCGTGTTGACGAGGACCGCCGGCGAACGGTCGGTGAATCCAGCCGTGCCCGCCAGCGACCGGACACCGCCGAGGAGGATGCGTTTGGCCCGATCGCAGGGGATCCGCGGATCGAGTTCCATCGTGCACTGGTATCGAGTGGCCAGACTGGGACGGGAATAGTTTGTCACGATCCCTTCCGCCAGCGTGGTGTTGGGGATGATCACGACCGTGCCGTCTTCGGTTTCGACCGTTGCGGATCGCCAGCCGATCTCGCGGACCTTCCCGGTTATGGGGGGGATGGCGGCCGGCACTTGCACCCAATCGCCGAGGACGACGTTGCGGTCGCAATTGATCGCCAACCCGGAAAAGAGATCGGAGAAAATCCCCCGGACGGCAAGACCGAGAACCACGCCGCCGGCGCCGAGGGCGGCGAGGAATCCGGCCACGCTCTGATCAAACACCACCCCGACGATGATCGAGATGCCGATCAGGAAGACGACCATCGACACCATCGTCTTGAGGATCGCCGGCACCTTGCCGCCGAGGGCTCGCGAGACGAGACGGTCCCAGATGACAGCGTCGATCAGCCGATTGACGAGTTGGGCGCCGGCGAGCACGGAAAGCGTCGAAAAGACTTGACGCAGCCAGGTCGTTCCCGCCTCGTTTTCAGTGATCTCGAGGAGCGATTCGAGCGGGTGGGCGAGCCATGTACCGAGCACGCAAACGCCGACGAGAGTCAAGGCGGCGATCGTTCCCACGCTGAGCTTGCGTTCGGATGGCATGGGAGATCCGCGAAAGAAACCAGCAGCCAACCCGCGTCGCACCCCGAGGTGCTGGCAATCCCGCCCAAGTCCGGAAGGGTCGGTATGCCTAGCTCCCGTCGGGCCTTTGGGGTCGTGGGATAGGGTAACAAAAAAAAGGGGCTCCACACCGAGCGACAGTGTGTGCTTTGTCTGTGAGCAACGTGTGAGGTGGTCGTTTTGGCTCTGGTTTTAAGCCCTTTCGCTGCGGCGACAACGGCCGATGGAGGGGCTCCGGGCATGACGCCGCCACGCCAGAAGGGCCTCCCAATCGGCGGGCCGCGATCGGGGGCTCGTGGCAGCCCGGAGGACGAAATTGGCGTCGACCGGGAGGGG
>Ga0007791_10000669_pt1 | contig 11364 bp, 10 predicted proteins | sample CryBogmetaGMA05M_FD_60368 | JGI IMG/M metagenome (GOLD analysis project Ga0007791, IMG submission 60368) | Freshwater microbial communities from Crystal Bog, Wisconsin, USA - MA0.5M | ecosystem: Environmental > Aquatic > Freshwater > Lake | place: Crystal Bog, Wisconsin, USA | collected 2009-07-06 | reverse complement strand
TTACAGGTGGGAGTTTAGTGACGCTGGAAAAATTTGATCCAATAAAATTTTTAAATGCTTTATTAGAAGAAAAAATAACTCGGGTTGGGATGGTGCCGACAATGATGCGAAGTATATTTTCTCGGCTTGACGTACTGGATAAAATAAAAGTTATAAATCAAAATAAAGTCTTGAAGCAAATATTAGTTGGTGGCGAGTCACTTGGAAAGTCATTAGCCATCTCCATTAGAGAAAATTTCTCTAATACTGATTTAATTGATATTTATGGGTCTACTGAAACCGCTACTTGCGACTTTTTTCTTTTTCCAGACGATTTTATTCAGTACCCAGGTTGTATTGGCCGCCCATCTGGAGAAGTTCGGTTTCAAATAGTAAATCAAAAAAATGAGTTAGTTAGTTTTGGCGAGATAGGCGAGTTACAGATATCTAGCCCTTTTTTAATGAACGGCTACTTAGATGAACAGGATCTTACCAAAAAAGCATATTTTCATGAGTGGTTCAAGACAGGTGATCTAGCGCGAGAAGTTGATAGATCACTAGTGGAATTAATGGGGCGAAGTAAAGAAATTATTAGTCGCGGAGGAAATAAGATTACGCCTGGCGAGATCGAACAAATAATTTGTGCTCATCCAATGATTGCAGCAGCAATGGCAGTAGGCGTTACAGATTCAATATTAGGCGAGCGTATTCATACTTTATTAGTTCTTAAGGTGGGTGCAAAACCAGAAGATTTGCACATGAATAATTTTTTTCAGCAAAAATTAGAAAAATATAAACATCCTGATGCTATATATATTTTGTCCGAATTACCTTTGGGAAGAACGGGGAAAGCAGATAGGGGTGAGTTTAAGAATATGATTTTGTCTGGGGCAATAGAGCCTATAGCGGTTTCTTAACCAATAAATTATAAAATGAAAAAATTTAATTCAATCTTGTATGAAACTAGTGAACATATTGCGGAAATTACTTTAAACCGCCCAGATAGGCTGAATGCCTTAGATAAGGCCACGTTAATAGAGATTAATGATGCTATGGATTTGGCTGAAGCCGATAGTAAAGTCCGAGTAATTATTTTATGCGGTGCAGGGCGAGCATTTTCATCTGGTTTTGATCTTAAGGCCCAGATGGAGGCCAAGCCAGCAGGAGAAAAAGTTTGGCGAGAAATTCTAGATTTAGATTTCAATACAACAATGCGGTTTTGGAATAGCCCGAAACCAACCGTAGCTGCTATCCATGGAGCATGTATGGCAGGCGCTTTTGAATTTGCCTTATCTTGTGACATAGCTATTGCGTCGGAGAATGCTATTTTTGGAGAGCCAGAACTTAAATTTGGTGCTGGCATAGTTACTCTTCTATTGCCTTGGGTAATTGGTCCCAAAAAAGCAAAAGATATTATTTTTACTGGTCAAGACAGAATAGATGCCCCGAGCGCCCTACAAATGGGAATTATTAGTAGGGTAGTTAAAGACGGTATGCATCTTGAGGTCGCTAGACAAATTGCTAGATCAATTGCTTTGGTTGATCCTAATGTAGTGATGGGCACTAAAAAAGCAATTAATAGTACATATGAAATTCAGGGAATTCAGAAGGCACTTAAGGTCGCTTTAGATATTGATCATCAAATTGAATCAGTAGGATCACCAGATAAAAAAGCTTTTATGGATATCGCCAGAGAAAGAGGGATGCGTGAGGCAATAGCCTGGAGAGATGCGCGTTTTGCAGGCACGACTAGTAATGAGTAAACCCATTTTAGTAATTATTATTGCAGAGCTCTTTGGCACCTCATTGTGGTTTAGTGCAAATAGCGCTTCTGATAATTTAACTAAATTATGGATGTTAAGTACAGGCGATATTGGCTTACTGACAAATGCTGTGCAACTAGGTTTTATTGTTGGCACCTTATTTTTTTCTTTGAGTGGATGGGCTGATAAATTCCCCGCTAGTAAAATTTTTGCTTTCTGTAGTATTTTTGGCGCAATATTAAATGGCTGTTTTGCATTACACAGCGAAGGTCTAACTTCAGCAATTATGTTTCGATTTTTTGTAGGCGTCTCTCTGGCGGGCATTTATCCACTGGGAATGAAATTAATTGTTAGTTGGGATCCCAATGCGGCAGGTAAAAACTTAGGATTATTGGTAGGGATGCTAACGCTGGGCACAGCATTGCCTCATGGTATTAGAGCTGTAGGCGCTGACTTGTCTTGGCAGACCGTGATATTAAGCTCATCGGTTTTAGCCCTTATTGCAGCGATTGCTATCGGAATATTGGGCGATGGCCCTTATTTAAAGAATGCCCCCAATAAACAGCGCATTCCCTTTTCAAATGTTATTCAGGCATTTCGTGTACCTGAATTTAGATCATCTGCTTTTGGTTATTTTGGCCATATGTGGGAGCTTTATTCATTTTGGACAATTATCCCATTACTGTTACTTACATTGTTGTCTACTGATGGCGCTGTAGCGCATGAAAATGTATCGTTTTTGGCATTCATGGTGATAGGTATCGGAGCCCTTGGTTGCATTATTGGCGGATGGCTGAGCCAATCTATCGGGAGTGGGCGCGTAGCTTGGATTGCCTTATTTACCTCGGGCGTAATTTGCTTGATTTATCCCTTTCTCAATGCAATTTCTCCCAATTGGAAAATTTTTATTTTATTGGTTTGGGGATTTGCAGTTGTTGCGGATTCTCCTCAATTTTCAGCTATTTCTGCTAAGGCATGCCCGCAGGAGTTAGTGGGCACAGCCCTAACAATTCAAAATAGTATTGGATTTTTTATCACCATCATTTCTATATTCATAGTCACTTTCACTTTTCCGTATTTAGGTGACAGGGTGGCATGGCTTTTATTGCCCGGACCCATATTTGGTTTATTTTTTATGAGGGGATTGGTTAAGGAAAAACAGAACCTTCAATTTTCTCAAGTCAAAGGAAATTAGCTGTGAATAAAATTATGCAAATTAAGCAGGCAGCGGCAAAGCCAAATGATAAAAAATTATTATTAATTAATATTGGTACAGCAATATTTACTCAAAAAGGTTTCAGCATTACAAGTCTTGATGAGATTGTTGAAATTGCTGAGATACCAAAGGGTTCTTTTTATTATTACTTTAAAAGTAAAGATGAATTTGCAATTGAAGTAATTAAAAATTATGGAATTTATTTTTCAAAGAAATTACAGCGCATCTTAAGTAACGATAAAAAATCTCCATTAGAGCGTCTTAAGGAATTTACCAAGGAGGCCGAGGCTGGTGTAAAGCGCTATGAATTTAAGCGTGGCTGCCTGATCGGCAATCTTGGGCAGGAGATGGCAACTCTAGAGGAGCGTTTTCGAATTGAGCTTTTAAATGTCATTGCAGACTGGCGTGATCAAGTTCGACAATGTATCGATTTAGCTAAGGACCGACAAGAAATAAAAACAATAGTTGATGCATCTGAATTGGCTAATTTTTTCTGGTGCGCCTGGGAAGGAGCGGTTTTATGCTCCAAATTAGAGTTATCAACCCAGCCTTTAAATATTGTGAGCAGATTATTTATTACTGAATTACTTCAACCAGTTTAAATTTATAAGGAAAAATATGTTTCGCGCAATTTATTTGACTAAGTCAGGAGACGGAAAAACTGAGGCCAATTTAAAAAATTTGGATGCCGCCGATTTACCAAACTTTGATCAGTTGGGCGTAACAGTGGCTATTAAATACTCAACTATTAACTATAAAGATGGCTTAGCGATTACCGGTAAGTCCCCGGTTGTAAGAAAGTTCCCGATGGTTCCTGGGATTGATTTTTGTGGCACCGTAAGTGCTAGCGATGATCCAAATTGGAAAATAGGAGATGAAGTCATATTGAACGGCTGGGGTGTAGGTGAATCCCACTGGGGTGGCCTTGCGCAAATGGCTCGCGTATCGGGGGATTGGCTAATTAGAAAGCCGGCATCTCTCACTGCTAAAGACTGCATGTCTATTGGTACGGCTGGTTATACGGCAATGCTTTGTATTATGGCCCTTGAAAAAAATGGCGTAAATCCTCAATCAGGCGAAATTTTGGTCACTGGCGCTAGTGGCGGAGTAGGATCTTTCGCAATTTCTTTGTTATCAAATTTGGGTTATCAAGTCATTGCCTCCACTGGAAAAGATGATGAGCACGATTATCTTAAGGGCCTTGGGGCAAAAGACGTTATTTCGCGCACTTCTTTATCTGAACCTGGCAAACCTTTGCAAAAGGAGCGGTGGGCTGGTGTGATCGATTCTGTTGGCTCATTCACATTAGCCAATGCGTGTGCTAGTTCTATGTATGGTGGCGTGGTAGCTGCCTGCGGCTTAGCCCAGGGTATGGATTTGCCTTTATCGGTAGCCCCCTTTATTTTAAGATCTGTCAGCTTAATTGGAGTGGACAGTGTTATGGCTAAACGCTCGATTAGGGATGCGGCATGGAAACGCTTGGCTAGCGATACGCCAAAAGCAGCTTTAAATTCCATTGCTAAATTAGAAAATTTAGAAAGTGCTATTGAAGCAGGTAAAAAGATTTTAACTGGTGAAGTACGTGGACGAATTGTAGTAGATGTAAATATATAAAACTAATTTAACAAAGGAGATGTTGATGAAAAAATCAAAAATATTGGTAACAACGGTAATTGCAGCTGCGGTAATGAGTATGTCAACCGTTAGTAAAGCCCAAATTTCTGGGGATACGGTAAAAATTGGATTCATAACAGATATATCCGGTTTATATGGTGATATTGATGGTCAAGGTGGTATCGAAGCTATCAAAATGGCCATATCTGATTTTGGAGGAAGTGTTAATGGAAAGAAAATTGAACTATTAACAGCTGATCATCAGAATAAGCCGGATATTGCCGCTAGTAAGGCACGCGAGTGGATTGACCAGCAGGGAGTAGATTTATTAATAGCCGGCACAAACTCAGCGGTAGCTTTAGCAATGAATAAAATTGCCGCAGAGAAAAAGAAGCCAATTATTGTTGTTTCTGCAGGTACTTCGCGTGTTACTAACGAAGACTGCACACCCTATACCGTGCATTATTCCTATGACACCATTGCCTTATCTAAGGTAGCTGGGTCAGCTATTGTTAAGCAAGGCGGCGACACTTGGTTTTTCTTAACTGCAGATTATGCTTTTGGAGCTGCATTGCAAAATGATGCCTCAACTGTCATTAAAGCGGCGGGCGGTAAAGTGCTTGGTGATGTTAAGGCGCCACTCAATACTCAAGATTTTTCTTCTTACTTATTGCAGGCTCAGAATTCAAAAGCAAAAATTCTTGGCCTAGCTAATTCTGGTGGCGATACCATTAACTCTATTAAGTCGGCCAATGAATTCGGAATTACCAAAACAATGCAATTAGCTGGTTTGCTCATGTTCATTACCGATATTCATGCTTTAGGACTTAATTTAACGCAAAATATGTATTTAGCGGATGCTTGGTATTGGGATTCAAATGTAGATTCTAGGGCTTGGGCTAAGCGATATTTTGAAATTATGAAAAAGGAGCCATCCTCTACTCAGGCTGCAGACTATTCGGCAACAACTACCTATCTTAAAGCTGTTAAGGCCGTTGGCACAGATAATTCTGAAAAGGTGATGACCCAATTAAAAACAGCCAAAATTAATGATATGTTTGCGAAAGGTGGCTATATTCGTCCAGATGGCCGCATGGTTCATGATATGTTTTTAATGCAAGTCAAGAAACCTGCTGAATCTAAATATCCTTGGGACTATTACAAATTAGTAGCTACAGTTCCAGGTGATCAAGCCTTTGCAACTAAAGCTGAATCAAAATGTTCGCTATGGAAATAATGGGCTATTAATAAATGTAAGTACTTATTAGATCGTTTAATAAAAAAATACCAACTCTAGGGTTGGTATTTTTTTTGAGCATTGGTTAAAAAGTCTATATAAATCAGAGCTTAGAGTATAAAAAAGTCGCGTTTATTCCTCAAAACCCTCATTTGTAGAGGGCATAAATTAAACCAAGCGCTGAGTCTGGTTTGTAATATCTAAGATATGATTAAACATCAGTCTATTTTAATCAATGTTTTAGTATCAATATATCTTTATAGGCAGCAGAATTAAATTAATCGTAGTTAAAAAAAGAAATCAATGGAGAAAAGAACATGATGCACTTTATTAAAGTAGTTATTTTGAGCCTCTTAATTTGCCCATCGGTATTTGCCCAATCTACATCTGAGGCAGAAATAGAGCGTTCGATGAACTCACTTTCACTGGCGATTATTTCAGCTGACCAGAAAGCGCTTGATAACTTAACAACAAATGATCTTGTTTACGGGCATTCTGATGATCGAATTCAGAATAAAGCAGAATTTATTGATTCGTTAGTTACTAAAAAATCTGTAATAACAAAAATAGATTTATCTAATCAAAAAATTACGGTTGTTGGGGATCTGGCCTTTGCTAGTAATCATATGTCAGCGGATGTAGCTCCCGGTGGCAAGCCTGGTCATGTTGAGTTAAATATATTCTACGTATGGAAAAAGAGCGGTGATTCTTGGAAGTTAATAGCACGAAAAGCCTTTAAGGGATAGCGCATCATTTCCCCAAAAAAATGTTAAAGCAATCTAATTCTTTAACTTGGTCAAAAATTTTTGGCCTTTATTTGTTTTGTTTTTTATCAATTAGTGTGTGCGCTCAATCGTCAGAGCCCATAAGAATAATTGTTCCTACCGCTGCAGAGGGGTCTACAGATCAGTTGGCACGAATATTGGGCGTGGGCCTAGAGAAACAAGGTTTTGGGAGAGTATTAGTAGAAAATATGCCAGGCAAGAGCGGTTCAATTGCTGCCGATTATGTTGCCAAAGCGAAACCCGATGGTCGAATTTTATTAATTGGTACGCCTAGTTCGCATAGTATTGCAAAAGCCCTAAGCACTAATAATGGCAGTGCTCTTCCATATGACCCAATTAATAGTTTTTCCTTGATAGTCTGTTTTGCACAAGCTCCGTATATATTTGTAGTGGGACCAGCTGGGCCAAGCTCATTTGAGCAGTTTTTAGTAAATTCAAAAGCTAATTCAGGAGCATGGAAATATTCTTCCACTGGGGTCGGCGGACCCCATCATTTAATTGCTGAATATTTATTTAGCGATGTGAGCTTGAAATTACAGCACATCCCGGCAGCTGGTGGCGCTAGAGCAATTGAATTAGTTTCTAATAATGAGGTTCAGGCGATGATGCCAGCATCTATTTTGGCATTGCCTAAAGTAAAAACTGGGCAAATTAAGGCACTTGCGGTTACAGGAAATCAGCGCTTAAAAGCCTTACCAAATATATTAACGTTTTCTGAGTTAGGCATACCTTTGAATTTAGCATCATGGTATGGGTTGATGGCTCCAGCTGGAATCTCAAAAGAACAGAGCGAGCAACTAGCTAATGCGGTAATGAAGATTTTACAGAACCCATCTGAAAACAAGCAATTAATTGACTTAGGTATTAATATAATTGATGAGCGTGGTAGTGAATTTGAAAAAATTATTACGCAAGAGACTACGATTTGGCAAACGGTAGTCAATAAAATAAATTTAAGTAGTAAATAAAATTCTTGAAAATGAAAAAAATACGCTGCTTTTTTATGTTAGTCATACTAGTGATTTTGACTAGTACTTTATTCGCTGCTTATCCCGATAGAGCCATTCATATAGTAGTGCCATTTGCTCCTGGTGGGGCTACAGATTTAGCAGCTAGAATCATTGCACCAGCATTGCAGGCCCGGTTGGGTCAGCCAATAGTAATTGATAATAAGGCTGGAGCGGGGGCAACGATTGGTACTGCAGCGGTTGTGACTTCACTACCAGATGGATACACTTTACTTTTAGGAAGTGCGGCAAATGCAATTGGTAATGCAATTAGTATTTATTCACAAAAAAAATTACCATATGTATTTGAGCGGGATTTCGTAGGCGTAGCATTAATTGCTGAAGTTCCAGGAGTTTTAATCGTACCCAGTTCTTTTTCCGCCCAAAATTTAGTACAACTGATTGCTTATGCTAAATCGCATCCTGGTGAATTAAGTTATGGCTCTCCGGGATTTGGGACAAGTGTGCATTTGGCTGGTGAGCTATTTGAAAGTCTCGCTAGCGTTCAATTAGTACATATACCTTATAAAGGAGCTTCGCCAGCTATGACGGATTTATTGGGTCAACGTATTCAATTAATGTTTCCAGCTTTATCGGTAGCTCAACCTTATATTGAGTCGGGTAAGGTGCGGGCACTAGCCGTTACAACCCGTCAACGTTCCCCCTTAGCCCCAAATATACCTACCATGCAAGAGGCTGGATTACCAGGATATGAAGTGAGTGGCTGGCTGGGTATATTTGCTCCTAAAGGAGTTAGTCCTGAGAATCTTCTCAAACTTGAAAAGGCAATAACTGCTACATTAAAGGATCCTCAAATCCGGCAAAGTCTTGCAAAAATTAGCATTGAAACTACGCCAGGATCCGCAATGGTATTGAATGAGAAGCTAGAATCAGACACCGAGCGTTGGAGCAAATTATTAAAAAATAAGAAATTAGATTTGCAATGACTATTTTGAAAAATATTCTTTTCATTACATCTGACCAGCAGCGCGCTGATTCGATTGGTTATGAAAATCCAGAAATTAAGACGCCCAATTTAGATGGTTTGGCTAAACGAGGAACGCGCTTCAGTAATTGCATTACGCCAAGCGTTGTTTGTCAGCCTGCAAGAGCAGCTATTCTCACAGGAAGGTTGCCGTTAACAAATGGAGTTTGGGATAATGGCGTTGATTTAGACCCAGAAATGGGCGCTAAAGGAATGGCAGCTTTGTTAGCTAATAAAGGCTACTCTACGACCTTTATAGGTAAAGCCCACTTTTCTACAAAAAATACCTTCTCTCCTACCGGCACCCCTGAATGTAAGCAAAGTGCGCCTGAGTATGCAGATGATTGGTACGGCCCTTATATGGGGTTTGAGTATGTTGAGCTAGCTGCCTTAGGAAAATTTCATCCAAAACGGCTGCAAAAAAATGCCGCAGCGATTCATCGTTTTGAGAACTCATTTTTACGTTTCTCAGATTCAATCGAATTATGGCTGGATAAATTAACTGCTGGCAACAGTGCAGCCCAAACTTGGAACTCTAGACTGCCAATTGAAAGGCATAGCAGTACTTGGGTCGCAAATCAAACGATCGAGTCTCTCAAGCGAGTGACAAAAGAAAATCGTCCCTTCTTTATATGGGCCTCATTTCCAGATCCACATCACCCATTTGATTGCCCTGCACCATGGAATAGTTTGTATCAGCCTGAAAAAATAACTTTACCTAAGCATCGAGTTTTAGATCTTGAGAAGCGGCCATGGTGGCATAAGGCAGCTCTTGAAGGAACTCCGCAAATTGCAGACCCAGAAATGGCTAAGTTTCGTCAGGAAGGATTTAAAGTCCCACCACAAACCGATATTCAGCTAGCCGAAATGATGGCAAATTATTACGGAATGATTTCTTTAATTGATCATCAAGTTGGGAAAATTATCGCTGAATTAAAGGCTACTGAGCAGCTAGAAAATACGTTAATTGTTTATGCAAGTGATCATGGAGATATGTTGGGTGATCATGGGTTGTATCTAAAAGGCCCGATGATTTATGAAGGGGTTTTGAGGGTACCACTTTTAATGGTGGGCCCAGATATTCCTGAGAATAAGTTAGTTGATATGCCCGTCTCAACTATAGATTTGGCTGCAACATTTTTAGAGACTGCTGGAATTCAAGAAAACCAAAATGAACAAAGTCAATCTTTATATTCTGTGATTAATGGGAAAAGTCATAGAGAATGCGTATGGAGCGAGTGGTACGTTCACCCCTCTCGCTTAGGTGTTTCATTGCAGCTTAGAACCGTTAGAACACAGCGCTATAGTTACACTTATGAGATGTCTTCTTGCGCAGGGGAGCTTTATGATTTGAAGCTTGATCCCGATCAATTAATTAATTGCTTTAATGATCCTCTTTATAAAATTGCTCAAGATGAAATGCATAGATTACTGATGAGTCGTCCGGGGCCTATATTAGAAAAATTAAATGAACCCGTAGGTATGGCATGAAGTTAGAGCAGTTTCTAGTCAGTATATTTTTTTTACCTTGTATAGCGCATGCTAGTTGTTGGGAAAAAATAGCAGCAACTACAAGTCAGCTACAGGAATTAGTGCAGACTCAAGATACAACAAAGCAAGCACTAATAACGATTCGTCGTAGTGCGCAAGACTGGAAAAATCTACTCCTACGTGGTAGCAATGAGAAAGATAGAGAAATTTTAACTAAGCGTTTTGATGACCAAAAGAGTGCTTACGAAATGGATTTAAAAAGATTGAAAATTCAACTCTCCGCCCTAAATATTCAGGCTGATACTATAAAAATTTTAGAAACTCAAAAAAACGAATTATTTAAGAATTATGACAGTGCACTTAAGCGCCATGGGATCGATTCACTCGAGGCTGCCTCTAAAGTTGATAGGCAAGTTCAGGGAGAAGATGTTCAAACATTTAGGACGTTAGAAAATTTAGATCAAGATCTATCAACTCGAGTAAAAAAGTCATTTGATCTTTTGCGTCTTGAAATTGATAAGTGCTCTAAAGAATAATTCTTGCTTTTTACTTTACTCCAAGCCGAACCGACGATCAACGGCTTAAAAGAATATTGTTCTATCTAAAACTCTAATTAATTCAATAGCTTACAAGCATAAAAATGCGGTGTGCAATGAGGTGTTTAATGGATTTATTAGCCGAATTGTTGACTGAATTGAAATTCGAGCTGGTTAAGAATCATCCAGTTATAGCTCCTTGACATTTTGTAATCGATCGAATACAATCATTCATGTATAAAGTTTTAGAAACTGACGATTTCCTTGAGTGGCTAAGTGGTCTTAAAGACTTATCAACTCGCATTCGATAGCTAGGCGCTTAGATAAGGCTAGATTAGGAAATTTAGGAGATGTTAAGGCGTTGAATGATGGTGTTTATGAAATGCGGGAAAAGTTTGGACCAGGTTGGCGCATGTATTACGTGGTGAGGGGAAAAACGATTATTGTGATGCTGGGTGGCGGGGATAAGTCCAGTCAATCGAATGATATTAAAGTGGTAAAAAAATTAGCCAAGCTATTGGAGGATTAAATGAAAACCGTAAAAACAGAAAAGAAAATAAAAGTCAGTGGTTTAGCTGAATTTGACATGACTCGCCATCTGAAAAGTAAGCGTGCGATGACTGAGTATTTAAATCAAGTCATTAGTGATGGTGATGATGCCGAATTGGCGGCGGCCTTGGGACATATTGCTAGGGCAAAAGGGATGGCAGAGATTTCTAAATCAAGCGGTATCACTAGAGAGGCTTTATAT